>JGI24140J50213_10001165_pt1 | contig 11695 bp, 8 predicted proteins | sample BarGraIncu00222A_FD_50213 | JGI IMG/M metagenome (IMG submission 50213)
GCCGACGGTGACGATGCCGACCAGCACCGAATCGAGGATGGCGCGCGTACGGCTGCCCATGATCTCGCGCTCCTCGGCCTGCGAGGCCAGCTGGACCTGCTGCGTCTTCATGCGGGTCACGTCGGAGAGGACGGCGATCGCCTCGTCGGATTCGGGGCTGCCGCCGGCCCGGCGCACCGAGAGCGAATACCAGCGCAGCTCGCTTTCGACCGACGCGGCGTCGCCCTCGGCCGCGTTGCCGAACGCGAACTCGATCTCGTACGTGGCATCGGCATCGAGGGCCTTGCTGCCTTCGGCCGCCATCGTCTCGGCGTTCGGGTGTCGCGCCAGCAACTCGGCGAGGCTGGCGCCGACGCTGCCGCCGGACGGCAGGCGCAGCATGACCTCGAAGCGGTGGTTGCAGCGGACCAGCCGGCCCTCGCGCAGGTAGGCGATGCCGGCGGCCGTGCTTTCCAGGATCGTCGTCATCTCGCGCAGCAACTGCTCGCTGCGCCGCTGGATGCGTTGCTGGTCGGTGATGTCGAGCGTGACGACCGAGGCCGTCTTCTTGCCCGAGGCCAGCGTCGCCGGCTCGACCCGCGTCAGCAGCCAGCGCCTGCCGAGCTCGGGATCCTGGATCGCATAGCGCGCCTCGGCGCGTTCGCTCCGCTTCAGCGCCNGCTGCAGCCGCTCGAACTCGGCGAGCGACTCCGGGGCGACGATGTCGCGATCGATGTTGTGCGGCACGGCCGACGCCGCGTTGCCGCCGCCGGGCGGCCGTTGCAGGGCCCAGCCCGACGACTCCTGGAACGTGGCGATGCCGACGCCGGCGGTGTCCATCAGCGCACCGATCTGCATCTGCGCGAGATCGCGCTCCTCCTCGACGCTGCGGTCTTCGACGATGCCCATGAAGCGGCGCTCGCCACCGGCCGTCCGATAGCAGCGAATGATGGCGCGCAGGCGCCGCATCTGCCCGTCGGGCCGGGTCAGCCAGCCCTGCGTCTCGATCGGCCGCGAGCCCGGCTGCAGCTGCTGCAGCGCCCCGCCCTCGCCCCACGCCAGCAGGCGAGCCAGGCTCGGCGCGCTCTCGCCGAGCGAGACCGGAACGCTGCCGGCCATCTCGTCGAACACCGGGTTGCTGCGCACGAGCAGGCCGCTGTCGTCGAACAGGACCATGCCGACGGGGCTGAGATCGAACCAGTCGTCGAGCTCGCGCACCGACCGGTCGGCACGTTCGCGCGCTGCATGCTCGTTGGTCGTGTCCTGCAGGACGGCGAGATAGAGCGGTTGACCGTCGGCCCCGGCCAGCACGTGGCGCGCGGCCCGGTACCAGCGCTCCTGGCCGTCGGCGGTGAGCAGTCGGCCGTCGGGGGCGTAGGCAGACTGGATACGGCCGCCCGACGCGACGAAGCGCTTCCTGTTCTCGATCGTCGCCTGGCGTTCCTCGTCCGGCAGCATGTCGATGAAGTCGCGGCCCGACAGCTCCTCGCGCGACCTGCCGACGAAATCGGCGAACGCCGGATTGACGTCGATGAAGAGAAACGCCGCGTCCTGCAGCGAGGCGGGAAAGGGGGATTCCCAGAACAGCTCGAGCAGCTCGTCGGCCGCTCCGGCGGCGACCTCGACGCCGGAACGCGGACCGCGGCGAGAAGCGACCGGCACGTCGGCGGCAGCGCCCGTGCCGCTACTCGAGCGCGCCGGCGCCCTGCAGGGCGCGCAGCTGCGCTCGGTTGATCTCGGCCACGCTCATCAGCAGATGCTCGGCGGCCTCGCGGTACTCGAACACCGATTCGCCCTCGGCCGCCTGGACCATGGCCAGATACGGCTGGAACGGCCCGGTGTTCTTCACGAGCGCCTGATAGACGCGCTCGGGCACCGGGATCGAGCCGAGCAGCTTGGCGAAGCTCTCGCCGAACATGCGATCGAGCAGCGAGAAGACGCCGCAGATGAAGACCTCGTTTCTCATCTCCTCGTCGCCCGAGCCGGCGACGAGCTCTTCCATCAGCAGGCCGCGCCGCACTGCGGCGAACATCACGGGGCGCAGGTTGACGTCCTTGCTGGCCGTCGCGAGCAGCAGCGCCAGCCAGCGCTTCAGGCGCTGGTAGCCGAGCATCATGATGGCGTGGCGGAACGAACTGATCTCGACGCGCAGCCCGAACGCCGGCGAGTTGATGTAGCGCAGCAGCTTGAAGGCGAGCGACGGGTCGCGCTTCAAGGTGTTCTCGAGCTTGTCGATCGGGTCTTCGTTGTCGACGCGGCGAATCAGCTCGACGATGACCTGCTGGTCGGGCTGCGCGACCGGCTTGCCGGTGCGTGCCGCCGTCGCGTTGAGCGCGTCGTCGATCGGCCAGCCGAGCACGGCATGGGCGCCGCGCGCGAAGCTCGCCTCCATGTCGGGCACCGTGCGAACGCCCGACTGGACGTGCGCGATCGCCCGGGTCACGCCGGGCGGGACCACGGCGCCCTCGCCGATGCGGCGCTCGTCGGCGATGTCGATGATCGAGTACTTGAAGCAAGGCAACACCTCGCGCGGCAGCTCCGCGTTCGGCCGGCCCTTCAGCAGCAGCGTGTTGCCGGCGGCGTGCAGGCGCATCAGCGCCGCGACGTTGGCCGGATCGGAGGCCATGAAGTTCGGCACCTCGACCATCAGGTTGGCCGACGGGCTCGCCTGCAGCAGGTCGTGGAGCAGACTTTCGCTGACGACATTCAAGGAGACGCTTCCGCCCGAGGCCGGCCAGACGTCGCCGACCGCATGCAGGAGCTGGGCGACATCGAGCGTCGCATCGGGGCGCAGCGGGAAGACCGAGAGACGCGTCGCGGCGACCGTGCGGTTTCGGTCGATGAACGGTGAGTAGCCCAGGGCCACCTGGCCGAGGATCGCGACATCCAGCAAGTCAACACCCCCGACCTGAATCCGTGCCGGCCATGCCGGCGCGGCAAAACGCGAATTCAGCCGTTCACGTACTGGAACAGCGACAGATGCTGCACCAGCGCATACGACTTGAGCGCCGCATCGTAGCCGTTTTGCTGGCTCTGGAATTCGGAAATGGCGTGCACCATGTCCACTTCTTCGGCGTTCGATTGATCGGTCGTGCCCTGCAGGTTCTGGGCGGAGAGGCGGCTGGTTTGGGTGTCGATGTTGTTGAGCACGTCGCCTGCGGCGCCGCGGGCCGCCTGCAGGTTGCTCATCACTGAATCGAAGTTGCGCAGGCTGTCGGAGTTTGCCTGGGCGATCTGCGAACCGGTCTGGCCGGTGGCCGACAGATCGGCGATCGCCTTGTCCATGGTGTCGAAGACGCTCAGCGTCGGCGTCGAGGGCGCGATCTCGAAGCTGTCGCCCGAAGCGGGCGTGCCGCTCACCGTCACCGACATGCCGTCGACCGTGATCGCCTGGCCCGAGACGTAGGGAGCGGCGGTCACCGCGGTGGCTGCGCCGTTCTTCAGGACGGCATAGGTCGTGGCACCGCCCGTCACCGAGAAGGACAGCGTGTAGCTCGCGCCGGTCAGCGCGCTCGGGTCGGTGACGCTGCCGGTGTCGATGGTCGCGCCGGTCACGCCCGCGTCGGCGCTCGTCACGAACACGCCATTGCCGGTGCGGGCCGTCATCCAGGCCGCGTTGCCGTCGGTCGTGAGCGGCAGATTGGTGCCGCTGTCGGTGCGCGTCTGGCCGGCCGTGGTCGTGTACTGCACACCGCTCGCGGTGTCGGTGAAGGGCGTCTGCGTCGCTCCCTGGCCGCCGAAAAGATAGGTGCCGGCACCGTTGTCCTGGTTGGCGATGCTCAGCAGCTGGCCGCGCAGCGATTGCAGCTGCACGGCCAGCGCCTTGCGATCGGTGTCGTTGAGCGTCGGGTTGCCGGCCTGCACGACCAGCGCCCGTGCGCTCTGCAGCAAGTTGCCCGCGTCGCCCAGCGAGCTCTCGGTCTGCGTCATGACGGACTTGCTCGCGTCGACGGTCCGCTGATCGGCCGTCGTGCGGCTGACGCTCGCCAGCGCCCGCTCGGCTCGCGCTGCCGCGGCCGGGTCGTCGCTGGCCTTGTTGACGCGTTTGCCGGTCGTCATCTGGTTCTGCAGATCGTTCATGTCGCTCTGACGTTGCAAGAGGGTGTTGACCCCGGCGTCGTAGCTGTAGGCGGTGCTGATTCGCATGGTGTTAGTCCTTCACGATCGTTCAGGCGCCGCTGATCTGTAGCACGCTGTTGAAGACGCTTTGCGCGATCTGCAGCATCTTGGCTGCGGCCTGGTAGCTCTGCTGGTACTGGATCAGGCGCGCCGCTTCCTCGTCGAGGTTGACGCCCGACTGATTTGTCGCGGCAGCGGTCGCATCCGTGGCGATCGCATCCGATTGCGTGGCTGCCGTCTTGGCACTCTGCACGCGAACGCCGATCGTCGACAACGCGCTCGCGTAGGCATCGGTGATGTTCTGGCCGGACGCCGCGGTGCCGCCCTTGCCGACGATCAGCGCGTCGCGCAGGCCGAGGAAGGCATTGGCGTTGCCGTTGTCGGCGGCCGGGAATGCGGTCTTCGCGACGGCGATCTGGTCGCCGCTCTTCGGCGCGCCCGTGAGGTTGAGGGCAAAGCCGTTCAGGTTGATCGGCTGGCCGGGCGCGAACGTGCCCGTTCCATTCACGGTCGGCAGCGCGCCGGTCGTGTCGACGAGGCTGTAGCTGTAGCCGCCGTTGTTGTCGGTGAAGCTGATGGTGGCCGTCAGGTTCGGGTTGATCGACGGATCGACGGCGGCGAGCGAGGCGACCTGCGCCGTGCCGGTGTTGGCGACATTCATCGTCGCAGCGACCGGCGAGGCGGCGGCGATTCCTTTCGGATCGGTGAGGGCCAGCGCCATGCCGCGCGTCGCATCCGACACCGGCTGCAGCAGGAAGCTGTCTCGCGACGCCGGAGCCGGCGCCGCGACGTCGATGCGAAAGCCGTCGACGACATCGCCGCTGGCCACTGTCTGCGACGTGCCATCGGAGAGCCGCGTCAGTTTGTACTGGCCCGCGGGCAGCGAAGGATCGGCGCTGAGCTGGTAGTCGCTGGCCTGCAAGGCCGAGCTGTCGATGACCGTGATGCTGACGCTCGAGACCCGTGTTCCCGTGCCGTCGACATACGACGCGACCGGAACGCCGCCCGACATCGCGTTGTTCGACGACGGCAGCACCGCGGTCGCGCCGATCGAGAGCAGGGGCGCACCCGCCGACGGCGGCTGGCCGAGCGTGACGCCGAGCGCCTGCTGCGAGTTCAGGGCGCCGGCGATCGACGACGCGAGCTGGCCGAGCATGGCCCGCGCATCGGGAATGTCGTGGTTCTGGAAACGCAGCAGGCCACCGACCGAGCCGCCGCTGACGAAGCTGTCGGGGAACGCGCGTGTCGTGCTGCCTTCGGTGATCCCGAGCTGCAGCTTCGAGGGATCGTAGGCATCGGGCACGGCCTTCAATACGGTGGCGTTGCTGCCGAGCACGAGCGTCTGCGAGCCGCCAAGATAGACGCTCACAGTGCCGTCGGCCGACGACACCGTCGACACCTGGACCAGCTGCGACAGGTTGTTCAGCGCCGTGTCGCGCGTATCGAGCAGGCTGTTCGGCGCGTTGCCGGAGGATTGCGCAGCGGCGATCTGCGTGTTGAGGGCGGCGATCTGCGTGGTCAGCGAATTGATCGAGGAGACCGAGGTGCGCAACTCGTCGGCGACGCCCGCCTGCTGCGCATCGATCTGGCTCGACGCATTGCTGAAGCCGGTGGCGAGATCGCCGATGCGGGCCAGCGCCGTCTGTCGTGCCGACGCGTCCTGCGGATTGCTGGCGACGTCAACGAAGGCATTCAGCGCCTGCTGCGCCGCATAGCCGAGCCCCGACTGGTCGGTCTGGAAGACATTCTCGAGCTGTTGCAGCTGCGTGCTGCGCGCGTCGTCAGCGGCGGCGATCGCCGTCGAGGTCGAGGCTTCGCGGGTCAGGAAGTCGCTGTGCGCGCGCGTCACCGTCTTGACGTCGACGCCGCTGCCGAAAAAGCCGCTGCCGGTTTGCTGGCTGAACGACGTCTCCAGGTCGGCGGTCTGGCGCGAATAGCCGGGCGTGTTGGCGTTGGCAATGTTGTTGCCGGTGACGGTCAGCTGGGCATAGCTCGCGGCCATGGCGCGCGAGCCGATGTTGAGGAGCGACGAGATGCTCATGGCGATGCCCTGCTCACGCCGCCGCCCTCGTCACGCGCAAGGTCGTGTTGATGACGCGGGTGAGCTTGTCTGCATAGCTCGGGTCGGTCGCGTAGCCGGCGCGCTGCAGACCCTGCGCGAAGTCGGCCGCCGATGCGGCGCTTGCCGTCGACTGCGCCGCCTGCGCAGCGACGCCGGCATAGCGGGGGCTGTCCTTCAGCATCTGCGCGTAGTCGCGAAAGGCCTCGGCATCGGAGGCATAGGCGCGGAATTTCGCGCTCACCTTCTGGGCTTCGCCGGCCACGTATTCGGTGGTCGTGATCTCCGCCACGGCTCCGGTCCAGCCGGCGCCCGCCTTGATGCCGAACAGGTTGTGCGAATCGCTCCCGTCGGCATTCTTGATGGCGTGCTTGCCCCAGCCGGTCTCGTGCGCCGCCTGGCCGATCATGAAGGCGGCCGGGATGCCGCTCTGCGCTTGCGCTGCGAGAGCGGCAGCATGGTGGGAGTCGACGAAGTCGGCCTGCGTCTGCGACAGCGGCGTCGCGGTCGACGCACCGGACGCGGCCGGCGCGGCGCCCGCCGCGGCCGCCGCAGGCTTCGCTGCGACGGTGCCGCCCATCTGCCGCTCGAGCTGCCGCGCGATCGCGTCGGCAAGGCCACCCGGCAGGCCGGTCATCTTGTTGGCGTACTGGGCATCGAGCATCTCGGTGCCGAGCTGCGTGCCGGAGTTGTCGAGCATGCCGGTGCTGGCGGTCGCGTCGCGCATGCTCTTCAGGAGCTGCTGCATGAAGATGGCCTCGAACTGCTTCGCCGTCTCCTTGATCGCCGCCTTCGGATCCTTGGCGGCGGCGCTCTTCAGCGCGTCGAGCGAGAGCGTGTTGGTCGCGCCCGTCGGCACGCCTGAAAGGGGCACGGTCGTCGCCATGCTCAGATCACTTCCAGCTCGGCCGTGAGCGCGCCGGCCGACTTCATCGCCTGCAGGATGGCGAGCAGGTCCTGCGGCGTCGCGCCGAGCGAGTTGAGCGCCTTGACGACATCGGCCAGCTTGGTGCTGGCGGCCATCTGCACCAGCGAGCCGGGCTGCTGGGTGATCGTGATGTCGGACTTCTCGGTGACGGTGGTGGTGCCTGTCTTCGAGAAGGGCTGTGGCTGGCTGACCGTCGGTGTCGTGCTGATGGTGACCGAGAGGCTGCCGTGCGCAACGGCGCAGGCGGCCAGCGTGACCGACTGGTTCATGACGATCGAGCCGGTGCGCGCGTTGATCACGACCCGCGCTGCCGGCACCATCTGCTTGACCTCGAGGTTCTCGATGTCGGCCATGAAGGCGACGCGCGCGTTGGCCGACGCCGGCATCCGCACGCGCACGGCGCGGCCGTCGATCGCATCGGCGGTGCCGCTGCCCATGCGCTCGTTGATGACGCGCACGACCTCGCGGGCGGTGGCGAAGTCGGTGGCGTTGAGGTCGAGCTGGATCGCGTCGCCCTGGTTCATGGGCGTCGCGACGCTGCGCTCGACCGTCGCGCCTTCGGGAATGCGGCCGGAGGCGAGCGTGTTGATCTGCACCTTCGAGCCCGACGCCGAAGCGCCGGCGCCGCCGATGATCAGGTTGCCCTGGGCCATCGCGTAGATCTGGCCGTCGGCGCCTTTGAGGGGCGTCGAGATCAGGGTGCCGCCGCGCAGGCTCTTGGCATTGGCGAGCGAGGAAACATTGACGTCGATCGGCTGGCCCGGCTGTGCGAACGGCGGCAGCTGCGCCGTGACCATCACCGTCGCCAGGTTCTTCAGCTGCATGTTGGTGCCGGCGGGAACCGTGACGCCCATCTGCTGCAGCATCGCCAGCAGGCTCTGGATCGCGAACGGTGCCGAGGTGGTCTGGTCGCCGGTGCCGTCGAGACCGACGACGAGGCCGTAGCCGACCAGCTGGTTGGTGCGAACGCCCTGGATCGAGGCGACTTCCTTGATGCGCGCTGCCTGGGCCGGCATCGGCCACCAGAGCGCGGCACTGGCGAGGACGGCCGCGAGGATCAGCGAAGCGCGGAGAAATCGGTCGGTCGGGGTCATCTCGAAAGCACCATGGTGTGCTTTCGATTCTTCAAGAACTTAAATGGGGAGAACGTTCAAAAAGAAGCGCGAAAGCCAGCCGATTCCCTGCGCATCGGCCTGGGCGCCGCGGCCGCGCTGCTCGATCCGCACGTTGGCGATCTGCGCCGAGGCGACGACGTTGCCCGACTGGATCATGCGCGGGTCGACCTGGCCGGAGAAGCGCAGCACGTCGACGTTCTGGTTCACGCCGATCTGCTTTTCGCCGGCGATGACGAGGCTGCCGTTGGCGAGCACGGCTGTCACGACGGCGGTGATGGTGCCGGAGAAGTCGTTGCTGTTGGCGACGGTGCCGGCGCCGGAAAACGAGTTGTCCGAGGTGCCGGCGACGCTGGCCCGGTTGAACGTGTTGGCGCTCAGAAAGGGCAGTGCGGTGATTCCTGCGGCCACCTTGCCGCTCTTGTCGATCGTGCTCGTGCTCTTCTGCGTTGCGGAGATCTTCTCGACGATCTGCACCGTGATCGAATCGCCGACCAGACGGGCGCGGTAGTCCTCGAAGAGCGGCCGGTACTGGGCCGACTGGAAGATCGAGCCGTTGTGGATCTCGGGCACCGGAATCGCCGGCGGTGCGACGTAGGTGGGCGTCGCGACATCCACCTTCGGTGTCTTGTAGAGCGTGTCGCAGCCAGCAAGGGAGAAGAGCAGCGACGCGGCCAGGGCCGCGCTGGCGAAGGGCATGCGGATCATTTGGCGGCTCAGAGTTGCGAGAGCTTCTCGAGCATCTGATCCGAGGTCTGGATCGCCTTCGAGTTGAGCTCGTAGGAGCGTTGCGTCTGGATCATCTGCACGAGCTCCTCGACGACGTTGACGTTCGAGGTCTCGACGAAACCCTGCTGCAGCGAGCCGAGGGCGTTCTGGCCCGGCGTGCCCGGCGTCGGCGAGCCCGACGCGGCTGTCTCGGCATAGAGGTTCTGGCCCTTCGGGTCGAGGCCGGCCGGGTTGACGAAGCCTGCCGTCAGGATCTGCCCGACGGTCTGTGGCAAGGCCTGCCCGGGCAGCACGACGGTGACCGTGCCGTCCTGGCCGATGCTCACGCTCTGCGCCGCTGCCGGGATCGTGATGCCCGGCTGGACCGTGTAGCCATTGTTGGTGACGAGCTGGCCGGTCGAGCTGGTCTGGAACGAGCCGTCGCGCGTATAGCCGGTGGTGCCGTCGGGCATCTGCACCTGGAAGAAGCCCCCGCCCCGGATCGCGAGGTCGAGCGTGTTGCTCGTCTGCTGCAGGTTGCCCTGGCTGAAGTTGCGCGAGGTCGCCACGGCGCGCGTGCCCAGACCGACCTGTAGGCCGGTCGGCAGCGTCGTCTGGTCGCTGCTGGCCGAGCCGGCCTGGCGCATGTTCTGGTACATCAGGTCCTCGAAGACCTGACGCTGGCTCTTGTAGCCGTTGGTCGCGACGTTGGCGAGGTTGTTCGAGATGGCGTCCAACTGCATCTGCTGCGCTTCCATCCCCGTCTTCGAAATCCACAGTGATCGCATCATGGTGCGGCTCTCCGGTCAATGTCGGCATGGTGGCGCCTGGGCCAGCCGGCAAGCGCATGAAAAGCGGGGCAGATCCCCGTCTTCTTCCGGCCATGAGCACAGAGCCGGCTTGGCGTAGCCTCCGCCTTGCTTTACCCATCTGACCATCACAGGAGAACGCATGGCCGCCGTGAACTGGGATCTGCCTTCGACCGGACTTGTCAGTGACGCCTCCCCGTCGCTGCTGCTCGACAACGACAAAGGCCCTGCGTTGCAGGCCACGGCACGCGGCATCGCGCTCGATGCCGCTTCCAAGGACGCCGAAGCGCTGCGCGCGCGGACGGCGAAAACCGTGGCCGCCAACATCCGGTCCGACGAATCGATCGGCATGACGTCGTTCGGTCCCAAAGCGAGCGGCGTCGTCGGCGTCAACCAGGCAGCAACGATCGCGGTCGCCGGCGTCAACCTGGTCGATCCGAAAAAGCCGTTGGACAGCCTCGACGGCATCGGCGTCGCCGGCATCTCCGGCCGCGCCGCTGCCTATGGCGTCGTCGGCGCGACCTTCGGCATCCGCTCGACCGGCGTGCTGGGNATGGCGGAGAACGGCGGCGTCGGCGTGCGCGGTTCCGGCGCGCAGGGCGGCGTGCAAGGCTTCGCGAGCGAAGACCATGGCGTNGCTGGCGCAACCCAATCGGCNACGGCCTCGGGCGTGTTCGGCTACGCGCCCGGCGCGCAAGGCGCCGGGGTTTCCGGGCAGAGCGTGGCCGGCGCCGGNGTCGATGGCAGCTCGAGNGCCGGCCCCGGTGTGCACGGCGCCAGCGCGCAAGCGCGCGGTGTGGTCGGCGAATCGACCGGCGCCAACGCGGCGGGCGTGTTCGGTCAAAACGACCTGAGCAGCGGAGTCGGCGTCGACGGCTACAGCAAATCGGGAATGGCGATGCGCGCCGTCAGCAGCAGCGGCCTCGCGTTGCATGCCGAATCGTGGGGTGGCGGCGGCATCGACGTCTCGAACTTCAGCGGCAGTCAGCCGGCGCTGAAGGCCTATTCCTCCCAGGTCGCGGTCGACGCCGCGTCGCTCATCAGCACCGCGGTGCGCGGCTTCAGCGCCTATGCCGGCGTCAACGGCGGCTGCGCCGGCGCAGCGAAGGCGGGCGACCCAGAAGCAGGCTGCGGCGTCTACGGCAACTCCCTCGGCGCCGCGGGCGTTTGCGGTATCACGCTGGTCGGCACCGGCGTGCTCGGCATCGGCTTCGCGAAGCTCGGAGCCGTGGCCGGGCGCTTCGTCGGCGACGTGCACGTCGAGGGCACGATCTTCAAGTACGCCTCGCTCTTTTCGATCGACCATCCGCTCGACCCGAAGCGCAAGGTGCTCAACCACGCCTGCGTCGAAGCGCCGGAATACAAGACGTTCTACGACGGCATCGCGACGCTCGATCGGCGTGGCCACGCCGTCGTCAGGCTACCGACCTGGTTCGATGCGCTGAACCACGAGCTTCGCTATCAGCTCACCGCGGTCGGTGGCCCGGCACCGGAGCTGCACCTGGCGCGAGAAGCAGCGAAGGGGTCGTTCGAGATCGGCGGCGGCCAGCCGCGTCAGAAGGTGTGCTGGCAAGTGACCGGCGTGCGCCGCGACGCATGGGCGAAGGCCAATCCGATGCGCGTCGAGCAGTCGCGCGCATCGGCGCGCAGGGCCGCAATGCCGGTGTCGGTCAAGGACGTCGAGCGCGCCGCCGCCAAGGTCGAGAAGGCGATCAAGGCCGTGCGGGCCGATGACAAGGCACGACGCAAGGCGCAGCGCCAGTCGGTCGGGCCCGTGCCTGGAAGGAAGATCGCAAGCTCGAAGCCGATCGAGGACGCGCCGGCCGTCAAATCGACGAAGAGTCTGCTGCGCGAGGCACAGCGGCTTGCGGCGGCGACAGAACCGACGACCTGATTCGGGACCCGCTGGACAAGATCGGCGCGTCTGGGCGACAGCGCCGGGCGCCGAAGCGGCCTGGCTTCAGCTGACCGAGAGCAGTTG
>JGI24140J50213_10001168_pt1 | contig 11677 bp, 13 predicted proteins | sample BarGraIncu00222A_FD_50213 | JGI IMG/M metagenome (IMG submission 50213)
CCGCTGCCCTTCTAAAAAAATGCGAACCTAAACTTCGAGATATCGCGCCGGCGGAGAGCGAAGGTCACATCTTTAGCACTGGCGATGACCACCGACCCCAAGCGGCAGACCGTTGCCGCGTTTTCCGAATCAGCCAAACACACGCCGTTTGTCGAAGGGATAGCGGAACGAGGCGAAGTAGCGCGGTCGGATTGCACGCGATCCTGCTAGGGCATCCACTAGGGCACAAAGTGGCAATTACGAAAAGACCACGCATTACCCGATCATTTTTAGTGTTGCTGGCGGAGAGGGAGGGACCCTCCGTCGCGGAACGCGTCTCGCTCGAAAAAACCAGTAAAACCAAGCCTTCGGCACAGGTTGCGATACATCTGGATGTATTGTGCCGGATACTTGCCGTCAATGGCCGCTCCGCCATCGGCGGCGGCGCCGATGCCATGACGATGCCGGCAGCGGCCTCCCCGCGAGCCAGACCAGACAGGCAGCGGCGGCGAGGACGCCAGCGCCCGTAGCCGCCAAGAACCGGCCGGCAATGCAGGCGGCATTGCCGTGAGCGGCACGGCCGCCGCGCCGGGGCGGCCGGCGCCGGCCCGCCCGATCAGGCGACGAAGCGCAGGGAAGCGGCCTGCTCGAGTTCGGCGACCCTTTCGCGCAGCGCGGCGATGTCGGCGTCCCGCTGCGCCCGCTCGGCGAGAATGCGTCCTTTGAGTGCTGTGCAGGTAGCCTCCAGATCCGCGATCTCCTTGGCGGACTGCCGCGCGCATTGGCCGGCTTCGGCAATAAGCTGCGCGTGGCGCTGCTTAAGTTCGTGATAGGGCTTCGCGTAGGTCTGCCAGGCGCTCCGCCGAGCGGCGGCAATCTCGCTGCGCTCGTGGTCGACCTCCGCCCGCCGTTCCGCCATCTCGTCGTCGAGCATGTCGCGATCGGCGGCGAGCGCGGCCTCCTGGCGCGCCTTCTCCTCCTCCATCCGCTTTTCCATCAGGCGTTGCAGCCGGCTGACGCGCATACGCTTCGGCCCGCAGCGCGTGTGCCCGAAATGCCGGCTGACTTCGTAGTGGTAGTCATCCTGCCACCGCGACATGCCGCAGCGTTACGCCGCGTCCTGAACCTTCTGGCTGGCGCCAGCCTCGTCGGCGTCCCACTTCATGCGCAGGCCGGGGTGGATTTCGTGGAGGTTAAGGTGGCCGTCGGGCAGCAGCGTCGGCACGACGTAGAAATGGATGTGCGGAAACCCCTCGTCCCCGTGCTCGACCACGCTCAGCAGATGCTCGCCGAACTGTTGGATCAGCCAGGCAAGCAACATCGCACGCCANNGCAGATACACGTCCTGTTCGGCGCTGTTGCTTTCGACGACCTGTCGCGGCACCGGGTAAGACGCAACGCCGGCCAGAAGGACTTTGCCGTCGCGACGCAGCCGCCGGAGCCTGCGGCCGTGATCGTAGGCCCGGTCGGCGCGTTCGATCGCCAGACGGCCGGCTTCCAGCGGAGAGCCGCCGTACAAAATGTTCGGCGGGCTAGCGTGGCGAACATGGTTGGCGGCGCCCGGCACGCGCGCGGCTTCGCGCGTGATGCCGGCAATGCAGGACCACTTCGGCTCGCCTTTACGCGGCGACCGACCGTAGCGGATGAGGGAGATGAACTGTGACAAGCCAGTCATGATGAGCTCCTTTTGCTGGAGCCACTATTCCCAACCGGTCTGCAAGAGCGAAACGATTTCTAGAAAAAACTTTAGCCGCCGATCCTAGGTCTCGAAAGCGTTCGGCTTACTGCCGATCTTCGCTAGCGTCATGCATATCCTACGGACCGATTAGTATATGGGGCCGCATTCGAGATTGTGCGGATACTGCTTTGGAATTCTTAAGCAGCATATGATGGCACCATGCCCCCAAAAATTGCAGCGTCGTCATGACGACGCTGCTGTAGTGTCGCCGCATCCAGCCGGCCGGCGTCGCAACTGTCAACAGGCCCCTCGCCCGCTCCGCGCCGACGGACCGTAGGGCCTGTTGACAGCACACGACCGCGGCGGCGGCCGGTCGACGATTATGGTGCATGGTCCGGGATATTTCGAATTGCGGAGCAGCGAGCGAGTGCAGTCATGACCGATGACCAGCCAATGCAACCAGTGACGATCAGCCGCGAGGACCTGTATGCGCAGGTCTGGGCGACGCCGATGATGCAACTCGCGGCGCGGTACGGAATCTCAGGCAATGGCCTCGCGAAAATCTGCCGTCGGCTACAGGTCCCTATCCCCGCCCGTGGCTAAACTTAGGAGCCGATTGCATCTTCGGTCAGGGCACCAGAGTACGAAACCTTTTAAAAGACTAATGGCTTCTGTACCATAGAATAGTTAGCTTGTCTGATAGTGGGCCACCATGCAGGACAACTCATTGTCTTCTTCATCCCGACAGAAAGTAGCTGAGTGTGATTTGGCGCGCTCATCGCGCCTACAGCATATATCGTTGGAAGGACAGATTGGCCCGTTGCTGCGAGATGAAAGCAGTCACAGGATAAAGTGCTGCTGCATCTCGTGTCGGCGTATCGGCGCGGAATGAGCACCGTATTTAGATCGGTCGTCATCACCGGTGCCAGCAGCGGAATTGGATTAGCGTTAGCAAAGCGTCTCGCGGCGCCCGATACTCACTTGCTGCTGATTGGACGTAACGCTTCCAGGCTGCAAGTAGCCGCCGATGTGTGCCGTAGCTGCGGGGCGGTAGTAGAAGCCAGACCGATCGACGTTCGAGATGCGGCCGTCCTTGCCGAATGCTTCGTGTCTTTCGACGCGAAATTCCCCGTCGATCTGATAATCGCCAATGCCGGAATCGAGGCTAGCATTGCCGCAGGGCGAGTGACCGAATCCCACTCTGATGCTGTGGACCAATTGCGGGTCAACCTCGAAGGCGCGGTCAACACGGTCATGCCGTTAATCGAGCCGATGCGCGCACGCCATCACGGTCACATCGCGCTCATTGCCTCGCTTGCAGGCCTCACACCAATGCCCGATCATCCAGCCTATGGTGCATCGAAGGCGGGGCTGATCGCCTGGGGTGAGGCCCTCCTGCTTGGTCTCGCGCCCGACGGGATCGCCGTCACGATCATATGCCCCGGCTATGTCGATACGCCCATGAGCCACCGTTATCAGGGCTTCCGGCCATTTCAGATGACCGCCGACGATGCAGCGGCGCGTGTTATTCACGGCATCGCGGGCCGCAAGTCTATTGTCGCGTTTCCCTGGCCGTTGGTTATTCTGTCCCGCCTCAGCCGTTGGTTGCCTTACTCTGTGCGCAGCTTCATCATCAACCGCTGGTTTCGCAGCGCTACCGGGCCACCTGGCCACTAGCTGCCATTGCGCCAAGCGCAAACTTCTCTCTGCCGTGGAAGCCACGGATCGGCCGCAACTTAAGTGGACTGCGCCCGCGCGTGACCGCGCGATAATTGTATGCTTAATATCAAGACTAAGGTCGGCTAGTTAGTTTAAGGAAAGGCAAACTGAGAACTAGTCCCCCTCGTCAAACGGCTCCCCTCCTTACCCGTCCGCGTCCCGCTCCCTTCCAAATCAGAACAAAACAATCAGAAATTGAACATATGATCCGCATCGCAATCATTGGAGTTGGGAACTGTGCAAGTTCGCTCGTACAGGGGATTGCCTATTGCCGGGCCAAGGGCGATCAGGCGATCGGTGTACCGTTTCCAACCATCGGCCCTTACAAGCCGTCCGACGTCGACGTTGTATGCGCGTTCGAAGTCGATGCCCGCAAGGTCGGACGGGATCTCGCCGACGCCGTTTTTGCAGAGCCGAACTGCACCACGCAATTTTGGCCGGATATTGCCAAAACCGGCGTCATCGTGCGACGGGGCCCGACACTGGACGGCGTCTCCGCGTTCATGGCGGAAAATCCGCCGGACNTCAGTTTCCAAGTCAGCGATGAACGCGAACCTACGGAAAGCGAAGTTGTCGCCGCGCTCAGCAATGTAGGCGTCGTTATCAACTTCCTGCCCGTTGGTTCGCAGCTCGCCACGGAATTCTACGCGAATTGCGCGATCAAGGCCGGCGCTGCCTTCGTCAATGGGATTCCTGTTTTTATTGCAAGCGATCCAAAGTGGGCGGCACGTTTTGCCGATGCCGGTCTGCCGGTCCTCGGAGACGACTTCAAGGCTCAGTTAGGTGCCACGATTCTGCACCGAAGCTTAATGCACCTCTTTGACCAACGGGGTGGAAAGGTCGACCGGACCTATCAGCTTAACGTCGGCGGCAACACTGACTTTCTCAATATGATGTCGCCCGGCCGGCTGTCATCGAAGCGCATCTCCAAGACCGAGGCCGTGCAAAGCGCGTATAAAGAGCGGCTGCAGGATTCTCAAATCCGTGTCGGCCCCTCTGACTATGTTGCGTGGCTAAACGATCAGAAAGTGGCTTACATTCGATTGGAGGGGCAGTTGTTCGGCGGCGTTCCGGTCAACATGGAGACGCGGCTTTCGGTCGAGGATTCACCCAATGCCGCCGCCATGGCGTTGATCGCGATCCGCTGCGCCCGCATTGCATTGGACCGGGGGCTTTCCGGATCTATCGACGAGGTTTGCGGGTTCATCTTCAAGAGCCCGCCCAAGCAGATAGACGACACGATAGCCCACGACGCAATCTTACAGTTTTCCGAACGGGCTGCGGCGTCGGACAGCAAATGAAATAATCGCGGCCGGTGCAATTTGGCGTCAGCGGCCGGTGCAATTTGGCGTCAAATGACGCCGACAATCACTGCGGGGCGGTCCCTTCGATCGGGTTGAGGACGCACCGCCATCCATGGAACGCTGCTGCGTTCGCGGCAGCAATTCATTTCAGCGACCACGGCGGGAGTTTCCGGCGCAGCGTGTTGGCCGCGACAAATGCGCCAAACAGTCCGAATCCCAGGCCTATTGTCACGAGGAAGGGCGCAGCCGTCACCAGAACGCCATCGGCCAGCCAACTCCGCCAAAGCGCGAATCCCAACAGGACCGGGATCGCTATCGCGACAATGGGAATTCGCCCCGGTAGAAACAACACGTGAAACCGAGTGTTCGAACGCCAGACCGGCTCGGCATAGACTCCAAAGAGCAGCGTTCCTGCGTTCAACACGACCCAGATGATTGCGGCACAGAGCACGAACACCAGCGCCAGAATCACGGTGCTAACGTACGAAAACGCGTCAAAAGTCTCCGCTTTGTTTTGCCCAAATGCGCCGCGCGCCCAAACAAAGAGACGAGCATGCCAAGATCTGCTGTCGACTAGCTTCATGCGATAAATTGCCAAATGCAACGCGTTCCGAAGTCTGCAAGGCAACGCTACTATATCGGTTCAATTCCTCGCAAGAGTTACCGTGCAGGCTGGCGTGAAATGCGAGGCTTTGTCGAAAGATCATCGCTCCCTATTGTCAAATGGCCGAGCATCGGCGCCATAACGACGGCCCATTAGATCGGAGCAAGGATGCGCGATCGTCCTGTCCAAAATTTGCGGAGATCGGTCATCCTGCGCGAAATTCGCCGCGGGCTGGGCCGATTTCGTCACGTATCGCCAACACGATTGCTAACCGACATTGCGCGAGCGGTCCGCCTGCAGGCCATGGAACCGTCTACACTGCCGGTCCCCGCGCGGCCGGAACGGCTCATCGTGAGCATGACGACGATCCCCGGACGAGCATCGCGCATCGTACCGGTATTGCGGAGCCTGCTGGATCAATCATGCCCAGCGGACCGGATCCTGCTCGCTTGGCCCTCCCATTCGCGGCGAACCAATGCACCCTACCCTGCGCCGCCGGCGCTGCCTGCCGGCGTCGAGTTGCTCGCCTGCGAAGACCAGGGGCCGGCGACCAAACTTTTGGCTGCGCTGCAGGTCGAGCCGGAGACGGCGATTGTCGCGGTTGACGACGACGTCGTGTACCCGAAGGATTTTCTTGAGACCTTGCTCAAGGCTCATCGCGGGGAGCCCAAAACGGCATGGGGCTATCGCGGATGGCAGCTTGAACAAAATACCGAGCCACGCGATCTCGACCACGTCTTCGCAACGGCGATCACGGCCCCGACGACGGTGGACGTCCTGCTTGGAACGTGGGGATATCTGATCCCGCCGCACGCCTTTGACAAGGCCGTATATGACTTCGATCGCTATCCGCCGGAACTCCGTTGGGTCGACGATGTGTGGTTCTCTGGCCACCTTGCCATGCGCGGCGTTCCCCGTCGCGTAGTCCCGGCGGCCGGCTTCCCGATTGAGACAATTGCCTCGTTCCTCGGGGCCTTGACCGACGGGCCAAACCGGGATGGCCGAAACGATATGATCGCGATCGACAGTTTTAAGGCCTGGTGGTGAAATGCCGATCGAGCCCCTTCAAATGGTCACGCATCGGTCAATGTTGCGTCCAACATGGTGATCGGCGGCCAAATGCGGATTGCGTTCGTCTCGGATTGGTTTCTTCCGCGGCTCGGAGGAATCGAACTCCAACTCAAGGATCTCGCAGTTGAATTGCAGTCACGCCACTGCGAAGTGCATGTTCACACCACCACGCCCGGTCCAACCGAAGTCGCCGGAATCCCTGTGACGCGCACGCCAGCGCGGTTGGCGCCGGGATTGGGCTTCGCAATTTCTCCGAATTTGGTCGCAACGATCCGTAGCGAGTTGGCGGCAGGCCGTTACACCATTCTGCATGTGCACTTGAGCATCGTATCGCCGCTTGGCTATGCGGCAATCGTCGCTGGACGCGACCTCGGCCTGCCGACCGTCGTGACATTCCATTCGGTTCTCGGTTTCACGTCGCAAGTCCTGCGCCTCGCGGACCGGCTGACCGGCTGGTCGAAGTGGCCGCTTGCGCTAACCGGTGTGAGCGAACGGGTCGCGTCCGAATTGCGCCGTGCCGCGCCCAATCTGGAAGTGACGACGCTTCCAAATGGCGTCAATCCCGATTTCTGGCGCGTCCCGCGCAACCGTCAGGACGCACCGATTCTCGCGGTCTCCGCCATGCGTTTCAACCGCCGAAAGCGGCCGCTCGCATTGCTGCACGCGTTTCGCCGGGCGCAGACGACAGCGAGCCGCCGCCAAATGAAACTATCCATTGCCGGAATGGGCCCTGAGGTCGGTGCGATGCAACGCTACATAGCCCGGCATGACCTTCAAAACGACGTCACGCTACTCGGCATCCAATCCCGGGAAACGCTGCGGGACCTTTACAGCCGGGCCCACCTCTTTGTCCTTCCATCAATTCAAGAGGCGTTTGGAATTGCGGCTTTGGAAGCCCGTTGCGCCTCACTCCCGGTCATTGCCATGCGGGCAGCCGGCTGTTCCGATTTCTTGGCCGGCGCCGGCCAACCTCTTGCCGACAATGACACCGAGCTCGCGGCGCACATTGCGCGCCTTGCAACCGATGACGTGCTCCGTGAACATCTTGCCGCGCCCGATCCTGGGCTCGATCGTTTTGCCTGGCCGGAAGTCGTGCAGGCCCATCTGGACTGCTATGCCCGGATCGCGGCGTCGTCAGGCCGACCGCGATAGCGCGACCAATTCGTCCATCCGCCTGAAGGTCGCGCCCCTTGCCTTGAACAGCTTTATTACCGATCGCAGGCTCTCCAGCGCGGGCCGCCCGGTTCGAAAGCGACAATCCCACCGCAGCTGCTCTTTCGTGAGATCCACGAATTCCCAAGGGTGAACGAACAACACGACCGGGCTATTCAGTCGTCGCAGGATTGGATCGCGGATCTGCGCCGGCAAACGCAATATACTGGATGTCATGGAGGCTGGAATGCGTCGAATGCTGGCGGGTACCGCCGACGCCGCCGGACGTCGTTTATATTTTGCCTGCGACGAATCCAAGGTGAACTGACTTGCCTCAAGCAGCGGCAGAAACCTGTTCGGAAATCTGAGATACGGCGCGCGGAATGAGGTGACGGGAGCAAATTCGCGCAACAGTTCCGCCGAGCGCCCTATTTCCCAAGCCACCGTCTCGTCGGAAAGATCCGGGAACGCTCGATGGGTCATACCGTGGCAAGCCAGTTCGTGTCCCGCGCCAACCAGCGAATGAACAGCGTCTGGATATTTCTGGGCCGTATCGCCGGTGGTGAAATAGGTTCCGGCGATGCCCTCACGCGCGAAGAGTTCGAGCAACTCAGGCGTGCCTTCTTCAATTCCGCGCCATGTCCAAAGATATGGCGGACAATCCGGCTCCAGATCGACGGTGATGCACACGTCGAGGGGGCTAATGGACGATGACGCACTCACCGGATATCAATCTCCATTCCAGCCGAATTGGACGAGGTTGAGCAAGATGATGGCATCTTAACCTTTTCTCTTTGACGAGCGCGATGACAGCCTCTTCGCTGCTATATTCATTCGGAGCTAGACTTTAAGCAACGGTGTCGGTTATCTCTTCAGAAGACCGCCTGCGACGGGAAATTCCGGATCGTCGGCCATCGGGCAATGAGCGTGCTGTCTGCGAACGATCTCAGCAAATCCTACCGGGACCGGCATGCGGTCGCCAGAGTCAGCATCGACGTCCGGCGCGGCGAAATCGTCGGTTTGATGGGTCCGAGCGGCGCTGGCAAGACCACCATCTTCGCGCTGATTGCGGGTATCGAGACCCCCGATTTCGGAAGAATTTTTCTCGACGAGAGCGACATCACCCAATTGCCCATGTTCGAACGGGCACGGCGCGGGATCAGCTATCTCACGCAAGAGCCATCCATATTCCGCGGGCTTACCGTCGAGCAGAATATCCTTCTCGCCCTGGAGACTCTTACGCTTGACGCAGCGAGGAGGCGGTCGCTGCTCGAAGCGGTGCTGCACAATTCCGGACTGAAGCAATTGAGAAAAGTGTCGGCCAGCAAGCTTTCCGGCGGCGAACGACGCCGCGCCGAAATTGCCCGGTCGCTCGCCAGGAATCCGCATTTCATCCTGCTCGACGAGCCGTTTGCAGGGATTGATCCAATCGCGTTGAAAGGATTACGAACTCTGGTTCGCGACATCACCAAACGTGGCATCGGCGTGTTGATTACGGACCACAATGTGAGGGAAACGCTTAATCTGGTGGATCGAGCCTACATGATCGACAGGGGCCGGGTATTGATGCATGGCACACCGGATTCAATCGTAGCCGATCCTCGTGTGCGAGAGACTTACCTAGGGGCCAATTTTCAACTTTAGGCGCTGCGCCGCGCACCCTGCCGGCTCGTCACCTTCGGCCGCAATATATTGATATACAATAACTATTTTCCTCAGCCCAACCACCGAAATGAATCGATGATGCGCGCTTTGGATGGCGCGCGTTTTAAAAAACCATACGCGGCTAGGCATATAGTGCTAATCATGACCGGGTCGGAATGCGTCGCGGGGGAACAGTCGGTGCAATGAAGCGTTGATTCAGGCTTATTCTCTAGGAAAGCACATCCTATGAATCGGCAAATGATCATGCTTGCCGTGGCCCTCGTGGCAGCCTTCGCCATCGTCATTGTTCGAGTTGCACTCGGGCCGATCTAGACCGCACCGATCGTCGCCAACTCCCTCCCGCAAGGACACGCGTGGCGTCCGCCCCGCAAGACCTGAGTGCAGCGGGCAACTTGTCAGGCCCACACCGCCGCCCCTTATGCCACCTGACTATCTTGACCCTACCATCCGGGCACTATCGGCCATTTCTGGGCTCGCGCCGGGCATTGAAGCCATCTCGCGCCGCCCATCCCGCCGCGGCCTGACATTGCGTCCAATTCCGAGTAAGAGATGGTGCACGAAGACATGGCCCTTTTCGCGGTTTGGCGGATAACGGCTTATAGTCGGCGTCTGCGTGGGAACCCAGTTTTTGACCGTTCGTATGCACGCTTCCGAGAGATTGCCCGGCATGCCGCCTCCGCCCAAACGCGGCACGCGCGGAACAATTCACGACAAAACGCCGAAGCCGCGGTTATCGTCCGTGTCTCAACTTTACGCTCGACGCTTCGTGGCGATGATCGCGCTGCAGTTGTTTTTCATTTTGCTCCTAGTCGAGGGAATTCTTCTTGCCGAAAAATTTTCCCACCTTCTAGAAATCATACTTGAGAACCAGGCAAGCAAGTTCAACGTCATTCTGCTTCTATCGTACTTCGCTCCGGAGGTCTTCGACCTTGCGCTGCCGATCGCATTGTTGATGGCGGTCTATCTGGTCGCCCTGCGCTGCCGAGAGGGCCGCGAGCTGGTCATTCTGGCAACAATGGGAATCGGTGCGCGGCAATTTATCGCTCTCGCGCTCATGATCGGCTTTGCTGCGCAACTATCGTCATTGCTGGTCTCCGGAATTATGGAACCTTATTCGCAGTTCGCGAGCCGAGAGGTCTTGTTTCAGGCGCAAAACAGGGCCCTTCGCGGGGGGATTGCTTCAGCCCGCTTTTATGAATTTCCCGGATACGTCGCCTACGGTCCCGCGCAAACCGAAGCGGCACCCGAACGCCCCCTCTTCATCTATCGATCGCTAAGCGACAATCTTGCACGCGTTATTGCAAGCCGGCGTGCCAGACTGGAAGGGCCAAATGTTGCCGGCGAATTGACGCTGCATCTCCACGACCTAACGATTCTCGATCACCCGAAGCCGAACGCACCGGGACCTAATAACGCGACACCAGGAGAGGCGCCCAACGCCGCTCGAACCAACGTCATGCGGATTGGCAGCTTTGCCCAGGAAATGGTGTTGGACGATCTGCTTCGGTTTCCTCCGCGCGGCGAAAGTCCGGTCGAAAGGACGTCATTCGAACTATTGGCGTCTGTGTCGGGTATGGCCACGCCGACCGGCGACATCGGGGAGATCGGTCGCAGGCTCGCGCGCAGTCTCATCTGCCTTATAACCCCACTCATCGCCGGTCTCGCGTTGGCTTTCACTCATCGCGCCAGTCCGGCATTCGTCCTTCCAATGTCTTGTGCCGGCCTCATGGCGTTGGATATTGCGGCCTCGACCGCAGTAAAGAATTTCGCTGCGGTCGGCTTTTCGGCCATGATAATCGCGCTGGCTGCCACTACGGCTTTAATCATAATTGTCATTGCGAAGCTGATCCTCAACCGACAAAACGAGCTTATCCGCCCGGCAATGGCGCGGTCATGACAATCGCCACACGCCGCGGGCCGACAAACACATTCGTAGTCGTGCGCCGCGGCATGCGCCTTGCGCCATGGGGTTGGTACACCCGCTACATGTTCAGGAATTATTTGCGTCACACACTCATTATGGTTGCCGCATTACTGAGTATTGCGTTGACGACGGATCTTTCTGCATGGATATGGCGACTGATCACCGGCAACCCGAATGCCAGTTGGCTCTGGCTTTCGTATCGCATAGGCAGGATCGTCGTGCTTCGTGGCACCGACCTTCTTGCCCTGGCCGCCCCAATTTCCTGCTTTTTGGGCGTGCTGTGGACTGAGGTCTCGCACACTTGGTCGCGTGAACGTCTTACAATTTGGAACCTGGGCCGCTCACCGGTTCAATGCATTGTTCCGGTTCTGCTGTTCGCAGCCACCATGGGTTTTCTACAATTTGCGCTCGACGCTTATCTTCGCCCCGCGGCCGTCATGGCCCTGGAAAATCGTCCAGACGAAATGAACCCTGACTTCAATTTTTCGCCAGACAAGCATTGGATCGCGGCCGGCGATGCTCTGGTCCATGCACGCATTAGCCCCGGCCCGCCTCCCAGCTTGGGTGGGTTGGCGATTTAC
>JGI24140J50213_10001171_pt1 | contig 11673 bp, 8 predicted proteins | sample BarGraIncu00222A_FD_50213 | JGI IMG/M metagenome (IMG submission 50213)
ACCGGTGCCGGCAGCGACGACGACGAGATGGCGCGTCATGCGCGGCCTCCGCGCATCCGACTGTTTTGGCTCTGGCACGCGCACTGCGTGCGCTTCACGTCGCTGCGCGACATGAGCCTCGCCGAAACAGGCATCGCGAGCGCTGTCGCGCCCGCGCCGCGCCGCGGCGGTGCCACGTCGCGACTCATGCGCGGCCTCCGCGCATGAGTTGCCTGTTTTCGATGTCGACGCGGACCACGATCGCCAGCGCGATCATGTTCATGACGATGGCCGAGCCGCCGTAGCTCATCAGCGGCAGCGTCAGGCCCTTGGTCGGCAGCACGCCGAGATTGACGCCCATGTTGATGAAGGCCTGGCCGCCGAACCAGATGCCGACGCCCTGGGCGAACAGGCCCGCGAACACGCGGTCGAGGGCGATCGCCTGGCGGCCGATGTGGAAGAGCCGGCGGGCCAGCCAGAAGAAGGCGACGATGACCGAGGCGACGCCGACGAAGCCGAGCTCCTCGCCGACGGCCTCCGCGCATGAGTTGCCTGTTTTCGATGTCGACGCGGACCACGATCGCCAGCGCGATCATGTTCATGACGATCGCCGAGCCGCCGTAGCTCATCAGCGGCAGCGTCAGGCCCTTGGTCGGCAGCACGCCGAGGTTGACGCCCATGTTGATGAAGGCCTGGCCGCCGAACCAGATGCCGACGCCCTGGGCGAACAGGCCCGCGAAGACGCGGTCGAGGGCGATCGCCTGGCGGCCGATGTGGAAGAGCCGGCGGGCCAGCCAGAAGAAAGCGACGATGACCGAGGCGACGCCGACGAAGCCGAGCTCCTCGCCGATCACCGCCAGCAGGAAGTCGGTGTGCGCCTCGGGCAGGTAGTGGAGCTTCTCGATGCTCGAGCCGAGCCCCTGGCCGAAGATCTCGCCGCGCCCGAACGCGATCAGCGAATGCGAGAGCTGGTAGGCCTTGCCGAGCGTGTACTTGTCGTCCCACGGGTTGAGGTACGCGAAAATGCGCTCGCGCCGCCAGTCCGAGGTCGTGATCATCAGCACGAACGCGCCCGTCAACACGGTGCTGATGATGAGGAACATGCGGCCGTTGACGCCGCCGAGAAAGAGGATGCCCATCGCGATCGTGGCGATGACGAGGAAGGCACCCATGTCCGGCTCGGCCAGCAGCAGCAGGCCGACGACCGCGAGCGAGAGCGCCATCGGCAGCACGGCGCGAAAGAAGTTCTCCTTCACGTCCATGCGCCGCACCATATAGCCGGCCGCATACATCGCGATCGCCAGCTTGCAGAGCTCCGAAGGCTGGAAACTCATGACGGCGAGCGGGATCCAGCGCCGCGCGCCGTTGACGCCCTTGCCGATGAAGGGCAGCAGCACCAGCACCAGCAGCAGCAAGGCGGTGACGAAGATCCACGGCGAGAGCTTTTCCCAGATCGTCACCGGCACCTGCACGACGACGAGCGCGGCGATGACCGAGATGCCGACGAACAGTAGGTGACGGTTGAGAAAGTAGGTCGTCGTGTAGCGCGCGAACTTCGGGTTGTCGGGCATCGCCACCGAGGCGCTGAAGACCATCACGAGGCCGAGCGCGAGCAAGGCCACGACGACGCAGACGAGAGTGCGGTCGAAGCCGAGCAGTCGCGCCGGCTGGCCGCTGTCGACGCTGATCCATTCGCGGACCGGGATCGCCTCGGCCACGGCGCGGCGGGCGCGTTCGGCTTGCGGCGACGACGCGGGCCTGGCGCGCGGCTTGGCGCCGGCGTGCCCAGGCGCGCCCGGAACGACTGGAACAGATTCGCGACGGCGGCGGTCACGCGAGACCCCTTTGCTCGGCGACCGCATGCACGGCGGCGACGAAGACCTCGGCGCGATGCGCGTAGTTGCGGAACATGTCGAGGCTGGCGCACGCCGGGCTCAGCAACACCGCGTCGCCGGGCACGGCACGCCGGAACGCGGCATCGACCGCCGCCTCCAGCGTCGCGTGGCGTTCGATGGCGACACCGGCGCCCCCTAGGACGCCGCCGATCGCCCGCTCGATCCCTTCTGCATCGCGGCCGATCGTCACGACGGCGCGCGCATGGCGTGCGAGCGGCGCGGCGAGCGGCGTGAAGTCCTGGCCCTTGCCGTCACCGCCGAGGATGACGACGAGCTTGGCCGGCGCGCGGTCGGTGCCGAGGCCATCGAGGGCGGCGACGGTCGCACCGACGTTGGTGCCCTTGCTGTCGTCGAACGCGTCGATGCCGCCGACCGTGGCGACAAACGCCACCCGGTGCGGCTCGCCGCGGTAGTCGCGCAGGGCGTGGAGCATCGGTGCGAGCGGGCAGCCGATCGCCGTCGCGAGGGCGAGTGCCGCCAGCGCGTTGAGCGCGTTGTGCCGGCCGCGGATGCGCAAGGCGTCGGCCGGCATCAGATGCTGCAACGTCAGCTCGTTCGGCGACACGTCGTCGTCGCGGGCACGCGCCAGCCAGGCGATGTCGTTCTCGACGACGAGGCCCCAGTCGCCAGGCAGCTCGGGTCGTTGGCCGCCGAAGCTGACGACGCGGCGCCGCACGATCCGCGGCGCGCGGCCCTTCTTCGTCGCCACCGTCTCGGGCCCGGGCACCAGCGCCATCGTCGCGGCGTCGTCGCGGTTGACGACGACGACGGCGCGGTGTCCGAAGACGCGCGCCTTGGCGGCCGCGTACGCAGCCATCGAGCCATGCCAGTCGAGATGGTCTTCGGTGACGTTGAGGATCGCGGCGGCATCGGCATCGAAGCGGGTGCTGCCGGCGAGCTGGAAGCTCGACAGCTCGAGCACCCAGACCTCGGGCAGGCGTTCGCGCAAGCTCTCGCGCGGGCCGGCGTCGATGGCATCGGCCAGCGTCTGCAGCATGGTCGGGCCGATGTTGCCGGCCACCGCGACGCGCTTGCCGCTGCGCTCGACGAGCAGCGCCGTCATTGCCGTCGTCGTCGTCTTGCCGTTGGTGCCGGTGACGGCGATGACCTTGGGCGCGTCGTCGAGCTCGAGGCGCAAGGCCTCGAGCGCATCGCCGAAGAGGTCGAGCTCGCCATGCACGGGAACCGCCGCCGCCTTCGCGGCGGCAAGCAGCGCGGCGATGCGCGCGTCATGCGGCGCGAGGCCGGGGCTTTGCAGCACCAGGTCGACACCGCCGAGATCGGCCGCGGACAGGGGCTGCGACGGCAGCCGCGTCGCCGCGGGCACGAGCTGCCTCAGTGCCTCGGCCTGCGGCGGCTCGGCGCGCGAATCCCAGGCCCGCACGCTCGCGCCCTTTCGTGCGCACCAGCGCGCCATCGCCAGGCCGGAATCGCCGAGACCGAGCACCAGCACGGTCTTATCGCGAAGGACAAACGTGGCGGCCCCCCTCGGGGGACCGGCCAACGTATTCGTTGGACGAGGGGTCGTCATCATCGCAGCTTCAGGCTGGCCAGCCCGATCAGGCAGAGCATGATCGTGATGATCCAGAAGCGCACGACGACCTGCGTCTCCTTCCAGCCGAGCTTTTCGAAGTGGTGGTGCAACGGCGCCATCTTGAACAGCCGCCGGCCCTCGCCGTACTTCCGCTTCGTGTACTTGAACCAACCGACCTGCGCCATCACCGAGAGCGCCTCGGCGACGAAGACGCCGCCCATGATCCCGAGCACGATTTCCTGGCGCGTAATGACCGCGATCGTGCCGAGCGCGCCGCCGAGCGAGAGCGCGCCGACGTCGCCCATGAAGACCTGGGCCGGATGGGTGTTGAACCAGAGAAAGGCCAGACCGGCTCCAGCCATCGCCGAGCAGAAGATGAGCAGCTCGCCGGCGCCAGGGATGTAGGGAAAGAGCAGGTAGCGCGAATAGACGGAGCTGCCGGTGATGTATGCGAAGACGCCGAGCGCAGAGCCCACCATCACCACCGGCATGATCGCCAGGCCATCGAGGCCGTCGGTGAGGTTGACCGCATTGCTGGCGCCGACGATCACGAAGTAGGTCAGCGCGATGAAGCCGAACACGCCGAGCGGATAGCTCACCGTCTTGAAGAACGGCACGATCAGGTCGGCCTTCGGCGGCAGGTCGTTGGAGAAGCCGCTCTGGACCCAGCGCAGGAAGAGCTCGAGCACGCGAAGGTTCGAGGTTTCGCTGACGCTGAAGGCGAGGTAGAGCGCAGCGACGATGCCGATCACCGATTGCCAGAAGTACTTCTCGCCCGAGGGCATGCCTTCCGGGTTCTTGCCGACGACCTTCCTCCAGTCGTCGACCCAGCCGATCGCGCCGAAGCCGACCGTCACGAGCATGACGATCCAGACGAACCGGTTCGACCAGTCGAACCAGAGCAGCGTCGAGACGCCGATGCCGAGCAGGATCAGCACGCCGCCCATCGTCGGCGTGCCGCTCTTGGCCTGGTGCGATTCGACGCCGTAGGCGCGGATCGGCTGGCCGATCTTCAGCTCCGCGAGCCGGCGGATCACCCATGGGCCGAAGACGAGGCCGATGACGAGCGAGGTCATCGCCGCCATCACCGCACGAAAGGTGATGTACTGGAAGACGCGCATGAAGCCGAACTCTGGCGAGCTCGCCTGCAGCCACTGCGCTAGGCTAAGCAGCATGGTGCCTCCCGACGCTCGCGAGGCTACGGCGCATGGGAGTCTCCCGCCGGCTCGCCTTCGAGCGCGGCGACGACGCGTTCCATCGCCATGAAGCGCGAGCCCTTGACGAGCACCGCCGCGAATGGCGGCGCATCGGCAAGCGCCGCGATCAGCGACTCGGCGCTGCCGAACGCGCGCGCGCCGGCGAACGGCTCGGCGGTGCTCGCGCTCAGCGGGCCGACGGCCCAGAGCGCGTCGATGCCGCGCGCCGCCGCATGCGCGCCGACCTCGTGGTGCAAGGCCGGCCCTTCCGTGCCGACCTCTCCCATGTCGCCGAGAACGAGCCAGCGCGGCGCCGGCATCGCAGCGAGCACGTCGATGGCGGCACGGACCGAGTCGGGGTTGGCGTTGTAGGTGTCGTCGACGAGCGCGCGCTCGACGCCCTGCCAGACGAAGCGACGCGTTTGCGAGCGGCCGCGCACCGGGCGAAACGCCGACAGGCCGCGGCCGATCGCATCCGGCGGGCAGCCCGCTGCCAGCGCCGACGCGGTCGCGGCCAATGCGTTGCGCACGTTGTGGCGGCCGGGTGCGTGCAGCTCGAACGCGATCTGGCCTGTGGCCGTGGACGCGACGACGAACCAGCCGGCGTCCGAGGGACGCGCTTCGCCGGTCACGTCGGCGTCGCCGTCGTCGGCGAAGGTCAGGGTGCGCCGGGCGCCGGCAAGCGCCCGCCAGATATGCGCATGGGCATCGTCGGCCGGAAAGACGGCGACGCCGTCGGCGCCGAGCGCGGCGATCGCGGCGCCGTTCTCGCGTGCCACCGCATCGACACTGGCCATGAACTCGAGATGCTCGCGCTGCGCGTTGTTGACGAGCGCGACCGTCGGCTGCGCCATCGCCGCAAGGTTGGCGATCTCGCCGGGATGGTTCATGCCGAGCTCGACCACCGCGGCGCGGTGCGACGCGCGCAGCCGGAGCAGCGTCAGCGGCACGCCGATGTCGTTGTTGAAGTTGCCTTCGGTCGCGAAGGCCGCGTCGGCGAGCCAGGCGCGAAAGATCGACGCGACCATCTGCGTCACTGTCGTCTTGCCGTTGCTGCCGGCGACGACGACGAGCGGCAGCGCGAAGCGGCGCCGCCACGACGCCGCGAGCTGGCCGAGCGCGACGCGCGAGTCGGCCGCTTCGATGCCGGCGATGCCCGCGGCGGCCAGGCCGCTCTCGGCGAGCGCCGCCACCGCGCCCTTGCCGCCGGCCTGGGCGAGAAAGTCGTGCGCGTCGAAGCGCGCGCCGCGCAAGGCGACGAACAGGTCGCCGGCGCGCAGCGTGCGGGTGTCGCTGTGCACGCGATCGAAGACGGTCGACGGATCGCCGACGACGCGCGCCCCATGGATGCCGACGGCGGCGGCGCCGAGGTCGAGCATCGGCGTGCGCGCCGGCTGACCCGCCGCGCCGATCGCCGTCCGTGCCTGCAATCCAGCCGTTGCATGCGCGGCGTCGGAGAACGGGAACTTCGCACCGCCGACGTCCTGGTACGTTTCGTGGCCCTTGCCGGCAAGCAGCACGACGTCGTTCGGCGCGGCCGACAGGACCGCGTGGCGAATCGCCTCGGCGCGGTTCTCGATCACGTCGACCTCGTCGTGGCCGACGGCCCCGGCGAGGATCTGCGACATGATGAAATCCGGCGATTCGAGGCGCGGGTTGTCGCTCGTCACCACCACCCGGTCGGCGAGCCGGACCGCGATCGCGCCCATCAGCGGGCGCTTGGCGGCGTCGCGATTGCCGCCGCAGCCGAACACGCACCAGAGCCGGCCGCCGCGTTCGGCGGCGAGCGGCTTCAGCGCGGCGAGCGCCTTGTCGAGCGCGTCCGGCGTGTGCGCGTAGTCGACCACCACTTCCGGCGCGTCGCGGCTCGCATCGCAGGAGCCGACGCGCTGCATGCGCCCGGGCACCGGCGTCAGCGCGGCGCAGGCCGCGGCCGCGCCGTCGAGATCGAGCCCCAGGGCACGCAGCACGCCGATGACGGCGAGCAGATTGGCGACGTTGTAGTCGCCAATCAGCGGGGTGGCGATCGAGACGACGGCGTCACCCTCTCGTACGTCGAAGGCGAGGCCGGCGCGGCCGTGGCGGATGTTCGAAGCCTGCAGGCGGGCCGCGCTGCGCGTCGAGACGGTCCAGGTGTCGACCGCCGTTTCGGCAAGCGACGCGGCAAGCTCGATGCCCTGCGCGTCGTCGAGATTGACCACTGCCGCCTTCAACGCTGGCCAGGCGAAGAGCTGCGCCTTGGCCTGCCAATAGGCAGCCATGTCGCCGTGGTAGTCGAGATGGTCCTGCGTGAAATTGGTGAAGACGGCGACGCGGATGCGCGTGCCGGCGAGGCGATGCTCGGCGATGCCGATCGACGAGGCCTCGATCGCGCACGCCGCATAGCCACGGTCCGCGAAATCGGCAAGAGCGGTCTGCAGCGTGATCGGGTCGGGCGTCGTCAGCCCGGTCTCGACGAGGCCGGCAAGGGCGTCGGTCTCCGCTGCGACGCCGCCGTTCGCGGCGCCGGCTCGACGCGACGGCTCGCCGACGCCGAGCGTGCCGATCACCGCCGCACGGCGACCCGACGCACCGAGCGCCTGCGCGATCCACCACGCGGTCGAGGTCTTGCCGTTGGTGCCGGTGACGGCGACGACATCGAGCTTCTCGCTCGGCCGGCCGAGAAAGCGGCTGGCGACGTCACCGGCCGCGGCCTTCAGGCCACGCATCGCGGCGATGCGCGGCTCGCCGGCGAAGGCAAACGCATCGACGCCATCGGCCTCGACGACGCTGGCGACCGCGCCGGCGGCGAGGGCTTCGGCGACATGGCGCCGCGCATCGCTGGCGTGGCCCGGCCAGGCGATGAAGGCGTCGCCCGGCGTGACGCGCCGGCTGTCGCCGACCAGGCGACGCGCACCGCGCACGAGCAGCCACGCATGCGCAGCGTCGCGCGATTCGAGCATGGTGAGCCCGTGACCGGCCATCAGAAGCTTTCGTCCTCGGCCGGCGCGCCGTGCGAGACGATCTGCGGCTTGACGTCGAGATCGGGCGGCTCGCCCATCATGCGCAAGGTCTTCTGGACGACGTCGCTGAAGACCGGCGCCGCGACGTCGCCGCCGTACCACTGCCCGGCGGTCGGCTCGTCGACCATCACCGCGACGATGATGCGCGGGTGCGCGATCGGCGCGATGCCGACGAACCAGGCGCGGTACTTCTTCTCGGCGTAGCCGTTGCCTTCCTGCTTGTAGGCCGTGCCGCTCTTGCCGCCCACCGAATAGCCCATCACCTGCGCCTTCGGAGCGGTGCCGCCAGGAAGGGTCACGAGATGCAGCATGTCGCGCACCTCGGCTGTCGTCGTCGACGAGAAGATGCGCACGCCCGAGATCGCCGGCGCCGGCGTCGGCGCGCCGATCGGCCGCGTCAGCGCCACCGGGATCAGCTCGCCGTCGTGCGCGAACACGGTGTACGCATGCGCGATCTGGAACAGCGACGCCGAGAGACCGTAGCCGTAGCTCATGGTCGCCTGCTCGATCGGCCGCCAGCTCTTGTACGGGCGCAGCCGACCGGTGACGACACCGGGAAAGCCGAGTTGCGGCTTCTGTCCGAAGCCGACCGAGCTGTACAGCTCCCACATCTCGCGCGGCGCGAAGGTGAGCGCGATGCGCGCCGCGCCGACGTTGCTCGATTTCTGGATCACCTCGCTCACGGTCAGGTTGCCGTGCGGATGCGAATCGCTGATGGTCGAGCCGGTCAGCGTCATCTTGCCCGGCGCGGTCTGGATGACGGTCGAGGGCGTGACGCGATTGGTCTCGAGCGCCCAGCCGATGATGAAGGGCTTCATCGTCGAGCCCGGCTCGAAGGTGTCGGTGAGGGCGCGGTTGCGCAGCTGCGCGCCGCTGAGATTCCTGCGGTCCGAGGGCAGGTAGCTCGGGAAGTTGGCGAGCGCCAGCACGTCGCCGGTCTGCGCGTCGAGCACGACGACGCTGCCGGCCTTGGCCTTGTTGGCGGCGACCGCATCGCGGATCTTCTGGTACGCGAAGAACTGGACGTTGGAATCGATGGTGAGGCCGATGTCCTTGCCGTCGATCGGCGCCACGCTCTCGCCGACGTCCTCGACGACGCGGCCGAGCCGGTCCTTGATGACGTGACGCGTGCCGTCGCGCCCGGCGAGGTCGTTCTGGAATGCGAGCTCGATGCCCTCCTGGCCGCGCTCCTCGACGTTGGTGAAGCCGACGACGTGCGCCGCCGCCTCGCCTTCCGGATAGTTGCGCTTGTACTCGCGCAATTCATGGATGCCCTTGACGGCGAGATCCTTGACCGCCTTGGCGACGCCGTCTTCGACCTGTCGGCGCAGCCAGACGAAGTTCGGGTTCTCGGCCAGGCGCCCTTCGAGCTCGACGCTCGTCATGCCGAGCGCGTGCGCCAGGGCGGCGCGGCTCGCGGCGTCGCCGTCGAGATCCTTGGGAATCGCCCAGATCGAAGGCGCCGGCACGCTCGACGCGAGCAGCAGGCCGTTGCGGTCGAGGATGCGGCCGCGGCTCGCGGTCAGCTCGAGCGTGTGGCCGTAGCGGGCCTCGCCCTGCTTGAGAAAGAAAGGCGCAGCAATGATCTGCACGTAGACGGCGCGACCGAGCAGCACCGAAAAGCCGAGGCCGACCAGGCCGACCAGCAGCTTCGAGCGCCACGGCGGGGTCGGCGTCGCCAGCAAGGGGCTGGTCGAGTAGTTGACGCTCTTCACGCTGGCGTTGGCGCGGGCCTTGGCGCTGCTCTTGCCAATCATCGCCCGCCTCCTGCCGACGCTGGCGCCGAGGCTGCGGCAACGGCAGCGGCCGAGCGTGGCAGCTCGACGTATTGCGTCACGGCTGGCGTCGCGGTGCGCATCGCCAGCCGTTCATGGGCGACGCGTTCGACGCGCAAGGGCGTCGCCTGCGAGCGCAGCTCGGTCTTCAGGCGCTCGCTGTCGGTGTTGAGCGTGCGTTCTTCGCTTTCGGCGCGGTCGAGCTCGGCGAAGAGCCGGCGCGATTCATAGGACACGCGCACGAGATAGATGCTGCTGAGGATCAGCGCGAGAAGCAGCAGGATGTTGACGCGCGTCATGCCGCCGCGCCTGCCGTCATCGGCACGTCGGTCCGCTCGGCGACGCGCATCACGGCCGAGCGCGCGCGCGGGTTGGCGCGCGCCTCGGCGTCGCCCGGCTTGACGCGCGCCAGCGCCGCCAGCCGGTGTGGCTTCGGTTCGGCGAAGGGCGCCCGCCGATCGAATTCGGTCCTGCTTTCCCTGGCGATGAAGGTCTTGACGATGCGGTCTTCGAGCGAGTGGAAGCTCACCACGACGAGCCGTCCGCCCGGCGCGAGCAGCGCAAGCGCCGCGCTCAGGGCTTGTTCGAGCTCCTCAAGCTCGGCGTTGACGAAAATCCGAAGCGCCTGAAACGTGCGCGTCGCAGGGTTCTGGCCCGCCTCGCGGGTGCGCACCGCACGAGCCACGAGCTCGGAAAGTTCCCCTGTGGTTCGAACAGGGCTCCCGCTTTCGCGCCGAGCAACAAGCGCCTTTGCAACCTGGACAGCAAACCGTTCTTCCCCATAGTCGCGTATCACCTCGGCAATGTGGCGCTCGTCGGCGCGGGCAAGGAATTCGGCCGCGCTCTCACCGCGCGTGGTGTCCATCCGCATGTCGAGCGGGCCGTCGAAGCGAAAGCTGAAGCCGCGCGCCGGGTCGTCGATCTGCGGCGACGAGACGCCGAGATCGAGCAGCACGCCATCGACGGAGGTGATGCCATGCGCAGCCAGCGTCGCCGCCATCTGCGAGAAGCTGGTGTGCGCGATCGAAAAGCGCGGGTCGCCGGCAAGATCGGCCGCGTCGGCGGCGCTGCGCACCGCTTCGGGATCGCGGTCGATCGCGACGAGCCGACCGCTCGGCGACAGTCGCGCCAGGATCGCCCGCGCATGGCCGCCGCGGCCGAAGGTGCCGTCGACGTAAGTCCCATCGGGCGTCGCGACAAGCGCATCCACGGCCTCGTGCAACAGCACGCTGACATGCCCCGTTGCGGCGGCGGGAGCGGTCATCAGAAACTGAAGCTCTTGAGGGAATCGGGCATGGCCGACTGCATCACCGCCGCTTCGTGCGTGGCGTGGCGCTCGGCATCCCAGAGCTCGAAGTGGCTGCCCATGCCCAGCAGCATCACCTCGCGCACGAGCCCGGCGGCGCTGCGAAGCTCGGGCGCGATCAGCACGCGCGAGGATGCATCGATCTCGACGTCCATCGCGTTGCCGAGGAAGACGCGCTTCCAGCCGCTCGAATCCATCGGAAGTGCCGCGACCTTGTCTCGAAACGTCTCCCACGCGGGACGCGGGAAAATCAGCAGCGAGCCCTCGGGGTGCTTGGTGACCGTGAGCTGGTTGACTCCCATCGCGGCCAGCAGTTCGCGGTGGCGCGCCGGCATCGCGATGCGGCCTTTGCCATCGAGCGTCAACGCTGCAGGGCCTTGGAATACAACGCTCGCCACAAAACCCCACCAAAGTGCACTTTGCGCCACTTTAGCGCAAGGGCCCGACAGGGTCAATCGCGACCGCCAACAAAAATCAATGGAATCAAGGACTTACAAGCGACAGCGAAGTCTCGCTCGCGGCGCCGGAAATGCCTTAAGAAATAAGGACTTGCGATTGAGTGTGAAAGACGTGGCTGAGGAAAGGCCCGTTCGGGCACTTGAAATTCAAGGCAGTCGCCTGAGGGAATACATCACGAACACGGCAAGTCGCCTTCTTCATGAACAACATGCCGGCCCACGCGATGGCCATGGCCGATCACTACGAGGGGCCGATCGAAGATGCCGGCTGGCTCGGCATCGCCAGGACGCCCGTTACTGGCCACGCCAGCGCTTCGCCGGCCTCACCGCCGAAGCCATGCACGACATTCAGGACGCCCGCAGGGATGCCCGCTTCGAGCGCCAGCTCGCCGAGCCGGGCCGCGGTGAGCGGCGACAGCTCGCTCATCTTCAGCACCGCGGTGTTGCCGAGCGCCAGGCATGGCGCGACCTTCCAGGTCGACGTCATGAAAGGCACGTTCCACGGCGAGATCAAGGCGCAGACGCCGA
>JGI24140J50213_10001172_pt1 | contig 11655 bp, 13 predicted proteins | sample BarGraIncu00222A_FD_50213 | JGI IMG/M metagenome (IMG submission 50213)
TGCCGCCCGTCGCGAAGAGCGACGGAGCGGAGCGCCCCGCCGAAATCAGTTGATCGCATCGCAACCAGGAGCTCTCATGACCGACCCCATCGTCATCGTTTCCGCCGCCCGCACGCCGATCGGCGGCCTGCTCGGCGACTTCAGCGCGCTCGCCGCGCACCAGCTCGGCTCGGTCGCCATCAAGGCCGCGGTCGAGCGCGCCGGAGTCACCGGCGACGCGATCAGCGAAGTGCTGATGGGCAACTGTCTGATGGCCGGCCAGGGCCAGGCGCCGGCGCGCCAGGCGGCGCTCGGCGCCGGGCTGCCGCAATCGGCCGGCGCGGTGACGCTGTCGAAGATGTGCGGCTCGGGAATGCGCGCCATGATGTTCGCCAACGACATGCTGAAGGCCGAGAGCGCCGAGATCGTCGTCGCCGGCGGCATGGAAAGCATGACCAACGCGCCGCACCTGACCTTCGTGAGGAAGGGTGTGCGCTACGGCGCGACGCAGCTCTTCGACCACATGGCGCTCGACGGCCTCGAGGACGCCTACGAGCGCGGCCGCGCCATGGGCGTCTTCGCCGAGGAGTGCGTCGACAAGTACAAGTTCACGCGCGAGGCGATGGACCGCTTCGCCATCAGCTCGACCGAGCGGGCGAAGAAGGCCAACGAGGACGGCAGCTTCGCCTGGGAGATCGCAGCGGTCTCCGTCCCGGGCAAGGGCGGCGAGACGACGATCAAGTTCGACGAACAGCCGTTCAAGGCCAAGCTCGACAAGATCCCGGGCCTCAAGCCTGCGTTCAAGAAGGACGGAACGATCACCGCCGCGACCTCGTCGAGCATTTCCGACGGCGCCGCCGCGCTCGTCCTGATGCGCGAGTCGACGGCGACCCGGCTCGGCTCGAAGCCGATCGCCCGCATCGTCGCGCACTCGGTGCACGCGCAGGCGCCGAACTGGTTCACGACGGCGCCGGTCGGCGCGATCGAGAAGGTGCTGAAGAAGGCGGGCTGGAACGCGAAGGACGTCGACCTGTGGGAGGTCAACGAAGCCTTCGCCGCGGTCACGATGGCGGCGATGACCGAGTTCAAGCTGGCGCACGAGATCGTCAACGTGCATGGCGGCGCCGTCGCGCTTGGCCATCCGATCGGCGCGAGCGGAGCGCGCATCGTCGTGACCCTGCTCGGCGCCTTGCGCCAGGCGGGCAAGAAAAAGGGCGTCGCCGCGCTGTGCATCGGCGGCGGCGAAGCGACGGCGCTGGCGGTCGAGATGATCTGAGCGGGGCGTCGCGTTGGCACTTCGGTTCGTCGACGGCCTGCCGAGNGGGCGCTGAGGCTGATGTTCGGAACGCACGGCCTCGCCCTGTTCGCATTGACGACGCTCGTCGTCAATGCGACGCCGGGCGTCGACATGATGTTCACGCTGACGCGCACATTGCAGCAGGGCATCCGTGGCGGCCTCGTTGCGGCGCTCGGCATCGCGTGCGGCTGCGTCCTGCACACGCTGGCGGCGGCGTTCGGCCTCGCCGCGCTGCTTGCCGCGTCGGCGGCGGCGTTCACCGCGGTCAAGGCGCTCGGTGCGGCCTATCTGCTGTGGCTCGCCGTCGGCATGTTTCGCGAGGCAGCAACGCGTCGGGCCGCTGCCTTCGCCGCCTCGACCGCGGCGGCGCCGGCGGCGAGCCTCGGCCGCACCTTTCGCCAGGCCTTGCTGACCAACGCGCTCAATCCAAAGATCGCGGTCTTCTTCCTGGCGCTGCTGCCGCAGTTCATCGACGCCGCCGCGGCAAACAAGACGGCGGCCTTCCTGTACCTCGGCGCCTGGTTCATCGGCCAAAGCCTGGTGTTCCTGGTCCTGTTCGTGCTGCTCGTCGCGCCGCTGCGCCGCTGGCGACCGAACGACGCGTGGCGGCGTTCGCTGCAAGCCGGCGGCGGTTTGCTCTTCGCCGGACTGGCGGCGCGTCTGGCCCTTGCCGAGCGGCCATGATTCCGGCGCAGGTCGGCGAGACCTTCACGAAGCGGGTGCGCCTCGGCGTCGGCGAGATCCCCGCGTTCGCCGGCTCGGTGCAGGACTACAACCCGCTGCACCATGACCTCGCCGCGGCTCGCGCCGCCGGCTATCCCGGGCTGATCGCCAGCGGCACGCACGTCGGCAGCCTGCTGATGGCGCTGACGGCGACGCACTTCGCCGAGCCGCTTCCCGACGGAACCCCGCGCAACGGCCTGGGCCTGGGCTTCGACATCCGCTTTCGCGCCGTCGTCTACGCCGACGAGGACATCGATCTGCGCTGGACGGTGACGAGCCTCGAGCGCAAGGAAAGGCTCGCCGGCTGGATCACCCACCTCGAAGGCGAAGCACGTTCGTCGCGGGGCGTCCTGGTGAGCGCGACCGGCGCGCTGTTGCTGCGCCTGGGCCCCTACGCGGCCGGAATCGGCTGAGGACGACCATGCTGCTGAGCGACGACCACCGCGCCGTGCAGGAAGCCGTTCGCGCCTACGTGCAGGACCGCATCGCGCCGAACGCGGCGCGCTGGGACAAGGAGGCGCACTTCCCGAAGGAGGCGCTGCAGGGGCTCGCCGGGCTCGGCTGCTACGGCGTCGCCGTGCCGATCGGGTACGACGGCGCCGGGCTCGACTATCTCGCTCTGGCCGTGATCCTCGAGGAGATCGCCGCCGGCGACGGGGCGACGTCGACGATCGTCAGCGTCAACAACTGCCCGGTCTGCTCGATCCTCATGGCGTGGGCCGACGAGGCGCAGAAGGAGCGCTGGCTGAAGCCGCTGGCGCGCGGCGCGATGCTGGGCGCCTTCTGCCTGACCGAGCCGCACGTCGGCTCGCAGGCCGACGGGCTGAAGACGACGGCGCGGCGCGACGGCGCCGAGTACGTGCTGAACGGCGTCAAGCAGTTCATCACCAGCGGCAGGAACGGCGACGTCGCGATCGTCATGGCCGTCACCGACAGGGCCGCCGGCAAGCGCGGCATCAGCGCCTTCGTCGTGCCGACCGACACGCCCGGCTATGTCGTCGCGCGGCTCGAAGACAAGCTCGGCCAGCACGCCAGCGACACGGCGCAGATCGTCTTCGAAGATTGCCACATCCCTGCCGATCACTTGCTCGGCGCAGAAGGCCAGGGGCTGAAGATTGCGCTGTCGGGCCTCGAGGGCGGGCGCATCGGCATCGGTGCGCAGGCGATCGGCATGGCGCGCGCGGCCTTCGATGCGGCGCTCGCTTATTCGAAGGAACGCGTCGCTTTTGGCAAGCCGATCTTCGAGCACCAGGCGCTGCAGTTCCGCCTCGCGGCGATGGCGACCGAGATCGAGGCGGCGCGCCAGCTCGTCCATCACGCGGCGAGCCTGAAGGATGCCGGACGGCCGTGCCTGAAGGAAGCGGCGATGGGCAAGCTCTACGCCAGCGAGATGGCAGAGCGCGTCTGCAGCGAAGCGATCCAGGTCTTCGGCGGCTACGGCTATGTCAGCGACTTCCCGGTCGAGAGGATCTACCGCGACGTTCGCGTCTGCCAGATCTACGAAGGGACGTCAGACGTGCAGAAGATGCTGATCGCGAGGGCGCTCGGCTAGCGCCGACGACTGAGGCTACTGTGAACGTGCCCGACCCGCAGCAGATCCGCGCTCTCGTTTTCGATGTCTTCGGCACGGTCGTCGACTGGCGCTCGTCGATCGTCCGCGAGGGTGAGGCGCTCTCCGCGAAGACGGGGTTCGTCGTCGACTGGCCGGCGTTCGCCGACGCCTGGCGTGCCGGCTATCAACCGGCGATGCAACTGGCGCGCAGCGGCGAGATCGCCTGGACGAACATCGACGGTTTGCACCGCGCGATCCTCGACGGCCTGCTGCCGCGCTTCGGTCTCGAAAGCCTGTCGGCGCCCGAGGTCGAGCAGCTGAACCGGGTCTGGCATCGCCTCGACCCCTGGCATGACTCGGTGCCGGGACTGACGCGCCTGAAGTCGCGCTTCGTGATCGCGACGCTCTCGAACGGCAACGTCTCCCTGCTCGTCGACATGGCCAAGCGCGCCGGCTTGCCGTGGGACTGCGTGCTGTCGGCCGAGATCATCCGCAAGTACAAGCCCGACCCGGCCGTCTATCGCATGGCGGCGGAGCTGCTCGGCTTCGCTCTCGACGAGGTGATGATGGTCGCCGCCCATCCGGGCGACCTCGAGGCAGCCGCGCGCACCGGCCTGAAGACGGCGTACGTTCCGCGGCCGCTCGAGCACGGCCCGGGCGGTCGGCTCGAAGCGCCGGGCGAGCGGCGCTTCGACATCGTCGCAAAGGATCTTCTGGCCCTGGCGGAGCGACTGGGAGCCTGAGGCGGCGGGCAGACGGGCTCCGCCCGAACGGCTGCCGTCCGGGCTGCCTTTTGCGGTAATCTGAAACGATGGGCAAGGCACCGATCGATTTCTATTTTGATTTCTCGTCGCCGTACTCGTACATCGCGTCGGAATGGATCGAGGCGCTCGCGGCGCGGCACGGCCGCACCGTGAGCTGGAAAGCCGTGCTGCTCGGCGTGACCTTCCAGGCGGCCGAGCTGAAGAGCCCGGTAAGCCATCCGATCAAGCGCGAATATTCGCTGCACGATTTCGAGCGCTCGGCGCGCTTTGCCGGCGTGCCTTTCAGGCTGCCCGATCCCTTTCCGATCGCGACGCAGAATGCGGCGCGCCTGTACTGGTGGTTGCACGCCGAGCGGCCCGTGTCGGCGGCGCCGTGGGCGCGCCATTGCCTGCGCGCCTACTTCACGCGCAACGTCGATCTGTCGAACGGCGAAGCGCTGCAACGCCTCGCCGCCGAGTTCGGCATCGATGCCGGCGAGGCCGAGGCCGTGTGGACAGCGCCGGCATGGAAGGCGCGTCTGCGCCGCGCCTGCGACGACGCGATCGCGCAGGGCGTTTTCGGCGCGCCGTTCTTCGTCGTCGACGGCGAGCCGTTCTGGGGCAACGACCGGCGCGCCCAGATCGAGCGCTGGCTCGCGAGCGGGCCGTTCTAATTTGCGGAGTCGACCGACCTCAGGAAGGACCCTCGGGACATGGACTTGCTCGACTACCTGCGCACGCAGGCGCACGCGAACCGGCTCGCCAACCATCGCCTGCATCACGCGATGCGCACGCTGTCGCGCGAGGAGTACCACACGCCGCGGCCGAGCTTCTTCCCGAGCCTGGCGCTGACGCTCGATCACATCCTCGCCGTCGACCTCTACTACCTTGCGGCACTGGCAGGCGAGGCCGACATGGAACGGCAATGGCGCGACGCGCCGAAGTGCGAAACCGTCGCCGACCTGGCCTTCGCCCAGGGCGCTGCCGACTTGCGCTTCGTCGCCCACGTCGGCTCGCTCTCGCTCGGCGCCCTCGACGCGGTGATCGAGCTCGTCCGCGGCGGCGGCCGCATCCAGCGCGAACGGCGCGGCCACGTCATTGCCCACCTCCTGAACCACCAGGTGCACCACCGCGGCCAGGCGCACGCGATGCTTGCCGGAACGGCCGTCAAGCCGCCGCAACTCGACGAGTTCCTGATGCCGAGCGAAGCGTCGCTGCGCGCCGCCGACGTCGAGGCGGTCGGCTGGACCGAGGCGTCGCTGTTCGGGCACGCAGCGTGAGCGAGCCGATGGAAAGCATCTACTTTCTCCCCGAGCACGAGCTGTTGCGCGAGCAGGTCGTGCGCTTCATCGCCCGCGAGGTCGAACCGCACGCGCTGGCCTGGGAAGAGGCCGGGCAGACGCCGCGCGCGGTGTTGAAGAAGCTCGGTGACGCCGGCTTGCTCGGCCTGATGATCGCCGGCGAATACGGCGGCGGCGACGCCGACGCGCTCGCCAACCTCGTCTTCGCCGAGGCGCTGTCGCAGTCGACCTTCGGCGGCTTCATCATCACCGTGCTCGTCCACACCGACATGGCGAGCCCGCACCTCCATCACGCCGGCACGGCCGAACAGAAGGCACGCTGGCTGCCCGGCGTGACCGCGGGAACGACGATCACCGCCGTCGGCATCACCGAGCCGGGCGCCGGGTCCGACGTCGCAGGCATTCGCACGACGGCGAAGCGCTCGGCCGACGGCAGCGCCTGGATCCTCGACGGAACGAAGCTCTTCATCACGAACGGCGTGCTCGCCGATCTCTACTTCATCGCCGCGAAGACCGGCGACGGCGGCGCCGGCCGGCACGCGATGTCGATGTTCATCGTCGAGAAGGGAACGCCGGGGTTTCGCGTCGGCCGTTCGCTCGACAAGTCGGGGTGGTTGTCGTCGGACACGGCCGAGCTCGTCTTCGAGAATTGCCGCATCCCGGCCGCCAACCTGCTCGGCGAGGAGAACCACGGCTTCTATTCGGTGATGAAGAACTTCCAGACCGAGCGCATCGCCCTCTCGGCGATGGCGGTCGGTCACTCGATGCAGGCCTTGCGCGTAACGCTGGCGCACGTTCGCGACCGCCGTGCCTTCGGCGCGACGCTGTTCGACAAGCAGGTCATCCGCCAGCGCATCGCGATGCTCGACGCGAAGGTGCGGGCGGCCAGGTCCTTCATGTACCACTGCGCCTGGCGCGTGACCGAGGGGCACGACGTCGTCCAGGAAGTCTCGATGCTGAAGGCGCTGACGGGCGAGCTGGTGAACGAGGTCGTGTCGGCCTGCCAGCAGTTCCACGGCGGCATGGGCTACATGCGCGGCACGGTGATCGAGCGCCTCTGGCGCGACGCGCGCGTGCTGGCGATCGGCGGTGGGGCGACGGAGGTGATGCTCGATGAAGTCGCCAAGCGCTACTGACTTTCGCAGCTGTCTTCTGACCCTGGCCCATCGCGGCCAGATCGCGGCGGCGATCACGGCGATGGGCTACCCTTGCCCCGAGATCGACCGGGTCTGGATGTTGCAAGTCGAAAGCAGGGAAGAAGGACGGGCATGACCACGACGAACTCGCTTCGCATCGAACGCTCGGGTCCGGTCGCGCGCGTCTGGCTCGACCGGCCGGAAGTGCGCAACGCCCTCAACGGCGCCTTGATCCGCGAGCTCGCCGCCGCCTTCGCGTCGCTCGCCGCCGACGCCGGCGGCGTCCGCGCGATCGTCCTGGGCGGCAGTGGCAAGGCGTTTTGCGCCGGTGCCGACCTCGCTTTCATGCGCGAAGTCGGTGCCTATACCTGGGAGCAGAACCGCGCCGACGCGGAAGTGCTCGCCGAGATGCTGTGGTCGATGTACCGCTGCCCGATTCCGGTGGTCGCGCGCATCCACGGCGACTGTTACGCCGGCGGCCTCGGCATCGCTTCGGTCTGCGACATCCGCGTCGCCGCCGACGTGGCGACCTTCTGCCTCAGCGAAGCGCGCCTGGGCCTGTTGCCGGCGACGATCAGCCCGTACGTCGTCCGCGCCATGGGCGAGCAGGCGGCGCGCCGCTACTTCGTCACCGCCGAGCGCTTCGGCGCCGCCGAGGCCAAGGCAATGGGCTTCGCGCACGAGGTCTGCGCCACCGACGAGCTCGACGCGAAGGTCGATGCGATCGTCGCCGCGATCGTCGGCAACGGGCCGATGGCGACGCGCGCCTGCAAGCAGCTCGTCCACGACGTCGCGGGCCGCGAGATCACGCCCGAGCTGCGCGCCGAGACGGCGCGGCGAATCGCCGACATCCGCGCCAGCGCCGAAGGCAAGGAGGGGGTGCAGAGCTTTCTCGACAAGCGCAAGCCAGAATGGTTGGCCCCCACGCCTGCAGCTGATGCTGCGGCGCTGCCCCCCGAGGGGGCTCGGCCGGGCTTGGGGCGGCCCGGCGCCCGGCCGGGTTAGCCGGCAATGACAAGGGCTTGAGCATGGACCTGACGCATCTCGTCGCCATCGCCGCCGCGCTCGGCTGGGCGAGCGGGCTGCGCCTGTACGCGGTCGTCTTCCTGACCGGCCTGGCCGGTGCGCTCGGCTGGGTCGAGCTGCCGGGCGGCCTGCACGTGCTGCAAAGCCCGTGGCTGCTCGGCGCGAGCGGCGTCATGCTCTTCGTCGAGTTCTTCGTCGACAAGATCCCCGGCCTCGATACGGTCTGGGACGCGCTGCACACGCTGATCCGCATTCCCGCCGGAGCGGTGCTCGCCGCCGCCGTGTTCGGCGGCGACAACGCGACCTGGACGACCGCCGCCGCGCTGCTCGGAGGAACGCTCGCCGCGAGCAGCCACCTCGCGAAGGCGACGACGCGTGCCGCCGCGAACACCTCGCCCGAGCCGGTTTCCAATATCGCGCTGTCGCTGCTCGGCGACGGGCTGGTGCCGCTGGCGCTCTGGCTGTCGTGGTCGCATCCGGTCGCGTTCTTCGTCGCTCTCGCCGTCGCCCTCGCCGCCATGCTCGCCACCGTGCTCGTGCTGTGGCGATTCCTGCGCCGCGCCGCCAGCGCCGTGGCCTTGCGCTATCGTCGGCCGATGCCTCCTTCGGCGCACATCGAGATGCAATGACGAGCGCCGCCGGGCCGCTTCCAAGGCGCTCGCGCCCCCTCGGGGGGCCGACGCGCAGCGTCTTGGGGGCGCCATGAGCTCCTTGCCGGGCCGGGTCAGGCTCGTCGACGTCGGTCCGCGCGACGGGCTGCAGAACGAGAAGCAATCGGTCGGCGCGGCCGTCAAGATCGAGCTCGTGCACCGGCTGCAGGAAGCGGGCCTCACCGAGATCGAGGTGACGAGCTTCGTCAGCCCGAAGTGGGTGCCGCAGATGGCCGACAACGCGGCCGTGCTTGCCGGCATCCGGCGCCGGCCCGGCGTCCGCTACTCGGTGCTCGTGCCGAACATGAAGGGGCTCGACGCCGCCCTGTCGGCGCCGCGAGCCGAGTGGCCCGACGAGATCGTCGTCTTCGGCGCCGCGACCGAGGTCTTCAGCCGGCGCAACATCAACTGCTCGATCGCTGAAAGCGCCGAGCGCTTCCGCCCGGTCGTCGCTGCGGCGCACGAGCGCGGCATCAAGGTCCGCGGCGCCGTCTCGGTCGCGCTCGGCTGCCCGTACCAGGGCGAGGTCTCGGCCGACGAGGTCGAGCACGTCGTCAGGCTGATGAAGGACATCGGCGTCGACCACTGCGGCATCGCCGACACGATCGGCGTCGGCACGCCCAAGAAGGTCCAGGCGGCGATGGAGCGGACGCTGAAGCACTTTGCGCTGGCCGAGGTCAGCGGACATTTCCACGACACCTATGCGCAGGCGATCGGCAACGTCTACGCCTCGCTCGAGCTCGGCGTCGCCACATTCGATGCCAGCATCGCCGGCCTCGGCGGCTGCCCCTACGCCAAGGGAGCGACGGGCAACGTCGCGACCGAGGACGTCGTCTTCCTGCTGCGGGGCCTCGGGATCGAGACCGGGCTGTCGCTCGACGGCCTCGTCGACGCCGCGGCGTTCATTTCGGGCGTCCTCGGCAGAAAGCCGGTCTCGCGCTCGGCGAACGCCTTGCTCGCGAAGCGCGCAGCGGCGGCGGCCGCCAGCTGAAGGGAAGGGCCGGGCGGGGCGCCGTGCGCGCGAGCGAGGCGCTCGATTCGGACTGAAGGTGCACGATGCGTTTGCTTCGACACTGGGTTCTGGTTCTGGCGGCGGCGTTGGCCACCGGCCCTGGCCACGCGACGCCGCTGACCCGGGCACAGGCGCTACGGGCCCTCGAGCAACCCGCGGCCGATACGCGTCTCGCAGCGATCGCGCGCCTGGCCGACATCGGCAAGATGGCCGACGCCGATCGGCTGATCGGCCGCCTGGACGACGCCGATCCGCAGGTGCGCGCCGCGGCCGCCGCAGCGATCTGGCAGATCTGGAGCCGCTCCGGCGACCCGGCGATCGACAAGCTCTACACGCGCGGCGTCGAGCAGATGCAGGCCCAGGCGCTGACCGACGCGCTGGCGACGTTCAGCGCCATCGTCCTGCGCAAGCCCGACTTCGCCGAAGGCTGGAACAAGCGCGCCACGATCTACTTCCTGCTCGGCCGGAACGACGAGTCGTTGCGGGACTGCGATGAGGTATTCAAGCGCAACCGCAAGCACTTCGGGGCGCTGGCCGGCGCTGGCCAGATCCATCTGCAACTGGGCCACGCGGAGCTCGCGCTCGATTTCTTCCGCCGCGCGGTCGCCGTCAATCCGAATCTGAAAGGGCCGGCGGAGATGATTCCGATCCTCGAGGAGCTTCTGCACCAGCAGCGCCCGGTCACGACCTGATCCGCGGCGTGTCGCCCACGCAAGCGGCCTCGCGAGCCTCAGGGCCGGGCCGCGTCCTGGCCGGCGAGCGCCCTGGCCCGGTATGACAGGTCGATATAGCGATCGACGTCGCCGAGCGTGCGCGGCGGCTGGCCGAACTTGAGGCGCAGGGCCAGCACGGTGCGTAGCGCTTGCGGATCGATCTCGAGGTTGCGCAACAGGCCACCGCGCTCCGCGAGCAAGGTCTCGCCGGCTCGCGTCGCCAGCGCCGGCGTCATGTCGCGGATGTTGGCGACGAGGAGCGCCTCGGCGACGCCGCGATTCGCCGGATCGCCGAGCCACTGCATCGCGCTGCGGTAGGCGCGCAGGAATCCGATCAGCGTTGCCTCGTGGCTGCGCGCCCAGGACTTGCGCACGATGCCGCTCGTACCGAGATAGGGGCCGAGGGTGTCGGCCGTCGCGAGCACGTGGAAGCCGCGCTCGGCAGCGAGGATGTCGAACGGGGTGCGCAGCAGCGTGGCGTCGTACGAGCCGGCGACCAGCCCCTGGAAGCGCAGCTCGGTGGCGCCGGCGCGGACGATCGTCACTTCCGATTCGGCGACGCCGTTGGCGTGCAGGAGCTCGCGCAGCACGAACGCAAAACCGGTGTTGAGCGAGTCGACCGCGAGCTTGTGCTGGCGCAGGTCGGCCATCGTCACGACCGTGCGTGCCGCGACAACGCTGAGGAAGCCGTTGTCGACGCCCATCACCGCGATGAGATCGGGATCCTGCAGCGGCGCTCCGTCGCCCTGGCCCTCCTGGTACGCGACGAGGTTGTCGATCGCAGCCAGCCCGAGGTCGAAGCGGCCGCTCATCAGGCCGTTGATCAGAAAGCCCGAGTTGGGCGTGAATGAAAGCTGCACCGCCAGGCCCTGCTGCTCGAAGAAGCCCTGGCGTTGGGCAACCCACAGCGGCAGGTTCCAGCCGCCGGCGAAGGCGATCACGTTCAGCACAGCCGGCGGCGGCGCCGCCGGCGCCTGGGCTCGACATGCGCCGGCCGTCATGACGACGATCGCGAGCAACGCGAAGGCTCTGAGAATCTTCATCGCATGCCCTTCCCACTGGCTTCGCCACCGCTCGACTTGAACGAGTCTACAAGTCGGCGCAGGCGATCGAGCGGTTGCAGCGGTTCGACCTCATTGCGTCGACCTCGAGGGATTAAGCTCGGAGCGTGACGAGCGGCAACTACACGAGTCCGACCGCCTGGGCTGTGCTCTTCGTCGTCCTCCTCGTCCGCCCCGCCGACGCCTGGGCCTTCACCTTCAGCGACGGCACCCAGCAGGCGTGCTGGGCGAACGACGAGGTGGTCGGCGAGCGCTACCACCCGCCGGGTGATCCGACGGCCCCGGGGGGATTCATCGGTTTTACCCACTTCGATGCGGGCACCGGCTGGACCATCGACTGGAATGTGCTGATGCTGTCGAGCGTCCCCAGCTACGCGCACGACTTCGCCTTCTTCCACGAGTGCGCCCACGCGAAGATCCGCAGCTTCGACGAGGTGAAAGCCAACTGTGTTGCGCTGCTCG
>JGI24140J50213_10001176_pt1 | contig 11628 bp, 12 predicted proteins | sample BarGraIncu00222A_FD_50213 | JGI IMG/M metagenome (IMG submission 50213)
CCCCCGTGAATCTCGCTCAGCCCCGCGACCGATTGGGATCGCGTTCTGCGTATCCTAGCAAGGCCGCAACTGCGGCATTTGATTGTCAGTATCTTTTAACGCATTATCAACGGGAAGCTGGAGAGCCTGCCACGAACGCCTCTACGGTCGCGACGACGTATGTGACAACTGGAGAAAACATCGCGGATGGAGTGGGGTGGGGAAAGCTGGCAGCTCTCTCCCGCGGCCACATCCCGCATAACCTCTTGAAATCAAACAGGTCAGTCATTCGTTGTCGTCAAACCTGAGATGTGTCAAAGCTATCTGTGGGAACTGCTGAAGTGATGGAGCGACTATGACGTTTGCTGCGACTCGTGAAGAAAAGCCATCGGCGATCGGCCTTGACCACCGCAAGAGCCCGGATTCCAGAAAGATTTGGACTGACGCCGAGGCGACGGCATTGTACGAGATGCCGTTCAACGATCTGCTGTTCAAGGCGCAGACCGTGCATCGCCAAAGCTTCGATCCGAACCGGGTTCAACTGAGCCGTCTTTTGAGCATCAAGACCGGCGGTTGTCCGGAGGATTGCGGATATTGCAGCCAATCCATGCACTACGAATCGGGCTTGACCGCGTCCAAGCTCATGGAAGTCGAACGCGTCATCGCCGAGGCGCGCAAGGCGCGCGACGCTGGCGCCACCCGCTATTGCATGGGTGCGGCATGGCGCAACCCGAAGCCGCGGGATATGGACGCCGTGGTTGCGATGGTGAAGGGCGTCAAGGCGCTGGGAATGGAAACTTGCATGACGCTCGGCATGCTCGATCGCGCGCAGTCCGAACAGCTGAGCCACGCCGGCCTCGACTACTACAACCACAATATCGATACGTCGGAGCGGTACTATAAAGAAATCATCACCACCCGCAGCTTCGCCGATCGGCTCCTGACCCTTGAAAACGTCCGCGCGGCCGGCATGAAAGTCTGCTGCGGCGGGATCGTCGGAATGGGCGAACAGGCGAGCGACCGCATCGAGATGTTGACGATCCTGGCCAATCTTCCTGAACATCCCGAAAGCGTCCCGATCAACATGCTGATCCCGATCGAAGGCACACCGCTTGCGAATGCGACGCCGATCGAACCGATCGATTTCGTGCGCACCGTTGCGCTGGCGCGAATCATGATGCCGGAATCCGTGGTGCGCCTCTCGGCCGGCCGCACCGCCATGAGCGATGAAATGCAGGCGCTGTGTTTCTTTGCCGGCGCCAATTCGATCTTCGTCGGCGATACGTTGTTGACCGCGGCCAATCCGGAAAACGACAAGGACATGAATCTGTTTCGTCGGCTGGGTCTGCAGCCGATGGAGCTGGAAGGTTCGAATTGATTTCGAGCCTTTCTTTCATCGCCCGGTCCGTGCCCCAAAAAATATGAAACATGAACAGTACAGCTCCCTCGCACGCGGCAAGTAATCGCTCGTCCGAAGCGTTGGAATTCGACTACGTCATCGTCGGTGCGGGATCGGCCGGATGCGTGCTCGCCAATCGGCTGAGCGCGGACGGCAGGAATTCGGTGCTGCTGCTCGAAGCCGGCCCCAAGGATACCAATCTCTGGATCCACGTGCCGCTCGGATATGGCAAGCTGTTCAAGGAAAAAACCGTCAACTGGATGTACCAGACCGAACCGGAGCCGGGACTGGACGGGCGAACCGTGTTTCAGCCGCGCGGCAAGGTGTTGGGNGGATCGAGTTCGATCAACGGCCTCTTGTATGTGCGCGGCCAGCACGAGGATTACGATCGCTGGCGCCAGCGCGGCAACGCCGGCTGGGGCTATGACGACGTGCTGCCCTATTTCAGGAAGGCCGAAAATCAACAGCGCGGCGCCGATAAATATCATGGCGCCGGCGGCCCGCTGCCGGTGTCGGACTGGCGGCATGCCGATCCGCTGTCGGAAGCTTTTGTCGTGGCCGCCGCGCAGACGGGTATTCCGACAAATCCCGACTTCAACGGCGCCAGCCAGGAAGGCGCCGGATTTTTCCAGACCACGACGCAGCGCGGCCGGCGCGCCAGCACGGCCTATTCCTATCTGCGGCCTGCCAAAAACCGGAGCAATCTGGACGTCGAGACCTCCGCGCTGGCGCAGCGCATCCTGTTCGAGGGCCGGCGCGCGCGGGCGGTCGAATACCGGCAAAGCGGGGCGCTGCGGACCGCGCGGGCGCGCAAGGAAATTCTGGTCTCGAGCGGCGCGTATAATTCGCCGCAATTGCTGCAGCTTTCCGGCGTCGGCCCGGCGGTGCTTTTGAAGCAACACGGCATCGACATCGTGCTCGACGCGCCCGGCGTCGGCAACGATCTGCAGGATCACCTGCAGGTCAGGCTGGTGACGCGGTGCTCGCAGCCCGTCACCCTCAACGATATCCTCAATCATCCGGTTCGCCGGGTGATGGCCGGCGCGCGATACGCGGCATTCCGCAAGGGGCCGCTGACGATCGCGGCGGGCACCTCGGGCGCGTTCTTCAAGACCAATCCGCGTCTGGCGACACCCGATATCCAGATTCACTTCCTGCCGTTCTCGACCGACAGGATGGGCGAGAAGCTGCATTCGTTTTCCGCATTCTCCGCGTCGGTCTGCCAGTTGCGGCCGGAGAGCCGCGGCTCGCTGCGCATCAAGAGCGCCGATCCGGCGGTGCCGCCGGAGATCCGCATCAACTATCTGGCGACNGAAACCGACCGCACGGCCTTCATCGAGGGCTTCAAGATCCTGCGCCAGATTCTGGCTGCGCCGGCGCTCAAGCCCTATGCGGTCGACGAGATCCTTCCGGGATCCAAGGTGACGAGCGACGAGGATATCTTGGCGTTCTGCCGCCAGACCGGCAGCACAGTCTATCATCCGACNTCGACGTGCCGGATGGGCAATGACCCGCTGGCGGTGGTCGATCAGCGGCTTCGNGTTCGCGGCATCGAGGGCCTGCGCGTGGTCGACGCCTCGGTCATGCCGGACCTGATGTCGGGCAATACCAACGCGCCCACCATCATGATCGCGGAAAAAGCTTCGGACATGATCCTGGAGGATGCGTGGTAACGCGAGACCAGAGCGTTTTCGAGCGAAAGCCTGCCCCGGACTTGATCCGGGGTGGATGCCGGTTCGCGTAAAGAAAACGCGTCAAACAAAAGCCCAGAGCCTCGGTTCTGATTCAATCAGAACCGAGGCTCTGGCGGACATGCATTTGCATTCCGGCATCGGCTGGCTCTATCTTCCGGCCGAAATCAACCAGGATGCGGCGAGGCGTCGCATGGAGCGTGAGTGGTGGCAATTCGAATTCGCATCGGCACGCGCAAGAGCGTCATGGCGCTTGCCCAGACCGAGGAAATTGCCCGCCGCCTGACCGCGATCGCGCCCGATGTCGAGGTCGAGGTCGTCAAGTTTGAAACGACAGGCGACCAGGACCAGACCGGCAAGCTGTTGCAGCACGGCGGCAAGGGCGGCGCGTTCGTTGCCGAAATCCGCCGTGCCGTCCTGTCGGGCCAATTGCACGCCGCGATGCATTCGCTCAAGGATATGCCCGGCAATGAGGATACGCCCGGGCTCGTGATCGGCGCGACGCTGTCGCGCGATCCGCCCGGCGATGTGCTGGTGCTGCGCGCCGGAATTTCGATCGACGATATCAGGCGCTCGCGCGGCAAGGGATTCAAGGTCGGCACCAACGCGGTGCGGCGCGCGGCCTATGCGCGTCGGCTGTTTCCGGACATCGAGGTTATTCACTATCGTGGTGCCGCCGATACCCGCGTCCGCAAGCTCGANGGCCTGCAAATGCAGCGGCTGCCGGATGGCGGCGAGGTCGGTCCGGCCGACGCGCTGATCATGGCGCGCTCCGGGCTTGAACGCGTCGGTCTGGCCGGTCGCATTGCCTATGAATTTCCGGTTCGGGAAATGCTGCCGGCGGTCGGGCAGGGGATTGTCGCGGTGGAGTGCGCCGCCCACGACTGGCAGACGCGGCGGATTCTTTCTGGCATCGATGACCCCGCCGCGCACAGATGCGCCGATGCCGAGCGCGAGGTGCTGTGGGTTCTGAACGGTCATTGCAACTCGCCGATCGCGGGCTTCTCAACCATCGATGGCGCGCAGATGTCGCTGACTGCGTCGGTGCTGGATCTGGCCGGTGGTGCGTTGATCGAGGTTTCGCGCGTCGGCCCTGCCGACCGGCCGCGCGAACTCGGACGCGCCGTCGGGCTCGAACTGCTGGACAGGGGTGCCGCCGGCATCATCGAACGCAGCCGCCCGGTGTGATGGGTCGATGCGGTCATAGCGCGAAAGCGGGTATCACCCCCGATACGCCCGCACCCGCTTGATCATCTGCTCGACATGCGCGATCGGGGTTTCCGGCTGGATGCCGTGGCCGAGGTTGAAGATCAGCCGGCCACCGGCGAAATTCGCCAGCACATCGTCGATGGCGCGGTCCAGCGCAGCGCCACCCGCGATCAGCACCAGCGGATCGAGATTGCCCTGAACGGCGACGCGGTTCTGCACCCGCTCGCGGATCAATGACGGCTCGGCCGCCCAGTCGATGCTGACGGCATCGACGCCGGTCGCGCCGACATAGGCCGGCAGCAGCGCGCCGGCGCCCCGGGGAAAACCGATGATCTTGGCATTGGGCGCTTTCGCACGCACGCCTTCGACGATGCGCCTGGTCGGCGCGATCGACCAGCGCTCGAATTCGCGTGGCGGCAGCACGCCGGCCCAGGTGTCGAAAATCTGCAGCACGTCGGCGCCGGCCTCAAGCTGGCCGAGCAGATATTGGATCGAATTCTCGACCAGCACATCGATGATTCGACCGAACGCTTCGGGATGGCGATAGGCCATCATCCGCGCCGGCGCCTGATCCGGGGTGCCTTGCCCGGCCACCATGTAGGTCGCGACCGTCCATGGCGCCCCGCAGAAACCGATCAGCGCAATTTTGGGGTCAAGTTCGCTGCGCACGCGGCGCAACGCTTCATAGACCGGTTCGAGCTTGCGAAAGTCCGCTTGCGCCGCCAGCGTCGCAACCTGCTCCGGTCTGTCCAGCGGATCGAGCCGCGGGCCTTCGCCGGCCTCGAACCGTACCGACCGGCCGAGTGCGTAGGGAATGACGAGAATATCCGAGAAGATGATCGCGGCGTCGAAGTTGAAACGCCGGATCGGCTGCAGCGTGATTTCGGCGGCATATTCCGGCGTAAAGCACAGATCGAGAAATCCGCCTGCCCTGGCGCGCAATTCGCGATATTCCGGCAGATAGCGGCCGGCCTGCCGCATCATCCAGATTGGCGGTACCGGCTGCCTGCGGCCGGACAGCAATTCAAGCAGGGGTTTGATGGCGGGAATCCGGGTCAAGCGTCGTTCCGTTGGCGGTCGAAGGGGCCGTTGCCGCTTCTGATACACGCCGTTACGGGCTTGGCCAAGGGATTGGTTTAGGCNTGGATTTTATGTGCAAGGTCCTGACCGCGCAGCGGAGAGAGTTCGCGCAGTCTTCCGGTCTGAAGAAGGGCGGCCAGCGAGGTTGTAACTTCAATAATGCGGCGGCGGGTCGTTGGCGGCGCCTGGTGCCAGGGTCTCGGCCTCCAGCAGGCGCTCGCTGAGATGTGCGACCTGGCGCGTCAGTGCGTCGATCTTGCGCCACTGCTCCGTGATGGTCTTGTTCAGCGTCTCGACGGTCTCATCCTGGAACGTCAACCGGGTTTCCAGCGCGTCGATGCGCTCGCCGAGCGTCTTTGCGTCACTCATCGGAATGATGCGTCATCGGACGCTCCAGCAATCCATGGCGCAGTGCGACGCGGTCGTCGAACACAAAGCACTCGCCGCGCCAGCGGCTTTCCGCTTCCGGCACGCCTTCGAGATATCCGAGAATCCCGCCCTTGAGATGATAGACCTCCGGAAACCCGCGTGCGAGCAGATAGGCGCTGGCCTTTTCGCAGCGAATGCCGCCGGTGCAGAACATCGCGACCTTCCGATGCCTGGCCGGATCGAGATGACGCGCGACAAAATCCCTGAATTGTCCAAAGCTGTTGATGCCGGGGTCAAGCGCGCCCACGAAAGTGCCCATCGCGACCTCGAATGCGTTGCGGGTGTCGAGCACCAGCGTGTCCGGCGCAGCGATCAGCGCGTTCCAGTCGGCAGGCCCGACATAAATCCCGGCCTGCCGTGCCGGATCCAGCCCGGTAGCGCCGAGGGTGACGATCTCCCTTTTCAGCCGGACCTTCAGGCGCTGGAACGGCATCGTCGACGCTTGCGAGAACTTCAGTTCGAGATTGTCGAAGCGGCCGCCGAACAGGGCCGCGCCACGCAATTGCGCGATGAAATGGCCGATGGCGCCGGCTGCGCCCGCCAGCGTGCCGTTGATGCCCTCATCGGCCAGCAGCACGCTGCCTTTCAGNCCGAGCTCGGCGCAGATNGCCCGCAGCGGCGCGCGCAACTCNCGGAAATCCGGCAGCGCGGCAAATTGATAGAAGGCGGCGACCTGGTACGGCATCGCGGTGGTTTATCAGGGGGACGGGGATCCGATCAACATCTACAGGTCCACAAAAACAGCCGGCCGCATTGCCGCCATTCGTCCCCGAGCATTGCCCATCGCCTCATGAATGTGCGATGTAACCCCGCGCCGGGTGACGGCGGGCAAGGCACAAAAGACCAATCGAGTGAGCAATTTGGCATGAGGAATTTCCAGCTCGGCGGCCGATCGACGGTCCACGCGGAGAATGCGATGGTGGCGACGTCGCATCCGCAGGCGGCGTTGACTGCGATCGAGGTGCTGCGTTCCGGCGGCACCGCCGCGGACGCCGCGGTGGCGGCTTCGGCGCTGCTCGCCGTGATCGAGCCGCAATCGACCGGGATCGGTGGCGACTGCTTTGCGCTGGTTCAGCCACGCGGCGAAGGCAGGATCGTCTCTTATAACGGCTCGGGCCGCGCGCCGCAGGCCGCCGAGGCGTCGTGGTATCTCGAGCGCAACATCAATGCGATTGCGCTGACCTCGGCGCACGCCGTCAGCATTCCAGGCTCAGTCGACGCCTGGGCGACCATCTTGCGCGATCACGGCAGGCTGGGGTTCGACGCCCTGTTGCAACCCGCGATCAAGGCTGCGGAACAAGGCTATGTCGTCGCCCCCCGGATCGCGTTCGACTGGAGGAACGCGTTCGACAAGTTGAAAAACGGCACCAACAGCGCGCGCTATCTGCTGCCGCACGGCCAACCGGCGGTCGCCGGTGATGTGATCCATCAGCCCGAACTGGGGCAGACCCTGCGCGCCATTGCCAAGGATGGCCGCGACGCCTTTTACACCGGCGCCATCGCCGAGGATATGGTGGAGACGTTGCGCGGCATCGGCGGCCTGCATACGCTTGAGGACTTCGCCGCCCACACCACCGAGACCACGGTGCCGATCGGCACCATCTACAGGGGTCACGACGTCTGGCAGTGCCCGCCGAACGGTCCGGGCATCACCATGCTGGTGATGCTGAATATCCTCGCGCGCTTTGATCTCAAGAAATTTCCGGCCATGAGCGTCGAGCGGTTTCATCTCGAAGCCGAAGCCGCGCGGGTCGCCTACATGATGCGCGAGCAGTACATTGGCGATCCCGCCCATGTCGATGTGGATGTGGTGCGGATATTGTCGAAGGAATTCGCCGACCAGCACGGCGACAGCATAAGAATGGACCGGCTGCTGGATTTGCCCAATGTGGCGCCGCCGATGAATCCATCGACGATCTACATCACGGTGGTGGACAAGGACCGCAATGCCTGTTCGTTCATCAATTCGATCGCGCATTCGTTCGGTTCGGCGATCGTCTCGAACAAGACCGGTATCCTCTTGCAAAATCGCGGCGGTGGTTTCCGGGTGCAACCCGGCCATCCCAATTGCATCGCGCCTGGCAAGCGTCCGCTGCACACCATCATTCCGAGCCTTGTCACGAGGGCCGGTCGGGCGGTGATGCCGTTCGGCGTGATGGGCGGGCAGTATCAGCCGGTCGGGCAGGTGCATGTGCTGACCAACATGCTCGATTACGGTTGCGACGTGCAGGAGGCGATCGACATGCCGCGCGGCCTGCACTATGAAAACGTCTACCAGCTTGAGGATGGCGTGCCGGCCGATATCGTCGAGGGCTTGAAGAAACTCGGGCACCGGACCGCCGGCGTGACCTCCCCGCTCGGCGGCGGTCAGGCGATCTGGATCGACTGGGACAAGGGCACGCTGACCGGCGGCTCCGATCCGCGCAAGGACGGCTGCGCACTGGGTTATTGAAAGATTGGCGACTGAAGATTGGCGATTGAACTATCCCTCTGGCGCTTGCGGTCTCGCCCTCTGTTGCGAAGGAAGCTGAAAAGGATGCAACGCTCGTTTCGAAATCTTTCAATCGCCGTGGCCGTTGCCGTCGGCACGGCCGGCGCTGTTCTCGTGGCAATCCCGCCCGGTGCTTCGGCTCAGACCACAGGAAAAACCATGACCACAGCTTCAGGTTTGCAGATGATCGACAGTGTGGCCGGCACCGGTGCTGCGCCAAAGCCGGGTCAGATCTGCGTCATGCATTACACCGGCTGGCTGTATGAAGACGGCAAGAAAGGCAAGAAATTCGACTCGTCGGTGGATCGCAACGAGCCGTTCGAGTTTCCGATCGGACAGCGCAAGGTGATTGCCGGCTGGGACGAGGGCGTTGCCTCCATGAAAGTGGGCGGCAAGCGCACCCTGATCATTCCGCCTGAACTGGGCTACGGCGCCCGCGGCGCCGGCGGCGTCATTCCGCCGAACGCGACGCTGATATTCGATGTCGAATTGCTTGGCGTGAAGGGCTGATCTGCAGTCGATCGCTTGACGCAAAAAAGACCGGCCACACGGGCCGGTCTTTGGATTCTAAATCGCAGCGCCGGTCAGAGATTTTTGTTCGCTGCTGCGGCCGCCTTGTTGACGGCGTCCTTGGTGGCCTCCTTGGCGTCACCGACGGCTTTCTGACCCTTGCCCTTGACTTCCTGAATGACACCCTCGCCCTTCAGCCGGTCGGAACCGGTGGCTTCGCCGATGTCCTGTTTGGACTTGCCGATGGCCTCGTTGGTGGCGCCTTTGATCTTGTCTGTCGTTGCACCCATGGGAACTCTCCTTCGAACGGTTAAGCTTGCCGGGACAAGTCACCCATGCGCCGAAAGTTCCTGTTCCGGTCTGGTTTGTGATCGTGGTTTTCGGTAGTTTTCGCGCGCAGGTTTGCCAGGAAAGCATCACGATGACAGGTTCCCACGATCATACCCATGCCGATCATTCGCACGATCACGGCGACGCGCAGCGCTGGAAGCACGACGGCGTCCGCGTCATTCCCGGCGACCAGCTCGATCCCAACGTGCCCTCCACCGCCGGGATGGACCGCAAGGCGGCGATCAATTTCGCCCGCGTCGGCGCGCAGAAATTGTGGGCCGGCACCGTGACCATCAAGCCCGACGCCAAGACCGGCGCGCATCATCACGGCCATCTCGAGAGCATCATCTACGTCGTCAAGGGCAAGGCGCGGATGCGCTGGGGCGAGCACCTGCAGTTCACGGCGGAAGCCAATCCCGGCGATTTCATTTTCATTCCGCCCTATGTGCCGCATCAGGAGATCAACGCCAGCCCCGACCAGGTGCTTGAATGCGTGCTGGTACGCAGCGACGGCCAGGCGGTCGCGATCAATCTCGACATCGAGCCGGTGGAAAAGCCGGAGACGGTTTTGTGGATCGACCCCGTGCATCGCGATCCGGCGGAGACGAAATGACGGAAAGCGACTACGCAAACACTGAATGATCCATCGGCCGGTTCGGCACTGGCGTGCGCGGCGAGAAGCGCGCCTTGGTTGGACGGCCGAAAGACTGGGCCGGGATCGGCTGCTAAAAAAAGCTGTTCCAGCCATCACTCCGCATCACATTCCCGCGCCTCAGGAGGGCGTATGAGGGCAAGTCGGCCGCGTGAGCCGCAGCGGCCGCGGACGGCGAATTAACGCGGTTGCCGGTTGCCGAGCGCGGTCCGGATGGTTTCCGGCGCGCGGATGCGTTCGGTGAGAAAGGCAATGCGGTCGTTACCCCAGAACAGTTCGCCGTTGAAAACCATCGTCGGCACGCCGAAGACGCCGATCGCTTCCGCCTCGGCGACAATGCGATCGTGCTCGCCGCGCGCCGGACCGTTCACATAGGCCTCGAACGCCGGCACCGAGCCGCCAAGCGCAGCAATCACGCCGCTGATTTCGTGGAGCTCGTCGAGCTCCAGTTCGTGATTCCAGAAGCGCCGGAAAACCGTGTCGTGATAGGCGCGGAAAATGCCGTGACGCTGGGCGAACAGCATGCCGGCGCTTGCATAAAAGGCATCATAGATTCGCCGTGGGCCCTTGATCGTGAGCCCTTGCGCGTTGGCATAGCGCCGGGCGTCCATATAGGAGTAACGAACCTTTCGCCAGAAGTGCGGGGTTCGCTCCTCGACCGTGCCCATGAACTCCGGGATTCGGAGCGTGTAGGGCAGCCACTCCAGCTTCACGCCTTCCTTTTCCTCCAGTTCGAACAGCGCCTGGTTGGCGACGAAGGCAAAGGGACTCTTGTAGTCGGTGTAGATCCGTACCCTCGGCTTTTCCATCGCAAATCCCTGATCAGGCGCCAGATGATCTTGGTACTGCGCGAGCACGATCCGGAAAAGTGATAATTGGCGCTAGTAGCTGATCCGCAATCCGACCCCGCCGTGCAGGGTGTTGCCGACCGGTTGCGGTCCCGCGGTCCCGTTGAGGAACAGGTCGGCAACCCAGCCCTGGGTGATGCGGAAGCCGACACGGCCGCCATATTCGAACCAGCTCTGGTTGCCGATCGTCGGCACTATGGTGCCGTCGCCGGTCACGGTGGCGACAATGCCGGAATGTCCCGCAAAGGACTGCACGAACCCGCCATTGATGTTGGTCTCGATGCTGCTGCCGAACAGATGCGTCCACTGCCCGCCGACCTTGACCAGATTGGTTCGATCGGTGCCGGTGGCAATCGAGGCGTTGAACGGATTGAATGCGATGGACGGATCGCTGTAGCCATTGACCCGCTGCCAGAGCTGCCACACCTCGACGGAGGCGGCGATCTCGTCGCGCGCCGAAAGCCGGTTGATCCAACCCGCCCTTCCATACACCCCGTAATCGCTGCTGTTGGTCGAGCTATCCAGCGCAACCGCGCCGAGGCTCGTCAGATAGCTGCGGCTATAGCGCACCTTCTCGAACGGCGACAGGATGGTCCCGATGTCGAAAAACGGCCGTGACGATCCCCAGTCGACAAAATCGTAGCGAAGCGCAAAGGCGCCGATCGGCGCGCTGGTGACGCTGTATCCGCCCTCGCTGTATTGGGTGTAGGCGATGCCGGCCAGCAGCGACAGATTGGGGGTCAGTTCCTTGCGGCCATGAACGCCGGCCGAAAACGATCCGGCGGACCCGAATGCGCTGACGCAATCGCTGCAATTGACCTGTTCGTTGACCCCCAGAAGCACCGTGCCGAGCACCCGGTTGGTGATCATCTGGTTGAAGTGCTGNTGCGCCAGACCGCCGATNGATCCACCGCTCGAACCGCCGTCGGTTGGCGGGGGGGGAGGAGGTGGAGGCGGCGGAGGTGGTGGTGGCGTAGGCGTAGGCGTAGGCGTAGGCGTAGGCGTAGGCG
>JGI24140J50213_10001177_pt1 | contig 11623 bp, 9 predicted proteins | sample BarGraIncu00222A_FD_50213 | JGI IMG/M metagenome (IMG submission 50213)
AACCGATCTGGCTAAAACAATAAACAATCCAAAAGCAGTACAACCCATGATCTACTGTATTGGTCCACAAGCTATAATCAAAAACTCTATCGAAATTGGCTCAGCTCAGGTCCCTTCTAATTTAATGAATTTCAAACAACAGATCAGCAGATTACCTAAAAATGCAAACATCGTAATCTATTGTGGTTGCTGTCCATTTGATGTATGTCCCAATGTAAGACCGGCAGTCAATTTGTTAAAAGAAATGAAGTTTACTAACTTTAAGCTTTTAAACCTACCCCGCAACATCAAAGTCGATTGGATTGATCACGGATATCCCGTCGCACAATAACTTTCTTAAAGTTAATAAGATGAAAATAATATTGGTAATCATTGCGCTATTTTGCATCAACATACCTACACTATACTCCCAATCCATTGGTTTGGAAATTGGTAACAAGGCTCCCGATATACGCCTTCCGAATCCAAAAGGAGATACAGTTGCTTTATCTTCTTTAAAAGGCAAGATTGTCCTCATTGATTTCTGGGCTTCATGGTGCCCTCCGTGTGTCAAGGAACAATCTGTGTTAACAGTAATGTTCAACCGGTACAAAGATGCTGATTTCACCAATGGAAAAGGGTTCGGGATCTTCGGCGTCTCTCTGGATAGTAAAAAAACAAACTGGGAGAACATTATAAAAAAAGCAAATATCAACTGGCCTCAGGTAAGTGATCTGAAATTCTGGGCCTCCCCGATTGCCAAAACATATAATATTCAGGCATTGCCGTTTAATGTACTGGTTGATGGCAAAGGGATCATCATCGCTAAAGACCTGCATGACAATGACCTTGAGTATTTCATCACAAATCTTCTGCTAAAATAAAAAAACATTTCACTGATCCTTGCATAGCATGTCTTCCAGATCTGGCAAAGCCTTATACTTTCATTTCCCTCATCACAATTTAAAGTCTTAATTTTTTAAACAGATAATATTTTGGGAAATCTATTCCGAAAGAAATGAGAGCCGAGAATCCAAAAATCGTAAAAACTATTAAAAAGTTTAGCTGAGGAATAAGAATTCCAAACCCGGCAATGAGAGAGAATCCGATTATGGCAGCCGTACATGAAACCAGCAATGCTTTACCCGGAAAAGACGACCAAAAATGACCTCTTTCTCTAACAATCAACACCCTGAACTGACTGTTGAATATAAGACTTAGCATTACAAGCGTGGTTAATTCGTTCCAATTCAAATGAAAATAATATTTACCCACCAGGATTAAAAAAACATCTCCTAAATCATATAGCAGCGCTGGAATAAGTGATGCGATTATATTGTTCCTCACGTTCCATTTATTCGGATTACTTGTAAACTTTGCATTGTCGGTAGCAAGCGACATGGTCACAAAATCATTGGCAAATATCAATAAAGACATCCCCAGAAGTGAAAGCAAAATATTATGAAGCCAAAAGAAGCCGATAGTGAGTAAAACGACAAATTCAATAACCTTGGCAACCTTATTGATTACCCATGTTAGCATTCTTTGATAAGTCTGACGACTAATAGTTACGGTGTCTATAATTACACCAACGCCTGGTTCTGTCAAAACTACACTTGCAGCCGCCTTAGCCACATCTGTCGAATTACTCACAGCTATACCCATCTCAGCCTGTTTCAGAGCAGGGGCATCATTAACACCATCACCGGTCATACCTACCACGTGCCCACCTGATTGCAAAAGTTTTACAATCTTATATTTGTCCTCCGGATAGATCTCTGCAAAACCATCACAGGCTCTAACCATCTTCAATTGTTTATCCTCGCTCAGATCTTTAATATCCGACATTCGGATAATGTTATTCCCAATACCTACCTGCATTGAAATTTCTTTTGCAATATCAATACTATCACCGGTAAGCATCAATGGTTTGATACCCAGTTTTCTTGCCTGATCTATCATACTTTTTGAATCCGGTCTGGGGGGATCTGCAAGCGGAAGCAGTCCTACAAGTTTGAAATTGTCCAAAGTCGTACCTTCTGAACTGGCGACAGCAATAGTTCTGTAGCCTTTCTTAGAAAATCCATCTATCGTTTTGTTTACTTCCGCTATTGTGCTTTTGTCAAGGTCCTTGCATAGAGACATGATCACCTGTGCAGCTCCTTTAACAGCTCTGAATTGCTTTCCCCCTGCTTCAATAATTGCTTCAGTTCTCTTGACAGATGGATCGAAAGGAGTGTAGGAAATTTGTTTGTAATCTTTAAAATTAACACCTGCTGATTTTGAGTATTCAATAATTGCAAGATCAATCAGGTCCATTCCTTCGGAATGGGATGTGAGAGCGGCTATTTTCAGAACATCTTCTTTCGCATTCCCCGAAAATGGAATGCTATCAACCACAGATAACTTGTTTTGCGTTATTGTACCAGTTTTGTCAAAGCAAATAATATCGATTGAAGCCGCATCCTCTACAGAATCGAGCCTGGTTACCAATGCCCCTTTTTTGGCAAGCTCTTTAGCACCGACAGATTGTACAATTGTCAGAACGGCAGGAAGAGCAACAGGAATTGCTCCTAACAGAAATATCACAACAAAGGTCAAGATTAATAAAATGCTTAAATGCATTAGAAAAGCAGATATCGAGACTAGAATTGATGCAGTAATTCCAAGATAGATCATGTATTTTACCACAGCCATCATCACTTCCAGTTGATGTGACTTTGGCTTTGCATTTTTCACCAACTCGGCTGTCTTGCCAAAATAGGTATTTGCTCCGGTATTGATCACAATACAAGTAGCTTCACCACGCCTGATTATGGATCCGGAATATATAATGTCAGATAAATGGGTTTCTATAGGCAATGATTCACCGGTTAGGGATGATTGGTCAACAGAAAGCTCACCGCTTATAATTCTGGCATCAGCCGGTACGATATCACCAAGTTTTACCGAGATAATGTCTCCAATCACAATCTCTTTAGCAACTTCCTTAGACCATTTTTTATTTCGTAATACCTTCGCCTGGATTGCCAGTTTTTTCTTTAAAAGCTCGATTACTTTCTGAGAACTACCTGAGTGGATCTGACCAATGATTGCGTTCATCGTGAGTAGCAAAAATATTATCGTTCCTTCAACATAATGACTCAATCCAAAAGAAAGACCCATTGCCAGTTCCAACAACCAGGGCATTGGACCCCAATAGCGTAAAAGAAATTCAGTAAGAGGATTGGTCTTTTTCACGACTATTTCGTTATAACCGAATTTATCAAGTCTATTTTTTACTTCAGTATCAGAAAGACCGTCAGCAGTTGTTTCAAGTAGCTTAAACGTCTCATCCAAAGATGTTTTTTTGTAATCAGATGTGTTTTTGATTTCTATATCCATATTTGCTTTCTCTTTTTATAATCAAAGGATATTTAAGTGAAATAAACTAAAAAGTAAACAACAATCTATCGGTCAACATGTTTTTGAAATTAATTTCGTGGTCTGTAGTCTTTAATAACAAAAAAAATCAATTTCTCCTCTCTTTTAAAAAGTAGTCAATTACCATTAACAGATTTGTTAATTATACTCTTTCTAAAAAAGGTATTAACTATCTTTGTTTCCAAAATATTTTAAAATTATAAATCAAGTTATATGAGTTTTACACATGAAGTACAAGGTATGATTTGTGTTGCGCAAGGTGCAAATCATGGGTCCGCTCCTATTCCTGAAGAAGGCAAATGGGTAAAGGCAAAAGAAGTTAAAGACATATCAGGCCTCACACATGGTGTTGGCTGGTGTGCACCACAACAGGGAGCCTGCAAGCTTACCCTTAATGTTAAAGAAGGTATCATCCAGGAAGCTTTGGTCGAAACCATTGGTTGCACCGGAATGACCCATTCAGCAGCTATGGCAGCCGAAATCCTGCCCGGCAAAACTATTCTCGAAGCGCTCAATACCGACCTTGTTTGCGATGCAATCAATACCGCTATGCGCGAACTGTTCCTACAGATCGTTTACGGACGCACACAGACAGCTTTCTCAGAAGGTGGTCTTCCAATTGGCGCTGGTCTCGAAGATCTCGGAAAAGGACTCCGTGGCGTTACAGGAACAATGTATGGTACTGTAGCCAAGGGCCCACGCTATCTTGAAATGGCAGAAGGTTATGTTACTAAAATTGGTCTTGATGCCAACAGCGAAATCATTGGTTACGAATTTGTAAGCCTTGGCCGCATGATGGACATGATCAAAGCAGGTACAGAAGCCGGAGAAGCATTGAAAAAAGCTACCGGTAAATATGGCCGTTTAGATGAAGCTGTAAAAGTTATTGACCCACGTAAAGAATAGGAGAAACGATATATGCCATTATTTGAAAGTTACGAAAGACGAATTAAACAAATTGATAAGGTGCTTAATTCGTACGGCATTTCTTCTTGCGAAGAGGCCAGAAAAATATGTGATGACAAGGGAGTTGATGTTTACAAAATCGTGAAAGACATTCAGCCTATTGCCTTCGAAAACGCCATGTGGGCTTATATCGTAGGTGCTGCTATCGCCATCAAAAAAGGACAAACCAATGCTGCAGATATTGCAACTACTTTAGGCGAGGGTTTACAGGCATTCTGTATTCCGGGTTCTGTTGCCGACGACCGTAAGGTTGGTATCGGTCATGGAAACCTTGCAGCTATGCTGCTCCGCGAAGAGACTAAATGCTTTGCATTCCTTGCAGGACACGAATCTTTTGCTGCCGCAGAAGGCGCTATCGGGTTAGCTCGTTCAGCAAACCGCGTACGCAAAGAACCCCTCCGCGTTATACTGAACGGATTAGGTAAAGATGCTGCCAAGATCATTGCCCGTATCAACGGATTTACTTATGTTCAAACCAAGTTTGATTATTATTCAGGCGAACTTCATGAAGTAGCCCGCACAGCATACTCAACAGGCGAAAAAGGCAAAGTAAACTGCTATGGCGCTGACGATGTACGCGAAGGTGTAGCTATTCTTCATAGCGAAGGTGTTGACGTTTCTATTACAGGAAATTCAACAAACCCAACCCGTTTCCAACACCCTGTTGCCGGTACTTATAAGAAAGAGTGTATCGAACAGGGAAAGAAATATTTCTCAGTTGCTTCAGGTGGCGGTACAGGCCGTACCCTGCATCCTGATAACATGGGTTCAGGTCCTGCTTCTTATGGAATGACAGATACAATGGGACGCATGCATTCAGATGCTCAGTTTGCCGGTTCTTCTTCGGTACCTGCACACGTTGAAATGATGGGCTTGATCGGAATGGGTAACAACCCGATGGTAGGTGCTTCAGTAGCAGTCGCCGTTGCCGTTGCCCAGGCCTCATAACCTGACACACAATTATTTAAAAAGGATTAACAGATATTCTGTTAATCCTTTTTTTATTTCGGGTTTACCGGCTTCCTGACCATAAACTCAAATTGCTTTGTCCCCAGCAAACCCTCCCCACTGACACCTTCAACCTTCCCGACAAATCCAAAATTGATATCTGAACAAAAGAAATTAACCGTGGCCTCCCCCTTCTCATCTGTTATCACCGTAGGCGCCCATAGCAATGTATTTCTGAAATCCGGAATCAGGTTTTCATCACTCACTTTATCATAGTTAGGCTGATAAAACTCCTTCTTTGGACAATAACCCTTCACCCTCGAAAAGTTATACATAGCCATAAGTTCATCTTCGGTATATTGCGGGTAATGATAGACTTCATCCCGGTAAGTATAACCACGTCCTCCACCACCTCTTGAACCACTTTCAACTTTATATGTAACCCCTTCGACCGGCTTCGTATTATTGACATCAATACCATGATTAGAACAATTCAAAATATGATTTATACACACATAATCATTGGTTCTTAACCTAGTAATGCTATCCAGGTACCCCATGTATTTATCCCTGAATACCCTGGTCCCCGTTCCTTTGATAACCACTTCCGGCAGCTTGATCGCGTTGTGGTTGCCCGTAAAAGTGATTTGTTCTTCCTTCTTTTTCACGGGAGGAGGCCTTGAAATCGGGTAATCCGTTACTTTCTTTGCCCTGGTTTCATTGATTTTAAGAAACGGGTCCATTAAACTGATTTTGGGTTCAAACTCCTTCGCACCAAAAGGTACAAGATAAACATAGTCACCCTTAGCCTGAGAAAGTTGTTTGGCATTCACATCAAACCTTCCTGTCGAATCGGTCATCATCATTTCCGAATATTCTTTCTTTTCAGGAATAAAAGCCTTTACAATCTGATCTAACTCAGTGAACCTTTTCTTGTCTTTCGTAGGATACACTTCGCCCGGTATCTCGTCAGTAATAAGCTGTTTGTTAACTGCAGCAGCCTTCATGTTATCTTCACTCCACACATACCTTCTCCAGCCCTGTGTCATCAACAACAAGTCAAGTTCTTCTGTCCTTGCCTGATTAATCGTGTCAAAATAATAGCCGGGATCATAGACCTTTCCTTTCAGTTGAGAGGTCAGAAAATAATATGACAGGATGTTTTTCGGATTCTGAGGTTCATTGTAGATTTTATCAAACACACTAATACCCAAGTTTGCGATGACCGGCTTCCCCTCTTCGTCTTTCACACTGATTTTCAAAGAAGCCTTATCCCTGGTCTCGAACTTCGTTTTTGATAAAGTGGTTTCAATAAACAATCTCTTGTCAGGCTTAATATAAACCAGTCTTTCTGTAACCGGATTCAATGTTTCGTCGAAAAGAGTAAATTCAGCAATCCCCTGGTAAGGGAACTCACTCAGTGGAATCTTAAATTTCAATTCATCATTCAGCACGCCACTGGCCATACAATAGACCACTCCTCTCAACTGCCCCCGAAGGTAAACGGTTTTCTTCCCCAACCCCTTACTTTGCGCGACACACAACTCCACGAACTTGTCATTTCTTTTCCCCAAAAACATCACAATCCCCTGAGGGTAAACCTTTGGAAGAAGAAAAACACTATCGGTCTTTGGTTTCGAAAGCCTGATCCGATATTTTTTCTCTGCATTGGGAATGAACATCAGGCTGCCCATCCCTGCATGCGAACTCTTAAAATCCAAGACCGGATTATCGTTTTCAAACAATGTACCCTCGACTTCTAAAGGATCACCGGTGATGCCGACAGCCTTAAAAGCCAGCCGGGAAGCCATTTCCGAAACCAGGTTACCTCCCTCGGGAAAGAGCTCAAACTGGATCGGACTACCCTTCATGCAAGGAACCGGAATACTCATCAATAATTCCTTCACAGAATATTTCACTTTCAGATCTACCCGCAGCCCTTCACCCGACTTCTGTGGCGCAAAAGCAATAGTCGCCTCCCCATTTGAATTTGTAGACACTTTGGCCTGCCCCAGTCTCTTATCATTTCTTTTCAGTTCAGCCTGGATCTCCGAATAAGGAGGTATTTCACCATACTCTGTCAGCACGCTGCATTTCACCTTGATAGAGTCTTTGGGGCTATAAAACAACCTGTTAAAATCATGCGAGACCGACATATGTGGGTTCACATCTTTTTTGACTTTAATCCTGCAAACTGCATTCTGGGCAGTACTGTCATTATAAAACGAATTCCCGGTATAAGCTGCAAGTAAGTAATCTCCTTCCGGTAAATTATCCTGTAGGAAGGCATGACCATCCGCGAAACCATTCAGGATTTCATACTTATCACTGATCACCGCAAGCCCCGACTTCTCATTAATCAACTGTAAATAAAGCGTCCTGCATGAAACCGAAGGGATGAAACTATGCCTGTCGAGTACATAGGCTTTGAACCAAAGGTCCTCACCCGATTCATAAATATCTTTGTTTGTTTGCAAGTAAACCAACTCTATAGGGCTCTTCAGTGCCAGAGAATTGATCCTATCCGCCAGCTTATCTATTGAGGCATTGCTTGTTTGGGCCATTGTGCACATTGAAATCATGAAAAACAAAAGCACCAGCAGGAACTTCTTGCCCCCTGATCCCTTGTCCGGATTATAATTCATCTGGAGTCTCATGTTTCTAAAATTAAAATGCTTTGTATCCCCGGCAAAGATCAATTACATTATCCCAAATTGCAAATACTTTTCATCATTCACTATGAACTAATGGTGCCTGGCACCATTAATTCTCACCATTTAAATATATTTATTATTGTCGTACAAATATTTCATCCTCACTAAACCAGTTGTTTAGGATAAACTTTCTAAATTGTCTATGAGTCACTTTAATCTTATAAGGAGGAATAGTGTCTTTTGGATTTTCAGTCATAGCTTTCAACCGTTCAAAATCTTCTTTCCTGGTAATACTACTTATTGTTAAATGTCCTTTTGAAAGGGCTAATTTCTTAACAACCCAGCCAAGCGTATCACATTTGGTATTAATGAAATAGAAACCTTTAAACTTCCTTAAAATGTGATTTTCATTAATTTGAAATAGTGTGTCCGTTTTGCGAATATGATAGATAAGTGAGTCGCCATCCTTTTTTAGAGGCACTTTTTCGTGTGAAATCTTTTCAATGAGCGTATCTCCGGAAATAAATTCAGTGCTATCCAATTCATTAGGATGAAATTTAACTTCGAAATCATTCAAACGAATGATAGATTTGTCACTGATATTCAAAAAAGACTTGTCTGAAAGACTATAATAATTCCCTAATATCCTTTTAGGGAAATTATTCAAATTGCCTAATCCCAATGGTTGTGGTGTTGTAAAAGTAAAAAGCTCACTCGGTTGACAAGCATATAAGCTCATCAAAACCAAAAAGATAATAACGATTATAAATCTTTTCATGTTAGATTAGTATCAAGGGAATGTTGTTTGTCATTTTAGTAATCCTTTTCGTTGCAATTAGTCTTGTCCTTCAAATTTAAATTTTCCTGTTTTTTTATCAAGGTAGCCAAATTGCGTATTATTGTAGGATATCGCAATTGCTTCCTTTTTTTCTTTTGTTCTATCAATTCCAAAAACAAAATATATAATAGTCGGTCTTTTTATTCTGTATTCGGGCAATTTATTATCATCCGATGGGTCGGTTTTCCAAAATACCTTACCTGTTCGATCGATAGCTTTGATAGTAATCCGATTCTTATCTAATATAAATCTTACACCGGTTGTCTTATCAATCAAGGTGTCGGTTTTTATTCTGTCTTTTAATTTAAAATGACTAATATATTGTCCCTTGCAAATTGTTGGCATCATAATGGATCCTAACAAAATGAATACTGCAGCAAGTAGATTTTTCAATTTGTTGTTATAAAACATATTTTTAATAGCTAATAATAGTATGTAAATTTACAGTATTATTTTGTTGTATTAATATGGAATGACCCCATTTTTTACTCATCAACAAAGTGAATTACAGAAATAAATAATACTTTCACAAAAACAAACTTAATGATGAAAAGCTTATTGTTTACTTGTCTTCTAATGATCATATCAATCAATGTTTCCATTGCGCAAGATGGGGAGGAAGATTATCACAGTAAAGAAGCCGATGCATATTATAAGCAATTGGTATTATCGCAAAAGAGCTATATAAAATTCAAGCCTGAAAAGATAAGTGATGCTTTGAAAATTCCTTTTGATTTTGTTAGAGTCATTTCTATTGAGAATGCTGCAAAGTATAATCCCAGGCAGGGATATTGGAAACAAATCGATTCACTAATGCAACTTAGATTTACAGACAAAAAAGATTCCGTTAAACATGATTCTGTATTTAAAGCATTTCTTAATGAAAATATTGGCATAATCCCCAAAACTGATGTTATAAAACAGGGACATTTGGGAGATAAGTGGGCAATTCTTTACACAGATTTATTGTATGATGATTGTTATAATGGCGGTGCCGGTTATTGGATTGCTCTTTCAAATGATAATGGCAAGAACTGGAAAAAATATTACACCGGCCTAACTAAAAATTATCATTTTATCTTTAAAATGAATTCAAAAATACCCTTATGGAAAGATGAAAACACACTTCAGGTTGAAAGTATAATTGTGCGAATGACTGAAACAACACATCTTCCCTTATTGGCTGAGTTTGAAAAGATACAGGACGATATTGCAGTTCAGTTGTATTTACCCAAAATAATGCAGGATACGGATAATGACGGTTTGACAGATATTGTTGAAGATAAAATGATGCTGAATCCAAATAATCCTGATACGGATGGTGATGGCATTCCTGATGCAATAGATAAAAATCCGAGGTTTAAAAGTGTTGATTCTGAGAAAGGATTAATTTACCAGGTATTGATTGAATTATATCCCAATGATACATCAGGAAATGTAGAAATAGACCTGACTAAACCACTACATTTTCATGTATCTCAAAAAGATTCAATGCCACAATATAATATATTAGTGACAGATGATTCAACATTGCAAAGTGTGAATTTACAATACCAAACATTGATTATAATGTCCACAAAAGAATATAGTGAGTACATTAAAAAGTATCCAGCTCATTTCATTGAATGTTCTTATACTCCGCTGTTTAAATGTGATAATAAAAAAGACACTTACAAGATAAATTATTCCCAACAAACCCATGGAGAAACCTATATCGTTCAAAAAACAAAAAAGGGATGGAGATTCTTCAGCATAAGTGGGTTCCTTACTTAGATTGCAACAAAATGGCTTCAAAATAAAAGGGGATATTTATTGGTTTAGTTGGGACTAAAGATCTATTAACCGTTTAACTATAATCATGACTTCCAAAAGCTATAATCATGACGTCTCTTCAGAACTAAAAAAAGAAACTTTACTAAAAAAAAGCCGCCCCAGAAACATGTTCTGAGGCGGCTTTACATTAATATAGGGTGTGCTTGTTTAAATTAAAGCTGTTTGAAAAGATTTATATCTCCCTCTTTATCACTCGTTACTACAAATTTATTAGTACCCTGATTAAGTTCGATAAAATATTCATTCTTACTTTCAAACTGTATTCCGTAAAGGGTCATATCTGTAACATTTTCTTCATTGTCCTGAAAGTAAGTCACCTGTCCGATGGTTGCATCAGGGTAAAGCTTTTTAATGCTCTTTTCAATAGTATTTGATAATTCGGTTGCTTTCTTTATGGTGGTTGTGCCTACAAGTGCGCCATTGATATCAAAATAAGCTATCATATCCTGTTTGTCCTTGTTATATGTGGCTTCATCATAATATGTTGTTCTGGCCCATTTGATATCGGGTACATTTCCGATAGTCATATAAAAATTGGTCTGACTGTCCTGGCTTATAGTCGTGCCTTCGAGTTTTCTCAAAGGAGGGCGTTCTGCTTTCTTTACTTCGGTCTTTTCTTTCTTTATTTTTAATCCTTCATATGAAGGGTTTGCTTTAACTTGTCCAAAATTGAAAACAATAAGCATTGCGATTGATAAGATTACTAACTTTTTCATTGTGTTGATTTTTTATAGTTATTAATTAGTTTTTCTACTGTGGTACGCTAATAAGACTTTTCAAAATCACTGAAGTAAATTTTAGAAAGTTAGTTTTAAGATAACATTAACACGAACGAAAAAAAGAGTTGTACAAAGACCCCTTGTGGATATCCATGGAAAACATTAAAAATCTTCATTATCCATGGAGACCAACAAGGGGCCACCCAATATCAGTTTTGTCGGTATTTATGCCGGTATGAAATACTTTTTCCGGAAGTAGAATG
>JGI24140J50213_10001179_pt1 | contig 11613 bp, 10 predicted proteins | sample BarGraIncu00222A_FD_50213 | JGI IMG/M metagenome (IMG submission 50213)
GTTAAACAGCACATTCCGGTGATAATGTCCACCCAATACAGCCCTAACATTGTATTGTTTCAACACATCCGTCATATCTTTCCAATTGTCCACATCGCCCGTTTGAAGCGGATAATGTGTTACCGCAAAAAAAGGCATATCCTTTCCTGCTTTTTCCAAGATTGTTTTGACCCAGTTGATATCTTCTTTTTGAATAATACCGTTTGTGGATTTAGTAAGCGGCGCGGTGGTAAAACCGATGAATAAATAGCCTTTGTGAGTAAAACTGAATTTATCATCATGAAAAACGGTTGTAAAGTTAGCCGGATTCGGTCCATTCCATTTTACATCGTGATTGCCCGGAATAATATAATAAGGCATTTTTAGTCTCAGAAGAAGTTTTCGGGCTTCTTTGAGCGAAGCCGTATCTCCCAGGTTAGACACATCGCCCGATACAAGTACAAAATCNATATTTTTCAACTGGTTAACATCATTCACGGCNTTCTGAAGATCCTCTGACGGCTGATGGTTTANCGTNGAAATATGTAAATCGGAGAAAAGTGCAAACCGGAAAGGCTCCGTAGCAGAAGCAGCGAATACGAACCGAAAAANGAGCAGAAAAAAGATAAAAAGATATTTTTTCATGCGAATGACTTGAAATGAAGCAATTTAATGCTAAACTATAAGTTTTGGTTTGGAAGAACAAAGATACAACAGCTTGTACAATTATTTACGCAACAAAGGCAAAAGTTTTTCTAAATCTTAAATGTATTTATTTTACAGAAGAAAAAAAGGAGCTGAATCTATACTGATTCGCTCCTTTTTTCATGTCTAAACTAAAGACTTCTATTCATCAATCGAGTTTATTTCGATCAATAATTCGTCTTTCATTACCGACTGTCCCGGTTGAACACGTATCTTGCGAATAACGCCATTACAGTTTGCCGAAATTTCATTCTGCATCTTCATAGCTTCCAGGCTTAAGATTGGTTCACCTTCGTTTACTAGGTCACCTTCGGAAAGGAATATATCCACAATTTTCCCAGGCATAGGTGCAACAATGTTGTTTTCATCTATCTGCTTGCCGTCTTTATCAATCATTCCATGACGAATGTATGAGAAAAGTGACTCCAGACTGAATTTGTATTCAACTCCGTTCACTTTTACAACCGCCTTATTCTGATCACGCGAAACCAATTCACAGTGGTAACGTTTCCCTTTCCAATCGAATGCATAGTGAAAATCTTCTTGTTCCACAAAGTCAATATCTTCTTCTTCGCCATTAATAACCGGCTGAGACTCTTTTGGAATATAAATTTTNAAACGCTTCCCGTTTTCCCGTAAAGCAATAAACAATCGCGAAGCATCGCGTTTATAAATATATGTAGTTCCCATGTTTTAGTAATTTAATCGTTTGTTCAACACCCACACATTCAACGAATCGTTTTTATAAGTTGGCAAATCCGACGACAGTTGAAGGTATTCAGAAGCATACATAATGGTGGCAGCCAAAGCTCCGATCATTTCATCTTCATCGTTTTCAAGCATTTCAGGTGTATACACCGAATCAACCCAACGGGTGGTATAGCTTGCGTCTATAAATTCGGGATGCTGCAATACTGTTCTGCAGAATGGAACAGTGGTTTTCATCCCAATCAGGTTGAATTCGTACAAAGCCGCCAGCGTTTTTTTGATTACATCCGAGCGATCTTTTCCATGCACTATAATCTTCGCAATCATTGAATCGAAATAAGGTGTAACCACCGAACCGGTCTGCACACCACTCTCAATACGAATATCCTTATCTTTTGGAAAATAAATTTTATCAATAAATCCGGTTTGTGGACTGAAACGGTTTTGAGGATCTTCAGTGTTTACGCGACATTCTATTGCCCAGCCTTTGATCTGTATATCTTCTTGTTTCAGGGTAAGTTCTTCGCCCAATGCCACACGAATCTGCCAATCGACTAAATCCACGCCTGTGACCATCTCCGTTACCGGATGCTCCACCTGAATACGTGTATTCATTTCCATAAAATAATAAGAGCGATCCTCGTCCATGATAAACTCAATGGTTCCGGCCGAGTAGTAACCGATTGCTTGGGCAAACCGGATAGCCATATCGCCCATTTCTTTGCGCATTTCGGGAGTTACACTGGCCGAAGGAGCTTCTTCCATTATTTTCTGGTGCTTGCGTTGCAACGAACATTCGCGCTCACCCAGATGAACAACATTTCCATGCTTGTCACCGATAATCTGAAACTCCAGGTGTTTTGGATTCTGGAGGTATTTTTCAATAAACATATCGCCATTATCAAAAGCAGCCAATGCCTCTTCGGAAGCCGATTTGAAATTGCGTTCCATCGTTTCCGGTTTTTCTACGATACGCATACCGCGTCCACCACCTCCGGCCGAAGCTTTCAGAATGACCGGATACCCTATTTTATCTGCATAAGCTTTGGCAGCTGCAGCATCGTTGATGGCACCATCGCTCCCGGGAACAAGCGGCAAACCGGCTTTGATAGCCATGCTTTTGGCCACTGTTTTCAGTCCCATTTCACGAATTAATTCGGGAGACGGACCGATAAAGTTCAGGCCGTTGGATACACAGAGCTCTGCAAAATCAGGGTTTTCGGATAAAAAGCCATATCCGGGATGAATCAAATCAATATTATGTTCCAATGCTAGTTCTACAATGCGCTCGGCATCCAGAAAAATAGCTTTTTCGTTTCCGGCATCGCGGGCCGGAATAATTTCATCTGCATAATTCAAATAAAGAGCATCCGGCTCTCTATCGCTTTGAAAAACTACAGCCAACATACCCAGTTTATGAGCCGAGCGAATGATGCGTATCGCAATTTCACTTCGATTGGCAATTAAAAGTCTTTTCTTCATTTTTTATATTTTAAATATTCAACCACCCCTAAATTCCCTAAAGTGGACTTAAAGAAGTGATATTAAGAATTTACTTAGACAATAGTAACCAAGCTCCCCTTTAGGGGCCGGGGGTTAAAGTGGTATACTTCCATGTTTTCTAGCCGGTTTGGCATATTGCTTATTCGACAAAATTTCGAACGAAGTGATCAGGATCTGACGGGTATCCGACGGAGTAATTACTTCATCAATCAAGCCCAGTTCTTCGGCCTTGTAAGGATTCGCAATCTCATTTTTGTATTTGTCGATCAGAAGTTTTTCCAATTCAGCAACATTCTCCGCATTTTTCAATTCATGCTTGTTTACGATTTTAATAGCACCGGCAGGTCCCATAACGGCAATTTCGGCAGTAGGCCATGCAAAGTTGAAATCGCCACCGGTGTTTTTACTGCTCATCACAATATATGCTCCACCATAAGCCTTGCGGGTAATCACTGTAATCTTTGGAACTGTAGCTTCGCAGAATGCATACAACAGCTTGGCTCCATTGCGGATAATAGCATTATGTTCTTGCTCGATACCTGGTAAAAATCCGGGAACATCTTCCAGAACAAGCAACGGAATATTAAATGCATCACAGAAACGGATAAATCGTGCACCTTTTATGCTGGCATTGATATCTAGCGTTCCCGCCATTACCTTAGGTTGATTAGCTACAATACCAATGGTCTTTCCATCCAAACGGGCAAAACCGATTACGATGTTCTGAGCAAATTTTTCGTGAACTTCGAAGAAAGTATCTTTATCAACAATTATATTGATAATTTCCTTTACATCATACGGACGGTTCGGATCATCGGGAACAATCTGATTCAGGTATTCCTGACGCGACTGATACGAACTTACCAGATTTGAAACCGGAAGCGGTTCGTAGTTATTAGAAGGAATATAGGATAATAGTTTACGAATAAGCATAATGGTATGCTCTTCGTCGTCCGAAATGAAATGAGCAACACCACTTTTGCTGGCGTGCATCTGTCCACCTCCAAGGCTTTCCATGTCGATGTCTTCGTTCAACACTTCCTTTACCACATTAGGACCGGTTACAAACATATAAGAAGTCTGATTGGTCATAAAAATAAAGTCGGTAAGGGCTGGAGAATAAACTGCTCCACCTGCTGCAGGGCCTAAGATGGCTGAAATTTGCGGGATGATACCCGAAGAGTTTACATTATTACGAAAGATAGAAGCATAAGCCGACAAGCTCTTTACACCTTCCTGAATACGGGCTCCACCCGAATCCATCAGACCAACGATAGGGGCACCAAGTTTCAGCGCCATTTCCTGTACTTTGGCTATTTTCATACCATGTGCATAACCTAGCGAGCCACCCAGCACAGTAAAATCTTGTGCATAAGCAAAGACACTTCGTCCCTGNACTTTTCCACGTCCCACTACAACACCATCACCAAAGTTGGATTGTTTGCTGCTGGTTGGAGTCTGATAAGGAGATACAAAAGCATCGAATTCAAAAAATGTTCCTTCATCAAAAAGGACGTTTATACGTTCACGTGCAGTAAGTTTACCTTTTAAATGCTGTCTGGTGGCAGCATTGTCTTCCATCTTNTGCAACGCCTTAAGACGTTGCTCAAATACTTCGTTTTTATTCATTACTTTAACTGGAATTATTTGAAATTTCTTAGTGCAATTTTATTCCACAATGGTTCTAACAATCTTACTAAAATTTCGTTCAGATTCAGATTCGATTAGAGCAAAATCTTACACAAAAGTAATACATTTGTGCAGGGTTTAAAAAAGTTATCCTAAAAATTATTGAAATTTAGTATGCACGATAGAAATCAGAAAGTCAGAAANNGTTGATTTTAAGCCTTNAAAAATCCGGTAACGAGCTGCAATTAAAAGTTATTCGACGATGTATTCTGTCATTATGTAAATCCAAACTGAATTTGGAAAGTTTAGGGATTGTGTCTTGAAAATTTAGTGCTGCGTAATGACTACGGCCGAATCATATCAGGCAAACAGATATAGCAGAAGTACCACTACCAAAAGAGCTGGTAGCATATTCATTATGCGGAGCCTTTTTATTTCAAGGATATTTATTCCCAGCCCGATAAGAAGAATGCCTCCCACGCTGGTGAGTCCCTGAATGATTTGTGGACTAAAAAAGGAAGAAGCATACATAGCCAGCAAAGTAAGGCCACCCTGAAAGATCAGTAAAGGAATGGCCGATGCAATGACTCCTACCCCAAATGCCGAAGCCAGTAAGATGGATGAGAAACCGTCCATCAGTGATTTGGTAAGCAATAGGTCGGACGAACCACCTGTACCTTCCTGGATGGCTCCGAGAATAGTCATGGAACCGATGCAATAAAGCAAAAAAGCAGTAATCAATCCTTCCGAAAAGCGGTCGTTGCCTACGCGAAACTTTGTTTTCATGTGCTGACTCACCCGCTCCACTCCTTTTTCCAGATTCATCCACTCACCCAACAAAGAACCCACAGCTATACTGCCGACCACAATCAGGATATGTTGCATATTGTATACCATGCTGATTCCGATAGCCAGCGTAAACAAACCTACAGCCTGAAAATAAATCGTTTTATAACGATCGTGTAAGCTTTTATTCAATAGCATACCAACTATTCCGCCTGCAATTACGGCTCCGGCATTGACGAGTGTTCCAATCATATAGAATTAGTTACGAGTTAATAGTTACAAGATGATGGTTACAAGTTACGAGAAGATAGTTACAAGTTATGAGATGTTGGTTACGAGTTATAAGGCAGCTTATCCGGACATTTTTTTCCGAAAACTAAATGCATATCAATAGTCATGTTACTCGTAACTATCATCTGGTAACTACTTAATTCGTTGCAAAAATACATCTTTTTTGCTTATTGCAACTCGAATGTGGATGAACTTGCAAAATGAACTGATTGCTTGAAGCAAAACGAAGATAAACAGTCTTGTAATTTGTAACTATTTACTTGTAACAGCTTAAGTTTTCAACAAATGATTAAAAAAGCTAAGTGATTGACGGAAAATTTAAAATGGAATTTGTAGTTTTGTGGAATAAATACACGAAAACAGAACTAACATCAATTTAATGAAAGTGGCGACTACGCAAAAAGAACCAATATGAAAAAAGTAATTATAACTACAGCTAAGGGAGCTATGAAGGTGGAATTTTTCGAGAAAGATGCTCCCAACACCGTAAAGAACTTTATTGACCTGGTAGAAAAAGGTTTTTACAACGGCCTTAATTTTCACCGTGTGATACCTGATTTTGTCATTCAGGGAGGTTGTCCCGACGGAACCGGTGCCGGTGGTCCGGGGTATACCATTAAATGCGAACTGGATGGCGAAAATCAATACCACGACCGTGGCGTTTTGTCGATGGCACATGCCGGAAGAAACACCGGTGGATCGCAGTTTTTTATCTGCCACAGNCGCAAAAACACGTCGCATCTNGATCGNCAACANACCTGCTTCGGAAAGGTTGTGGAAGGATTGGATGTTATTGATCTGATCCGTCAGGGAGATAAAATCGTAAAAATGGAAGTAGTAGAAGAATAATCTGCAACAATGTAAACGGTTGGCAGGGTACATTCAACTCAGTACGCTGCCAACCGCTAACATGTGTCAGAAGCCGGTCGGATTTGTTACGCGAAAATAAAAGCAGGCTATAAAGCCACCAATCACTTGTAACTCGTAACTACAACCTTGTAACTACTCAATGATTAAAAGCAAACAAAATGAATAAAAAAAAGCTCCTTGTATCGGCCTTGTTACTGACTTTTGTTTTTACAGCTTGTAAACACAATCCGCAAGCTACATCTGGCACTGCCACCGATTCCACCAAAACGGTAAAAACCGTTACTCCCAACGAAACTAAAAACACCAACGCCCAAATACTGGACCGACCGGAAGTGCCCATTCTGTGCTACCACCGCATTGCCGACGGAAAAAAGAGCGAATATGCAGTAACTCCTGCCACCTTTGCCGCTCAAATGAAAATACTGTCCGATAGTGGCTACCACGCCATCTTACCCGCGCAATTGTACGATTACCTGGTTTATAATAAAAGCTTACCCGAAAAACCGGTGATGATAACCTTCGACGACTCGCGCGAGGAACATGCTGCTGTGGCTGCCCCGATACTGGAAAAACTGGGTTTCAAAGGGGTATTCTTTATTATGACCATCACCTACAACAAAAAAAACTACATGACCACCGAGCAAATTGCCGGGTTGGCTAAAGCCGGGCACACCGTAGGCCTGCACAGCTGGGATCATACCATGGTTATAAAGTATAAGGATGATGCCGACTGGCAAAAACAGGCGGTAGAGCCGAAAAAGAAATTAGAAAAAATAGTGGGTCAGCCGGTGAATTACTGGGCGTATCCTAATGGTGTTTACGACCACAAAGGTGCTGCCGAGCTTAGCAAGCATTTTAAGCTGGCTTTTACGCTGATATCCAAACGCGACACGCTGTATCCGCTCCAAACCGTGCGCCGCATGCTGGCAACCGAAGGAACACCGCAAGGCTTATTGAAATCTATGCGCCGTACTTTTGAAAAAAAGCATTGATTTATATTTATTCGACCGAATCCTTTATCCCATACAATTCAACCCTTAGAATACAAAATCCTCTATTCAAATTCATTTATGAGAAAATACCTGATTCCTTTTACTGTACTTTTTATCTTTATACTTAGTGCCTGTGATAAAAAAACAGCAACAAATACGACTAAAATACCCGGCAAGCAAGCGGAAGAAAAAGCAAAAGAACAAATAGAGCAAGAAAAAATTGTTCCGGTAGATACGGCAGCTTATACCAAGAAGCTGGAAGCGCTGGCAAACGGCGATACCACCGGTCTGTGGCCGGTAAAAACGAAACTTTACCCAACATCTGGCGCCATTTTGCCGTTTAAAAGAATCGTGGCTTATTATGGTAATATCTATTCGAAAAGAATGGGTGTGCTGGGCGAATACCCGCCAAAGGAACTCTGGAGAAAACTGAACGCCGAAGTGAAGGCCTGGGAAAAAGCCGACCCTTCCACTCCCGTGCAACCTGCTATACATTATATAGCTGTAGTGGCGCAGGGCATACCGATGAAAGACGGTAAATATTGTATGCGGATGCCGGCCAGTCAGATTGATTCGGCTCTGGCGATAGCCAAAATGGGAAATGCCATTGTGTTTCTGGATTTACAGGTGGCTTTGAGCAATGTAAAAAACGAAGTACCCTTGCTGGAGAAATACCTGAAGATGCCGAATGTGCATTTGGGTATCGATCCGGAGTTTTCGATGAAAAACGGTAGCAAACCCGGCAAAAAAATCGGGACGATGGATGCCACCGACATAAATTTCTGCTCGGAATACCTGGCCAAGCTGGTTAAGGACAATAATCTGCCCGCAAAAATTCTTATCGTGCATCGGTTTACGCAAGGAATGGTTACGAATTACCGGAACATTAAATGCCACCCCCAAGTACAAATGGTAATGAATATGGATGGCTGGGGCGAACCGGTGCTCAAGAGAAGCACTTACCTGCTTTATATCCGGAAAGAGCCCGTACAGTTTACCGGATTCAAATTGTTTTACAAAAACGATTTGAAAAAAGCTCCTCACGTGATGATGACTCCAACAGACCTGCTGAAACTGAAACCACAGCCTGTTTACATTCAATATCAGTAAAAAAATCTTCGTCTTTATAAATATGTGTCATGAATTAGTTCGTCACTCGAATCAGGAGTTGAAAAATAGTCCGTAGGACTTATATATCCATAGAATAAATAGATATGTATAATATTGTCCGTAGGACATTCACATTGTTTTATGTTTATCCCCTACGGGGAATTTGATTGTAGCTGTTTTATTTTCTATTGATATATATTCCCTACGGGAAATAACTTGATACTTTTTATCCAAACAACAAAACATCAAACTCTCATTTATATGAAAAAAGTTTTTTTTAATTACCTGCTTTGCGGACTGGTGGTGCTAACGGCCGCCAGCTCATGTAAGCAAGCAAAATCTTCGGCTATAGACGAAGATGCATTAGCGTCGCATATCGATTCCACCGCCAAGGTCGGTGATGATTTTTTTCAGTATGCCAACGGACGGTGGTTTAAACACAACCCCATTCCGGCAAGCGAACAAAGCAATGGCGTGTGGCAACTGATTCAGGACACTATCAACGCCCAGATCCGCAAGGTATGCGAATCGTCGGCAGCCATCAAAGATGCCGAAAAAGGAAGCAACAAACAGAAAATCGGTGATTTCTTTTACTCGGGTATGGACAGCGTGTCGCTGAACAAAAACGGGATTAATGATCTGAAAGCCGATCTGGCAACCATCGATCAGATTAAAGACCTGAACGCGCTGCTTAAAGAAGCGGCTTATATTCACACCGTTTCGTCGTTGCCGATGTTCAGTTTATACATTGCGCAGGACGATAAAAACAGCACCAAGTATCAGGTATATATTGCTCAGGGTGGATTGAGTCTGCCCGACCGCAATTTTTATTTTGACACCGATGCCAAGGCCAAAACCATTCGCGAAAAATTCGTAGTACATGTCGGCAACATGTTCAAAATAATGGGTTATGAACCTTCTAAAGCTAAACTGGCAGCCGCCAAGCTGATGGAAATGGAAACAGCTATAGCCAAAACATCGCGCAAACGCGAAGATACCCGCGACCCACTGAACAACTATCACAAAATGACGGTAGCAGCATTGGCAGCTATGACTCCCAATCTCAACTGGGCGACGTTTATGAACGGCGTAGGGCTGACAAAGGTCGACAGCGTCGTTGTGGGACAACCCGAGTTTCTGACTGCACTGAACGGTTATCTGAAAAAATACAGCATCGACGACTGGAAGAATTATTTGAAATATCAAATGATAAATGGTCTGGCTGTTTATATGGACGACAAAACTTACAACGAAGATTTCAGCTTCTACACGGCCGTACTACACGGAGTAAAAGAGCCTAAACCACGCTGGAAACGTGTGGTGAAGCAAACCGACGATGCATTGGGCGACCTCGTGGGTCAGGTTTATGTAAAAGAATATCTGCCAAAAGGCACCAAAGAAAAACTGTTGGAAATAGGGAATGCCATCAAAACGGTGTTTGCCGAACGCATCAAAGGGCTGGACTGGATGAGTGCCACGACCAAAGAAAAAGCGTTGAAAAAACTGGATGCCGTCATTATGAAAGTGGGTTACCCCGACAAATGGAAAGACCTTAGCTCCATGCAGATAAGCCGCACTTCGTATGTAAAAAATATGATGAGTGCCAATCGCTGGGGCTTCAACCACATGATACAGAAATACGGCAAGCCGGTGGATCGCACCGAATGGGAAATGCAGCCGCAGACCTACAACGCTTATTACAACCCGTCGAACAACGAAATTGTGATTCCCGGATGTAATATTATCGTTCCGGGCTACGAAGGCAAAATGGCCGACGACGCCCTGTTGTATTCCATCATTGGTGGAACGTTCGGACACGAAATTACACACGGATTCGACGATCAGGGTTGTAAATACAACGAACTGGGCAACCTGAGCAACTGGTGGACACCCGAAGACAGCAAGAAGTTTACCGAAAAAACCAAAAGAATAGTAAAACAATTCAACGATTATGTTGACGTTTACGGTCTGCATATAAACGGTGAACTCACACAGGGCGAAAACATTGCCGACCTGGGTGGCGTAATCATGGGTTACGAAGCGTTCAAAAAAACAAACCAGTTTAAGAATAACGAAATAATAGCCAAGCTCAATCCGAATCAACGTTTCTTTCTGGGGTATGCCCTGGCCTGGATGGTGAATATGCGCCCCGAAGCCGTAGCCAACCAGATAAAAAGTAACGAACACGCTCCGGCCAAATGGCGCGTTATCGGACCACTGTCGAACATGCCCGAATTTTTCAGCACCTTCGGCATCAAGAAGGGCGATAAAATGTGGCGATCGGACGACCAGCTGGTAAAGATCTGGTAATATTTTAAACCAAAAAGAAAATAGCACAACTTTTCCGGGGCTTTAGTACCTGCGAAAAGTTGTGCTTTCTTTTTTTATATATTCCTGTATAGAAGTAGACACGAGATTCTAATCACTGATAATACATCCCCAGAAAAAGCTATAAAATAGCCTTTTTATCCCACTTTTAGGGGATTTTTATAAATTATTTCAAAAAAAAATATTGACATACATAATTATTTCAAAACAATCTATTATATTTGTTCTCGAAATGTGAGCTTTAGCCTCACAAAAATGTTCTTTTAAACCTTATCCAAGGCATCCGAAACTCCGGACGGAACAATTCACAGCAAATTTATACCGTCCGAACTTCGGACGAGGCAAATCCCACCGGATTTATGCCAGCCGAACTTCGGACAGGGCAAATCCCACCGGATTCATGCTAGCCGAACTTCGGACGGGGCAAATCCCACCGGATTCATGCCAGCCGAACTTCGGACGGGGCAAATCCCACCGGATTCATGCTAGCCGAACTTCGGACGGGGCAAATCTCACCGGATTCATGCTAGCCGAACTTCGGACGAGGCAAATCCCACCGGATTTATGCTAGCCGAACTTCGGACGGGGCAAATCCCACCGGATTCATGTCAGCCGAACTTCGGACGGGGCAAATCTCACCGGATTCATGCTAGCCGAACTTCGGACGAGGATAAACCATAATAAAAAAGAGCAAACCGGTTATCCGGACACG
>JGI24140J50213_10001181_pt1 | contig 11603 bp, 14 predicted proteins | sample BarGraIncu00222A_FD_50213 | JGI IMG/M metagenome (IMG submission 50213)
CCTACGTAGATCGCGAGCAGACGCGCGTCGAGTATGAACGCGTATCCCCCAGCGAATGCGACGAGCACTAGCGAACCCGCCAGGATCAAGGCCAACCCGACCGCGTGCGGACTGATGCCGAGCAGCGCGGTCCCCGTCGTTCGGGCCGCGCCGTTCTCAATCCTCGGAGCCGCCCCGCTCCTCGCCACGCCCCGGACCCCGCTTCCGCCGCGACTGCCGCGCGCCCGCTGCGCCGCGCCAGCGTATCAGACCGGGGTGACAACCGGACAGCGGACACCGGGAACGAAGATTCTCCGGCCACTGCAGGTATAATCCGGGGCACCTGCCGCCGCCCGTCCCACCCCATTCTGTCTCGTGGAGGACTCCCATGAAGATGTATAGGTGCCGCATCTGCGGCGAGACGTATCTCGGTTCCGAAGCGCCAGCGATGTGCCCGTTCTGCGGAGCGCACGCCGAGTTCATGACCGATCCTCGCGACTATCCCGTCGACACCAACGAGATCCAGCTGACCGAGGTCGAGCGCGCGGACCTCGAGACGGCGATCGACATCGAGCTGTCCAATACGCGGTTCTACCTCGCGATGTCGCGGCGCGACGACAACCCGTCGCTGGCCAGCGCGTACAAGCGACTCGCCGCCGTCGAGAGCGAGCACTGCTCGCTGTTCTGCAANATCGCGCATCTGCCGAAACCCGCCGATCTGCGCGAACCCGGCGAGGAGCTCGGGACCTGGGATGCCGATATCGACGAGTCGGCGCGGCGCGAACACCGCGCAAGCGACCTGTACGCGGACTTCGCGGCCAGGGCGACTTCGTCGAGGCTGCTGGAAGTCTGGAAGGCCGTCTCCGCGGTGGAGGCGGACCACATCGAGCTCGACGCGCTCGCGAAGACGTACATCTAGGCCTCCGTAGACCGTGAGCCCGAACGAGCCCCGGCGCACCCGCGTCGGGGTTCGTTCGCATCCGCAGAGCGTGCTCTACGGCAGGTAGCTCACGACCCGGCTTCTTCTAAACGCCCGTACGATCACCCACAGCAGCCCGGCGTCGAGGAACGCGAAGACGAACGACACAGCTGCGATCACCTCCGTCGACAGCACCATGAGTCCGGCCGCCTGCGCGGCGACCACACCGATGATCGGAAGCACGACCGACCCTCCGATCGCGTTCGCCTCCTGAAACCCTCTCGCCTTCGTGGAGACGAGCACGACGGTCGTGACCATGAACAGCGACACCGTCGGCACGAGCAGCACCACGAGCGCCCACCAGTTCGCGGTCGGGAAGAACACCTCGCCCACGATCGGCGCGCCCAGAACGTCCACGATCCCCGTGTAGATCGCGAAGCAGACCCATGCGAACCCTACGGCCGGCAGGAACGACGCCNCGATCTTGCCGAACACGAGCTCGGCGTCGGACAGCGGCGTGTAGAGCAGCCCCTNGAGCGTGCGCCGCTCCTTCTCCCCCGCGAAGCTGTTTGCGGCGATGACGGTGGACACCATCACGGGGACTATGAGGAAGAAGCCGGCGAACAGGTACACGACGCCGATGTAGGCCACACGCCCGGCCGAGGTGAGCCCGGGTATCGCCGGCACCGCCGAAGCCGGGAAGCTCGCGATGAAGTCCTTGAGGCTGTTCATGGCGTCCGGCGCGGACCTGATGGCGAGCAGGAAGCCGACGGGGTACCCGATGATGATCATCAGCGGCACCACGACGAGCGGCCCCATGATCTGCGCGGTGGAGAACGTCTCCGCCAGGTCCTTGGCGAGCAGCGCGCGTACGCGGTCGATGCGGATCATCGCGCCACCTCCCCAGCGTCGTCGGCGGCCGCCCCCACGAGAGCCAGGTAGGCTTCCTGAAGGCTCGGCGGCTCCTCCGCCACTCCGAGCAGGTCGACCGGCAGAGCAGCAGCGCCTCGCACGAACGCGGGAACGTCGCCGGCGCTGCGGAGATCCACGAGGAAGACTCCGTCGCGGGCGTCCACGGCCACCGCTCCGGGCAATGCGCGGAGCGACTCCGTCGCCAGCGACGCGCCGGGCGCCGGTGTGACACACACGCGCACGCGAGGTACCGCCGCACGGGCGACCTCCGCAGGCGAACCCTGGGCGCGGATGACCCCTCCCGCGAGCACGGCCACCTTGGTGCAGACGCCCTCCATCTCGTCCAGCCGGTGGGAAGTGATGAAGAACGTCGTGTGTTCGGCGCGGCTGACGGTGCGGATGTAGGACATCAGCTCGTGCGACGCCTCGGGATCGAGGNCCGCCGTCGGTTCATCGAGGTATACCAGCTGCGGGGATCCGACAAGCGCTCGAGCGATGAGCATCTTCTGTTTCATGCCCTTCGAAAAGCGCTCCACCCGCTCGGAGGCTCGCGGCAGCAGTCCGAACATGTCGAGAAGCCCGTCGGCACGCGCACCGGCGGCTGCGGGATCCATCCCGTAGAAGCGCGCGAACAACGACAGGTTGGCCCGCGCGCTCAGTCGGTCGTAGAGGTTCGTGTCGGTCTGGACCCCAACGAACGGCCGGACCTGGTGCGCTCCAGCGGGCAGGTCACGACCGAGCACCCGCAGCGTGTCCACGCGGGTCGCGTCGAGCACGCCGTTCAGGATGCGCACGGCGGTCGTCTTGCCGGCGCCGTTCGGTCCGAGCAGCCCGAAGACCGCACCGCGCGGGATCTCCAGGTCGACCCCATCGAGGGCCGGCACCGTGCCGAAGTAGCGGGTCAGCCCCGCGACCTCGACGGCGAGGTCGCCCTGCGCGTTCGCAACGCCTTCCCTCACGTCACAGTTCCTTCCGTCGGAACGCCCACACTGCGAGCGTCACGAGAGCAGCGGACAGCAGTAGCGACGTCACTATCGGCCACGTCACGTCCACTCCCTGCCCCGCCGCGATCGCCATCGGCTGCCCCGCGAGCGCGGCAGGCGAGTACTTCGCCACAGGCTCCCATATCGCCGAGATCGAGACCAGCGCGTAGACACCTAGTCCGATCCCCGCCGCGCCCGCCTGTGAGCTCACGAGCACCGACAGCAGTGTCATCAGGGCCACGAACAGGACTCCGAACACCAGCCATGCGCCGGCTGCCGCGAAGAGCGGCCCCGCGGGCGCCGTGCCGAACAGCAGCAAGGTCCCTGCCCACGTGATGAGCGTGCCCACGAGGACGGTGAGAGCCAGGAAGGTCGAGTGGACGAGCGCCTTGGCCACCACGAACGCGGCGCGCGAGACCGGCTTGGTGAGCACCAGGACCGCCGTTCCGCTCTTGCTCTCCGCGGAGACGAGGCCGCCGTAGATGATGATGATGGCGAACAGCGCGATCTGGGACAGGTTCTTGATCCACTGCGCGTAGGCGTCGACGTACGTCGGCACGGGAATCACTTTCGCTATCGCCGCCATCTGGCTTCCGCCCACGGACGCGATGATCTCGGGCGTGTACTTCGCCGTCAACGGCCCGGTCACGGCGAACACCAGCAGGATACCGGGCAGCACCCAGATCCGCCAGGTCCGCACGATCTCGACCGCTTCCTTGCGCACGAACGCCGCGAACCCCTTCATCGCTGCCCACCTCCCACCAGTTCAACGAAGACCTCCTCGAGGCCCATCTCCCCCGCTTCCATGCGCGTGAGCGCGAGCCTGCGCGCAGCGACCATCGCCGGGATCGCGCGCTTGGCCGCGAGCGTGTCGCTCACCGTCACCGCGATCGTCCCGTTCTCCGGACGCTCGACCGCCGACGCCCACGGCTGCGCGCCGATCTCCGCCGCCAGTGCGTCCGCGCCCTCCTCCACCTCGACGACCACCTTCGACGCGCCGTAGCGGGCCTTCAGCTCATCGATGGGCGCCTGCACGACCACGCGGCCCTGGTCGAGGATCGCGACGGTGTCGCAGACACGCTCCACGTCCGACAGGATGTGTGTGGAGAAGAACACCGTAGTCCGCCCCTTGAGCGACGTGATCATGTCGAGGACGTCCTTGCGGCCCATCGGGTCCAGCGCGCTCGTCGGCTCGTCGAGCATGAGCAACCTCGGCGCGTTGATGAGCGCCTGCGTCACTCCGAGCCGCTGCTTCATCCCGCGCGAGTACCCGGCGATGCGCGTGGTCACGTCCGTCAGCCCGGCAAGCTCGAGCAGGACGCGCACGCGCTCGTCGAGGGTGTGCTTCTCGATGCCGAACAGGCCGCCCGCGAACCGCAGGAACTCCTCGGCGTCCATCCACTCGTAGAACCCGGGCACGTCCGGCAGGAATCCGATCTCCGCCCGCACGTCGTTGCCCGCCTTGGCCACGTCGTGACCGAGGACCCGCACCGACCCGTGGCTCGCCTTCGCCAGCCCGGTCAGTATCCGGAGCGTCGTCGTCTTCCCGGCGCCGTTGGGGCCGAGGAACCCGAAGATAGAGCCCTCCTCGACCCGCAGGTCCACGTGGTCAAGCGCGAGCTTGCTCCCGTACCGCTTCGTCAGGTGACGTATCTGGAGCGCCGCACTCATCGCCGGTCCGCGTCCTTCCGCTGGCTATACAGCAGGNCGGCAGCATCGGACGCACGGGCCGCTGCCGGAACCGCGGCCCGCGTGTCGGCGGCTGCGGCAGGCTTGCGGCCGGCCACCCAATAGACGATCGGTCCGAGGATCTCGCCGAGCACGATGATGACCACCCATCCCCACTTCGGCAGCGTCAGCCCGGACGCAGGACGCTTCGCCGCATCGATGAGCGCCAGCACCTGCATCGTGAGCTGGACCACGATGAGAACCCCGATAGCGACGAGCGCGGGCATCGGCAGAGCCAGGATCTTGTCCATCACACACTCTCCTTCTTCGTTGTCTTATGCAGGTCGTGCCGCTGCTCCGCAGCACGGCCGATACGCGACAGGACCACGAGCAACACGAACGGCAGCAAGATGGCGACAGCGATGCCAGCGAAAGTCGGGACCATCCCCTCAGCGCCGTGGACGTACGAGGTCGTCTGGAAGAACTGGGACAGCGCGAGTGTGGCCATGAATGTCGCGACCGCTGTGGCAGCCACCCGGTTGAGCGCTATCCGCCGGCGCAGTTGGACGATCCCGGCGAACGCGAGGGGCCCCACCGACACGATAGTGAGGAACGCCACGAGCCAGCCGCGGTCCCAGAACTGATCGGGCCGGCCGAACACGTCCCAGTGCGACGGGACGCTGGCCGGCAGGATCGGCCAGGCGATCGCCATCATCGCGAGAGTGACCGCGACCAGCAGCGACGGCAGGATCAGCGTTGCGGTGATCACAGCATCAGGCACGGAAGCGAACGGCTCGTCCTCGTCGTCCGGGCGCACCAGGTGCACCCTCACCGCGAGAGCGCCGAAGTTGATATCCCAACCGAGACCGAACACGCGCGGGACGAAGACACGCGGGTCCATCGGGTTCCACCAGCGGCTCGCGATGCGGTCGGAGTTCGGGACCCGGACGTCGTACGGCATCCCCAGGACCTTGCCGTGGAGACGGACGCTGTCGATCTCTGAGAGCCGCCGCGGCTCGTCCGCTGGAGTGTCATCGGCATAGCGAGCGGCCAACACCTCGGGCGGGCCGAGTTCCGCGAGCACGCGGGTGACGTCGGCGGACGTGCCGGCGCCGGTAGCGAGCTCCTCCAGGACGTGGTCGCGCAGATCGTCCATGGCGTCTTCGCACTCGCCCGCCGCAGCCACGAGAAGCGCGCCGTGTACGCGGCCGAAGTAGGTGTCGATCAGCTCCAGGGCCTCGGGAGACAGACCCTCAGTCGGCTCCTGTTCCGGTGCGTTCATCGCGTGCGCCCGTTCCGCAGCAGGTCGTCCATCGCCTCGGTCACGCCGGCCCAGGCGCGCGCCATGTCATCGAACTCGGCCTCTCCGGTGCCGGACAGCCGGTAGTACTTGCGCGGTGGCCCCACGGGAGATTCGCGCCACGCCGAATCGATGACGCCGGACTTCTTGAGGCGCGACAGCAGCGGGTAGACCGTCCCGGCGCTTATCGCCAGCCCCGGATGGCCTCCCAGGGTCTCCACGATCTCGCCGCCATACGCCTCGCCGCGGTGAAGCAGCGCCAGGATCGCCAGCTCGACGACCCCCTTGCGGAACTGCGACAGCCGGCTGTCGGTATCGGTGCCCATGCTCGTGGCCCTTCATCGGTTCAGCACGTAGCGTGTCGTACATGCTTCCTTGTATCACACGCTAGTTGGTGACGCAAGATACCGTCGGCAGATTCTTTGAGAATGCTTCAAGCGCCCCAAATGGGCCCGGCAGGCCGCTAATCCCCGAGCACNAACAGCCGCTCGAACCCAGCGCGGTACTCCGGCAGGAGCGCTCGGATGGTGTACCTCTCGGCGAGCGCCCTCCCCTGCCCCGGCGTAGGCCTGTCCGCGATCAACCCCCGTAGTCGGGCGGCGAGCTCCTCCGGGGACCCGTAGCGCATGGCGGGGCCGTAGAGCTCCGGGTACGCGAGCCGGTCCGGCACGAGCGGGTAGCAGCCGGCATAGGCCGCCTCGACNATCGCNAGGCCGAAGAACTCGTTGGCCGCCGTGGACACGGCCACGTCCGAGCTCGCCAACAACGCTGCATAGTCCTCGCGGCTGTCTGGCTGCCCCAGGTGCACGAGCCGGTCTCCCAACTCGCGGCCAGCGCTCTCGAACGCATCCGCGGTCTCGACGAACGCCTGCCCCGCGACCGCAACCTCGAAGTCGAGGCCCTCCCCGGCAAGGGCCGCAGCGATCCGGAAGAACGTCTCGGGGTCCTTGTCGTGCTCCCAGCGGTGGGGCCACACGATCCTGCACCGGGGACCGCGGGCAGTGGGCGCCGAGTCGAAGGGCGCCGGATCGAACGGTGGAGACAGCACCTCGGACTTCGCGGCGATCCCGGCGGCGAGCCCCCGTGGGTGATGGTCCGGGAACTGGCGCATGAACGGGTCGATCCCGTCGATGAACGTGTCGCGAGTCCACGCGGTGTTGAACCAGCAGCGGTCGGCTGCGAGCGCGCTGGTGACGTTCGTCAGCGGGAACTGGAGGTCCCACTCAGCCGTATGCCGATTCGGGTATACGAGCTGGTTCTCGTGGAAGTAGAGCGCGGTCGGGATCGCAGACACCGGAGCGCCTGCAAGTCCCCTGAACTCGGCGAGGTTGAGGAACGTCGACGCGAACACCGCGTCCCANCGCGCATGCGCCTCGGGGCGCGCGGGCTCGCCTCCCGGNTGAGCGGCGCGCCACTCGGCGTCCAGCCGGCGCGCCTCGGCAGCGAATGTGATCGCACTCCCGCGCATGCGCCATTTCCACTTGCGCGCCGGCAGGGTCAGCAGGTCGTACTCCCGGCCGAGGGCCGGCAGCAGGCACTCGAGCACGGCGCGGTGCGAGCCTCCGAAGTAGGGCTCGAGAACGAGCAGCCGGCGGAGACCCTCACTCACGACGGCACCCGCACGACTGCGCGCGGCCCGAAGGCCGCGCGCAGTGGGTCGTACATGGGACGAGCTGGCCGGTCTCCGACACGAGGTACCCCCGGCAGCTACTTGATGCCGTCCTTCACGCGCTCGTAGCTCACGTCGCCGGCCGCGATCTCTTCCATGGCGAGCGTCAGCGGCTTCGTGGAGGTCAGGTTCGCGATCTGCGGCGCGGACATCGTGAGCAGGGCCTGGTCACGCACGCCGTGAAGCATGTCGTTGATCTGGCGCGCACGCTTCGCCGACACGGTGCAGAGCGTGTACTTGGAGTCCACTTTGGAGAGCAGTAGGTCGATCTCGGGCTGGATGACCATGAGGTATCACAGGTCCTTGTCTTCTGGTGGTTCGGAAACCGAGCTGATGTAGGCGATCAGGTCGTCCACAGCGTGCGGCACATCGTCGTTTATTACCACATGATCGTACGAACCCTCAAGTTCCATCTCCGAGCGGGCGGTCTCGAGGCGGGTCCTGATCTGCTCATCCGTCTCCGCGCCGCGGTTGCGTATCCGCTTCTCGAGGTCCTCCGTGCTCGGAGCCTTGACGAAGATGAGCCGGGAACGGTCCATCCGCTTCCTGACCTGGAACGCGCCCTGAGGGTCTATCTCCAGGATCACGTCCATGCCGTGCGCGATCCGACGTTCCACTGCGGTGCGCAGCGTGCCGTACCAGTTGCCGTGCACCTGAGCATGTTCGAGGAACTCGCCGGAACGCACCCGGCCGTCGAACTCTGCCGGGGTGAGGAAGAAATAGTTTACCCCATCGCGCTCTCCTAGGCGAGGCGTTCTCGTGGTGGCGGAGACGGACACCCACATGTCGGGCATGCGCCGAGCGACTTCCCTCACCAGCGTGCCTTTGCCCGCGCCCGAAGGCCCGGAGATGATGAACAGGTGTCCGGAGCGCATGGCGGAAGGCATCCCGTCGCGCGCTACTTGCCCAAGCGCTCCATCAGCTGTTCGCGCTGACGGGCACCCAGCCCCTGCACGCGACGGCTCTCGGAGATTTCGAGCTCGGACATGACACGCGCCGACTTCGCCTTGCCGAATCCCGGCAGCGATTCCAGAAGCGCTGAGACCTTCATGCGGGCGACGATGGGATCGTCGGCCTTCTTCATCACGTCGGCGAAGGACATCTTGCCGGCCTTGATGCTGGCCCGGACCGCTGCGCGCTTCGCGCGCGATTCGGCCGCCTTCTTCAGCGCCGCCTGACGGTCGGCATCGGACAGGTTCGGAAGTGCCATCGGTTCCTCCTCGTCAAGCCCCTGACCCGGATCGCTCCGGAAACCCCTCCCGCACGGGCCCCAACAACGCCTCCAAGGCGCCTCGGCAACCGAGCGGTGCGTGGTCGATACTACCGCCTACCTGCGGCGATGCCAACAGGCTACTTGGCCAGGGCACGGCTTCCGGGGGCATAGACGGGCACCCCGGACTGGCAGAGGCTGCAGGTCGCGGCCTCCCAAGACTCGACCTTCAGTCGAAGCAGAGGGAACAGCTCGACGTCGAACGCCTTCGGGCCTCCCCGGTCGATGAGAGACGCGACCGCAACCGGCGAGCCCCCCGCCTCACGGACCAGCTCTATGACCTCCGCGACGCTTCCACCTGTGGTGACGACGTCCTCGACGACCAGCACGCGCGCGCCTTGAGGGACTTCGAAGCCGCGGCGGAAGATCATCTTCCCGTCCTGTCGTTCGCTGAAGATGAACTTGACCCCTAGGGCCTGCGCGACGGCGAACCCGATGACTATCCCACCGACCGCCGGCGATGCGACCAGGTCCACCCGCCGTTCACCGAGACGATCCACCATCGCATGCGCGAGCCTCGTGACGAGCGCCGGATCCTCGAGCACTCGTGCGCACTGGACGTAGCGGTCGGAGTGACGCCCGCTCGTGAGCCGGAAGTGACCGGTCATGATCGCGTGCGCGTCCTCGAGCGCGGCAAGCACCTCGGGCTCGGTCATCCTGCTCATACGCGTGCCTCCTCAAGGTCGGTAACGATCGCTTCGAAGGCGGCTGCCGGGTCCGGCGCCCCCGTGACCGGCCGCCCGATCACGATGTGCGACGCCCCCGCTGCGAACGCGGCGGCTGGCGTCGCGATCCTGGCCTGGTCGCCGGCATCGGAACCCGCCGGCCTGACGCCCGGGGTCACGATGAGCGCGTGGGGGCCGAGCAACGCGCGCAGGTCCGCCGCCTCCTGAGGGGAACACACGACCCCGTGCGCGCCGGCGGTCTTCGCGAGAGCGGCAAGCCCGGCGGCCTGCTCGGCGGGCGGATCGGTCACGCCGACCGCGCGAAGCGTCTCCGCGTCGATGCTGGTCAAGACTGTGACGGCTATCACTGCGGGCGCAGGCATGCCGGCGGCCGCGGCGCCCTCTGCGGATCCGCGCACCGCCGCCTCCACCATGGCGGGGCCTCCGGACGCGTGCACTGTGAGCATCCCCGCGCCGAGCGCCCCCAGGGCGCGCGCCGCCCCCTCGACCTGGTGCGGGATGTCGTGCAGCTTCAGGTCGACGAAGACGTCATAGCCCAGCTCCCGCATCGCGGCGACCGCCGCCGGGCCCTCCCGGTAGAACAGCGTGATGCCGACCTTGACCCAGCGGGCGTGGCCCTGGAGCGCCCGCGCGCATGCCATCGCCCCGGCGAGATCGGGCTGGTCGAGTGCGACGATGATCCTGTCACGCATGGGGTGCGCTCCTGACTGTGTCGGGTCTCATGTGCCGAGTGCGCCGGTGAGGTCACGGACCGCCCGCACGCCGCTCGCGGAGCAGTACTCGGCGATCCCGTCCAGCACGTGCATGGTGGCTGTCGGATCGACGAAGTTCGCGGTCCCTACCTGGACCGCGGAGGCGCCAGCGAGCAGGAACTCGACCGCGTCCTCCCCCGTCATGATCCCACCGCAACCGATCACCGGGACCGATACCGCGGACGCGACCTGCCACACCATGCGCAAGGCGACCGGCTTTATCGCGGGACCTGACAGTCCGCCGACGACGCGCGCGAGCTTCGGGCGCCTCGTCCGCACGTCGATCGCCATCCCGAGCAGCGTGTTGATCAGCGACACGGCATCCGCGCCTGCGCTCTCGACGGCGCGTGCGATCTCCGAGATGTCGGTCACGTTCGGAGACAGCTTCACGATCAGCGGCCGCTTCGTGACCGCGCGAACGGATCGGGTGACCTCCGCCGCCGGAGCGCACGCGGTCCCGAATGCCATGCCGCCCGCGTCCACGTTGGGACACGAGATGTTGAGCTCGTACGCCGCGACGGCAGGTTCGGCCTCGAGACGCTCCACGACCGAGACGTATTCGTCGACCGAATGCCCGACCACGTTCACGATCACGGGGACGTCCTGCGAAGCCAGCCAGCCGAGGTCGCGCTCGCTGAACAGTCCGACGCCAGGGTTCTGCAGCCCGATGGAGTTGAGCATCCCGCTGGCTGTCTCGGCGATGCGTGGAGACTCGTTGCCCTCCCACGGCTGGAGTGACACGCCCTTCGTGATGATGGCGCCGAGTCGTGAGAGATCGACGAAGTCGGCGAACTCGCGTCCCGACGCGAACGTGCCGGACGCGGCCATGACCGGGTTGCGCAGGCGAAGCCCGGCGATTTCGACCGATAGGTCCACACCGGCGTGTTCGCGCGAGACGCTAGTGGCGGGGCGGGACTTCTGATCCATCCCAGCACACCTCCTCGGCGTTGAAGACCGGGCCGTCGACACAGGCCCGTTTGCGGCCTGTGGAGGTGGTGACGACGCAGGACAGGCATGCGCCCACCCCACACGCCATGAGGCGCTCCAGCGAGACCTGGCAGGACACAGAGGCCCTCGCAGCCTGCTCCGCGACCGCGCGGGCCATCACCTCAGGCCCGCACACGTACACCACGTCGGGGCGGTCATGCTCGATGAGCCGTTCGCTGACGACGGTGACGAAGCCCCGCTCCCCTGCCGAACCGTCGTCCGTGGCGACCTCCACACGGCGGGCGACCGACTCGAACAGGTCGCGCGCCACCAGGCGCTCGGCGGAGGGTGCGCCCTGTGCGACGCTCACCGCGACGCCGCGCTGCGCCAGCTGCTCCGCGAGCATGCCGAGCGGGGCGGCCCCGAGGCCGCCGGCCACGAGCAGTGCATGCGCAGCGCCCGCAGGCACCCGCCAGCCGTTGCCGAGCGGGCCGATCGCGTCCATCACTTCAGCGGGGTTCCGCAAGGAGAGCTCGCG
>JGI24140J50213_10001184_pt1 | contig 11582 bp, 10 predicted proteins | sample BarGraIncu00222A_FD_50213 | JGI IMG/M metagenome (IMG submission 50213)
CGAGAACCGCCGGGCCCGCTTCGACTACCGTATCGAGGAGCGCTACGAAGCCGGAATGGTCCTCGAAGGCTGGGAGATCAAGGCCGTGCGCGCCGGGCAGGTGCAGCTGACCGACGGCTACGTCGTCATCCGCGACGGCGAGCTCTATTTGATCGGCTGCCGCATCAACGCCTTGCGCAGCGCCTCGACCCACGTGCAGCCCGAGGCCGACCGGACCAAGAAACTGCTCATGCATAAGGAAGAGATCCGCCGTCTGATCGGCAAGGTCGAGCAGAAGGGCTTCACGCTCGTTCCGCTCGACCTCCACTACAAGGGCGGCCGGGTCAAGGCCGAAATCGCGCTGGCCAAGGGCAAGTCCGAGCACGACAAGCGCAACACCGAGAAGAAGCGCGACTGGGAGCGCGAGCACGCGCGATTGATGCGGCACAAGGTTGCGGCGCCGGCCAAACACTGAGAAAAAAGAACGACCGATCATGCCTGCTTCGAGTCACGCCCTCACCCCGACCCGCCCGCCCGTGCTGCGCGAGATCGACGACTTGCCCCATCCGCCCGGTCTGCCGCTCGTCGGCAACCTGCTGCAGATCGACAAGCCGCACATCCACTCGCAGATCGAAGGTTGGGTGCGCCGCTACGGCAACTTCTTCACCTTCAGCCTCGGCAGGCAACGCCTGTTGGTCGTTGCCGATCACGCGGCGATGGGCGCCATCCTGCGCGACCGGCCAGAGGGCTTTCGCCGCACGCCGCGCTTTGCGTCGATCGCCAACGAGATCGGCATCGGCGGGGGCGTCTTCGGTGCCGAAGGCGCGGCCTGGAGCCGGCAGCGCCGGATGGTCATGGCCAGCTTCGATCCGCGCCATCTGCGCGCCTACTTCCCGTCGCTCGTCAGGGTCGCGGGCCGCCTCGAGGGACGCTGGCGGCGCGCCGCGGCGGCCGATGCGGCGATCGACCTGCAGGCCGACCTGATGCGCTTCACGGTCGACGCGATCTCGGGCCTGGCCTTCGGCAGCGAGGTCAACACGCTCGAATCGGACGACGAGATCATCCAGCGCCATCTCGACAAGATCTTTCCCGCGATGTTCCGCCGCCTGCTCGCGCCGTTCGCGACCTGGCGCTGGTGGAAGACGCGGGCTGACCGCGAGCTCGATGTCAGCGTCGCCGCCGTCAACGCCGCGATCGACAGCTTCGTCGCAGCGGCGCGGCACCGCCTCGACGCCGACCCGGCGCGGCGCGCCGCGCCCGCGAACCTGCTCGAGGCGATGCTCGTCGCCGCCGACGATCCGGGATCCGGCATCACCGACGCCGAGGTCTCGGGCAACGTGATGACGATGCTCCTCGCCGGCGAGGACACGACGGCGAACACGCTGGCCTGGGCGATCTGGCTGCTTGCCGAACATCCGGAGTGCCTCGAGCGCGCGCGCGCCGAGGTCGATGCCGTCGCCGGCGATCCGGCCGAGTGGACGGCCGAGCGCTTCGCCAGGCTCGTCTGGCTCGAAGCCTGCGCCAACGAGACGATGCGCCTGAAGCCGGTCGCGCCCTCGCTCACCTTGCAGGCCCTGCGCGATACGACGGTGGCCGACATCCGCGTGCCGGCGAGGACGCTCGTCTTCGGCGCGCTACGCAGCGACGCCTTGCGCGACGACTATTTCGCCGGCGCCGAGCGCTTCGATCCGCAACGCTGGCTCGATGCCGACGCCGGGCATAGTGCCACTTCGGCCAATCGCGTCTCGATGCCGTTCGGCGCCGGGCCTCGTGTCTGCCCGGGTCGGCACCTGGCGATGCTTGAGATGAAGATGGCGCTGGCGACGCTGCTCGGCCGCTTCGACGTCGTCAGCGTCGCGACGCCCGACGGCAAGGAGCCCGACGAAAGGATGTCGTTCACGATGGCGCCGGCCGGCCTGGCGATGCGCCTGCGCGAACGGCGGCGCTGAGGCCCGCCGCGCAACCTCAGCGCCCCGCGGGCTCGAGCGCGGCCAGGGCCTGCGCGCAGTCGTCGATCAGGTCGGACGCGGCCTCCAGGCCGATCGAGAAGCGCACCAGCGTGCCGCGCCACGCCGGCCGCGACCGCATCGCGCCGACATCGTAGGGGACGGCCAGGCTGACCGGCCCGGCCCACGAGTAGCCGATGCGGAAGATCTTTAACGCGTCGACGAACGCGTCGACCTGCGCCGCGGCGAAACGCGTGTCGAAGACGACCGAAAAGAGGCCTGCCGCGTGCGAGCAGAGCGCAGCCCAGTGCTCGTGTCCCGGCGATCCCGGCAGCGCCGGATGGAGCACGGCGACGACCTCGGGTCGCTCCCTCCACCAGGCGGCGAGCTCGCGACCGGCGCGATCCTGCGCTTCGTAGCGCAGCACGATCGACGGCAGCGCCCGCAGCACGAGCTCGGCGTCGTTCCCGCCGACGCCCGCGCCCATCCGCATGTGCGTCGCCTTCAGGCGCTGGTGCAAGGGCGCGTCGCGCGTCGTCACCGCGCCCATCAGCACGTCGGCGCCGCCCGACGGGTACTTCGTGAGCGCCTGGATCGAGACGTCGACGCCAGGAGCGGCCGTGTCCGTGCCGAGCGCGAATGCATCGAACGCGAGGCCGGCGCCCCACGTGTTGTCGATCGCGACGACCACGTCCGGTTGCCGGCGGGCGATGCGAACGAGCGCCGGCAGGTCGGGGAACTCCATCGTCACCGAGCCCGGCGCCTCGAGCCAGACGAGCCGGGTCGCCGGCGTCAGCGCCGCGGCGAGCGATTGCGGGTCCATCGCGTCGTAGAAGCGATGCGTGATTCCCCATCTCGCGAGCTCGTTGCGCGCCAGCTCCTTGCCCGGCCCGTAGGCGTTGTCGGGAATCACGAGCTCGTCGCCGGAGCGCAGCAGCGCGGCGTCGACGAGGCAGATCGCGGCCAGCCCGCTCGGCACGAGCAACGTCTCCAGCCCGCCCTCGAGCGTGGCGATGCGCTCCTCGAGCGTGAAGGTCGTCGGCGTTCCGTGCAGGCCGTAGGTGTAGCCGGTCTTCTCCTTCCAGGAGCGGGCACGCAGCGCCGCCGCGTTCGCGAAGAGGACGGTCGAGGCCTTGTGCACGGCCGGCTGCACCGAGGCAAAGCCCGCCGGCGGCCGGTAGGCGTGCGCGATCAGCGCGGTGCTCGCGGCGGACTTGCGCTTCTTCATCGCTTCAGAGCGGAACGCCGACGAGGTCGTGCCCGTCGGCAGCGATGATCTTCGCGCGAGTGAACTCGCCGGCCTTGAGCGTCTTCGACGCCTTCTCGGGCGGAAGCAGGCGGACCCGGCCGTCGATCTCGGGCGCATCGGCATAACTGCGGCCGACGCCACCCTTGCGGCCGAGAGCCGGCGCCGAATCGACGAGCACCTGCATCGTCGCGCCGACGCGGCCGGCGAGCTTGGCCGCCGACACGGCCTCGGCGACGGCCATGAACCGGGCCCGGCGTTCCTCGCGCACTTCGAGAGGAAGCATCCCGGGCAAGGCGTTGGCCGCGGCGCCGGCGACCGGTGAATAGGCAAAGCAGCCGGCGCGGTCGATCTTCGCCTCCCGGATGAAGGCGAGCAGGTCGTCGAATTCGGCCTCACTTTCGCCCGGGAAGCCGGCGATGAAGGTGCTGCGGACGACGAGCTCGGGGCAGATCTCGCGCCAGCGCGCCAGCCGCTCGAGGTTCTTCTCGCCGCTCGCCGGGCGCTTCATCCGGCGCAGGACGTCGGAATGCGAATGCTGGAACGGCACGTCGAGGTAGGGAAGGATCGCGCCCGTCGCCAGCAGCGGCAGAATGGCGTCGACGTGCGGGTAGGGATAGACGTAGTGCAGGCGGACCCAGGCGCCGTGCGGCGCGGCGATCTCCGCGAGTTGCCGGCACAGCTCGAGCAGCTGCGTTTTCACGGGCCGCCCGTTCCAGAAGCCGGTTCGGTAGCGGACGTCGACGCCGTACGCGCTCGTGTCCTGGCTGACGATGAGCAGCTCGCGGACGCCGGACTCGAACAGCGCCGCGGCCTCGGCGAGCACGTCGCCGATCGGGCGCGAGACGAGGTCGCCGCGCAGGCTCGGGATGATGCAGAAGGTGCAGCGGTGGTTGCAGCCTTCGCTGATCTTCAGGTAGGCGTAGTGCCTGGGCGTCAGCTTGATCCCGACCTGTGCGCGCGGCGACGGGACCAGGTCGACGAAGGGATCGTGCGGCCTGGGCAGATGCGCGTGCACGGCGGCCATGACCTCGTCGGTCGCGTGCGGGCCGGTCACGGCGAGCACGCTCGGGTGCCTTTGCCGCACCAGGTTGCCGCCGCCCTCGCCTTCCTTCGCGCCGAGGCATCCGGTGACGACGACCCTGCCGTTCTCGGCGAGCGCCTCGCCGATCGTCGCCAGGCTTTCCTCGACCGCGGCGTCGATGAAGCCGCAGGTGTTGACGATGACGAGGTCGGCCCCGGCGAAGGTCTTCGAGGTCGCGTAGCCCTCCGCCGACAGGCGCGTCAGGATCAGCTCCGAATCGGTCAACGCCTTCGGGCAACCGAGCGAGACGAAGCCGATCTTCGGTACAGCGCCGGCCACCTGCGGGCGCTCGAGCAGTCGTTCTCCGGTCATGGACCGATTTTCACCGATGCACCGAGTCCCCTTGCCGACGCGGCTAGCGCTTGCGCGGAACGGGCTTGGCGGGCAGCGTCGGGAAGAGCGTCGCCGCCTGCTTGCTCATCTGCTCCTGCATCTGCAGCAGCATGTTGCGCGACTGGTCGAGATAGTTGCCCATCAGGTTCTGCACGACCGGAGCCTGGCCGCTCAGGAACTTCGCCCACATCTCGGGGGTCTGCAGGTTCGGGTCGTAGAGGCCCTTGGACTGCTGCGCCAGGCGCCCCTGGATGTCGGTGAAGGTCTGCAGGTTCTTCTCGAGGTACGAGCCCATCATTCCCTGCATCGCATGGCCGTAGAAACGGATGATCTGCGACAGCATGCCTGCCGAGAACATCGGCACGCCGCCGGTCTCTTCCTCGAGGATGATCTGCAGCAGGATGCTGCGCGTCAGGTCCTCTCCCGTCTTGGCGTCGCGGACCTCGAAGTCGACGCCCTGCAACACCATCGCCTTGACCTCGGCGAGCGTGATGTAGCTCGACACCTCGGTGTCGTAGAGGCGTCGGTTCGGATACTTCTTGAGGATACGCGGCCCGGTGCTGGCGGCTGCGGCGGGCTTCGGCGTGCCGGCGCGACGGGGTGCGGCCATCTGGGTTCCTGCTGCGAGTGGGGGGCGATTCTAGGAGCGGCCGTGCCCGGCTTCGAAGGGGTTTTCCCGTCCGCTGCCGGCGCCGCTCAGGCGCTGCGCTTGGCCACCAGGGTCAGGATGTCGTAGCTCGCGACGACTTCGTCGTCCTGATTCGTCACCTCGACGTCCCAGGCGACGACGCCCTGGCCGCGTCCCTGCGCGTCCTTGCGGTTGCGATCGATCTTGCGCTTGCAGGTCAGGCGCGCCCGGATCGTGTCGCCGATCGCGACCGGCTTGACGAAGCGCAGCGTGTCGAGCCCGTAGTTGGCGAGCACCGGGCCGGGCGCAGGCGAGACGAACAGGCCTGCCGCCGCCGAGAGCACGAAGTAGCCGTGCGCGATGCGCTGGCCGAACGCCGATTCCTTGGCCGCGATCGCATCGAAGTGCATGTAGAAGAAGTCGCCCGAGATGCCGCCGAATGCGACGATGTCGGCCTCGCTGACGGTGCGCCGGTGTGTCAGCAGCGAATCGCCGATCGCCAGCTCCTCGAAGTACTTGCGAAACGGGTGCACCTCGCCTTCCTGCAGCGCCGCGCCGCGCACATATTCGCCGGTGACCGCGGTCAGCATCGAGGGCGATCCCTGCAGCGCGGCGCGCTGCAGATAGTGCTTGACGGCGCGGATGCCGCCGAGCTCCTCGCCGCCCCCGGCACGGCCCGGTCCGCCGTGCTTCAGCATCGGCAGGGGCGAGCCGTGGCCGGTCGATTCGGCGGCCGCCTCGCGGTCGAGAATGAGAAGCCTGCCGTGCCAGGCGGCCATCTGCGGAATCGCGTGCGCCGCGACCTTCCGGTCGCGCGTGATGAGCGTCGCGACCAGGCTGCCGCGGCCGCGTGCCGCGAGCGCGAGCGCTTCTTCGAAATCGCCGTACGGCATCAGCGTGCTGACCGGGCCGAACGCCTCGACCTCGTGGACCGCATCGTTCTTCATTGCGTCGCGGCAGAGCAGCAGCGTCGGCGCGAAGAACGAGCCGTTCATCGCGCCCTCGCCGAGCGGAGCAAAGGCTTCGTCCTTGCCGACGACGATCTCGTTGCCGCGGGCGAGCGTCGCGACCCGCTCGGCGACGTCGTTCTGCTGAGCCCACGAGGCCAGCGCCCCCATCTTCACGCCTTCCACGGCGGGGTCGCCGAAGACGACCCGGCAGAGCCGCTCGCGCAGCTTGGCGGCGACCGCGTCGAGATGCGCGCGCGGCACGATGGCGCGACGGATCGCGGTGCACTTCTGTCCCGCCTTGGCCGTCATCTCGCGGACGACTTCCTTGACGAAGAGCTCGAACTCCTCGTCGCCAGGTGCCACGTCGGGGCCAAGGATCGCGGCGTTGAGCGAATCGGCCTCGGCGTTGAACGGGATCGATTTCGCCAGCAGGTTGGCGTTGCCGCGCAGCTTGAGCGCCGTGTCGGCCGAGCCGGTGAAGGTGACGACCTCCTGGCCGCCGAGCCGGTCGAGCAGGTCGCCGGTGCCGCCGATGACGAGCTGCAGGCTGCCCGCAGGCAAGAGGCCCGACTCGACCATCATCCGCACCATCGCCTCGGTGAGGTAGCTCGTCGCCGTCGCCGGCTTGGCGATGCAGGGCATTCCGGCGAGAAAGGTCGGCGCGAATTTCTCGAGCAGACCCCAGACCGGAAAGTTGAAGGCGTTGATGTGCACGGCGACGCCGCCGCGCGGAACGAGAATGTGCGTTCCCGCGAAGTGGCCCTTCTTGCCGAGCTGCACCGCCGGTCCCTCGTGGACGACGTTGCCCGAAGGCAGCTCGTTGCCGCCCATCGAGGCGTAGGCGTAGAGCGTGCCGGTGCCGCCTTCGATGTCGACCCAGCCGTCGTTGCGCGTCGCGCCGGTGTGGCGCGAGATCGTGTAGAGCGATTCCTTGCGCTCGTTCATGTAGGCGGCGAGCGCCTTCAGCCGCGCCGCGCGCTGCTGGAAGTCCATCGCCAGCAGCGCCGGCCCGCCGACCTTGCGCGCATGCGCAAGCGCTTCGCCGAAATCGATCGCGTCGGCGTGCGTCTGGTAGATCGTCGTACCGTCGATGGCGCTGGCGAGCGCGGCGCCGGCGCGCGAGCCAACCCAGCGATCGGCGATCAGGCTTTGCAGGATGGGTGTTGCGCTCATGGCAGGTCTTTCAAGGGGCGATCAGGGACGCGGCCGCGACGTGGCAGCAGCGAGCAGGCGCGGGCTACGCGGCGCCGGGCGCGGCGCCTTGCCGTCGCCGCGGTGTATCGAGGACCGGCCGCCGTTCGCCTGCACCGCGCCGAGCCCGCCGAAGAACAGGTCGGCGACGATCGGCGCCATCTCGGCGTGCGTCAGCGAGCCACGTGGCTTCAGCCAGGTGAACATCCAGTTCATCATGCCGAAGAGCAGCATCGTCAGCGGCTTGTCGAGCCCGGCGCCGCGCAGTTCCGGCCGCGCCTGGGCGATCGCATCGGCGAAAGCGGCGACGACCTTGCGCTCGCCGTCGAGGATGCGGCGGCGATCTGCCGGCTGCAGGAAGCGGACGTCCTCGGTGAGGACACGGTGCTCGGCCTGGGCCCCCGCGTAGACGGCGAGAAACGCGGCGATCAGGCGGCGCATGCGTGTTTCGGGCGCCTGCGTCTCGGCGACGACCTCTTCGACGAGCGCCTCGAGCCTGGCGATGTGTGTCTCGGCGATCTCGACGAGCAGCTGCTGCTTGTCGCGCACGTAGTGATACAGCGACGGCTTCGACACGCCGCACGCCTCGGCAACCTCGTTCATCGTCGTCGCCGTGTAGCCGCGCCGCGCGAACAGGCGCGCCGCGCGCGCCAGGATCTGCTCGCGCAGCTCGTCGTAGCCCTGGGCGCGTCCGCGCGGCATGTGCTTCGCGCTACCGCTCGTCGAACGAGATTGTGACGCGCTCCGTCAGCGGATGCGCCTGGCAGGTCAGCACGTAGCCGGTGGCGACCTCATGCTTCTCGAGCGCGAAGTTGCGCTCCATCCGCACCTCGCCTTCGAGGAGCTTGGCGCGGCAAGTGCAGCAGACGCCCGACTTGCACGAGAACGGGACATCGAGCCCCGCCGCCGCCGCGGCCTCGAGCACGTTGCCCTGGTAGGCGTGGAAATCGATCTCGCTCTTCACGCCGTCGCGGATGATCGTGATCTTCGCGTCGGCGGCGTCGCCTTCGCGCGGCGCGTGCAGCGCCGCGCGCGCCGCGTCGCCGGCGGCATCGGGAATGCCGAAGCGCTCGATGTGGATCTTCTCGGCGGCGAGGCCGGCGGCGCGCAGCGCCGCCTCGGCTTCGTCGTTGACGCCGTGCGGGCCGCAGACGAATGCATGGTCGAGGCGCGCCGCGTCGACGAGCCCGCCCGCCGCGAGGAACTCGCCGATCTTGTCGCGCCCGAGCCGGCCATGGTAGAGCGGCAGGTCGGTGGCTTCCTGCGAGAACACCAGGTGCAGGGTCAGGCGCGAGAGGTAGCGGTTCTTCAGGTCCTCGATCTCTTCCATGAACATCGTCGAGCGGAGCTTGCGGTTGCCGTAGATCAGCGTGAAGCGCGACTTCGGCTCGGCGGCCAGCACCGTCTTCATGATCGACAGGATCGGCGTGATGCCGCTTCCGCCGGCGATGCCGAGGTAGCGGCGTGCCGCCATCGGATCGAGCGGGACGAAGAAGCGGCCTTCCGGCGCCATCACCTGGATCGTGTCGCCGGGCTTCAGCGATTCGTTGATCCAGGTCGAGAAGCGCCCGCCCGGCACCTTGCGCACGCCGACGCGCAGCTCGCCGTCCCCGACGCCGGCGCAGATCGAATACGAGCGCCGCTCGTCGCTGCCTTCGATCGTGTTGCGCAGCGTCAGGTGCTGTCCGTGCGTGAAGCGAAACGCCTCGGCGAGGTCGGCCGGCACGTCGAACGACACGACGACGGCCTCCTCGGTCTCGGGCCGGACGCTCTTGATCTTGAGCGGATGGAAATGCAGGCTGGTCATGAAAGCAACGGCCGCCGGGCCGCCCCAACGGCGTTGCCGTCCCCTCGGGGGACAGCAAACGAAGTCAGGCGCCATCGGGCCGTCATATGGGCTTGAAGTGCTCGAACGGCTCGCCGCAGGCGCGACAGCGCCAGAGCGCCTTGCAGGCGGTCGCCCCGAACGCGGAGATGCGTTCCGTATTCGTGCTCTCGCAGCGCGGACACGCCAGCGCCACCGTCGACGCGCGCCGGACGAAGCGCAACGGCGCGACCGCTGCCGCCGCGACCGGCCCGGGCGGCGCGATGCCGTACGCGCGCAGCTTGGTGCGACCGGCTTCGCTCATCCAGTCGGTCGTCCAGGCGGGAGCGCGGCGCATCTCGATACGCACCGGGCCGAGCCCCTCCGCCTCGAGCGCATCGACAATGCTCTTCTCGATGACCTCGGTCGCCGGGCAACCCGAGTAGGTCGGCGTGACGACGACGGTCAGGCCTGCATCCTCCGACTCGATCACGTCGCGGACGATGCCCAGATCGCAGACCGAGACGACCGGCACTTCCGGATCGAGCACGGTGCCGAGCACCTGCCAGGCGCGCTCGACGCGCGACGAGAGCAGCGCGTCGCTCACCACACGCCTCCCGGAAACGAGCGCTGCAGGTGCTGCATCTCGGCCAGGATGTAGCCCAGGTGCTCGCTGTGCCGCCCGCTCTTGCCGGTGCTGCGGAACGGGCGATCGGCAGGCAGCGTCAGACTGGCCGCGCCGATGACGCTCTCGAAGCGGGCGCGCCACTCGTCGCGCAGGTCGGCCCAGCGCGGGCCGATGCGCGCCGCGGCGGCCAGCTCGTCGACCGTGTCGGCCTCGAAGATCTCGGCGACGTACGGCCAGAGCCCGTCGAGCGCCGCCTTCATGCGCGCTGCCGATTCGGTCGTGCCGTCGCCGAGGCGGACGACCCAGTCGGCGGCGTGCTCGCGGTGATAGCGCGCTTCCTTGACCGCCTTGCCGGCGATTCCCGCCAGCTCGGAATCGCTCGAGCTCTCGAGGCGCTGCCAGAGCAGCTCGAGGAAGGACGCGACCGCGAAGTTGCGCAGCATCGTCACCGCGAAGTCGCCGCGCGGCAGCTCGACCAGCGTCAGGTTGCGGAAGTCGCGCTCGTCGCGCAGGAAGGCGAGCTGGTCTTCGTCGTGGTGCTCGCCGCCGCGCTCGGCTTCGAGCTGGCCGGCGCGCGTCAGCACCGCCCTCGCCTGGCCGATCAGGTCGAGCGCCATGTTCGACAAGGCGATGTCTTCCTCGACGACCGGCGCGTGGCCGCACCATTCGGCCAGGCGCTGCGCGAGGATCAGGCAGGTGTCGCCGATGCGCAGCAGGTACTGCACCGAGGCGTCGGGCGAGACGGCAATCGAGGCTTGCGTCACCCCGGCCTCACATGTGGTCGAGCGACTTCGGCAGCTCGTAGAAGGTCGGATGGCGATAGACCTTGTCGGCCATCGGATCGAAGTACGCCGCCTTGTCGCCGGGGTCGCTGGCCGTGATCTGGTCGGAGCGGACGACCCACACGCTCGTGCCTTCCTGGCGCCGCGTGTAGACGTCGCGGGCCAGCTGGATCGCCATCGGCGCGTCGGCGGCGTGCAGGCTGCCGCAATGCTTGTGGTCGAGGCCGGCCTTGCTGCGGACGAACACCTCCCACAGCGGCCATTCATTGGGCGACGGCGCGGCGCTCATGCAGCCTCCTTGAACGCGTGTTTGTGCGCGTGCGCCATCGCCGCGTCGCGCACCCAGGCGCCGTCTTCCCAGGCCTTGACCCGCGCCGCCAGCCGCTCGCGGTTGCATGGTCCGTCGCCGCCGACGACCTGCCAGAACTCCTTCCAGTCGATGGCACCGAAGTCGTAGCTCTGGCGCGCCTCGTTCCAGCGCAGGGCAGGGTCAGGCATCGTCACGCTGAGGATCTTCGACTGCTCGACCGTCGCGTCGACGAACTTCTGGCGCAGGTCGTCGTTGCTGATGCGCTTGATGCCCCAGCGCATCGACTGCTCGGAGTTCGGCGATTCGCTGTCGGGCGGCCCGAACATCATCAGGCTCGGCCACCACCAGCGGTCGACGGCGTCCTGCACCATCGCCTTCTGCGCGTCGCTGCCGTGCGTCATCATCGTCAGCAGCGCCTCGAAGCCCTGCCGCTGATGGAACGATTCCTCGCGGCAGATGCGCACCATCGCGCGCGCGTACGGCGCGTACGAGCAGCGGCACAGCGGCACCTGGTTCATGATCGCCGCGCCGTCGACGAGCCAGCCGATCACGCCCATGTCGGCCCAGCTCAGCGTCGGGTAGTTGAAGATCGAGCTGTACTTGGCCGTGCCCGAGTGCAGCGCCTCGTAGAGCTGGTCGCGCGAGGTGCCGAGCGTCTCGGCGGCGGCGTAGAGATAGAGGCCGTGGCCGGCTTCGTCCTG
>JGI24140J50213_10001186_pt1 | contig 11576 bp, 7 predicted proteins | sample BarGraIncu00222A_FD_50213 | JGI IMG/M metagenome (IMG submission 50213)
GATGTCCGGCCCCCGCCGCGAAGTCCGGCGCGGCGATCGGTCCTCGCTCGATTTTATCAAGGGATGTCATGGGTCGTTACTTGCACCGCAGCGGGACCAAACAGTGGCGACTACCTGTCGTCCAGGGGCGCGAGCCATACGCGTGTCGCGGTCGCCGGCGCTTAACCGGTCATCCGCTCGAGACTGCCGAAAGCGGCTCGCACCTCAGGATGACGCGGCAGCAACGTTCTCACACATCCACGTTGGCGCTGAGCGAGTTGTCCTGGATGAATTCGCGACGCGGCTCGACCACGTCGCCCATCAGCTTGGTGAAGATGTCGTCGGCCTCGTCGACCTCCTTGACCTTGACCTGCAGCAACGAGCGCTCGTTGGTGTCGAGGGTGGTCTCCCAGAGCTGGCTGGGGTTCATTTCGCCCAGGCCTTTGTAGCGCTGCAGCGTCACGCCTTTACGTCCGGCGTCGGTCACCGCCTCGAACAGGCTAACCGGCCCGTGGATCGGGGTCTCCGTGTCTTTGCGGCGCAACAGGCCCGGCTTTGGATAGGCTTCCTGCAGCTTCGCCGCGTAATCGTCGAGCTTGCGCGCGTCGGCGGAACCGAGCAGCGCATCGTCGATGATGGCGACGTCCTTGACGCCGCGCACGGTGCGCTCGAAGAAGAACCCTTCGCCCTCGATGAAGCGCCCGGTCCAGCCGCGCTCGACTTCATCCGCCAGCGCGTCGAGCCGCCGCGCGATATAGCCGGCGGCGGCGTTGGCGGTGGCGATATCGCCGGTGATTTTCGGGCTCAGCACGCCGGCGATCGCGGCCTGCTCGACCACCTTGCGGTTATAGCGGGTGTGCAGATTGTGCAGCGTGCCGCGAATGATGCGGGCATCCTCCACCAGCGACAGCAGATCGCGGCCGGCGCGGTCCGCTCCCGAGGCCGGCTTGAAAACACAGTCATCAAGCCCGGTCGAAATCAGGTAGTCCTCCAGTGCGCGCTCGTCCTTCAGATACTGCTCGGATTTGCCGCGCGTCACCTTGTAGAGCGGCGGTTGCGCGATATAGAGGTAGCCGCGGTCGATCAGTTCGCGCATCTGGCGATAGAAGAAGGTCAGCAGCAAGGTGCGGATATGGGCGCCGTCGACGTCGGCGTCGGTCATCAAGATGATCTTGTGATAGCGCAGTTTGTCGGCCGAGAATTCGGTGCTGATGCCGGCGCCGAGCGCGGTGATCAGGGTGCCGATCTGCTCGCTGGACAGCATCTTGTCGGTGCGGACGCGCTCGACATTGAGGATCTTGCCGCGCAATGGCAGCACTGCCTGGAATTCGCGGTTGCGACCCATCTTGGCGCTGCCGCCGGCCGAGTCGCCCTCGACGATGAACAGTTCGGATTTGGCCGGATCCTTTTCCTGGCAATCGGCGAGTTTGCCGGGCAGCGAGGAAACGCTGAGCGGATTCTTGCGGGTCAAGTCGCGCGCCTTGCGGGCTGCTTCGCGGGCAGCCGCAGCCTGGATCACCTTGCCGACGATTTCCTTGGCCTCTGCCGGATGTTCCTCGAACCAGGCAGCCAGCGCCTCGTTGAGCACGTTCTCGACCACCGGGCGCACTTCGGACGAAACCAGCTTGTCCTTGGTTTGCGACGAGAATTTCGGATCGGGCACCTTCACCGACAGCACCGCGGTCAGGCCTTCGCGGCAGTCGTCGCCGGTCAGCGCGATCTTCTCGCGCTTGGCGATGGCATCGGCGTAGCCGTTGACCTGGCGCGTCAGCGCGCCGCGAAAGCCTGCGAGATGGGTGCCGCCGTCGCGCTGCGGAATGTTGTTGGTGAAACACAGCACGTTCTCATGATAACTGTCGTTCCACCACAGCGCCGCCTCGACGCCGAGGCCGTTCATTTCCGAACGGACCAGGATCGGCGCCGGTATCATCGGCTTCTTGTTGCGGTCGAGGTATTTCACGAACTCCTCGACGCCACCGTCGTAGCGCATCTCCTCGCGCCTCTCGACCGCATGGCGCATGTCGGACAGCACAATATTGACGCCGGAATTCAGGAACGCGAGCTCGCGCAGGCGATGCTCCAGCGTCGCGAAGTCGTATTCGACATTGGTGAAGGTTTCGGTCGAAGCGAGGAACGTCACCTCGGTGCCGCGCTTGCCATTGGCGTCGCCGACCGCTTTGAGTGGCGCCACCGCGTTGCCATGGGCAAATTCGATGAAATGTTCTTTGCCGTCGCGCCAGACCTTGAGTTGCAGCTTGCTCGACAGCGCGTTGACGACCGAAACGCCGACGCCATGCAGACCGCCGGACACCTTGTAGGAATTCTGGTTGAATTTTCCGCCGGCGTGGAGCTGGGTCATGATGACTTCGGCGGCGGAAATGCCTTCGCCCTTGTGAATGTCGACGGGAATGCCGCGGCCGTCATCGCGCACGGTGACGGAGCCGTCGGCGTTGAGCACCACTCCCACCGCTGTGGCATGGCCGGCGAGCGCTTCGTCAATGGCGTTGTCGACGACCTCATAGACCATGTGATGCAAGCCGGAGCCGTCATCGGTGTCGCCGATATACATGCCCGGCCGCTTGCGAACGGCGTCGAGGCCTTTCAATACCTGGATCGATTCCGCGCCATATTCGAGGGGAATGGAATGCTCAGTGTCGGCGATCGTTTGCCGGGCAGGTTCTGTCATGTGAGGCCTTCGAGGATGTCCCGAATCAGCGGCGCAAAATCAGGCGCTGATTGGTCTATTTGTGCCATGAAAGGCGCAAGCCGCCTAGCGCAAAGTCTGTATCGGCAAGTTGTTGAATAAATAAGATTTTTTGAGAGTTTTTCAAGCCGTCCGGAGGCTGATTCGGAGCCTTCGCGAAAGCCCGGTTCGCGGAGCGTTTTTCCGCCCGCAAGTCGGCTTTTCAACCAAGCTTGCGGGCGACGTCGACCGAAAATGACAGGCCGCTGGAGGGCATAAGCCAGGAGCGGCAGCGCTTTGCCTCAATACACCTGTAGCGGCATCACGTCTCCGCCCGGGGCAACCATCAGACCCCAGGTGTCGTCCGCCGCTATCTCGATCTCGCTGTTGCCGGCCGGCCGACCCGCGACCTTCACCGAATATTGGTATTTGCCCGGCGGCAAATCGAGCGTCGGGCCTTTGGCATGCGGTCCGCCTGCGCCAGCCGCGATCTTGATAGTCTGCTTGTTGATCGTCAGGGCCGCTTCGCTGTCGCCGATATTGACGAACATCAGCCGGGCCTGACCGGGCTTGGGTATGACGTCGCCCTTGGCGGCGGCGGCCGGAATCTTCTGCGCGAGATTGACGGATGTCTCGTCATTGCTGCGGCCGAGTTTCAGCGTGGCCGGCCCGTCGGGAGAAACGAATGCAAGTTGGGCCTGATCGGACTTCACGACGGCGCGCTCCGCGGCTTCCTTCCACCCGCGTTTGCCGAGTTCGGCGCGATAGAAGGCGAGCACGGAGTTGAGGTCGGCGGGAATGCTGGCATTGAGTTCCCGGCGTATCGCGGTTTCGGTGCCCGGCAGTTTGCCGACCCCGATGGAACTCATGCTGTGTTCCTTCGGCACCGGCAACGCGGAGTCCGGCTCGGCTTCAAGATCTTGCGGTGCCGCTTTGGTCGCTTGGGTGGCGGCCTGTTTGCTGGCCGCATCAAGCTTGGCGTTCGCCATCACAAGCCCGGAACCATCGGCGGTCACGCTCACTTTGGGTCCCATCTGCATCGCCGTGAACGACAGCTTTTTCCCGCCCTTGGAGAATTCCATCACCACCATGTTGGATTTGTCGATCACCGAAGGCTGTTGCTTCCAGCCCAGCGCCTTCATGGATTCGCGGTAGAACGTCGCCAGCGCCTTCACGCTTGAGGCGGAGTCGAATTCCAGTTTGCCCTCGTCGCCATTGAATTCGACCTTCTCGGCGCCTTCCGGCAGAGGCACCGGGGTTTTGCTATCTGCGACCGCGTGCAGCAGCGCATCCGACAGGTTCGCGGCCTGTGCAACTCTCCTTACCTCGTCCGCTGCCATCATCTGCTTCGCAGTGGCCATGGCATCTCCAAGGAACTTGTCGTCGGCTTCCTTCTTCGCCTTCGCCCGCGCCGCCAGGGCGCTTTCCTTCACCTGCGCAACGAGACTGACGGTAGTCAGGTCGTATTTGTGGCTGAGCCGGAGCGTGGCGGTCTGTTCCGGGGAGGAAAAATTAAGCGTGGCTTCACTGTCGGTGATAACCGCGCCGCTGGCCTCTTCCTTCCAGGATCTCGCCGCGAGTTCGCGGCGATAGAACGCGAGCACCACGGGGATTTCAGCAACCGTGACGCCTTCGATCTTGCGGTGGACCGAGTCCCGGCTACCGGTACTTCCAAAGCTTGGGGTGTGATTCGGTTCAGGCAGGTCGACCGTCTCCCTGATGACCTCGAGATTCTGCGGCAACGCGAACGGCGCAACCCTGATTTCGACGGCGGTATTGCCGTCGCCGCGGCGTTGCAGCGACAGCATGATCGGCGGCTGCGGAGCGCCGCCATCGTGAGTGGTTTGGCTGTAATAGGCGCGTACGCCGTTCTCGATTTTCTCGCCGATCTTGGCGTTCGGCCAATGTGCGCCGATGTCGGCATCGGATAGTGGCGACCAGCCCGATGCGGCGAGTTCCTTGCGAAAGAAATCCAGGCTCGCGCCGACCGTCGCGGCGCTGATGCAGCCGAGATAGGGTCGCCGGTCGTCGAACATCAGGTTTGTCGCATCAGCAGGAAACGGCACGTTGGCGTTGATGCGGTTCGCGTCATAGGACACCGCGGATTGGTCGGGATGGCGGAGACCTTGCGTAAAGGCGACAAACAGACCCTGCCGCCCCTTCTTGAACAATAGCGAGGTGCCGGATGTCTCCAGCGGCCGCGAATATTGCATCCAACCGTCGGCGGCCAGCAATTTCTCGATCGCCGGTGTCGCGACCGTGGACGGGGTTGGCACGCCATAGCTCAAATGGTGAGGCTCGGTGCGAGCGATGTTTTCGACTGCGCCTTCCAGGCGCGGCAGCGCGCGGACATCGACAAGCCCGTCATCGGCCCTGGCGGCGATCGGTGCGGCCGCGATTGCCGCGAAGACGAAGGCCAAAAGCCGCTTCCTTGCCGGGACCAGCGTCCCGGGCGTCATTCCAAACATCGATCTCTCCGGTATTTTGCCGACGCCTGAGAGGGATCGCGGCAACGACGTCGGCGGCGCAACTCTGGAATCTAGTCGTGCGGGCGGGGACTATGGTTCAACCGGATGGCGCTGCGCCCAAATTGCCCTGCGCGATCAGGCCGGAATCGACGTTGAAGACTTCCCCCGCCGCGCCGACGTCGGTGAATGCCGCGGGGTCAGCGCCGGTCATCCAGACCTGGGCGCCGAGTTTGGCCAGTTCATCGAACAACGCCTTGCGCCTCCCGGGGTCGAGATGCGCAACCACCTCGTCGAGCAGCAACAGCGGCGTGATGCCGGTCATTTCGGCCACCAGACTGGCGTGCGCCAGCACCAGCCCGATCAGAAGCGCCTTCTGCTCGCCGGTGGAGGCATCGCGGGCCGGCATGCCTTTCGGCGCGTAGATCACCTCCAGGTCGGTGAGATGCGGACCGTCGAGCGTTCGGCCTGCCGCGGCGTCGCGCGCGCGGCTGCCGCGCAGGATCTCGCGGTAACGATCCTCCACCGCGGTCGCCGGCTCCTTCATTAGGGCATTCTCCATCCAGCCATCGAGCATGATCTGCGCGGATGGAAACGCCGAAGCTTCGCCGCGGGCGCGCAGCATCGCCGCGAGCCGGGTTACGGTCTGGCCGCGGGTTGCAGCCACCGCGACGGCGAGTTCGGCGGTTTCGCGTTCGATGGCGTCGCACCAATGGTCGTCGAAATTGCGCACCTCGAGCAGGCGGTTGCGGGACCGCAGGCTGCGGTCGAGCGCCGACACCCGCGCCGAATGCTCGCTGTCGATTGCCAGCACCAGCCGATCGAAGAATCGCCGCCGTTCCGAGGCCGCACCCAGAAACAGCCCGTCCATCGAAGGCGTCAGCCAGACCATGCGCAGATGATCGCCGAACGCCGCGGCTGACGTCACCGGCTCGCGGTCGATCCGGCAGCGCCGGCTGGAAGCGGCTGCCTCAACGCCGGGCGCATCGATCCCGGTGCCGAGCGTCGCGAGACCGAGCGCGCCCTCGACCTCGGCGGACACCGCCCATGAGCCGTCGCCTTGATTATCCGCGACATCGTCCAGGGTGGCACGGCGCAAGCCGCGTCCGGGCGACAGAAACGAGATTGCCTCGATGCAATTGGTCTTGCCGGCGCCGTTCGGGCCGACCAGCACGACCACGTCACCGCGCGTCTGCAGGCTCGCCGCGCGATAATTGCGGAAATGCGTGAGGGTAAGACGTTGAATCCGGGAGGCGGTCATACTATTCGTCATTGCCGGGCTTGATGTTCAGCCCGGGGACCTACACCCGCATCGGCATCAGCACATAGAGCGCGCCCTTGGAATCCTTGTCCTGCACCAGCGTCGGCGAGCCGGGATCGGCGAGTTTCAGCACCGCGACCTCGCCCTCGATTTGAGCCGCGATGTCCAGCAGATAGCGCGAATTGAATCCGATATCGAGGGCATCGGAGGCGTATTCGACCTCAAGCTCCTCGGTCGCGCTGCCGGAATCCGGGTTGGTCACCGACAGCACCAGCTTGCCGGGGGACAAGGCCAGCTTCACCGCGCGACCGCGCTCGCTCGAAATCGTCGAGACCCGGTCCACCGCGGCCTCGAAGTCCTTCTTGTCGACGACGAGTTCCTTGTCGTTGTTTTGCGGGATGACGCGGCCGTAATCCGGAAAGGTACCGTCGATCAGCTTGGAGGTCAGCACCACATTGCCGATGGTGAAACGGATCTTGCCCTGCGACAGCTCTATACCGACCTCGGCCTCGTTGTCCTCGATCAATCGCTGCACCTCGCCGACGGTCTTGCGCGGCACGATCACGCCGGGCATGCCGGACGCGCCCTTCGGTAACGGCAGATCGATCTGGGCGAGGCGATGCCCGTCGGTCGCGACCGCGCGCAATGTCGCAGCCTTGGCGCTGCCGGCAGAGTGCAGGTAGATGCCGTTGAGATAATAGCGGGTTTCCTCGGTTGAGATCGCAAACTGGGTGCGGTCGATCAGCCGCTTCATGTCGGCGGCGGCCAGCGTGAACGAATGCGTCATGTCGCCGGCGGCAAGATCGGGGAAATCGTTTTCGGGCAAGGTCTGCAGTGTGAAGCGCGACCGGCCGGCGCGGATCGCCAGCACCGAGCGGTCGCCGTCGCCTTCCAGCACGATCTGCGCGCCTTCAGGCAGCTTGCGCACGATGTCGTAGAACATATGCGCCGGCACGGTGGTCGAGCCGCCGGTTGCGGTTTCCGCCGCCAGCGTTTCCGTCACCTCCAGATCAAGATCGGTCGCCTTCAGCGACAGCCGGGCATTTTCGGCGCGGATCAGCACGTTGCCCAGGATCGGAATGGTGTTGCGTCGCTCCACCACGCGATGGACGTGCCCCAGCGACTTCAGGAGTTGCGCGCGTTCGACGGTGACCTTCATTGCATATCCGCCTGATCCGAAGATGGAAAAGCCGGGCGGCCGAAAGGCGCGCCGCGGCGTTTGGGACCCGAAAAGCCCGATCAAAGCTGGATTTGATCAAAACCCTAAGGGGGGACCCCAAGGTGGCGCGGATGGCAGGCAAGCGCAAGAGAAACGCGGGGCCGTTCCCCACGTTTTGCGCCTAAACTCGCCGTCGTCCCGGCGCGCGCCGGGACCCAGAACCCTTGGCGTTGATGATAGCAGAATGCATCTGCTTCATTTCTGAGGCGAGAATCCTCGTCGCCGCGATGAGCGCAAGTGCGCTCACGCTGGGGTTCCGGCGTGCGCCGGGACGACTGGTGGAGGAACGCTCCCTGACGACGGTGCCTGGGAGATCACTCCTGCAGCTGGCGCTTCAGCGATTCGACTTCTTCGGACAGCGCGACATCCTTGGCGACCAGCGCCTCGATCTTGCGGACGGCGTGCAGGACGGTGGTGTGGTCGCGGCCCCCAAACCGGCGTCCGATTTCGGGCAGCGAGCGCAACGTCAGCGTCTTGGCCAGATACATCGCGACCTGGCGCGGCCGAACGACATTCGCGGTACGGCGCGAGGACAACAGGTCGGAGCGGCTGACATTGTACTGCCGGGCCACCACCCGCTGGATGTCCTCGATCTTGATGCGCTTGGGTTCCTGCGGACGGATCAGGTCGCGCACTTCGCGCTCTGCCATTTCCAGCGTCACCGGCTGGGCGTTGAGCTTGCTGTGCGCCAAGAGGCGATTGATGGCGCCTTCCAGGTCGCGGCCGTTATGGGTGATGGTTCGGGCGAGATAATCCAGCACCGGCGCCGGCACCTCGAAGCTCGCATGATGGGCGCGCGCTGCCGCGACCCGCGATTTGAGGATACCGAGCCGCAGTTCCTCGCCAAGTGAGCCCATCTCGACCACAAGACCGCCGGCGAGACGCGAGCGCACGCGGTCGTCGAGGCTCTCAAGATCGGACGGCGGACGGTCCGCCGCGATCACCACCTGGCGCCCGGCGTCGATCAACGCGTTCAGCGTATGGCAGAACTCGGCCTGGGTCGATTTGCCCTGCAGGAACTGCAGGTCGTCGATCACAAGCACATCNATGCCGCGCAACGCCTCCTTGAACGCCAGCGCGGTCTGGGTTTTGAGCGCCGCGACGAAGCCATACATGAATTTCTCGGCGGTGAGGTAGAGCACCTTGCGTTCGCTGCCGGAGTTGCCGGCCCATGTCACCGCCTGCAACAGATGGGTCTTGCCGAGGCCAACGCCGGCATGGATGTAAAGCGGATTGAACATCACGCTGTCGCCGCGCCGTCCTTCCGCGACCTGGCGCGCCGCGGCGTGGGCCAGCGTGTTGGAGCGGCCGACGACGAAACTTCCGAAGGTCAGGCGCGGATCGAGCGGCGAGCCGCCGAGTGCGTCGTGGCTGGCGGATACCGGCGCGATGGCGGTCGCGCGCAGCTCGGGCGCGGGACGGCCGTCGGATCGATCGGCGCGGCGTTGATCGGCCGGCGCGGAAGCCTCTTTGGCCGGCGCCGCGCATCGCATCGCCGTGCGCACGGTAAGGTCGATCCGGTGCACTTGCGGCATTTCGGCCTGCCAGCAGGTGAGAACGCGCTCGGCGTAATGCGCCTGGATCCAGCTCTTGAGAAACCGCGTCGGAACCGAAAGGTGGACGCTTTCCTGCTGGACGCTTTCCAGGTCCATACGCGCGAACCAGCTTGTATAGACGTCTTCTCCTACGCTCGAACGCAGCCGACCCTTCACGCGTGACCAGCGATCCTGTTCCATATTTGTCATTGTNTGACGACTCTTCTGAANGAGTAACGTTGCCGGTGAAATTGCCGTGCGGAACTTTNCGTACGGCGTGACCTCAAGCGAGGCTTCGTCTCCAGCCATAGACCAGCCGTCCGGCAAAAATGCCGTGGACGAAAAATCACAAGGGTGGCTGGAAGAGAGGCGCCCGCGAGGTCAGCGTGTACTCAGCGGCCGGTCCGGAACTCGCGACGGTGGCCGCGCGCAGCTGGCATCAAAGCAGCTGGCATCGAATATGACATCGGTTGAAAATCGAATTACCGCGATGGTTCCGTAGAACATAAAGCCTCCCCCCACTCGCCGTGATTGCCCACGGCGAGGTGTCATCTCTTGAGTGTTCCAAATTCAACCGGCAACGCCTGAAACCCAATTCGTCCAGCCGTACGCCGCTTTACTCAGCCCGTCCGCTTTAACCTGCCCACGGCCTTCGCCTTCCGCGGTTGCCGTTGGTCCGGTGCGTATCTCTCTTGTTCGAACCGAACGGGACAAGGGTCCCGCTTGAGAAATTTCGACACAGAACCGCTGTGCTCATATTGCTATGAGCCTCGAACCGACAATCGCTTGGAAAGCGTCGCCAACGCGCACACCGCCGCCGATTTGCACGTCCGCCCCGTTTCTTAAACCGCGCTGGTCTCAAGAGCCGTGGGCGCCGCGAACGATCTAAGAGATACATCATGCCCTATTTCCCGCAACGAAAATGATTCAAAGCGAGTGCTGGCCAAATCGACTTCGCGTTCGCAAAATCAGGCAGCCGATTCCGCGCGAGGTGGCAAGGTTTTGAATCTGTGTGGAGATTCGAAATGCCGCACTGCTGTCACAATTCCCACGATTGCCCAAAATAAATTCACAAATTGTTTACGTTTGAGCCGAATGGAATTGAGTTTTCGAACAACCGGTCGCCACTATGCCGATAAGTGACTACGCAAGCGCGTTTTTTTTTGCTCGTCGAAACAGGGTAACCCTTCAGGACATTCGAACAGTGCCGCACGATCGGGATTGCAATTTCAAAAGCGTGGCCGCGCGTAGCAGCGATCAATATCGTCGCAGCCTCAAGTCATCGCAGCCAGAGGTCATCGCAGTCTTGGCGGCGTCGGATACCCGACTTAATGCGTCCCGCTTAGAGTAACGCGGGATGGCGCAAGGATTGGTCGAGGTCCGGCGGGCGCGATGCAACAGGTACGAAAAGAAAAAGCCCAGCGCAGCCGGGCTTTTGACGAAGATATTTTTCGGCCAGTCTATTTCGCGAGCTTTGCGATCTGATGTGCGAGCCGCGAGACCTTCCGGCTCGCATTGTTCTTGTGAATGATATTGCGCTGGGCTGCCTGCATCAGTTCCGGCTCGGCGCGCGCCATCGCTTTCAGCGCGGCATCGCGGTCGCCGCTCTTGATCGCCTCTTCGACGATGCGGACCGAGCCGCGCATCTGGGTGCGGCGCGACTTGTTGATGATGGTGCGGCGGGCAATCTTGCGTGTCGCCTTCTTGGCGGAAGTCGTATTGGCCATGTCTCAAATATCCTTGCGGTGACCGGTCGCGGGTAATCGGGCTTCAATGCGCCGGACGTCCAACCGCGTGATCGACACTGGTGTGTTTTTCGGGTGTCCCTGAGAATGCCATTCCCGGAGCCAATAAGCTCCGCATGACGGCGCCGCCCAAAGAACAGCGGCGGCAGGATTGCACCCGCCGCCATTAGCGGTCTTATAGAGGGAGCGCCCTGCAGCGTCAACGCCTCACCGAGGCCTTCGGAGCCGGTAAGCCCGATGGTAAGGCATCGGTAAGGTGCTGATGAAGTTGAATTTCCCGGCCCGCTTCGCTAATGGCTGACGGCGCTCCGCAGGCGGACGGCTACAAGACAGATGTTACAGATATCAAGGTGACGCATGATCCGCGGCTTTTTCAGACTTGTCGGGCTGCTGCTCTTGGCGGGCGGATTCATCTTCATGGTCTATGACGGGGCGCGCTGGGTCGCCGATCAGACCTTGCGCTTTACCCGGTTTGGCGAGATCTGGAACGATGTCCATCAATCCAGCCAGCAGGCCTTCCGGGTCTGGGTGGAGGGCATTTCGCCGTGGCTCTGGACCCATGTCGTCAGGGTCGTGCTGGATCAACCGGTATTTGCCGTGATGGGCGTGCTGGGCATTCTGCTGATGCTCCTGTTCCGGCCGCGCAAGCCGTTGATCGGCTATTCGCGGGACTGAGCCGGACGGCACGG
>JGI24140J50213_10001187_pt1 | contig 11573 bp, 13 predicted proteins | sample BarGraIncu00222A_FD_50213 | JGI IMG/M metagenome (IMG submission 50213)
CGCTGGGCGGTGAAGAACGACTCGCGGGTCACGCGGGTCGGTGCCGTGCTTCGCGCTTGCCGGATCGACGAGCTGCCCCAGCTGGTCAGCGTGCTGCGCGGCGAGATGAGCCTGGTCGGCCCACGCCCCGAACGCCCGGCATTCGTACGGCAGCTGCAGGCACAAATTCCGTTTTACGACATCCGGCACAGCGTCAAGCCGGGCATTACCGGATGGGCTCAGGTACGCTACCGCTACGGAGCGTCGATCGAGGACGCCCGCAGGAAGCACCAGTTTGACCTCTACTACGTAAAGAACCATTCGCTGTTCCTCGACCTGCTCGTGCTGGTGGAGACGGTCAGCGTGGTCCTCTTTCGAGAAGGATCGCGATAGCCGGTTCTGCCAGGCTGTTTCGATCGCCCCGGTCGACGGGCTCCTTGTCATGAGCCGCGGCTCCACTTCTTCGCGATGTACGAATCCCATTTCGGCTTCACCAGGTCGCCCATCAGGCTCAATCCGGACCCCGCCTTCTCTTTTGGCAGCCGCGGCCACAGCAACGCCCTGGCGTATCTGAAGGAAAACTGTCCCGACCTGCGCAATTCCAAGGTCATCGACCTCATCCACGAATTGCATAGCTACGGTCTGGCCGTGCATGTCCGCGATCCGGTGGCTGCGCCCGCCGAGGCGCGTCACGAGTACGGCGTCGATCTTGTCGACTGGGACGATCTACCCCGCGCCGGCGCCATCCTCGCCGCCATGTCGCATCGAGCCCTCGTGGAGCGGCCGATCGACCACGTCCTCGACAAGCTGGTCGAGGGCGGCGTCTATGCCGACGTGAAGAGCGCGGCCGACGCGAAGGCGCTGCAGGCGCGAGGGGCGAAGGTTTGGAGGCTATGACGGGCATGCCGGACGATATCGACGGTCGACTGGCGAGCCGCTCGCGCAGCTGGCTCGTGACCGGCAGCGCCGGCTTCATCGGATCGCACCTGCTCGAGGCGCTGCTCCGGGCCGGGCAGCGCGTCGTCAGCATGGACGACTTCTCGACCGGATACCCGGCCAACCTCGACGAGGTGAGGGCGAGCGTCGGCGAGGCGGCGTGGACGCGGCATCGTTTCATCGAAGGCGACATCGGCGACGAGCGGGCCTGCGCCGCGGCCTGCGAAGGCGTCGAAGTCGTGCTTCACGAGGCGGCGCTCGGCTCCGTGCCGCGCTCGATCGTCGACCCGCTGGCGACGCATCGCGCCAACGCCACCGGTTCGCTCAACCTGCTCGTCGCCGCCCGCGATGCCGGCGTGAAGCGGTTCGTCTATGCCGCATCGAGCTCGACCTACGGAGATTCGCCGTCGCTGCCGAAGGTCGAGGACGACATCGGCCGACCGCTGTCGCCCTATGCGGTCACGAAGTACGTCAACGAGCTGTACGCCGACGTGTTCGCCCGCTGCTACGGCCTGGCCTCGATCGGGCTGCGCTACTTCAACGTCTTCGGGACCCGGCAGGATCCGCAGGGCGCGTACGCGGCGGTGATCCCGCGCTGGGTCGCCGCGATGCTGGCGGCCGAGCCCTGCGTCATCTACGGCGACGGCGAGACCTCGCGCGACTTCTGCTACGTTGCCAACGTGGTCCAGGCCAACCTGCGCGCGGCGCTGGTCGACGATCCGCAAGCCCTCAACCAGGTCTACAACGTGGCGGTCGGCGACCGCACGTCGCTGCGCGACCTTCATGCCGCAATCGAGACGGCGCTCCATGGGCACGATCCGTCGCTGCGTATCGCGCCGGCGCAGTTCGCCGACTTCCGCGACGGCGACATCCGCCATTCGTTGGCCGACGTGAGCAAGGCGCGCCGCCTGCTCGGCTATGTTCCGACGCACAATCTGCGCGCTGGCCTCGCCGAAGCCGTCGAATGGTATGTNCGCAACGCAAGTCGGATGCCCTCCGATTCCGGGCCNAAGACGTAGACGCGCTGCATCGGATCCGTCGGATCGTCGCCAGACGGCGCCCGCGGCGGCCGTTGTCGGCGTCGGTTCTCGCGGCGCGGCGCTCGCGGCGAGCGTCATTCACCTAGGGACTCCATCGTGTGCGGGAGCCACCTGCTGTTGCGCAAGCAGTGAGCGGCGACGCTTACGACATCTCGACGCGGTCGAAGGCCAGCTCCAGGGTCTCGACGACGACGCTGCCCTCGACGGCGCGAAGCGGCGTATAGGAAAGGCTCACCGGACGGGCGTTCCTGAAGCGCCACGTCAGGACGACGGTCGACCGGTCTTCGGCGAGGAGCTCGACCTTCACGGTGCGCCGCAGCGGTGCCTTGCCGCGTCGCGCCTTGTTCCACCAGGCGTACAGGTCGAGGCTGCCGACGACGCCGCGCCTGAGGACGAGAAAGGGGCTCGCCGCCGCGCCCGTCGACGCGACCTCGCTCGCATCCGTTGCCTCGGCGCGACCGCCGGCTAGGTCGAGCGTGAACGCCGGGAAGACGACCTCGGAAAATCCGGCGCTCGCCGAACGCGGGTCCGCCGTGCCGAAATCGACGAGGAAGTTCGAGTTCGCGCAGGGACGATCGCGCATCGCCGGCTCCGGCCTATTCCATCTGCAGGCGCTCGTAGGCGAGCACCATTTCCTCGATCGCCACGTCGCTGCCCTTGGCATTGAACGGCCCGCTCGCGTGCTTGACGATGCGCGCGCGCAGGAGTTTCCAGGTCTGCACGACCTGCGAGTGGTCTTCGTTCTGCAGCTGGATGGTGACGGTGCGCAAGGCGTTCTGGTCGCCGTTCCTGATCTCGTCGAGCCACGCATACAGGTCGAGCGAGCCGATGATGCCGCGCTTGAGCGTCACGTCGGCGGCGCGGTTGAGCCCGGTGATCTTCATGACGCTGTTCTCCTTGGAGTTGCCGTTGCGGTACTCCTTGACGACGACGTCCATGCCGATGGCGCTGACCTCCTGGAAGCCGGCCTGCGGCCCGTCGGTGTTGCCGGTGCCGAGGTCGACCAGGAAGTTGAATTCCGGATAGGGGCGGTCGCGAAAGGTGGCCATGCCGGTCTCCTGCTGCCAAAAGGGGTCGATGCGACCCGTGGGCGATTTTCCCTGCAATGCGCGAAGAAGGAAGAGGGCCGGGCCACGCCAAAGCCCGCGCTGGTGTAGAACCCGCCCTGGGCGCCGGCCGTCGCCGGGCAACGGGAAAGGGATTCGCCATGAAGCGTCGTCCGGTCCTCGCGCCGGCCTCGGCCAGTGCCGTCGCATTTGCGCAAGCACCGGCCCCCGCTCCGACGCAACGGTTGCGCGGCGGCGTCGAGTCGTTGCGCGCACTCGGGGTCCTGGTGTTTCCCGATGCGATCGCGCTCGCTCCATGCCCGGCTTGACTCTTGCGCAGGCGAACGACATCCTGCGCGCCGCACTCGACGCGTCGCGCCAGGCCGGCTACAAGCCCATGGCGGTCGTCGTCCTCGACGCCGCCGGCCACCTCAAGGCCGCCCAGCGCGAGGACGGAGCGAGCATGTTCCGCATCGACATCGCCACCGGCAAGGCCTGGGCGGCGATCGGCATGGGCGCGTCGAGCCGGATCCTGGCGCAACGCGCCAAGGACAACCCGAACTTCTTCGTCGCCCTCGCGGCGACCGCGCACGGACATTTCCTGCCGCAGACCGGCGCGGTCCTGATAAAGGAACCGGCAGGCGAGCTGCTCGGCGCGGTGGGCGCTTCCGGCGGCACGGGCGACGAAGACGAGGCGATCTGCATCGCCGGCGTTCTCGCTGCCGGATTGCTCCACGGCTGACCCGGGCCGGTTTTCGCTCCGGCGCGGCGCTACAGTGAGCCCGTGTCGACTTGCTCCGCGCCTGCCGTCCTCGAGCTCATCGGCAACACGCCGCTGGTGCGCGTGACAAGGCTGGACACCGGCCCGTGCGCGCTGTTCCTCAAGCTCGAATCGCAGAATCCGGGCGGCTCGATCAAGGACCGGATCGGCGTGTCGATGATCGACGCTGCCGAGCGCGACGGCCGCCTGGGACCGGGCGGCACGGTCGTCGAGGCGACCGCGGGCAACACCGGCTTGGGCCTGGCGCTGGTGGCGCGGGCCAAGGGCTACCGCGTCGTCCTCGTCGTTCCCGACAAGATGTCGACCGAGAAGGTGCTGCACCTGAAGGCGCTCGGCGCCGAGGTGCATGTGACGCGCTCCGATGTCGGCAAGGGCCACCCCGCCTACTACCAGGACCTGGCGGCCCGGCTCGCCGGCGACATCCCGGGCGCCTTCTTCGCCGATCAGTTCAACAACCCGGCCAACGCTCTGGCCCACGAGCGAACGACCGGGCCCGAGGTCTGGGAGCAGATGGGGCATGACCTCGACGCGATCGTCGCCGGCGTCGGCTCGGGCGGAACGCTCGCCGGGCTCACGCACTACTTCCGCACCGTGCAGCCGAAGCTCGGCTTCGTCCTCGCCGACCCGGCCGGCTCGATCGTCGCCGAGTACACGCGGACCGGCATCGTCGGCGAGGTGTCGGGCTCGTGGGCGGTCGAAGGCATCGGCGAGGACTTCATCCCGAAGGTCGCCGACCTTTCGGGAGTGACCGAGGCCTACACGATCAGCGACGCCGAGAGCTTCGCGACGGCGCGCGAGCTGCTCCGCGCCGAAGGCATCCTCGGCGGCTCGTCGACCGGAACGCTGCTCGCCGCGGCGCTGCGCTACTGCCGGTCGCGGACGCGGGCGCAGCGCGTCGTGACCTTCGTCTGCGACACCGGGACGCGCTATCTCTCCAAGGTCTACAACGACCAGTGGATGATCGACCAGGGCCTGCTCGCGCGGCACCGCTTCGGCGACCTGCGCGACGTCGTCTCGCGGCGCAACGAAGACGGTGGCGTCGTCAGCGTCGCGCCCGACGACACCCTGCTCACCGCCTACCACCGGATGCGCCTGGCCGACGTCTCGCAGCTGCCGGTGCTCGACGGCGACAAGCTCGTCGGCGTGATCGACGAATCGGACGTGCTGCTGAGCGTGCACGGCGACGCCGACCGCTTCGGCGCCCGCGTCGACAGCGCCATGACCGATGCCCCCGAGACCTTGTCGCCGCGGGCGAGCATCGCCGAGGTCGAGGCGGTGCTGGATCGCGGCCTCGTCGCGATCGTTGCCGACGCCGCGGGCTTTCACGGCCTCATCACGCGCGTCGACCTCTTGAATCATTTGCGCAGGAGCGTGAAGTGAGCGAAACCGGATCGAAGAAGGAACCCGCGGGCGAGTCCGCTTTCGCCACGCGCGCCATCCACGCCGGCCAGTCGCCCGACCCGACGACGGGCGCGATCATGCCGCCGATCTATGCGACCTCGACCTTCGTGCAGCAGAGCCCCGGCGTGCACAAGGGCTTCGACTACGGCCGCTCGCACAACCCGACCCGCTTCGCGCTCGAGCGCTGTGTCGCCGACCTCGAGGGCGGCGCGCAGGCCTTCGCCTTCGCCTCCGGACTGGCCGCGATCGCGACCGTCCTCGAGCTGCTCGACGCCGGCTCGCACATCGTCTCGGGCGACGACGTCTACGGCGGNACGTTTCGCCTCTTCGAGCGGGTGCGCAGGAAGAGCGCCGGGCACCGCTTCAGCTTCGTCGACCTGGCCAACCCTTCGCGCCTGGCCGCGGCGCTGACGCCCGAGACCCGGCTCGTCTGGGTCGAATCGCCGACCAATCCGCTCCTGCGCCTGGCCGACCTGCGCGCCATCGCGACGCTGTGCCGCGAGCGCGGCATCCTGTGCGCCGCCGACAACACGTTCGCGAGCCCGTGGGTACAGCGCCCGCTCGAGCTCGGCTTCGACATCGTCGTGCACTCGACGACGAAGTACCTGAACGGCCACTCCGACGTCATCGGCGGCATCGCCGTCGTCGGTCGCGACGAGCGCCTCGCGCCGCTGCGCGAGAGGCTCGGCTTTCTGCAGAACGCGGTCGGCGCGATCGCCGGGCCGTTCGACAGCTTCCTGGTGCTGCGCGGTGTGAAGACGCTGGCCCTGCGCATGGAGCGCCATTGCGCGAGCGCGCTCGAGCTGGCGCGCTGGCTCGAGCAGCAGCCGCGCGTCGCGCGCGTCCACTATCCGGGCCTGGCCTCGCATCCGCAGCACGCGCTCGCGTTGCGGCAGATGCACGGCTTCGGCGGAATGATCTCGCTCGATCTCGCGACCGATCTCGCCGGCGCGCGGCGCTTTCTCGAATCGGTCCGCATCTTCGCGCTCGCCGAAAGCCTGGGCGGCGTCGAGAGCCTGATCGAGCACCCGGCGATCATGACGCACGCGACGATTCCCGCCGAGACGCGCACGACGCTCGGCATTGGCGACGCGCTGGTGCGACTGTCGGTCGGGATCGAGGACGTCGAGGATCTCCGCGCCGACCTGGCGCAGGCGCTGGCGCGGATCTAGAAGGGTGCGCTGCACCTGGCGCTTGCCGGCGCGGCGCGTCAACGGCGCACGGTCGACGCGCCCTGGCCGTAGAGGAGCTTGCGTTCCTCGTCGCTCATGGGCGCAGGCGGCTTGGGCGGGTTGATCTCCTTCGCGAGCGCGTAGGCACGCTCAGTCGCCGGGCGCGCCGCGATCGCATCGAGCCAGCGCTTGAGGTTCGCGAAGTCCTCGATCTTCTGATTCAGGCGCGCGTAACCGGCCGTCCAGGGATAGCAGGCGATGTCGGCAATCGAGTACTCGCCGCACCCGGCGCCGGCGACGAAGTCGCGGCCTTCGAGCCGCTTGTCGAGCACGGCGAAGAGGCGCGCGGTTTCGCGCTCGTAGCGGTCGATCGCGTAGGGAATCCTTTCCGGAGCGGCGTGGTTGAAATGCCCGTTCTGGCCGGCCATCGGGCCGAGGTTGGCCATCTGCCAGAACAGCCACTCGAGCGCCTCGGTGCGGCCGCGCAGGTCCTGAGGAATCAAGGCGCGCGTCTTGTCGGCGAGATAGAGCAGGATCGCGCCCGATTCGAATACCGAAATCGCCGCACCGCCATCGGCCGGTGTGCGGTCGACGATGGCGGGGATGCGGTTGTTCGGCGCGATGGCGAGAAAGCCGGGCTCGAACTGCTGGCCTTTGCCGATGTTGACGGGAACGATCCGATACGGAAGTCCCGTCTCCTCGAGGTAGATCGTGAGCTTGTGGCCGTTCGGCGTGGTCCAGTAGTGCAGGTCGATCATGGCGGCTTTCGAATGACGAAGCGCCCAGCATAGGAGCGATCTACGATCCGCGCTGACCATGGACCATCTGCCCCTGATCGATCTGCGTGCCGCGCCGGACGACGTTTTCCGCGGCATCGGCCAGGCATGCCGGGCGCACGGCTTCTTCTACGTCGTCGGCCACGGCATCGACGAATCGCTCGGCGAGCGGCTCGACGCGCTGAGCCGGAGCTTCTTCGCCCTTCCCGAGGCGACCAAGGCGCGCTGGGCGATGCCGCTCGGCGGCCGCGCCTGGCGCGGCTGGTTTCCGCTCGGCGGCGAGCTGACCTCGGGGCGGCCCGACTGGAAGGAAGGCCTCTACCTCGGCAGCGAGCTCGGCGACGACCACCCGCGCGTGGCCGCGGGCGTGCCGCTGCACGGCAAGAACCTGATCCCGGGCGACGAAGTGCTGCCGGGCCTGCGCACGACGATCCTCGAGTGGATCGCGCAGGTCAGCGCGCTCGGACATCGCGTCATGGAAGCCATCGCCGGGTCGCTCGCCTTGCCTGCCGACTACTTCGCGACTCGATACACGGCCAATCCGCTCATCCTCTTTCGCATCTTCCAGTACCCGAGCCGGCCCGTGCCCGACGGCCTCGACGTCCGCGACGGCGTCGGCGAGCACACGGACTACGGCCTGCTCACCCTGCTGCGGCAGGACAGCGTCGGCGGCCTGCAGGTGCGAACGGCGGCAGGCTGGATCGAGGCGCCGCCGGTGCCGCGCTCGTTCGTCTGCAACATCGGCGACATGCTCGACCGCATGACCGGCGGCCTCTACAAGAGCACGCCGCACCGTGTCCGCCTGAACACGAGCGGGCGCGATCGGCTGTCGTTTCCGCTCTTCTTCGACCCCGACTTCGACGCACGCATCGCGCCCATCCGCAGCGCCGCGACCGACGACCACGCGACCCGCTGGGACGGCGCGAGCGTGCACACCTTCGAGGGCACGTACGGCGACTATCTGCTCGGCAAGGTCGGCAAGGTCTTTCCGGATCTCAAGCGCGTGGTGCTTTGAAGGCGGGTCTGCGGCTCGCGTTTATCCTTCGCCGCCATGCCCGACCGCCTCATCCTCACCTGCGAGCACGCCGGCAACGTCGTTCCGGCGAAGTACCGGTCGCTCTTCGCCGAGCACGGTCATCTCCTGCCGACGCATCGCGGCTGGGACCCGGGAGCGTTGCTGCTCGCCCGCGAGATGGCCGAGCGCTTCTCGGCGTCGCTCTATTTCGCGACGACGACGCGCCTGCTCGTCGATCTGAACCGGTCGGTCGGAACGCCGGAGCTGCATTCCGAGGCGACGCGTCACCTGCCGCTTGCCGAGCGGCGGCGGATCCTCGATCGCTACTACCACCCGCATCGACGCCGTGTCGACGAAGCGATGGCCGAGGCGATGCGCGCAAGCCGCGATCGCATCATCCACATCGCCTCGCACAGCTTCACACCCGAGCTGCACGGCCACGTGCGCACCGCCGACATCGGGCTGCTCTACGACCCGGGCCGGGCCGGTGAAGTCGCCTTCTGCACGAGGTGGCTCGAGGCGCTGAAGAGTGCCGATCCGTCGCTGCGCCTGCGCCGCAACTATCCCTACCGGGGCAAGAGCGACGGCGTTGCGCAGGCGCTGCGCCGCAGGTACCCGCCAGGTCGCTACGTCGGGATCGAGCTCGAGGTGAACCAGCGCTACGTCGAGCGGGGCGGGCCGGCCTGGCCGAAAGTGCGGCGAACGCTGATCGAGACGCTCGCCGAAGTGCTTCAGCTCCGCGGTGGCACCGGGCCCGACGGCGGATAGGCCGGCGCCGGCTGCGGCGGCGGATAGCCCTGCGGCGCCGGCTCGTAAGCCTGCGGCGCGCGCGTGACGCGGGTGCGGCCGGCGGTCGTGACCAGAACCACCGGGTCGCCGACTGCCCAGTTGTCGGTGCTGGCGGCCTGAATCACGGAACGGCGCTCGCCGTTGCGCATCTGGACCAGGATCTCGACGCCGTTCTGCTGCGTCGCGCCGCGCTCGACCGAGTTGCCGATGACGCCACCGAGGACCGCGCCGATGACGCTGCCGACGAACGCTCCGTTGCCGCCGCCGACGTTCGAGCCGGCGACGCCGCCGGCGATGGCGCCGGCGCCGGCGCCGATGCCGCTCTGGGTGCCGTCGATGGTGACCGGGCGGACCGAGAGCACGGTGCCGTCGAGCACCTGCGACATGCGTTGTGCCTGGTACGGCTGCACCACGTCGGGACTGGCGGTCACACAGGCGGCGAGCGCAACGACGGACAGGGCGGCCAGAACGTGTCTCATGCTTTTCTCCTCGATGGTCTGCCATCAGCAACGCGGCGGACGCGCATCAGTTGACCACAAAGCCCGCGCCATCGCCTTGCGCGAGNNGCGAAGACCGTGCAAAGAAGTGTGAGTTTCAGCCGTGCAGGCGGCTGTTGCGCGGCACGCTGGCGAGCAGGAACTCCATCTGGTCGGCGAGGATGCGCCGGCCGCGCAGGATCATGTCTTCGTGCAGGCTCGGCACGTAAGGCAGGTAGTGCAGCGACATGTGCGCTTCTTCGGGAAGACGGTTGCCCTTGTGGCCGTTGCACGGGCGGCACGCGGTGATGCAGTTCATCCACGTGTCGCGGCCGCCGCGCGACGTCGGGACGATGTGTTCGCGCGTCAGGTCGTCGAGCGCGAAGTGGCCGGCGCAGTAGGCGCAGACCTGGCGATCGCGGGCGAACAGCTTCGGATTGCTGAGCGCCGGCGTGCGCCGCCAGGCGCGGCTCGGCACAGCGCCGCGGACGGCGACGATCGGGTGCACCTCGATGCGCGACTGCAGCCCGGTGCGCCGCTGCACGCCGCCGCGCAGCACGTGAAACGCATGGCCGAGCGTCCACGCCACGCCGTCGCTGGCGTAGAGCACGGCCGCTTCCCGGGCCGAGATCCAGGCCTGGGGCCGGCCGGACATGTCGAGTTGCAGGACTTCCATCAACCCCCGAGCGTAATGCAAGAACCCGGCCCGGCTCAAGACAAGGTATCTGCCGGCGCGCGCCGCCGATGCGGTGGCGCTACGCCGGCGCGGCTGGATAGAGCCCGCGCTGGCGCGCCATCAGCCGGGTCAGGCCGAGCAGGGCGCCGATATTCGGCGTCGCCACGCCGACGCGTGCGCCGATCTCATGGACGGCACCGACCAGCGCGTCGAGCTCGAGCGGCCGGCCGGCGAGCGCGTCCTGCAGCATCGAGGTCCGGAAGCTGCCGAGCTGGCGGGCCAGCGCCATGCGCTCTTCGCCCGACTGCGCGATCGGACAGCCGATCCGCTCGCCGATGGCGGCCGCTTCGGCCATCGTCCGCATCATGAAGGCATGGACGAGCGGATCGTCGAGGATCGCGTCGCTCATCGCCCCGGTCAGTGCCGAGACCGGGTTCATCGTCATGTTGCCCCACAGCTTGTACCAGGCGTCGCGGCGCACGTCGGCGCTCGGCTCGGCCTGAAAGCCTGCCTCGGCCAGCGCCGCGCAGACGGCACGAACGCGCGGCGTATCGCCGCCGCCCGCGGCCTCGCCGACGATGAGGCGCTCGCCGAAGCCGTGCCGGACGACGCCGGGCTCCGGGCACGACGCCGCAAGGTGGACGACGCAGCCCAAGACGCGCTCGAGCGGCAGCTGCGCCAGCAGCCGCCCGCCCGGGTCGACGCTGGCCAGCGGTGGCTCGTCGGGCGCGGCAGCCGGCATGAACCACCAGAGCACGCCGTTCATCGCCGGCAGGACGATGGTCGAGGCGCCCAGGAGCGGTGCCAGCGCCGGAGCGACGGCGGCCAGGGCCGGCGCCTTGAGGGTGACGATGACGAGCTGCTGCTCGCCGAGCGCCGACGCGTCGTCGCTCGCCTGGAAGTGCGAGACGGACCGTTTTCCGGCCGATTCGACGACGAGGCCGCGCTCGCGAACGCGCGCCAGCGTCTCGCCGCGAGCCAGCGCGCAAACGCTGTGCCCGGCGTCGGCCATGCGCGCGGCGATCAGGCCGCCGACGGCGCCCAGGCCGACGATGGCGACCTTCACGCGCGGCTCCCCGTGCCCAGAATGTCATGAAGCAAGGACAAATCTCCTCGACGCCGTGATACGCCTGCGACGATTTTTCTGCAAAATAGCACGATCGTTCGTTTTTCTCCGAAGCTTCGATCCGACGTGTCCGCCGTGAATTCTCTCGCCTCCGACGCTGCCGCACCGGCAGCGGCCGAGGCCGCGCCCAAGGCGTTGATGAAGGGCCGGCAAACGCGCGCCGCGATCGTCGACGCGGCGCTGGCACTGGCTTCGCAGAACGGGATCGAAGGTCTGTCGATCGGCGCGCTGGCCGAGGCGACGGGAATGAGCAAGTCGGGCGTCTTCGCCCACTTCGGCTCGCGCGAGGAGCTGCAGATCTCGGTCATCCGCGAGTATCACGATCGCTTCGAGGCCGAGGTGTTCCGGCCGGCGCTGCAG
>JGI24140J50213_10001189_pt1 | contig 11559 bp, 8 predicted proteins | sample BarGraIncu00222A_FD_50213 | JGI IMG/M metagenome (IMG submission 50213)
TCCGATTTCCGGCATCAGGCGCCTCTTGGTGGGCCTCAGGCGCTGGACCGTCGGGTTGAGNNGTNTGCTGGTTGGCCTCGGGCGGCTTCCGATTACCGGCATCAGGCGCCTCTTGGTGGGCCTCAGGCGCTGGACCGTCGGGTTGGGCAGTCTGCTGGTTGGCCTCGGGCGGCTTCCGATAACCGGCATCAGGCGCCTCTTGGTGGGCCTCAGGCGCTGGACCGTCGGGTTGGGGCACTTGATCGCTAAGGGGTACCAACAGGCATGCACCCGTTTGTCGACCAGGCCCGTCGCCAGACGACACCGTGGCCCGTCAGAATCCAGACGACACCGTGGCCCGTCAGAATCGAGCGTATTGGTGGAGAGGCCCATCGGCCTCATGAAGCGAACGGGCAGTGGGCAACCCCGCCGTGAACCCGTCCGGCATCGCTTCCGTTTTCTGCTTGGATCCGGACAGAGCGAGGAGGAGGATGAGCCCAACTACATCGTCCACCTCGACCCCGAGCGTCTGATGGATCTGAACGCCGACTATGCCGGTGTTGATCGGCGAGTTCCGCATCCGGGCAACGGAATCGAGGCGGAGCCGATCGTGGACAGTTAGCGGCCGGCGAGCACCTGACCTACGAGCAAACGCGGGGCCCAAGCCTCGTGGCCGAAGCAATGGGCCACCAAGAAGATGCCACATCCGAAGGTGGCAGCGCTTAGTCAGCCGTCGCGCGTGTGACTCGTTATCGATAACGATTGGAGAGTAGGCTTCGGGCGTGACCGCCACCCCCTCGCGCATCACAATTCACGACGTCGCTGCCCGAGCAGGAGTCTCAACGGCGACCGTCTCCAAGGTCGTCAACGGTAGGTATGGCGTCGCTGCGGCAACCAATGAGCGTGTGCAGCGAGTTATCGACGAGCTCGGCTACGAGCCCAGCTTGGTTGCCAGGAGTCTTCGTAGCCACCGGACGAACGTCATCGGGATCCTAGTGGCCGACCTGGAGCCTTTCAGCGCAGAGCTTCTCAAGGGCGCCGCACGTGGCATTCGCGGCTCCGGCTACGAGCTCGTCGTCTACTCCGCCGGAGGCCGGACCAATGACCAGATCGGCTGGGAGCATAAGTACCTCACCCGACTGGTCGGAACCCTGATCGATGGCGCTGTCCTGGTGACACCCACGATCGTGGACGCTCCATCCGAGGTGCCAGTCGTCGCGGTGGACCCGCACCGAGGCCGGACAGGTACGCCCACCGTCGACGCGGACAACCTGAACGGTGCACGTATAGCCACCCAGCACCTGCTGGATCTAGGGCATCGACGCATAGGGTTCCTGGCGGGACGTTCGGACCTCGAGTCATCTCGACTGCGGGAGAAGGGATATCGCAAGGCTCTGGCGGCGGCAGGCATCACCATCAACCCCCAGCTGATGGAGGTCGGCGGCTACGAGCAGGAGTTCTCCGAGACCGCCGCCCATGCCCTGCTCACCCTTCCTGAGCCGCCGACCGCGATCTTCGCGGCCAATGATCTGTCCGCCATCGGGGTGCTTGCCGCCGCCCATTCTCTCGGGCTGTCGGTCCCGACGGACCTGTCGGTTGTCGGCTTCGACAATGTGCCCGAGTCGGTTTTAGCCGATCCTCCTTTGACGACGGTGAACCAGCCCATCCAGGAGATGGGCCAGCGGGCGGTCGAGCTGTTGCTCAGCCTGCTGGCCGGGCAGCCGATCGCAGAGCATCTGACCTTGCCCACCAGCCTCGTTGTTCGGCAGTCCACTGCGCCGTTTCACACGGTCAAACCAAAGCGCGGCGGCCGACCTGCCAGGTCGGCCAAGGGCCGTACTCCCGCGAAGGCCTGACGGTTCGCCAGCGAAGCTCCCCACCGGCCTGATCGTCGTCAGGCTCGCGGGGGCAGGCAGCCATAGCCAATGGTCACTCCTCGCCAGAGCCGTCCGCTGACTGGTGGCGAGGACCTGATGGTGGCCAGCACACGATCCTAACTGCGGTGCGGAGCACCGCCGGCGAGCGACAGACCCTGCTGCAAGGCGAAGTACTGAGTCTTGGGCTGCAGGCTCTCGTCATAGATGCTCGCCGATCCTTCGCCGGCGAAGACTCCGGGAACCCATGAGTACGCATCACCGAAGCCCCAGACGGTGTAGGAGATGCACTGTCGAACCAGCAGGCATGCCCCCAGCATCTGGCTGTAGTCAGCATTCTGGGCGAGCTGTCCGGGGGTGGTAACAGGAAGCGTTGTCCGAACATCCACCTCGGTGAGCGCCACCTTGAGCCCGAGATTGCCAAACCGCTGCAGGTTCTGCGGTATCTGGTCGGGGAAGCCGAACTGGGTGTCCAGGTGTCCTTGCGCCCCAACACCATTGATCGGCACACCTTCAGCGCGCAACTGCTTCACCAACGCGAACACGGCGTCGCTCTTGGCGCCCATACCTTCGATGTTGTAGTCGTTGTAGAAAAGCAGGGCGNGCGGATCTGCCTNGTGAGCCCAACGGAACGCGTCGGCAATATAGCCAGGGCCCATGGCGCGCAACCAGAGCGTGTCCCTCATCGTGCCGTCGTCGTTGAACGCCTCATTGACGACGTCCCACTGCCAGATGTGACCCTTGAAGTGCGAGACCTCATCGGTGATGTGCTTGTGCAACAGCTCTCGCAGCTGTGCTGGCGTGAAGGTACCGGTGGTCAGCCAGTCCGGAAGCTGGTTCTGCCACACGAGCGTGTGACCCCAGGCCGGGTTCGCAGAGCGCCTGCCGGTAGCCGGCCTCCCGGCGCCGTGAGGACTCCAGATCAGGACGACCAGCCGTGAAGCCGAGGCGCCGGTGCCCAAGCTCGATCAGGTGCCGGGTGGCGAGCAGCCCGCCGGTAAGGTTGTCCTACTCCACTGACGGAAGCTCCGCCGACACGGCATGCGGGTCGATTTCCACGACCGGCACGCCTGCGTAGGCGTCCACCACCATCGGCGTCACGATGACCGCGCCCTTGGTGAGCGTGCCACTGGGCCGGGACAGGTACCGCCGCTCCCAGCCGGCACGCCTACTCTGGCGGGCCCGGCGTAGGCGAGCAGCTCGTAGTCGGTGTCCCCGAGCCCCGAACCGGCACGTTGAGGATCTCGGCGCTGAATGGCTCGAACTCGGCGACCAGGATCCCGATCACGTGCGTTCGGCGGGACCGCAGACTTCGCGCAGCCAGGCTCGACTCGTAGCCAAGTTCTTGGACGACCCCCAGCACTCTCGCCGAGGCGGCGGTCGCGATGCCGTCGCGCCCGTTGATTACCTTGGAGACGGTCGCCACCGACACGCCCGCCGCCTGGGCGACGTCTGTGATCGTCAGTCTGCGTGCCATGGAGGACATATTACGGTTTGGATAACGTTATCGACAACGATTGACATCCACGCCCGTTGCTGCAAGAGTCCACAACATCCCGAGTCGACGAGAACTTCGGCGATGAAGGNGACGGCACCACTCCCAACTGTGGCTCCCGGCATTGGCGCGGCGTGCTCTGACGCACGCAACTTCAGCGCAGACGCCGCAGACTGGGGGACGGTGACGGCCAGGCATGACAACCGGACACAGGCCGACGCGCACATCAGCGGCGACCGCCGGTTCCGCTCCCCAGGGGGCAATCTCCGCATTTTCTGCTGCTCAACGAGGAGGAAAGAACTCATGAAGCTGAGGAAGTCCCTGGCGGTATCAGCCGCCCTGGCGATGAGTGCTGCAGGGCTCACGGCCTGTGGCAGCGGTAGCAGCGGCGTTAGCAGCAGCACCGGTGGCGCGACGACCATGACGTTCTGGCACAACGCCACGACGGGCGATGGCAAGGCCTTCTGGGCCAAGACCGTTGCTGACTTCGAGAAGACCCACCCGAATGTGAAGATCAACATTCAGGCGATCCAGAACGAGGAGCTCGACGGCAAGCTGCAGACGGCGCTCAACTCGGGTTCCGCACCGGACATCTTCCTGCAGCGCGGTGGCGGGAAGATGTCGGCCATGGTCGACGCCGGCCAGGTCATGGACATCACCAGCTCCGTCACAGCTACCACCAAGAAGGCCATCTCCGCTGGGTCCTTCAAGGCGGAGGAGCTCAACGGCAAGACCTATGCCATGCCGGTCGCGACCCTGCCGGGCGGGATCTTCTACAGCAAGGACCTCTTCGCGAAGGCGGGGATCACTAAGACCCCCAAGACGATCGAGGACCTGAACGCCGCCGTGGCGAAGCTCAAGGCGGCCGGTGTCGACCCGATCGCCCTCGGGGCGAAGGACGCCTGGCCCGCGGCGCACTGGTTCTTCTGGTTCTCGCTTCGCGAGTGCAGCGCCGACACGATGAACAAGGCCGCTGCCACCAAGACGTTCACCGACCCGTGCTGGCTGAAGGCCGGCCAGGACCTCGCGACGTTCTCCGGCACGAAGCCGTTCAACAAGGGCTTTCTGACCACAGCCGCGCAGCAGGGTGCTGGGAGCTCCGCGGGGCTGGTAGCGAACCACAAGTCGGCCATGGAGCTCATGGGGGCCTGGGACCCGGGAGTCATCGCCTCCCTCACCCCGGACCAGAAGCCGCTGCCGGACCTCGGATGGTTCCCCTTCCCGTCGATCTCGGGCGGACAGGGTGACCCGGCGGCGATCATGGGCGGTGTCGACGGCTACTCGTGCTCCGCCAAGGCCCCCAAGCCGGCTTGCACCGACTTCTTGAACTACATCGCGACCACCCCCGTCCAGGAGGCGTACTACAAGGCCTTCAATGCACCTCCGGTGAACACTGCGGCTCAGAGCGTCGTGACCGAGTCCTACCTCAAGGACATCCTGGTCGCGTACAACAGTGCCCCCTACGTGTCCCAGTGGCTGGATACCGTTTACGGTCAGAACGTCGGCAACGCTCTCAACACCGGCGTGGTGGACATGCTGGCCGGGACCGGAGACGCCGCGGGCATCATCAAGGCGGCCAACAACGCCGCCGCGAAGGCATAGAGCGCGACGCACATGTCTGTTTCCACTCGCGGAAGCTCATCGGTCCCGAAGGGCCCGCCTGTGAATCTCCTGCCCGACGGGGCCAGCACAACCCCTGCGCTGCCCCCGTCGGGTGTCGGACGACGCCGACGCGGAATTGGCTGGGCGGCACGCCTTGAGATCGCAATTCTCTCTGGCCCCGCCATCATCATCTTCTTGGCCTTCGTGATCCTTCCGGTCATCATGGCCGCCTACTACGGCTTCTTCAGCTGGAAGGGCTATGGGCGGCCGGTCGACTTCATCGGCCTGCGCAACTACGTCACCATCTTCCACGACGGGCTCTTCCTCGATGCTCTGAAGCACAACGGGATGATCGTCGTGCTGTCCCTGGTGATGCAGGGACCCATCGCGATCGGCATGGCGCTGCTGCTCAACAAGAAGATGCACGGGAAGTCCGTGATCCGCGTGCTCATCTTCGTCCCGTACGTGATCTCCGAGGTCATCGTCGGCACCGGCTGGAGCCTGATGCTCCAGNCCAGCGGNGCCGTGAACGATCTGTTGAAGAGCATCGGACTGGGCGGACTCGCCCACGACTGGCTGTCGGACCCGAAGATCGCGATCTGGTCACTGATGGTGATCATCTCGTGGAAGTACATCGGGTTCGCGGTGCTCCTCTTCCTGGCCGGTCTCCAGGGCATTCCGGTGGAGCTGCAGGAAGCGGCGGCGATCGACGGTGCCTCCTACTGGCAGATACAACGCCGGATCACGTTGCCGCTCTTGGGGCCGACGATCCGTATCTGGGCATTCCTGTCGATCATCGGCTCACTGCAGCTCTTCGACCTCGTGTACATCATCTGGGGGCAGTACGTCTCCTCGACGGCAGGCACCTCGACGATGGCCACCTACATGGTCTCGAACGGTCGTAACTCGGGCAACTACGGCTACGGCAATGCCGTGGCTGTCGTGCTCTTCCTGATCTCGCTCGTCATTGCACTCATTTACCAGCGCTTCGTCCTACGCCGCGACACCGAGGGCGCGCTTACGGAGGGCAAGAACTGATGTCTGAAACCACTCTTGACGAGCCGGCTCAGGTGCCGGGCACCCGCAGGGAACGCCCCAAGCGCGACTGGGGCAACCCGGCGATCTACTTCATGGCGCTCCTGCTGGTCGCCTCCATGCTTGCGCCCGTGGTCTACATCATCCTCGGCGGGTTCCGCACAAACTCCCAGATTACCAACAGCCCGGCCGGGCTCCCGAGTCCTTGGGCGATCGGCAACTACCTCGACGTCCTGACGGGCGGGGTCTTCTGGCAGGAGGTGGTGAACTCGACGATCTCGGCGGTCTCCACGACGCTGGGTGTCGTGGTCCTGGGCCTGATGGCGAGCTATGTTCTCGCGCGCTACCGCTTCCGCGGACGCGGTGCGATGTACACCTTGTTTGCCGCCGGCCTCATGTTCCCCATGACCGTAGCGATCACGCCGCTGTACATCATGATCAAGAGCCTGGGTCTGATCAACACGCTGCCGGGGATCATCCTCCCGCAGATCGCCTTCGCCCTGCCGGTGACCGTCATCATCCTCGTGCCCTTCCTGAGGGCGATCCCGGACGAGATCGAGGAGGCCGCATCGATCGATGGGTGTAGCCGCCTGGGATTCTTCTTCCGCATGGTGGTGCCCCTGTCGGTTCCGGGCGTCGTCACGGTAGGGATCTTGGCCTTCGTCGGGAGCTGGAACAGTTACCTCCTCCCGCTGTTCGTCCTGAACGACCAGTCGACGTACACCTTGCCGCTCGGCGTGCAGGCGTTCGCGTCGCAGTACTCGGTCGACACCGCCAAGGTCCTGGCGTTCACGTCGTTGTCTATGATTCCCGCGCTGGTCTTCTTCAGCCTCTTCGAGCGTCGCATCGTCGGCGGCCTGACGGGAGCGGTCAAGGGCTAACGGACCTCGTCGGGCATCCGCTCAACCTCGGTGGGAACAGGCGCGGGGTCGGCAGCATCGAAACGGCGATCCCAGCAGGTCGCTATCCAGTATCAGTTGAAGGAGACAGGTCTTGTGACCGGCATTCCAGGCATGCCCCAGGTATCCGAGCGGGTCAGTGCGCTGCACGCGCGCATGACGCTGGAGGAGAAGCTCGCCCAGCTCGTGGGCTTCTGGGTGGATCAAGGTGGCGCGGTGGTGGCGCCCATGCAGGGTGAGATGGCGTCTTCGGGACGTCTGGAGGAGGCCACCGTCCACGGGATCGGTCACCTGACACGCGTCTACGGCACGCGGCCGGTCGATCCCGTCGAGCGGGCCGCATGGCTGTGGCGAGAGCAGCGCCGCCTTCGCACCCAGACACGGCTCGGCATACCCGCCCTGGTGCACGAGGAGTGCCTGACCGGCCTCGCCGCGTGGCAAGCNGCCACCTTCCCCACCCCGCTGGCCTGGGGCGCGTCCTTCGACCCGGACCTGGTGCGGGAGATGGGGGCACTCATCGGCGCATCCATGCGTGAGCTCGGCGTGCACCAGGGCCTCGCCCCGGTTCTGGACGTGATCCGCGACCCGCGCTGGGGGCGGGTCGACGAGTGCATCGGTGAGGACCCATACCTGGTCGGCACGGTAGGCACCGCCTACGTGCTCGGCCTGCAGTCCGCAGGCGTGCACGCCACGCTCAAGCACTTCGTCGGGTACTCCGCCTCGCGCGCCGGCCGTAACCATGCCCCGGTCAGCGCAGGTCCACGCGAGCTGGCCGACGTGCTGCTGCCACCCTTCGAGATGGCGGTGCTCGATGGTGGGGTGCGCTCGGTCATGAACTCCTACACCGCACTGGACGGCGTGCCGACCGCCGCCGACCCCACCTACCTCACCGAGCTCCTGCGTGAGACCTGGGGGTTCGACGGCGTCGTGGTCTCGGACTACTTCTCGGTGGCCTTCCTGCACGTCATGCACGCCGTCGCCGCGGACCTCGGGCAGGCCGCCGCGCTCGCGCTTGCCGCCGGTATCGACATCGAGCTGCCAACCGGGGACGCCTTTCTTACACCGCTGGCCGCACGCCTTCGGGCCGGCCTGGTCGACGAGGCCCTGGTGGACCGCGCGGTGCTGCGGGCGCTCGCGCAGAAGGAGGAGCTCGGCCTGCTCGACGCCACGTTCGAGGACGAACCGCCGAGCAGGATCGACCTGGACTCCCCGCAGCACCGCGACGTCGCGCGCCGGTTGGCCGAGGAGTCCGTGGTGCTGCTCACGAACGACGGCGTGCTGCCTCTGTGCGGCCCGGACCGCCGAATGCCGACGAGCGTGGCCGTTCTCGGCCCGAACGCGGACCGTGCCGACGCCCTGATGGGCTGCTACTCGTTCGCCAACCACGTGCTCGTTCACCACCCGGAGGTGCCGATGGGGTTCGACATCCCCTCGGTGCTGGAAGCGCTGCACGCGGAGCTGCCGGGCGTAGACGTCCGGTACGCCCTCGGCTGCACCGTGCAGGGCAGCGACGAGTCCGGCTTCGCCGAAGCGGTGAGGCTGGCCTCCGAGGCCGACGTCGCCGTGGTGGTGGTCGGCGACCAAGCCGGCCTGTTCGGGCGGGGCACGGTCGGCGAGGGCAACGACACCGAGACGCTCTCTCTGCCCGGCGTGCAACGTGAGCTGGTCGAGGCGGTGCGTGCCACCGGGACACCAGTGGTGATGGTGCTGCTGACCGGACGCCCCTATGCGATCAGCTGGGCGGTCGACGGGTACGCGGCGCCCGCTGCCGTGCTCCAGGCGTTCTTCCCGGGGGAAGAGGGTGGCACCGCGCTCGCGGGCGTGCTGTCCGGGCGGGTGAACCCGTCGGGCCGGCTGTCGGTGACCATGCCGCGGTCAGCAGGTGCACAGCCCTACTCCTACCTGCACCCCATCCTCGGCGGGCCGTCGGAGGTGACGAGTGCGGACAGCACACCGGTGCTGCCGTTCGGGCACGGGCTGGCCTACACCAGGTTCGCACGCACAGGCCTGAGCGTCGACGACGAGGTCACCGCAGGTGACACGTTCACTGCGCAGGTGCGGGTGTGCAACACCGGCGAACGGGCCGGCACCGACGTGGTCCAGCTGTACGCCCACGATGTGTACGCGAGCGTGAGCCGACCGGTCGCCCAGCTGCTCGGCTACCGGCGGGTGACGCTGGAGCCAGGCGAGTCGGTCGTGGTGCGGTTCCACGTGCCGACCACCCGGCTGGCGTTCTCGGATCGCTCCATGGTGCGCGTTGTCGAACCTGGCAAGGCCGAGCTGTGGGTGGGGCAGTCGTGCACCGAGAAGGAGACGACGACGTCGATCACGGTGGTCGGACCCGTGCACCGGGTGACCAGGAACGACCCACGGTTGGTGATGAGCGAGGTCATGCCCGAGATTCCTGCCCTTGCTGCCGCGTCGGAAGGCTGATCCACCGTGTCAGACACCACCCGTGCGACCGTCATCGTCAACGTGGACATTCCGGGACCGGTCATCAGCCGTCATCTGTACGGCCACTTCGCTGAGCACCTCGGACGCTGTATCTACGGCGGCTTCTGGGTGGGGGAGGACTCTGCGATCCCGAACGTGGGCGGGATCCGCCAGGACGTCGTGCAGGCGCTGCGCGAGCTGGGCATCCCCAACCTGCGCTGGCCGGGGGGCTGTTTCGCGGACGAGTACCACTGGCGTGACGGAATCGGGCCACGGACCGACCGCCCGCGGATGGTCAACACAAACTGGGGTGACGTCGAGGAGAACAACCACTTCGGCACGCACGAGTTCATGGCGCTGTGCGAGCTGCTCGGCACCGAGCCGTACATCACCGGCAACGTGGGCTCAGGGACCGTTGCAGAGATGAGCCAGTGGGTCGAGTACCTGACCCGCGCCGGGACCTCGCCGATGGTCGAGCTGCGCCGGGCCAACGGTCGCGAGGAGCCGTGGCGGGTGCCCTTCTGGGGTCTGGGCAACGAGCCGTGGGGCGGCGGCGGCCGGATGCGCGCCGAGACGTACACCGACCTGGCGCGGCAGTACGCGCTGTTCTGCAAGAACCACGGCGACAACGTGCTCCACAGGATCGCCGCCGGGGCCTCCGAGAACGACTACGCGTGGACCGAAGCACTTATGCGGGCGGTCGACGAGCTCACGCATGACACCTTCCCTGTGCTGCCCTTCGAGGCGATCTCGGTGCACTACTACACCATCGGCGGCACCTGGACCGCCAAGGGAAGCGCGACGCAGTTCGACGATGATGACTACTGGCGAACGATCGTCGCGGCGCAGGACATCGAGCCGCTGCTGCGCCGGCACATCGCGGTGATGGACCGGTACGACCCGCAGCGCCAGGTCGGTCTGGTCCTAGACGAGTGGGGCACCTGGTGGGACGTCGAACCCGGGAAGAACCCCGGGTTCCTCTACCAGCAGAACACGATGCGGGACGCGCTCGTCGCCTCGCTGCACTTCGACGTCTTCCATCGGCTGGCCGATCGCCTCTCGATGGCCAACATCGCCCAGACTGTCAACGTCCTGCAGGCCATGCTGCTGACGGACGAGGAGACCGGCGCACTCGTGCGCACCCCGACATACCACGTGTTCGAGATGAACAAGGTCCACCACGACGCCACCTCCGTGCCGGTGCACGTGCGCGCACCGCAGGCGCAGCGGGAGGTGGCCGGCCGCACTGTGCCGACCCTCTCGGCCTCGGCGAGCGTCGACGGCGGGCGGTGCCACATCTCGTTGACGAACACCGACCTGGAGCACGAGGTCATTGTCGACCTAGACCTGCGGGGAGCAACGCTGACCGAGCTGACAGCACGCGTCCTCTCGGGACAGTCGGCGGGGTCTTTCAACAGTGCCGAGCACCCTGAGGATGTCAGCCCGCAGCCGCTCGAGCTGACATCGACGTCCACCGGGGCCCGGCTCACTCTTCCACGGCACTCCTTTGCGATCGTCGAGGCCGCATGAGATCGGGTTCCCCGCTCATCAGCCGGGTGTGCGGTGTCGTCAGGATGCTGCGCCGCTCGAAGACCAATGAAAACGGTGGGTAGTCATCGTGTCTGGTAAGTCTTGGGGCGGGCCGATGCGAAGGACCAGGATGAGGAGTCGGTCGTCGCCGATTTCGTCGGTGATGCGGTAGTCGCCACTGCAGACCCCCAAGCACGACGCTCAGCGGTCAGTCGTCTAGCTGACGATTCCGCTTGGCGGGACCAGTGGGTGTCCTTTCGGGTCCTTCAGGGCCTTCGCTCGGCGTTCTGGGTGCTTGAGAAGCGCCGGTTTGAAAGACAGTCCCCATCCGATTGCAGAATTCGTAGCGGGCTTCGACGCTGTCGAGCCAGCTCTGGACGCCCGGCGTGATCCGTTCGCCCGCCGCTGCCAGAAGGTCGAGGACGGAGTTGTCGACGGTCCCGCCCAGGGCCGCCCTGATGAGCGGGGGATCCTTCGGAGGAACCGCCAACGAGTATTCGTACTCATCCCAGCCGAACGGCGCTCTTAGGTCCTGCCCGCTGATGACGAGAGCGCCTCAGCGCTGAGGTCAGCCCAGGTGTGGTGACCATCACGGTCATCGGATTTCTCTTAGGGTGGGAAACCCGGTGGCTGCCGGCCGGGAGGAAACCCGTCCGTCTGTCGGTAGNAGGCTGCACGTTGCTTCCCGTCGGGCGATAACCAAGCCCGGTTG
>JGI24140J50213_10001190_pt1 | contig 11559 bp, 5 predicted proteins | sample BarGraIncu00222A_FD_50213 | JGI IMG/M metagenome (IMG submission 50213)
CCTCTTACAATTACTAGTTTAACTAATTGGCATGTAAGTAGTATTCCTAGTGGCTTTAATATTAAAGATAATAGTGGTACTGATGTAAATAGTAGTATGCTTTTCTATTCAGGTCAATCTGTTAGACTTTATCCTACAGGAACTACTGGGGGTTCTAGTACATTTGTGTTTACTAATGCTGACGGTATTACTCTTACAATATATGTTATGCAAACTGCTCCACCTAGTACTATTTATCCTAGTATTGTTAATGGATATGCAGATGGATTACTAAGTTGGTATAGTGAGAGTGCAAGTATATTAAGTGGTACTACAACTATTGCTGTTACAATGACTACAAGTTATGCTTTTGGAACTGCGAATACTAACTATATTATTAATCGTAATGGTCATACTGCTGGTAGTGGAATGATAGATATTAACAATGGTGGCAATTCATTTAATTTAACAATGACTGAATCTGCAGTTGCAGGTGATACAATAACAATAACAATTAATTATTAAACTATGGAAAATGTAAATGATCCGAATGTTACTAACATTCAAGATGAACCAGTAGGAACAGGAACTNGTAATGTAGGTACTCCTATTAAACCCAAGTTCTTTACTGCTAAGACAATTACTATAATTATTGCTATAGTTATTGTTATAAGTTGTCTTATAATAAGTATTTTATAATATCTATTGACTTTATCAAATATTTATTGTAACTTTGCAATTAATTAATTAATCAAACTCCTATTAAAACAAGTTAAGTTATGGAACAGACATTTAAAACTACAACTCTTACTAGAGAAGAGATAGTTGCTCTTCATCAAGAGATTGGTTATGTTACTGAACAAGGTACATATCCTGGTCTTCTTACTGAGGAACTTAATGAAACAGTTAAGTATTGGCTTAGGAGACTTAATACTTTTCTTGCTAAGGAAACTAAGTCTCTAGAGAAGGAACGTATTGAACTTTGTGAGAAGTTTGGTACTCTTAATAAAGATGCTAATAAGTATGATTTTGAAGGTGAGAATGAAACTAATTTTAAAGATGATTACAAGACTCTTTGTAATATAGAAGTTCCTGTTAAACATGCTATCTTTAAATTTGAAGATTTTAACTTTACATCAAAACGTAATTATGAAACGTTTGATAAGATTAAAGAAGCTCCTGAAGGTAGTGAAGAAACTGTTACTGTACCTCCTGTTAAATTAAAAAAGACTAAATAATCTATCTACTATTAATGTATAATGCTAATATAGCAATTGACATTATGGGTAATACATTAGGCTACTTTCTTTATGATCGTATACTCTGAATGAGTTGTGACATACTGGGAGTAGCTTATTTTTATTTATGTATCACTAGGAATTAATGTTTATTTGATTAAATAAAGTCGTATCTTTGTGCTTATTAATACAAGTTATACACAAGGTATAATATTTGATCAGATAACAGGTACAATTACATATAAAATCAAACTATTATGGCAGGTTTTCCTAAAGGTTCAAGATTAGATGATCTTAATGATAATAGAACTCCTGGAAGTTACGGTAGAGCAAGGAATATGATCCTTAATAAGGATGCTATTATGGAAACCGAGAACGGATATATTATAGATTACGAGTTTGATATGCCTTTAATTGGTACTATTCCATTTCCTAATGGTTACGGTACTTTCACCGGTAACGATATTATATCTGAAATAGGTGTAGTTATCAATGGAAATTACACTGTTGTACTTCGTAATACTAATGGTAGAACTGGCAGTCTTAATTTCAATATTTTAAATCCTATTAAAGGTGTTTTTACATTCAATAGAGATGGTAATCTGATCTTTGTTTGGACAGATGCTGTTATTGATCTTAGAATGTTGAATGTTACAGTACCTCAATTTACTCATGGCTTAACTACTGATAAATATCTTAATATTGCAAGTGATATAGAACTTATAAATCTATTTACTACTACTTCTAAACTTAATGTTAATGTATTAGATGTTGTAGATAATGGTGGCTCTCTTAGTGCAGGCTCTTATCAAATAGCTATTGCATATGGTTTTGTAGATGGAACAATAACTCCTTCTAATGAACTTAGTAATTGTATTCCTATATTCAGACCTGAAAGTACTTTACCTTTTGATCAAATAGATGGTGGTGTATTAGATGAATCTACAAGTAAAGCAATACGTATTTCTATAGATGAACTTAATACTATCTATGATGGTGTCTTTGTTTATGTTAGATATCGTGGAACTACGACTAATGAAATAGTTGTTCGTAGTCCTATGTTTACAACAGTTGCAGATGGAAGTTCTATAACTGTTGAAATAGATGATATTCGTGATTGGGATTTAGTTAGCATTAAAGATGTAACAATCAGTAGTGCTATCTATACCACTTGTGAGGATATTGCAGTTGTTGATAATCAACTACTTTTAGCTGGTCCAACAGGTGTTTCCAATCACGATATCAAGTCTATTGCTGCTGGTGTAACAACTAAGTGGGTATATGATACTCCTGTTGCTTTAGATCGGTATGATACTTCTCATAAAGATAGTGTAATGGTTTATGCTAATAAGAGTTTTAGACCAGGTGATGTATATGCTCTTTACTTAACTGCTAAACTCAAGAAAGGTGGTTATCTTCCTCTTGAACATATTCCTGGTAGAACTGCTAGATTTGCTGAGACATATCCTTATGTAGATGGTAGTTATGAAAATACTATTGCAACAGGTGTTCAGAAATATCAGATCGAAGATACTTGTAGTACTGATGTAAGTGCCAATAAAGGTCTTATGTCTTATTGGGAAAATAAAGATGAAGTCTATGCTGATGATGTTGCTCTAACAGGTAATGTTCGTCATCATAAGTTTCCTTCTCTTAATTATCTTCAAGATAAGTTTCTTCAAGGTAGTGCAGCTGCTGTAGCAAATACTCAATACAATATTAGTTATGCTAAGATGGGACCTGACGATAGTAATATTGTTCTTTATGGTATGTATCTTGACTTTTCTAATAACGGAAATGTTATAAGTAATGATGGTGTAGTTATTGTAAATCATGATCCTGTAACTGGTGAAACAGGTAGGCATACTAAGTTTACAAGTATTGCTACTCATGCAATTCGTGTTGCATTAGATATTAAATTACATGTTATAGTTGATGTTCCTTCAGTTGATATTGATGGTAATCCTATAACTGATGCTCATATTAAGGTTGTATTTGAGATACATAAACTTAATTCTAGTGGTACAGAAGTTGCAGCAAGTCCTACCAATATTGATAATACAACTCCTTATGATATTACTGGTAACGCAGATATAACATTTAGTAATATTTGGAATACTTCTGCTCTTACTTTAGCTACAGGTGAGTCTATTATGGTTACTGCTTATATTCATAATAATGATAGTGGTCATAAAGAATATATAAAGACTAGTTGTGATGTTTCATTTGGTAACTCAAGTATTCTTTTAGGTCTTACTGAACCAGTTGGAATGACTAATCCTATGCAAGGTAGGATATTAGGTTTAGAAGTATCTAATGTTATTATTCCTGATGAACTTAAACCTTTAATTGAAGGTTGGGAAATCTTTTATGCTGAACGTGGTATGAATGATATGACAAGGATTAGTCAATCTATTCTTGTAGATAATCTTTATGCTGGTAGTCCAACTATTCCTACTAAGTATTGTAACTTTCATGGTTTCGATCTTCAAGTAAGTGGTATAAATGTTAATCCTACTCATACTGAAACTCAATATGCTATTCTTCCTACTGCAATTAATAATTCATCTAGGATAAATAATATTACAAGAAATCTTCAATTAGCTACTACACTTCCTAATGTTAATAAGGTTATAGATGTTAGGTATGTTCCTGCTAACTTTACTTCAGATGATGTTACTATAAATAATAGATATAAAGAAGCTGCATTAAGACTTAAATTTGATAAGATATTTGATGGTACAAATTATAATGTAGTTGATCTTTGTGCTGTTAAAAACAATGTTTTCTTTGATTATCATAATCAGAAACCTGTTAGTACTGGTAAATTATTTAGTGTAGATACAACTACTGCTGTAATTACTAGTGGTGATACGTTTCTTTCTATGTATACAATTCATCTATTTAAACCTGATGATACAGGTGTAATTAAAACTATTAACAATGTCAAATCTACTGTTTACGATGGACGGATGCCTTATACTATTACTATACCTGTTTATAGTTCTTATAATATTGGTCTCCGAAGTGAAGGAAGTCTTGCTACCGAAAAGCTTTATCCTAAGACTCCTAAGGTTCTTACAACTGAGTTTCCTAATAGGGATATATACTTTGGCTATAATCAGGTTTACACTGGGCTTAACAATGTAACTAATGTTATAATTAGACCTAGATTTAATGTCTTTACTAATCTGTTTCCTAATAGACTTCACCTTAGTTTAAAACCTAGTGATGAAGCACTTGTTCTTAATTGGAGAACATTTCTTGCAGGTGATTATAAGACTATTCCTTTTAATAAAGGTAAGATCATAGGAGTTCAGGTTCAAGGTAATCAAGTTATTATTGCTTGTGAGTATTCTACTTTTAAAATAGGTATTAAAGATATGCTTACAACAGATGGTTTTGATGCTTATCTGAAACGTGGTGAACTCTTTGATAGACCTGTTGAAGAACTTGTTAAGACTAACGATGGTTATATTGGTAGTCTACATAAGTTTGGTATGACTACTAATGAACTTGGTACATTTATTATTGATAGTGTTAAGAGAAAGATTTATATAGTTAGTAGTGATCTTAAAGAGATAACTAAAGAGGGTTACATTAATTATTTTAATGGTGCTTTAACTTTTGCTACATCAGAAACTGATTCTCCTTTCTTCCTTGAGGGAATAACTACTGCCATTGATAGAGTTAATGAACGTATATTCTTTCTTATTCGTCATACCGATAGACCTACACAAGTTGTGTCTTATTCCTTTATTCATAATTGTTGGAGTTCAGAACATGAATACATTAACGATTATGGTAATCCTGTTGCTATCTTTAGTAATAGGAATGGAACATATATAATATATAGTGTTGTTGCCAGTGATCATAGTGGAACTAGTAAGGTAATCAATGTTGGTATCCGTAAATCCAATGGAAACATTCCTCAACCGTCTTCTTACGTTGAAACTATCATCACTGACAACAATGCAACTAAGAAACTCTATGAGAGTCTTATTTGGGATACTACTATTAAAGAGAATGTTATTCAAGATGAGACATTTGATGAAGTTATAATTCATGCAGGTAGTCAAGGTGCTAATGTAATACTTGATGCTGAAGTGACTTCTCGTAAGGATTTTACAACTGGTAATCTTCAACATATTAAAGGTGTTTGGGTACTAGGTGATCTTAATGATAGAGTAGGAACTAAAGATATAACTATCTTTGCTGATGGTATAACTTTTAGAGAAGATTGTCTTGAAGGTTATGTTCTTATTGATTTAATTGCTCATCGTAATACTTATTATAAAGTAGTAAATAAGAATATAGGTGGTACTGTTAATTGTGTTTACAATGGTAAGACTTATACAGAAGATATGACTTTTAAAACTGATGATACACATGATGCACTTACTTCTATAGGTAGTGGTGCAAATATTGTATTAACTAAACCTAAAGGTACTACAAGTAAGATAGTTAATAGTCATTTAATTGCTTGTTTTATTTATAATGGCACTAAGAAACTTTATATTAGTGATGTTTCATCTAAATCTATTAATACGATATAAGTTATGAAAATGGATAAGAATAAAGCCATGATGATGGCTAAGATGATGATAAAGAATAAAGGTAAGAAAGTTCCTAAGATGGATGTTGGTGGAAGAGTTTCTATTGACCCTACTTTACTTGATCCTAATGATCCTAGTGCAATTGATCGTAATAATACATTAGGTATAGGTAAAGGTGCAACTTCTACTACTCCTAGTACATCTGGTATCACAAGTGCTATAAGTGCTGCATCAGGTCCTATTGGTATGGCACTTCAAGCAGGTCAACTTATATCTAGTGCTATTCCTGTAGATGAATATGGTGTTGCTAAGAGTGGGTTTGCTGCCGGTATGAAATCTGAACTTGATCCTATAGGGTCTCTTGCTAAAAACTTAGGTACTGTTTTATCTGATCCTAGTAAGGCTAATGTAGGTGATTATCTTAGTGTTCTTCCAGGTGTAGGTTCTATTGTATCAGGTCTTAGAAATAAAGATTTAGCTAAGAAGCGTGATGATCAGATTGCTCAACAGAAGATTGCTGCTAATAATGCTCAATTTCAAAGTGATGTAAATACTGGTGCAACTACTGATGCAAATTATCTTAATGGTAAAGGTCAAGGTTTTAATTACAATAGTCAATTTGATGTTCCTGATGGAACAAGAATTGATGTACCTACTGATACTACTGGATTTGCTAAGAATGCAAAACAAGTACTTCTTGATAATGCACATCAAGCACCAGATGAATTTATAGGTAATAAACGTGGTAGAGATATGTCTCAATATAGTCCTGCTTTACTTAATACCTTAGGTGTTACAGGTGACGGTACTCCTGCTCCCTGGTACACTACTCCTACTGATCATGGATTTGTTATGCAAGTTCTTGGTGACCCTAATTCAAAAATTAATGTAGGTAATGATAAAGCATTTGCTGATTATGTTTCTACTATGGGTGTTACAGAAGCTAATAAACTTAAGAATCCACAAGTATATGAAGCAGCTAAAAAAGATTTTGCTAAACGTGTTAATATTAAACCTGTAGATAATATGGCTAAGATGCCTAATGGTGGTCGTATAGATGCACCACAAGATATGATGAAAGGTCAATTGATTACTGCACCTAATGGTAGTACTATTCCTATGCATGGTCAGCCGGGTGGTGATGTTCCTATTCAAAATGCTCAAGGTAAGACTATGGTTAATGCTGAACCAGGTGAAGTTCTTGCTAATTTACCTAAAGGTAATGGTGAAGTTGTTCCTACTGTTCTAAGTAAGAGATTAGGTTATGCTCAACAGTTTCAACAACTGACAACAGAAAAGGGTGCTATTACAGCCAAAATACTTAGTTCTAAAGACAGGGTTCTTAAAGCTAAGCTATCCGTTGAACTAAGAAAGATCAATGGTCAGATAGCGGAATTAGGTAATCAACAAGATCAAGAAAACGGTAACAAGTCAGTAGATGCACAAGGTCAAGTAAGTCAGGATGAACCTGATCAAGCTGGTGTTGCAGAAGGTGCTGAACCTAAAGCTGCATTAGGTGATAGAATAAATACTATGCCTGTACTAGATATGTATGGTAACCCTATTTATAATTCTAATAATGTAGGTAGAACTCCTATTAATCCTATTGATCAATTTCAAACTTTTGATCCTACTTTATCTCATGGTGAAAGTTGGAATAGCGCTCAGATTGATCTTCCTGGTGTTACTAATGTTAATCGTAATATGAGTTTAGCACCTAATACTGATATGACAGTTCCTCCAACAGTTAATCCTCGTACAGGAATTGATCTTAGTGGTGTAGGTAAATTTATTAATAAGAATCAAAGTGGTATAGAACAAGGTTTAGCTTTTGCTGCCCCTATAGTAGCTAATATTGCTAGTCAGAATGCTGCTACTAAAGCATATAATAAAATAAATGATTTACAACCTAAGCAATTTACTAATACACCTATTGATACTAGAGTTGATACAAGTGCTGCTGTAAATACTATTAATCAAAGTGTTAATCAACAGATTAAAGGTACTGCTCAAGCTTTTAGTGATCCTACAACTGGTCAAGCTTATGCTGCTAAATTAACTGCTGATAAACTTCCTGCTATTGCTGGTATTCAAACTCAAGCAAATCAACAAAGTGCTAGTCTTAAAGCAATGAATGCTCAAGCTAGTGATAGAACGTCTCAAATGAATGTTGATCAAAGTAATAAATATGATCAGATGAAAGCTGAAGCATTTGGTAATTTGATGGGTGTTAAATCTAGTATTGGTCAAGCTAGTGCACAAAGTTTAGTTAATTTGATTAAAGAAAAGAATACTAACAAGTCATATGATAGTTTACTTCGTGCATTATATACTTCAATGGATTCTAGTGGTGGTATTAATTTAAAACATTTACCAACTGATATGCAAGATCAAATTAAAGGTGTAGTAGGTACTAAGTAATAAGATAATAATATGGCTAATATATTAAATGGTTTTACACCTAGTGTATATACTCCAGTTACAGTTAATGCACCAATTGAACAAATGGCTGGTATATTTAAGAATTGGAATGATCGTTATCTTCAAGGACAAGATCAAGCAGATAAGATAGGTCAACTTCTTAGTACTGTTGATGTTCATAGAGCAGATCAAAATGTTTTAGATAGAGTAGGTACTGACGTTCGTAATCAGATTGCTGGTACAGATTATGCTATGATGCAACCTGCTATTCATAGTGCTTATAAAAGTCTTACTCAAGATCCTGAATTGAATGCTGCAATTGCTCAGAAAGCATCTATGGCTGCACAAGCTGCTGATATTCAGAAACAGTATGAGAAAGGTGATCTTAGTGCAAATGCTAGAGATTATCATTTAGGTATTCTTGCTTCTGGTTATAAAGGTATTGGTCATTATGATGCTAATGGTACTGCACCTATTGATCCTAGTTTACCTACTAAACCTGCTAGTGGATTCTCTGGTACAGGAGCTTATGTTCAAGGTGCTGATGCTCATGGTAAGTATGATACTTATCAAGGTCCTGCAACTGTTAAATCTATTAATCTACCTACTACTATTGAAGATATTATAAAAGGTTATAGAGAGGCTGCTGATACTATTAGTTCAACTAGTAAATCTACTACTCAACAATATATTGGTGGACAAGGTACTAAAGATACTTCTCCCGGTATTGCAACTACTGGTTCAACTAGTGGAAAGACTGTTACTAAGATGATGCCATTAAGTATGCTTCAAGCTAGACTTATGTCTGACTCTAATAATGTTGCTAGTATTGATCAAGATATTGCTGCAATGTATTATAAAGTTGGTAGACAAGCACCTACAGGTGATGCTCTATTAGATGCTAGAAAGAATTATGTTAATCAGATAATTGCTTCTAGTCCTACTTTTAAAGATAAAGTATCAATGGAACATGGTAGTATTAGTGATCTTGGTTTAAATAGTGGATTTGGTACAGATGAAAAAACTAAACCTACTGTTTATCAAACTGTAACTACTGGTGCACAACCTTTACCTATTAATNCAAATANTAATATAGTTAAGACTCTTGGTATTCCTACTACAGAAAGTTTAAGTGCTACCGGTCAACAAGGTAATGATCTTTGGGCTGCTAAAGTAACTTCTATGCTACCTGGAGAACACAGAACACCTGAACAAATACTTACAAAACTTGCTGACAATAGAACTCATGATATGTCTTATAAACCTAATACATTACCTATAAGTATTCCTCAAATGGGTGCTAGACTTAGTCAGTATATTACTAATTTAAAAAATGATACTTCTGATATAGGTCAAACTAAATATAATGAGTATCTTTCTACGTTACATAATGCAGTAGAAAAAGAACATCCTAATTGGACTCCTACTGTACAAAGTACTTATGTTGATAAGTTATTAAAGGTTCAAAATACTAATGATATCACATCATTATTAAATTTGCATAATGCTATTACAAAAGATGCATCTACAAATGTTCCTATTCCTGTTCAAATTAATGGTTCATATGATGCACCTCAATCTGGTAAAGGTTTTACTGAACAAACTAATTACAATAAGAATATTCTTAGTAAAATTCCTTTAAATACAGTTAAAGTTGTTCCTTTAGGTGCAACTAGTCCTAGTGATATAACAACAGCTGATAAACTAGTTCCTACAGGTGGTTCTATTGAAATGGTAGGACATAGTAAAAATGATGGTACGAGTAGAATTGTTAATGATAAAACATTTTCAACTGGTATTAAAGCTGCTATTTTAGATAAAACTGGAAGGGTTCAACAAATAGTTAGTATGGCTAGTGACCCTACAATGTTTAGTAATATGCCAACATTGATGAATGAAGGTAGATTGAATGATATTCGTTCTAGTATTACTGATCCTAATTTTACTAAAGGTTCAATAGACTATCCTAATATTACTATTCCTGCTGGAAATAATACTAAATTACATATTGGTTCTGCTCAGTTAGTTAAGAAAGTAAATCCTAATGGTAGTACTACATTGCAAATGGTTAATCAAAGTAATATTCCTATTACACGTCCATTTACAACAGGTACTAAAGAAGTTCCTGATATCGAAACTGCTATTCAAGCTGTTAATAATGATTATTCAAATGTTTTAAATCTAAGATAAGATATGCCTAATCCTAAACCTACAACTCTTGCAGATATAATTAATGCTCCTATAACTACTGTTACTCCATCTAATCCTAATGAAAGTGTAATAGGAGGAATTAGTAGTAATGATAGTACTAGTCCTATAAGTGGAAATAGTACTGGTTTTAGTGCTACTCCTATTGTTAGAGAAAAAGATTGGAGTCAATATGATGAAAATTATATTCCAGGTGTTCAAGAGGTTCCTTCATATGATGCAGAAGATGAACATCGTGCTCAAACTCAATCTAATTGGAAACGTGTTGCAGATGTTATTCCTAGACTAGGTCTTACTGCTGCAACTAAATTAGCTAGTAGTATTGGTTATCTTGGTGCAACTATAGGTTATGGTATTACAGATGCACTTCCTGGTTCAGGTAAGAACTTTAGTGATTTTGTTAAAGATGTTTCTGATAATGGTTGGACTAAGGTTACTGATCAAGCAGAAGCAACTGTTAAGAATGACTGGTTTCCTATTTATAAAACTCAAGCTTTTCTTAATGGTAATCTAGGTGATCAACTAACTAGTGCATCTTTTTATACAGATAATGCAGTTGACTTAGTAGCTTTTATGGGAGCTATGTATGGTCCTAGTATGATAGGTGCTGGATTAGGTTTAGGTAAAGGTGTTGCTAATTTGTTAGCTGGTGGTGCAGATGCAGCAAAAGTAATGGAAGAAGCAAATGCAGCAGGTAAAATTATAGGTGGAACAGGTGATGTTATTTCAAATGCAGAACGTGGTATAACTGGTAGTCTAGGTGTTGGTTTACCTTTAAATTCAGATGGTACAATTGCTGCAATAGATGGTACATATGCTGCATCAAGTTTGAGTAATCAAGTTGATGCAAGTCTTATGCAAGGTGCTAAACTTACTAAAGGTGGAATATTTGGTACAAAGGTTATGCCAGGTACAGCAGCAAATGCTATAGATCAAGGTACTGCTACTTTATTAAGTACTCAATCTATGGCTATGATGATGGCTAAAGATACTAGAGAACAAGGTCTTACATATTGGAAAAGTCAGATCAATCCTACTACAAATATGCCTTATACAGGTGATGAACCAGAGATTAAAAAGATGATAGGTAATGCTTCAGTTAATAGTTATCTAGCTAACTTTACATCTATGGTATTTACTCATTGGATTGAAGCAGG
>JGI24140J50213_10001193_pt1 | contig 11533 bp, 10 predicted proteins | sample BarGraIncu00222A_FD_50213 | JGI IMG/M metagenome (IMG submission 50213)
TGCGCATGCTGGAACTCTCAGTTGCTGCCAACGGGCCATTTGCTGTCCGGTATCCCAAGGACGTCGCCTATGACCTCAGTGAACAGATTGGTGAGCGCCCTCCCATGATTGCCGGGACTGGTGTCGTCGTCGCGGAAGGGAGTGATGTTGCCATTGTTTCGCTGGGGCCGGTGCTTCGGTCGGCGCTGGAAGCCCGGAAGATCCTTGCAGGCGATGGAGTCCAGGCGTGTGTTGCGGACCTCCGTTTCGCCCAGCCGCTGGACACCTGTCTCCTCACACGACTGGCCGGCACCTGCCGGGCAGTGCTGGTTGCTGAAGAGACGACGCGCTCTACGGGCGTCTATGACGCAGTGGTCGAGGCGCTCGTGCGTTCCGGCATGAACATCTCGTGCATCGAACGGTGTGGCGTTCCCGACGCGTTCCCTGTCCAGGACAAGCGGGCACACCTCCTGAGCACCTATCAGCTCGACGCAGAGGGGCTGGCGCGCGCGGCGCATGCCCTGCTGGCCGGGGCAGACAGGCGGTAGCGGCTTGAAGCCTCGCGCATCCGTCGTACACTGTACATTGTGATGAAGAGCATCATCTACTGCCGCGGGGACTCGAAGGATGCGCGTGAACTCGAGGGCGAGATTCGGCCATATCTGACAGGCAAGGGGGTCGAGGTCGTTACCGTGACCTCGATGGATGACCTGTCCACCCTCCCGTCGGGAGCGGCGGACGGTTCCTTCATTCTGAGCCTGGGGGGCGACGGGACCTTCCTGCGTGCTGCACGGCTCAGCACCCAGCTGGGCATGCCCGTCCTCGGCATCAACCTTGGCTCTCTCGGTTTTCTCACGGACGTCGAAGAGAACGAGGTCTATGCGTCGCTTGATGCTGTCTTCGCGCATACATACACGGTGGAGCACCGTCTCGTCCTCGAGGCACGCGTCGTGCGCGAGGGTCAGGAAATCCTCAATACAACAGCCATCAACGAGATTCTGGTGGTCCGTGACCTAACGGGCAAGATCCTCACGTTCGAGGTCTTCATCGGTGGCGTGCGTGCAGGACAGATCACGGCAGATGGCATCATGGTGTGCACACCTAGCGGTTCGACAGGGTACTCCCTGTCCGCCGGAGGCCCTATCCTGGACCCTACGGTCGAAGCACTTGTGCTCACTGCTCTTGCGCCACACAACTTCACGTCGAGGCCTCTGGTCACATCGGCAGAAAGTGAGATCACCCTCAAGGTGAAGCCGTCGCGAGACAAGGCAGCCTTCATGCGTGACGGAGAGCGTATCGGCGACATTCAGAGCTTTGACACGGTGTGTGTGAAGAGATACCCGCAGGATGTTGCTATCATCCGGTTGCGCGAGAAGAACTTCTATAAAGTCCTCGGTGCCAAGTTCCACTGGGGTGGCTGACGATGTTGCTGGAACTGGACATCCAGAATCTGGCCATCGCGCACGACGTTCACGTGTCATTCGATGACGGCTTGAATGTCATCACGGGCGAGACGGGCGCGGGCAAGACTATCCTCGTGCGAGCAATCAGCGCAGTGCTGGGGGGCAAGCTGACGAGTGACTTCATCAGCGAGGGGGCGGACAGCCTGAGACTGGATGCCGAGTTCGCGCTTCCACGTGCCTGTCCGCTGCGGGATATGCTGGGCGACCTCGTGACGGACGACGATATGACAGTCGTGATAACCCGCGAGGTGGACCGCACCGGCAGGCACAAGTATCGCATCAACGGGCGTATCGTGCCCATCAGTACGCTTAGACTGCTCGGTGAGCGTCTTGTGGACGTTCACGGGCAGCACGAGCCACAGTCGCTGCTGGTACGTGACAATCATATCCAGCTGCTTGACTCTTTTCTGGGACATGACACCCAGTCTGAGCGGGAGCTCTTTGGTACGAGGCTCGCAGAGTTGCGCGGCGCGCGCCGTGAACTGGAGGTGATGGAGACGCGCCGGGCAGAATTGGACACTGAGACCGCCTATCTGGAGTTCGCGTCGGAAGAGCTTGAACGTGCGCAACTGAGGGCAGGAGAGGACAGCCTGCTCATCGCAGAACAGCGGCTTCTGGAGAACGTCCGTGAGCTGCAGGAGCAATTGGGTCAGGCGTCGGCCGCCCTTGTCGGAGACGAATCCCGGGACAGCGAAGGGATCGTGCGGCAGGTCGGCAAACTGCACCACACCATCGACGCCCTGTGCTCGATCGACCCCCGGCTGAACGATGTGGCATCCCTGCTGGACGGGGCGCAGGCGAGTCTCAAGGAAGCGGAGTCGACTCTGGGCGACTATCTCAGCAGGCTTGAACTGGATGACGCGCGACTGGCGCAGGTGACGGAGCGGCTGGACGCTATCGCCAGACTCGAGGAGAAGTATCACAAGAACGTCGACGGCCTGCTTGCATTTTGGACGGAGTGCGACCGCAAGCTGCATGAACGCCACGAGCGGGCGGGCGACGAGGCTGGCATGCGTGGCCACATAGCGGAGCTGGAGATCGAACTCTCGACGATTGGCGCGTCACTGACGGCGCAACGCAAGCAGGGGGGACCCGTCCTTGCGCGCAAGGTCGAGGCACAGCTTGCGGAGCTGGCCATGTCCAATGCCCGGTTCGTCTGTTCCATCGAGCAGAGCGTCGACGAGCAGGGTATTGCTGTCGGGGATGAGCGTTTCAAGGCATCTGAGACGGGTCTGGACGTCGTCGAGTTTCTTATTGCTCCCAACCCGGGGGAGGGATTGCGTCCTCTCAGAGAGATCGCATCCGGCGGAGAACTTTCGCGTGTCATGCTCGCGCTCAAGACGGTGTTCGCCGAGACCGACCAGATTCCTACCATGGTGTTCGACGAGGTGGATGCCGGCATCGGTGGCGAAACGGGGCTTGCAGTTGCCGGCAAGCTAAGCAGCCTTGGCATGCATCGCCAGGTCATCGTCATCACCCATCTGCCCACCATCGCGGCCAGGGCTGGAACGCACCTCGTCATCTCCAAGGAGCAGAGCCAGGATGCTACCACAGTGGAAGTGCATCGTGTCACCGGCGAGGAGCGTGTCCGTGAGCTGGCGCGGATGGTGTCAGGCGACCAGGTGTCCGAGGTCGCTCTGGCCAACGCTCGCGAGTTCTTGTTTCCCTAGTCATTCATGCAAGAGGTGGCCGATATGATTCTTGTGATCAATCCTGGCTCTACGTCTACAAAAGTAGCGTTGTACGAAGGGGTCGCACTCGTCGCGCAGGAGTCCCTGGACTATTCCGCTGCGGAACTGGCGCCGTTTGCCAGGATTTCGGACCAGCTGGAGATGCGCGTACAGACTGTGAGGGATTTTCTTGCGCGTCACGGTGCGCAGGCAGAACAACTCGAAGCCGTCATGGCACGTGGCGGTGTCCTGCATCCCGTGTCCGCGGGCATCTATGCTGTCAATGATCGCATGCTGCGCGACTGCTTCGAAGCACGCATTGCGCAACATGCATCTAATCTGGGAGCGTTGATCGCTCATCGTCTGCTGGAAGGCACAGATATCCCCTGTTACATTGCTGATCCTGTGTCGGTTGACGAGTTCGATGATGTGGCACGCATCTGTGGTCTCAAGGAACTTCCGCGGCGGTCCCTGGGCCATGCGCTCAACATCCGCAAGGTTGCCTACAACGTCGCGAAGGCACATGGTAAGACCTTGAACGAGATGAACATGATCGTGGCACATCTGGGCGGAGGCATCTCCATTGCGCCTCTGTGCCATGGACGCATCGTGGACGTCAACAATGCCAACGAGCAGGGGCCATATTCCCCTGAACGCGCTGGGCTGGTCCCCGCCGTGTCGCTGGTCCGCCTGTGCTTTGAGGAAGGGGCGACCGAGGCGGAGGTCGTCAAGCGGTTGACGCGCATGGGCGGGCTCGTGTCGTATCTCGGCACCAACGACGCACGTGAGGTTGAAGCCCGGATTGCTGCGGGCGACCAGGAAGCGACGACGGTCTACGAAGGGATGGCCTATCAGATAGCCAAGGAGATAGGTGCCATGGCCACCGTGCTGGAAGGTGACGTCGACGTCATCGTGCTGACCGGTGGACTGGCCNGGAGCTCGATGCTGGTGCAATGGATACGCGAGCGTGTGGCATTCATCGCGCCAGTCGAGGTCATTCCCGGCGAGAATGAACTGGAGGCTCTCAACGACGCGTACCTGCGCCTCCGACAAGGTATCGAGACGGAAAAAACATACGAATAGGAGGGATCCATGGGGATCAGGACGTTCGACCAGTTGCTTGAAGAGGCGAAGAAGCGCGGCCGCAGGAAGCTGGCGGTCGTGTTTCCTGAAGAGGTATCACTGCATGCGGCTCTACTAGCACATGAGGCAGGCATTGCTGCCCCGATCCTGGTGGGCATGCCTGACAGGATCCGGGAGCTGCTGAGGCAGGCTGGAGTCGAGGCCGGTGCATTCGAGATCGAGGAAGCGGGATCGCCTGCCGAGGCATGCGCTCTCGCGGTGGCGCTTGCGCACGATGACCAGGTGGATGTTCTTCTGAAGGGCGGGGTGCAGACAGCGCAGTTGCTTCATGCTGTACTGGACAAGGATACGGGTATCCGGGCGAGCAAGGTGATGTCTGAGTGCACCATTTATGAGGACACGCGCATGCGCCACTCCTTGCTGGCAGTCGTGGACGGGGGCATCCTCGTTGCCCCAACGCTGGATGAGAAAGTGGAGGCCATCAAGAACACGGTGGGCGTGTACCACAAACTGGGGTACGAGAACCCGAAGGTGGCGGTTCTGGCGGCCGTGGAGACCGTTACGGAAAAAATGCCGTGTACAGAGGACGCCGCCATCATTGCACGCATGTACGAACGCGGACAAATCAAGGGGTGCGTCGTCGATGGGCCGTTGGCGCTGGACAACGCCATTTCGCCACGGGCAGCGAGTATCAAGGATATCGGCGGTGAGGTCGCTGGCGTGGCCGATATTCTCATTGTGCCGGATATCGAGGCAGGCAACNTGCTGGGCAAGTCNATGACGTATTTTGCTGGATTTGCCTCGGCCCATGTGACCATTGGCGCGCGCAAACCGGTCCTGGTGCCTTCGCGTGCTGACGATGGACAGACCAAGCTGATGTCCGTGGCGTTGGGCATCGTAGCATACTACTAGGAGGGACCATGACGCCCATGACACATTTGTCTGACATTCCAGTAGCCGTGAAAGGCCTGCCGCGCAAGCGGATGGCAGTCGCCTATGGCGAAGANGCTCATACATTGNAGGCTGTGGAACGTGCCGTCAAGGAAGGCATCGTCGACGCCGTGGTCGTCGGNGGGAAACGAACAATCACAGAGATTGCAGGCGAGTGTGGCGTCGATGCGAAGCTCTTTGAGATCATGGACGTCGAGGGTGAGATGCCGTCGGTCAAAGCAGCAGTGAAGCTGGTCCGTGAGGGAAGTGCACATATGCTGATGAAGGGTCTGGCTCACACGGACAACTATATGCGGGGGATTCTGGACAAGGAGACGGGACTGCTGCCCGAGGGCGGCCTCCTGTCACATGTTGCGGTATTTGAGATCCCCGACTATCCCCGGCTGCTCGTCCTGTCGGATGCGGCCGTGATACCACTACCGACACTCCAGCAGAAGGTCACGATCACAAAATACGCCATCCGTGTTGCGAACAGCCTGCGCGTCGAAATGCCCAAGATCGCCTTCCTGTCGGCCAGCGAGAGCGTACTGAAGTTCCCGAGCAGTCAGGAAGCAGCTATTCTTACAGGCATGGCGGTGCGTAAGCAATTCGGCAACGTCCTGGCCGAGGGGCCTATTTCGATGGATCTTGCACTGTTTCCCGAAGTCAGCGACATTAAGGGTTTCAAGGGGCGGGTCCGTGGTGATGCAGATATCCTCATCGTACCCGGTATCGACAGTGGAAACGTCCTCTATAAGGCGATTGTCTGGTTTGCGAAAGCCGAGACGGCAGCGCTGGTCACTGGGACCACAGCGCCGTGCATCCTGACCAGCAGGGGGGATTCCGAGGACTCCAAGTTCTACTCCATCGCACTCGGGGCATTGAACGCCTGAGAACAAGGGTATAATAATAGTTTGAGGCCATTATCGGCCTCCAACCACGCTTGTTTGAAGGGAGTGCTTCAGTGCGCAGAAACGATCTTCGTAACATAGGTATTATTGCACACGTCGACCACGGCAAGACAACGCTGGTCGACGCGATGATGCGGCAGTGCAAACTGTTCCGCAATATCGACCAGATGGGCGAGTGCATCCTCGACTCGGGGGACCTCGAGCGGGAGCGCGGCATCACCATTATCTCCAAGAACATGTCGCTCGTGTGGAAGGGTGTCAAGATCAACATCGTCGACACGCCTGGCCACTCAGACTTTGGCGGAGAAGTCGAGCGCGTCCTGAGAATGGTGGACGGGGTTCTGCTCCTGGTCGACGCCTCCGAGGGGCCGATGCCGCAGACGCGGTTCGTGCTCAAGAAGGCTCTTGAGCTCAATCTCAGGCCGATCGTAGTCATCAACAAGATCGACCGGCAGGATGCCCGTATCCAGGAAGTCATCAACGAGACCTTCGACCTGTTCGTCGAACTCGACGCCACGGAAGAGCAGCTGGATTTCTCGGTTGTCTATGCTTCGGGCCGCGATGGCAAGGCGACGATGGACCTCAATGACTCGCCGCAGGACCTGACACCACTGTTCCAGCTGATGCTCAAAAAGGTTCCTGCTCCGGAGTATGACGCCACGAGTCCTCTGTCGGTCCTGGTCACGAACATCACGCATGACGACTATATTGGGCGCATCGGCATCGGCCGCATGTTCGGGGGACAGCTGAAGACTGGGGACAAGGTCAAGGTGTTCTCCGACGGCGACAACGAATACTTGGGCCAGGTCCTCAGGCTCTTCATCTTCGAGGGGTTAGAACGCAAGGAAGTCCCCAGCGTGGAGGCGGGCGAGATCTTCGCGTTCGCAGGAATACCTGCTATCACGATCGGAGACTCGGTCACCGATCCGGAACGTCCGGTGAAGTTGAACATGCTGAGGATCGAACCGCCGACCGTCTCGATGATGTTTATGGTCAACGACAGTCCATTTGGAGGTACGGAGGGTAAGTACGTGACCTCCAACAAGCTGCGCGAGCGTATTGAGAAGGAGCTGCGCACTAACGTTTCCATCGCCGTCGACTGGGGCGACCTGCCCGACCGGTTTACCGTTGCGGGGCGAGGTGAACTCCAGCTGGCGATCCTCATCGAACAGATGCGCCGCGAAGGCTATGAGTTTCAGGTCTCGATGCCACAGGTCATCACTGAGAAAAAGGGCGGCAAGGTCCTCGAGCCGTACGAGACCCTCGTCCTCGACGTTCCCAAGGAGTACCAGGGAACGGTCATCAATATGCTGGGCGAACGGCGCGGGACCATGGAGAAGATGCTCGACCTCAAGGGAACCTACGTCCGTCTCAGCTACACGATTCCCCTTCGTGGCCTGTTTGGCTTCAGGTCTGAGTTCCTGAGTTCGACCAAGGGCAACGGCGTCATGACCCATACGTACCTGGGATACCTGGAGTGGGCAGGCAAGATTGGCGGCCGCAGGAACGGCGTCCTGGTCTCGGACCATACCGGGGCCGTTTCAGCCTACTCTGTCGCACGTATCCAGGACCGCGGCAAGCTGTTTGTTGCGCCTCCTGAAAAGGTGTATGCCGGTCAGATCGTCGGTGAAACCATGCGTGACCACGATCTGAAGGTGAATCCGACGAAGGAGAAACACCTCAGCAACATGCGGTCCTCCACGTCAGAGATCTCCACGAAGATCGACCCGCCGATTCAGTTCGCTCTCGACCAGTTTCTAGACTACATCAACGAGGACGAGTTGCTGGAGGTCACACCCAAGTCGCTGCGCATTCGCAAGAGACTGCTTGATTTCAAGGAGCGGAAGCGTTCTGGACGCGAGGAAGACGACTACGGCGATTAGCTGGAACAGCACATAAGAAACGGAAAGCTCCCCGGATATCCGGGGAGCTTTTGTTGTTGCTGCATCTCAGTCGTGGTGATTGCTCTTCGGTCGATGAGGTGGGACAGCTTGTGCAGCGACGTCCATGGGGTCGACGAACACATCACTCATATTGAGCAGCACGCTCTGGCGCGTGATGACCGGCATGGGCGCGACCTTCGCCTCGAGGCCGAAGATGTAGTTGATGACCTCGTCCATGCGGATTGTGCCCGACTGGTCAAAGAAGATGCCCACGTGGGCGCGCAAGGGGGTCCGCGTCGAGATCTGTGCGGTGAGAACGTACTTGCGGATGTCTTTCGGCGCATGGGACTTGCTGTTCTCGCGCTCGACTACTAACGTTGGCAGGGCGAGGAACGACGTTATGTGGGCCTTCATCTGGTCAGCATCGATGTCCGCCCGGTGTGCCCACGCGTATTCGTAGCGGAGGATCATGGGCTGTCCCATGAGAGACGGGGCAGTGAGGGGGATGTCGACCGCAGCCAGGAACCTGAGGCCGGGAGGCGCCGTACGCTCCAGTGCATTCGCACGGTCGGCGACGGGCGAATAGGTGTCGAGCAGCACGTCCACATATTCCTGGAGGCTGACCATGCCGACACCCGTGGGGATGCCGGTTTCGATCCGGACGCGCTGATTGAACCCTTCGCTGTAGACCAGAGGCAGGTTGCTGCGCCGCAGCCACCGCACCAGGGCCGCCTGGACCTCGTGGTGTGAAAGCAGGCAGGCCTCTTCTTCCTTGCTGTATCGCACGCGCATCTTAATCATGCGTTGATTGTAGCAGGAAAGTGGGCGTCCGCAATGAAGAATCGCTCGTTGCCAAGCGATTGCGTAAGGCGGAAAGGCGGCTACTATGACTCCATGGCACCAGCCGGAAAAAACGGTGCATCTTCGAGAAAGGACAGAATATATGCAGGGACTATTGAACTATATCCGCAGCGAGATTCCCATCTGGATTGTCCAGGTGCCGGTTATTCTGATCGTTATTACCATCCATGAATATTTCCATGCCTGGACGGCGTGGAAACTTGGAGACACGACCCCCGTCGAAACAGGGCGTCTCAGCCTGAACCCTCTGCGCCATCTGGACCCGCTTGGGACCCTCGCTCTCCTGTTGTTCCATGTCGGATGGGCACGCCCCGTGATGATCGATTTCGCTGCGTTCAAACACCCTCGCCGCGATACCGTCCTTGTCTCCCTGGCTGGGCCCGTCTCGAACTTTGCCACCGCTATCGTCGCGTATCTGTTCCTGCTCCTCGTGAAAAGTTCGGCGGGGACGGTCACGCAGTTCACCTACGTGTATATCGTCCTGAAGAGCCTCGTCGAGTTTTCGGTGGCCCTTGGCGTGTTCAATCTCCTTCCCATTCCTCCGCTCGATGGTTCCAAGGTCTTTTTCGCACTCTTCTTCAAGAGACCGGAACGGTTTCTTTACGACCGCGCAGTGGACCTGTACGGGACGGTCATTCTGCTTGCCCTCCTCTGGTTCAATATCATCGGTGGTGTGATGGACAAGGTCCTTGGCTTTATTCTGAATACTCTCCTGAGGCTGTGAGGTGCCTATGAAAAAGCGTATTTTGAGTGGCATGCGTCCCACCGGCAAGCTCCATCTGGGTCACTACCTGGGCGTGCTCGCGAACTACGTGAAGCTGCAGGATGAATATGACTGCTATTTCATGGTCGCGGACATGCACGCGCTGACCACCAAGTGGAACGAGAGTGGTTCGATTCGTGAGTACCGGCGTGAGATGGTCCTCGACTGGCTGGGGGCGGGACTCGACCCGCAGAAATCTGCCATCTTCTGCCAGTCCGACGTGCCGGAGCATGCCTATCTGTTCACGCTTCTGGCGATGATCACGCCCGTATCGTGGGTCGAGCGAAACCCGACCGTCAAGGAGATGATTCGGGATATGGACCTCAAGGATAATGTGAACCTTGGCCTGTTGAGTTATCCTGTCCTGATGGCCTCGGACATCATGGTGTACCGTGCGGAAGCAGTGCCCGTTGGCAAGGATCAGGTCCCACATCTCGAATTCGCCCGTGAACTGGTGCGTACCTTCAACCACACGTATCACGTCGACCTTTTCCCAGAACCTCAGCCTATCCTGAATGAGTTTCAGAGGCTGCCGGGCCTCGACGGACGGAGAATGAGCAAGTCTCTCGGCAACGACATCGTGGTCTCCGACCCGCCGGAAGTGACGGCGAAGCGCATGATGACGGCCTACACGGACCCCCTGAAGGTACGCAAGGATGACCCTGGTCACCCAGAAGCCGGTTGTGTCATCTACCAGTATCACAAGCTGCTACAGCCGGACACTGCGCCAGAAGCCAAGACTCAGTGCGAACAGGGCTGTCTGGGCTGTGTCGCCCACAAACGCTCTGTCGCAGCGATGGTCTCGGAGCAGCTGGTCGGGTTCCAGGAGCGCCGGGCTGCTTTTGCCGCCGATCCTCAGTCGGTTGACCGCGTTCTGGCCGAAGGTCGGGAGAAGGCCTCGGTGGTCGCCGCCGAGACCGTGCGGATGGTCAGGGAGGCCATGGGGATCTGAATGTGGCGGGACTGACGGATTCCGTGAACAATCTGAGACTCCTTGGGCGGGCCGGGCGGGCCGACGTCGCCGATGTCGTCGTCGAGCGCCTGGTGGACTTCTGCAGCATGACCATTCGGCGTGACGCCGGGGTCGAGGAGCATGCCGAGCTCGTCTACATGCTGGCAGATCTTCTCAAGCTGAAGAGCGAGTTNATCCTGTTCGGGCACGCGGCCGCGCAGGAGAAATCGTTGCAGGAAGGCATCAGAGCGCTGGACGAGGCGGGGTTGTACGCCAGGCCCATCATCGAGGTCCTCCAGGAAGTCAACGCCGGCAGAGTCCCGTACAAGAGACCCAATGTGAGGACAATGCTGCCACCTGCGGAGGAGCAGACGGGTGACGAGGTGTCGGACGCTCTTCTCGAGGCACTTGCCCGCATTGTTGAACGCATCGCAGCGCGCAAGCCCGTCAAGAGCGAGGACCAGCGGCCGGTCTATCTGAGCCTTCAACAGGTCATGCGGGAGCTTCGCGAGCTGCTGCAGGAGAGGGGAACTATGCTGTTTGAGGATATCTTCGACTCATCCGATTCCCGAGAGCGTGTGGTATTGAGCTTTCTCGCGATCCTCATCCTGACCAAGATGGGAGTGCTGCACATCGCTCAGCAGAGCCGGTTCGAGGGTATTGCCGTCGAATACGTGGGAAAACCGAATGACTGAGCGCACAGAAAGTCAGGAATTCATTACGGGGCTGGAGCTTCAGGCTGCGAAGCAGCGACTCGAGGCCATCCTGTTTGCGGCTGAGGGGGCCGTGGGTGTCCGCTATCTGGCGCGCCGGGCAGGACAGAACTTCCAGGCGACCCGGCGTCTCCTGGAGAGTCTTCAGGCTGACTACGCCAATCGTGGCGTCCGTCTCGTTCAGGACGGCCAGAAGTACTGCTTTTCTGTTCCAGACAAACTCACGCCTGAGCCGGCTCAACCCAGACCCAAGGTCGGCCTCTCCAGACAGGCCATGGAGGTCCTCGCTCTCATCATTACCAAGGGGGCGCTGGCACGCAAGGAG
>JGI24140J50213_10001195_pt1 | contig 11525 bp, 7 predicted proteins | sample BarGraIncu00222A_FD_50213 | JGI IMG/M metagenome (IMG submission 50213)
ACCGTTTCCTTTTGCAACTGCTGATTCCTTCGGACTATGCAAACCCTGGGTATAAACGATGAGTTTCCCGGCAGTTAAAAACTGATCGGCAATATGAATGGCCGACTGCATGATTCCTCCCGGATTACCTCTCAGGTCAAGGATTAGTTTTTTCATCCCTAAACGCTGAAGTTTCTGCAGCGACTGATCAAACTCGTCACTGGTGCTTTCTGCAAACTTATTGAGCTTGAGATAGCCCACTCCCGGCTTAACCATGTAAGCGATGTCAACACTGTTGATTGGAATATGATCGCGGATGACAGTGAAATCAATCAAACCTTTATTCCCTCGGCGATAGACCGAGATACTGACTTTCGTCCCCTTTTCTCCTTTGAGCAGTTTCATCACCTGAGGGTTCGTGATCTTCTTGCCGGCTACAACTTGTGACCCAACTTTCACGATCCGGTCACCTCCTTTGATACCAACCCGTTCAGAAGGTCCTCCACCGATGGTATTGACGATCATGATGGTGTCTTTTTCGAGTCTGAACTCAACACCAATACCTTCAAAACCACCCATCATAGGATCATTGACTTCACTGAAATCCGATGCCGGGATATAGGAAGAGTGAGGATCAAGACTCTGGAGCATTCCTTCAATGGCTTGCTGATATAGTTTCTCGCGATTTACAGTATCGACGTAATTCTCATTGAGGTAATTTATTAAATTGTCAATTTTATTTCCCGATTTAGTTCCCTGAAGTATGCCGAGTGATTGGTTATTCGCTAATTTAATACCCAAAAACATACCGCCAATCAGTACCAATGCCAAAACAATTGGCAAGTAGAGCGGGATTTTTTTATTTTCCATAATTTTCTTTTAAAAGCAAACGCAAAGTTAGTGATTTGTAATGATAATTGGTCAACATATCCAATGACCCAACCCCCCTGTTTATCGAAAAGTTGAGAAGATAATAAACCTATTTAAAATTCAATATTCAGATGCTTAAAAGGAGCCATTATTTACTAACTTTGATACATAAAGTAGAATAAGATTATTACCAAAACAATTATTTTAAGCGCTTGTTTTTTGTCAGTTGTATATTTTTAATATTCATTATATAAATCAAACTGTTCTATGAAACGCCAGATATTAATCAGAGATCTCACGCTTAGAGACGGCCAGCAATCGTTATTTGCCACAAGAATGTCACAAAATCAGGTTGATCGCGTATTACCTTACTATAAAAACGCGGGTTTTTATGCAATGGAAGTATGGGGTGGGGCAGTGCCCGATTCGATCATGCGCTTCCTGAATGAAGATCCCTGGGAACGGCTCGAATCCATCAAAGCCGCCATCGGTGATGTGTCTAAACTCACGGCCCTTTCACGTGGACGCAATCTCTTCGGATATAATCCTTATCCCGATGATGTGATCGAGGGATTCAACCGAAATGCCATCCGGTCGGGGATTGGCATCATGCGTATTTTCGATGCCTTGAACGATGTGGACAATGTAAAATCGACGATCAGGTTTGTGAAAGAGAATGGCGGAATTGCAGATTGCGCGATCTGTTACACGGTAGATCCGAAGTTCTCAAACATGGAACGGGTGAAAGCAATGCTCAAAGGGAAACCATTACCCGGGAAAATATTCACCGATAAATATTTCGTGGCGTTGGCTAAAAAGCTTGAAGCTTCAGGAGCCGACATGATTACTATCAAGGACATGGCCGGACTCATCCCTCCCGGACAGACCGGTACGCTCGTCACAATGTTAAAGCAGGAATTAAAGATTCCCATTGATTTTCATACGCACTGTACTCCAGGGTTTGGTATGGCCTCAGTGTTGATGGCTATCATCAAAGGATGTGATATTGTCGATACTTCCATCCTCAACTTTGCAGGTGGCCCTGCTGCTCCTCCCTTCGAAATCATCCAGCTCTTCTGTGATAAGCTTGACATTTCGACTGGGGTTAACCTTGAAGCAGTGACATTGATCAATCATCAGTTGAAATCGATCCGTGAGGAATTAAAAGCCTTTGACACTACTGGATTGTCGCCACTCGATTTTGATTTAACCAAAGACACCCTTCCCTATCACATTGACCAGCTTTTTGATCAGGCCATTCAAGATGCAAAGAGCGGAAAAGAAAAAGAATTGATCGAGGTCTGTCAGAAAATAGAACACTATTTCAATCTCCCCGAACCCGATCAAAAGGTCAAGGATGCCGAGATCCCCGGGGGGATGTACTCCAACATGCTGTCGCAGTTGAAACAACTGAAACTGGAAGATCTGTTGCCACGTACCCTTGAACTCATCCCTTCTGTCAGGTTGGCTGCAGGATTGACCCCTTTGGTGACACCAACCAGTCAGATCGTTGGCGCTCAGGCAGTAAACTGTGCCATTGACGAGAACAAGGGACAGCCAAAGTACACCACCAAAAGCATTCAGTTTGTGAACCTGGTGAAGGGGAGTTATGGCAAAACACCTGTCCCAGTAGATCCTGAGTTCAGGTTTCAGATCGCGGGTGTACGTGAAGAGATTCCTTACGACACCCTGGCCCACAAGAAACAACCCAATCCTTTCATCGATGAATCAAGAGGGATCAGGCTGGCCAACAATGAAAAGGAGGAACTGTTACTTGAACTGTTTCCCAACGTGGCCAATGACTTCCTGTTAAAACACGTGGAGGCTACCCTGATGAAAGAAATTCGCAAGATGGAGGAGGAGCAACGGTTAAAGGTTCAGCAGGAAAAGGATGCCTATGAGATATTGACCCCGGAAGAGAAACAACAACGGTTGCTCGAAGGGCTGTATCATTTCCAATGGACTTCAAGCATGGAGGATTAACTTGTTTGAATTTCAAAACCCCGAAGGGGCAAAATATATTAGCCCAGGGCGCTGCCCTGGGAACAATATGGCAAACAATAATATAGCTCTGAAAGGGCGTAAGAAATAATTATAAAAAAATGTGGAATTAACTCTTTAAAAAGCTAATCCCACTTTTTTGTTTCACCCTTTCAGGGCTAATTGTTTATAATTCCAATCGACCCAGGGCAGCGCCCTGGGCGAATATATTTTGCCCCCTCGGGGCATCTCAATTACGAAACATTGGCCGTCTTAGTTTTATCTCCCTCTGCTTCGATGGTCTTGATCTTGTCTTTAATCTTCAAACCCGACAACACTTCAATATTCAATCCATCCGACAACCCCGTCTTGATATACCGTTTTACAAATTTCTGAGCCGTAGTCTCTACTTCCACATAAGGCTTAACACCTTCAAACTGAACCAGGCTTTCCGGGATAGACATGACCTTGTCACGACGCTCAAGAACGATGTCAGCATTGGCACTATAACCGGCCCTGATGAAGCTATTTTTCTTCAGGTTAACAGCAGCCTTGATTTCAAACTGTATAGCCCCATTCTCAGCCACCCCCTTTGGAGAAATGTGTTCGAGTTTAGCATCAAACTTAATGCTGTCGATGGCGCCGATGGTTAAGATCAATGGCATACCCTCATGCAGTTTACCCACTTCGCTCTCATCGACCTTACCCTTGAAAATCATCTCACCCATATCAGCAACAGTAGCAACTGTGGTTCCGGCATTGAAGGTATTGGATTCGATGACTGAGTTCCCGACTTCAACAGGCACTGTCAAAACCATCCCATCAATCGTGGAAGTAATCATCGTGTTACCGGTCTTGGCGTTTTTGGCAATAGCCCCTTCACGCACCAGCTGCAGATTATCCTGTGCTGAGTTAACCGACTCGCGGGCGGAGCTGTATGCGGTCTCATACTGTTGGAACTCCGATGCAGCAATCACCTTCTTGTCGAACAGTTCTTTCTGACGGTCATAGACCTTCTTTGCATCGTCCAAAGTGATATTGGCACGGTTAACACGAGACTCAGCTTCGTTCAGACTAACCATGTTGGGGATGATTTTCACTTTGGCGATGATGTCACCCTTGTGGATCATCTTGCCGGCTTCAATAAAGACCTCCGAGATGATACCCGAAACCTGAGGTTTTATTTCGATTTCTTTGCGTGGATTGACAGACCCTGTGGCCACTGTCTTTTTCACAATAGAAGTCATTTTGGGTACTGTTGTCTTGTAAACAACCACTACAGGTTTTGACTTCTGATATAGAAAGTAAAGTGTTCCACCGAATAGTCCAACGAGTATAAGGATAACGAAGATTCTGATTGCTTTTTTCATAGCTATATAAATTGTGTGTTAGTTATTCATATCTTAATGCATCGATTGGTCTGATCTTTATGGCCCTAAGCGCAGGAATCAATCCTGCCAGGGCACCTGAAACAATCAGAATTAAAAGCGCCGAAATGGCCATATTAAAATCTACCTGTGGGTCTTTAAACCCTCCTCCTTTGCTGGATTCCAATGCCATATTAATCAAAGAAAGTACGCCTACTCCAAGAGAGAGTCCAATGAACCCGGCAACAGAAGTTAACACTACCGACTCTGTGATAATCTGCGACATGATGACGATAGGTGGGGCGCCAATGGCACGTTGAATGCCAATTTCTTTGGTTCTTTCCTTCACGATTACCAACATGATGTTGCTGATACCGATCACTCCCGCCAGCAAAGTCCCTGTACCGACTACCCAGACCAAAAGATCAATTCCGGTAAACAATCCTGAAACCTGATCAAAAAGCTCTTCCAGATTAAACTGTGCTAATGCATCCTTGTCATTGGGAGCCACGGTATGTCGTCTTTTGAGCATCGAGATGACCTTTTCACCTACAGATGCTGCAGTATTCCCTTTCTTAGTTGTCATTGCAAGAAAGCCTATATCCTGACCATAATTATAAGCCTTTTGCATAGTGGTGATAGGGATAAATACCGATTGTTGTTTATCCGCGCCAATATTGATGTTTTGATTCTGAGGCTTAATCGATCCGATGACCTGGAACCAGATCCCCTTGATGCGGATATATTTGCCCACAGGATTTTCATCCTTATTAAACAGGACCTCCTGTACACGATTTCCAATGACCACTACTTTCCTTGAATCTGTAACATCTTTTTCATTCAGTAGCCTACCGTAAACAACCGTTACCGGATCGATTTTACTCCAGTCGGGAACATCTCCCATGACACTGAACTTGCCGCTCTTCACACCATACAAAACATTATCCCCGTCTCCACCATCCCCACCCAGCTTTGGCGCTAGATATTCCAGTTCAGGAATATTATTTCGAAGTGCCGCTACATCTTCATTGGTTAAGGAAAAATAACGTCCGCGGGGTAATCCTTTATAGGGTATCGTGGTTCTTTGAGGCCAGATAAAAATACTGTTGGTTGCAAATCCTTTCATCGAATCGTTCACACCATTGCGGAGTCCATTACCGGCCCCCATCAGGACAACCAGCATAAAGATTCCCCAGAACACCCCAAAGGCGGTCAGGAAAGTCCTCATTTTATTCTTGCGCAGTGCCTCATAGATTTCCTGCCATCTGTCCAAATCAAACATAATTGGATTTATATTGATGTTTATTTATTCGTCTTTTAATGCCTCAACAGGCTTAATGGCTGCTGCTCTGCGTGCGGGTATAAAACCGGCTACAGCACCTGCCACAATCAACAAAATGGTTGCACTGATGGCCACTGACATATCGGCTTCAGGATTCAGGAAGAACTGGGTCTTAACCGTCTTGCTTACAATTTCAAGCACCCCTATACCCAATACCATACCGATATATCCGGCCACTGCAGTTATGAATATTGACTCCTGAAGAATCAGGCTGATGATCGACCAGGGGGTTGCACCCAACGCTTTCCGGATCCCGATCTCTTTGGTCCTTTCCCTGACAACCACGATCATAATATTACTGACCCCTACAATACCGGCAATAATTGTTCCCATACCAATAACCCACATGAATATCCGTATTCCATTGAACACAGTATTGACTCTCTCGAACTGCTCCAATGCATTGTTCGTATAAATGGCTTTTGAATCATTGATGTCATAATGATGCCTTCTGGCCATGACTTTTTTCAAATCTTCCTGGATGGCTTTACTTTGTTCTGCTGTAGTAGCGACTGTGGTAACGGCAATATTATGCAATTCGTTGGAACCTGAAAAAATCCGCTGAGCCGTAGAAATTGGCATATACAAGGTTTTCGAATCCTGATTCTGTTCATCTTTGGGTGTGAATACCCCTATCACTAGAAAAGGAATACCTGAAACGGTAATATATTTCCCCATGGCCTCTTCCTTCCTGAACAGTTCGTCTTTTGCCTTAAGACTTATTACAACCACTTTATTGTATTGTTCCAGATCATATCTGTTGAAGAATCTTCCTGAAAGGATATTGATTAATTCAATATGGGGAAAGTCAGGATGCACCGCCCTCAGATCCATTGAAGCAAATTCTTTCTTGTAAGCAACAATAGAGCTTCCATTAATATAAAACCGGCCTGACTCATACTCTATTCCGTTTACATGATTCTTGATAAAGTCGAAATCTTCATTATCGAATCTGATATTACGACCTATCTTATTCCCTTTATAAGCGACACTGGTTTGTCCGGGATAAAGTTGAATAGAATTAAGAGCACGGCTCTCAAAGTTCTTATGAACAGAATTCTCCAGTCCTTTTCCACTACCCAGTAGTATGATCAGCATGAAGATCCCCCACGCAACACTGAAACCAGTCAGGAAAGTCCTGAGTTGGTTCTTCCTGATGGTGGCAAATATCTCCTGCCACTTGTCAATATCAAACATAGCTTAGTTCGGTTGAGGGATGAAAACTGGATTATGCAGCTGATGCAGCATCTCGGGTGTCAGGTTGTTGTGCTCGATATAACCATCTTTTAAACGGATAATCCTGCGTGTACTGGCTGCAATGTCGTTTTCATGGGTCACGATGATGACCGTAATCCCGGTTGCATTGATCTCCTTGAAGATCTCCATCACCTCCTTTGACGTTGCGCTATCCAATGCTCCTGTAGGTTCATCGGCCAGAATGATCTTGGGTTTGCTGATCATCGCCCTGGCTATGGCCAAACGTTGTTTCTGACCACCCGACAGCTCGCTGGGTAAGTGCTCAGCCCAGTCTTTCAGCCCCATCATATCCAGATATTCCATGGCGATGGTGTTGCGCTTACGACGGCTAACCTTCTGATAGTAGAGCGGTAAGGCTACATTTTCTACTGCATTTTTAAAGGAGATCAGGTTAAACGACTGGAATACAAAACCGATATACTGATTACGCAGTTTNGCCGATTGCGTCTCNTTCAGTTTTTGGATCAGCCTTCCATCCAGGTAAAACTCCCCCTNGTCATANGCGTCGAGAATACCCACTATATTCAATAGGGTCGATTTTCCCGATCCCGAAGCTCCCATGATGGAGACAAGTTCTCCGGCCTCTATATGAAGGTCAAGTCCTTTGAGTACGTGTAGACTGGTAGTTCCTATACCGTATGATTTATGAAGATTGTTTAGTTTGATCATGACAATTCCATTTTATATTAAATGCCTTTTACAATTATCTTTGACTACATGTTTTCCGAAAAGTTACAGTATCCGGATAAAATGCATTAAATTTGATGCCGGCCTATAAAGACTTATATATTTTAACTTTTTTGCTTTGAATATTTACACAAAAAAAAGACACTGGAAGTGGGTACTCTTCGTAATGGCAATTGCCATAGTTTGTGCATCTATTTATTTCACAAACATCATCGTCAGGAAGATTGCCAGCGATGAGAGACAAAAAATAAAGACCTGGGCCGGCGCTGTTCAACAAAGAGCGCAACTGGTCACGTTGAATCAGACCCTTTTCGGTAACATACAAATTGAAGAAACGAATAAAGTCAAAGCTTTAGCCATTGCCTACAGAAATATCGATCAATTATCATTGGATCAAAGCGACGATTACAGTATAGAAATCATCTCTCAGAATAATTATATACCGGTTATCCTGACTGATGAACATCAGATTATCACCAACCATCGAAATTGTAAGATAAAAGATGGTATTAAACTGGAAGGAAAATTATTGAAAGAATTCAGTGTCTATCCTCCTATCCCCATTACTTTCATAGGTGGTAAAAACTTCCTTTATTACAAGGAATCGTTATTGTACTCCAATTTAAAAACCAAGCTCAACGAACTGGTTCAGGGGTTCTTTGCCGAGATCGCAAACAATTCGGCCTCAGTGCCTGTAATCATCACCGACTATACCAAAAAGCATGTGATCCTGACCGGTAATCTGCCCCCAGCTCTGAAAGATGACCCTCGTTATCAGCAACAACAACTCAAGGAGATAACTCTTGAAAATGAGCCTATCCTCATCAATATAAGTGGGGGATTACAATACGTGTTTTACAAAGACTCCTGGCTGCTTACCCAGTTGCGCTATTATCCAGTGATTATACTCATCGTCATCGGTCTGTTCCTATTAGTGGCCTACCTGCTGTTCAGTGTTGCCCGTAAAGCAGAACAAAACCAGGTCTGGGTTGGACTCGCCAAGGAAACTGCGCATCAGCTGGGGACACCTTTGTCATCATTGATGGCGTGGGTCGAACTGTTGAAGATGCAACATGCAATTACTGAGGATACAATCCTTGAAATGGAAAAAGATGTCGACCGGTTACAGACTGTGGCAGAACGGTTTTCCAAGATCGGTTCCCAGGCTGCGTTGTCAAAAACCAGTATTACCGATCTGATCTACAATTCAATCGACTATCTGAAGACCCGTACCTCACAAAATGTCCGTTTTTATATCCTCACTCCCCGTGATGTGCAGATCTTTGCACCCATCAACCAACAGCTGTTTGAATGGGTCATTGAGAATATCTGCAGGAACGCTGTGGATGCCATGATGGGGAAAGGGTCTATCACCATCAACATCACCGATGAATTCAAGACCGTGAGCATCGACATCACTGATACCGGGAAAGGGATTCCGAAGTCTAAATTCAAGACCATCTTTAACCCTGGCTATACCAGCAAACAAAGAGGCTGGGGTTTAGGTCTATCGCTTTCCGAACGCATCATCACCAATTATCACTCAGGCAAGATTTTCGTTAAGTCTTCAACAATTGATAAGGGAACAACGTTTAGGATAATTCTTAAGAAATAAATTTTCCAATTTAGCCGATTATGACAATGATTGCTTTAAAAAAACAACTTATTAAAATTGCACTGGTTGCTTGTTTTGTCACATTTACATTAATTTCCAATGCCCAGGTTAGGTTGCCACAATTGGTTAGCAATGACATGGTACTGCAACGCGATGTTAAATTAAAAATATGGGGATGGGCTTCGCCCGGCGAAAAGGTAACTGTAGCGTTTATTAATAAAAGCTACCATACAGTTGCCGATAAAAGTGGCAATTGGAGTGTTGAACTTAAACCCATGAAGGCAGGCGGGCCTTACAGTATGGACATAACCGGAAGCAATCATATTGAGTTGAATAATATATTGATAGGTGATGTTTATTTTTTTTCAGGCCAGTCAAACATGACGGTTATGATGGAGCGGGTAAAGGAGCGTTATCCTGAAGAGATTGAAACTGCCAATTTTCCGCAGATTAAATACTTTTTTGTACCGACCGCTTCTGACGCTTTTAAAGAACATGAAGATCTGCCTAAAGGAAACTGGGTAACCGTTGATCATCAACATATTTTGGATATTGGTGCTGTAGCCTATTTCTTTGCGAAACAGTTATATGCCAAATATAAAGTCCCTCTTGGATTAATTAACTCCAGCGTAGGGGGTACGCTTATTCAATCCTGGATAAGCGAAAAGGGTTTAAAAAATTTAGAGCCTTATGCTTCCCGCCTATCGCAATTGAGGGATACTGCTTTTATAAACCAGGCCAATCGCCAAAGACGATCATTTGGACCACGGCCTCAGAGGGGACCAACAACTGAGGTGGATAAAGGGATGACTGAGGCTGTAAAATGGTATGACCCAAAGTATGAGGCGCTGGGATGGCATAAATTCTGGCTTCCGGGTTATTGGGAAGATCAGGGCGTAAAAGGTTTACATGGAATTGTTTGGTTCCGTAAAGAGCTTGATGTACCTGCATCAATGGCAGGTAAGCCGGCAAAATTGTTTGTAGGCCGTATAGTAGATGCTGATGAAACTTATGTGAACGGCGTTAAAGTAGGTAACATTACCTACCAATACCCGCCACGTCGTTATAATATTCCTGAAGGGGTGCTTAAAGCAGGCAAAAACCTTATTGTTGTTCGGATAACTAACACAGCCGACAAAGGTGGCTTTGTGCCTGATAAACGCTACGAACTTACTGATGGCAACACCAGTATTGATATACGCGGCGATTGGTTATATAAAGTAGGAGAAGTTTACCCGCCAAGAACAGGTGGGTTTGATAATAATGGTGGTGTAGGTGCAAACGCCGGACGCGTTAACCCACAAAATGAGCCCGCCGGATTATATAATGCTATGATAGCTCCCGCTGTAAACTACGCTGTTAAAGGCTTTTTATGGTATCAGGGAGAAACCAATGCTGATAGCCCAAAAGATTATAATGCCTTAATGACGGCGCTTATTAATGATTGGCGGAATAAATGGAATGAGCCGGATGCTCCTTTCTTGTTTGTGCAGTTACCTAATTATATGGAGGTAAAATACTCCCCTTCAGAAAGTAACTGGGCCCAATTACGTGAAGCGCAACGGTCAACCCTGTCAATATCGAATACCGCAATGGCCGTGGCTATTGACCTTGGAGAGTGGAATGATATTCATCCTTTAAATAAAAAAGATGTAGGCGAACGGTTGGCTCTTGCTGCAGAAAGAATAGTGTATGGTGATGCAAACGTAGTTTATTCAGGCCCCACAGTGCAATCTTCTGCAAAAGAAGGGAAACAAATTACAATAACTTTTACTAATGTTGGTAGTGGTTTGATAGTAAAAGGCGGAGGTGAACTACAGCAATTTGCTATTGCCGGAGCCGATAAACATTTTGTTTGGGCCAAAGCTAAAATAGAGGGCAATAAAGTAATTGTAAATAGCGATGAAGTGGCAGACCCTCAATACGTCCGTTACGCCTGGGCAGATAACCCGGAAGGAGCAAATTTATATAATAATGAAGGGCTTCCGGCTTCGCCATTTATGATAAATACAAAACCATAATTTGTCACAAGATTAAGGCTTTTTAGTATACTGGTTAGGCTCGCCGGGAGTAGGCGCAGTGGCGTCATTTTGTATCATGAAGTCGTTGTAATTGTTATCACTATCGAACCCGTCAGGATAACGGCCATAGCTTTTATTGCTTTGGATAACTGGCCGGCCCCTTCCGGCTCCCGGCACGACCACCTGGCTGCCCCCCTGGCTTTGGATACCCTCAAGAGTAGCCAGTTCCGGGCTGGTAACAGTACCGTTACCGCTTGAGTTACTTTGCTGCGAGCCGTAGACCATAGCATCAGCCAGCACTAAACCGTTGGCCGTATTTAGTGCAATTGATCCTGCTGTGGTTGAAAGGGGTAGACCAAACCATTGATTTGGCTTTTTGTCTCCCTGGTAACCCGCCACTGTGGTTT
>JGI24140J50213_10001196_pt1 | contig 11521 bp, 11 predicted proteins | sample BarGraIncu00222A_FD_50213 | JGI IMG/M metagenome (IMG submission 50213)
CCCACGATCGCCGCGTCGACGAGCCCGAGCCGCAGCATCCGCTCAGCCGTCGCGAAGACTTTGGCGCTCGACGAGCAAGCGGTCGAGATCGTCACGCACGGGCCTGCGAGGCCGAGCGCCTCGTGCGCGAACATGGNCAGCGAGTGCGGTGTGTGCACGCGCGGATCGCGATTGCCCTCGGGGAAGCGCCCGGCGGCATCGAGCGTGCNGTAGGCGTTTTCGGTCGCGCCGATGCTCGAAGTCGACGTGCCCAGCACGAGCGCGACGCGGGCCGCGCCATGTCGATCGCGGGCGGCCAGCGCGGCGGCGAGGAAGCCGTCGGCGCCGAGACCGAGCCAGGCGAGCCTGTTGTTGCGGCATTCCCAGGCGGCGAGCGATGCCGGCAGCGGCGCCGACTCCAGCCCGGCGACCCGGCCGATCCAGGTCGGCAGCGGACTCGGGCCGAAATCGTTGGCGGTCAAAGCGCTGTGCCCGGCCTGCATGGCGGCGAGCAACGCCTGCTTGCCGATGCCGGCTGCGGTCGTCGTCGTGTAGGCAGTGATCCGGATCGGGGCGATAGGCTGCAGCACGGCGGCCTTTGCGGCAAGAATCGGCGCGATTATCGGGCCTGAATCCGAAGCGGCGCCCGCCGCGTAGACAAGACCCGCAATCCTGAATTCGAGGCGACCGAGCCGATGACATCACGCAGCAGCAACCTGGCGATCGGCTGGGTCGAGCAAGGGCTGGTTCCGGACGCGGTCGTGCGGCTCGGCATCCGCCGCCTGCTCAAGGAGCGGCTGGTGGAGATCGGCGACGGCGACGCCGAGGCCGCGGCGCGTATCGCCGAGCGCTTCGTCGCCTCGCTGGGCGCGTCCGATGTCGCGCTCCTGCCCGACAAGGCCAACGAGCAGCACTACGAAGTGCCGGCGGCATTCTTCGCGCGCGCGCTCGGCCCGCACCGCAAGTACAGCTGCTGCCTGTGGGACGAAGGCGCGACCACGCTCGCCGACGCGGAAGCGGCGGCGCTGGCCGTGACCTGCGAGCGTGCCGGCCTCGTCGATGGCCAGCGCGTCCTCGAGCTCGGCTGCGGCTGGGGCTCGCTCAGCCTCTGGATGGCGGAGCACTATCCGGCGAGCCGCATCACCGCGATCTCGAACTCGCATTCGCAGCGCGTCTTCATCGAGGCGGAAGCGGCGCGGCGCGGTCTCGGCAACCTGCACGTCGTCACCGCCGACTTCAGCGGCTTCGCCCCGGTCGCGGGCTCGCGTTTCGATCGCGTCGTCTCGGTCGAGATGTTCGAGCACCTGCGCAACTGGCCCGAGGCGTTTCGGCGCGTCGCCGGCTGGCTGGCGCCGGGCGGGCGCTTTTTCATGCACGTGTTCGTGCATCGCTCGACGCCGTACGCCTTCGTCGACCGCGACGAGAGCGACTGGATGAGCCGCCGTTTCTTTTCCGGCGGAATGATGCCAAGCGACGATCTGGCGCTGCGCTGCCAGGGCGATCTGACCTTGCTGCATCGCTGGCGATGGAACGGTCGCCACTACGCGAAGACCTCCGAGGCGTGGCTCGCCAACATGGATGCGAACCGCGCCGCGCTCTGGCCGATCTTCGAATCGACCTATGGCGCCGGGCAGGCCGCGACCTGGTGGATGCGCTGGCGGCTCTTCTTCATGTCGTGCGCCGAGCTGTTCGGCCACGACGGCGGCGAATGCTGGCGTGTCTCGCACTACCTGTTCGAGCCGCGCGCCGGCGCGCCTGTGACGACCGCCGCGCCTGTGGCGACCCCATGAGCACGTTCGAGCAGGCGGCGCTGCTCGGCTTCGCCGTCGCCCTCGGCGTGGCCCTGCTCACGTGGGTCGCGAGCGTCGTGCAGCACGACGTGAGCCTGGTCGACCGGATATGGTCGCTGCTCATTGCCGCGCCCGCGGTTGCCTACGCCTGGGTGCTCGGGCCGGCAGGCGACCCCCGGTTCATGGTGATGGCGGCCGTGGTCGCTCTCTGGGCGGTGCGCCTCGCTGCCTACGTGAGCTGGCGCAACTGGGGCCACGGCGAAGACCGCCGCTACCAGGTCATCCGGGCGCGCAACGAGCCGAACTTCGCCTTCAAGAGCATCTACCTCGTCTTCGTGCTGCAGGCCGTGCTGGCGTGGCTCGTCTCGACGCCGTTTCTTGCGGCGGCCGCGCATCCGGTGCCTTGGGGATGGCTCGACGGCATCGGCGCCGCGCTCGCCGCGTTCGGGGTCGTCTTCGAAGCCGTCGGCGACCAGCAGCTCGCCGCGTTCAAGGGCGAGGCGGCGAACACGGGCAAGGTCATGGATCGGGGCGTCTGGCGCTACACGCGGCACCCCAACTACTTCGGCGAATGCTGCGTGTGGTGGGGATTGTTCGTCATGGCCTCGACCGCCGGAGACTGGTGGAGCCTGGTCTCGCCGCTGGTCATGACCGGGCTGCTGCTCAAGGTCTCCGGCGTGGCGCTGCTCGAGAAGGACATCGGCGAGCGGCGGCCGCCCTACCGCGACTACGTCCGCCGCACCAACGCCTTCTTTCCCGGGCCGCCGAAGAAAGAGGCCGCGAGCTAGCGTTGACGGGCCCTAAGCCGCGACGACGCGCCGGTCGACGACGGTCGCGACCACGACCCGGCCGAGCACGACCAGCGCAAGTGCGCCGGCGAACAACGCGACGCGTGGCCCGAATGCATGCAGGGCCGGACCGAAGATCAGCGGTCCGATGCCCTGGCCGGTGAAGAAGGCGCACGCGAACAGCGCCACCGACGAGCCGCGCGCCGAGGCCGCGAGCTCGGTCGCTTCGGTCTGCAGCGAGTTGTGCAGCATGTAGTACGCGAGGCCGGCGGCGAACATCGCCGCGGCGTCGAGCCACCACAGCGGCAGCACCGCGACAGCGGCGTAGCACGACGCGCCGGCGACGGAGCCGATCAGGCACATCCGCCGCACGCCGAACCAGCGCAGGAAGACGCGCACGTTGACGGCGTAAAACAGGCCGCCGATGCCGAAGGCGCCGAGCACCAGGCCGGTCTCGACCGCGATGCTGCGCGAGCCCGGCACCGTCGTCGCCAGCAGCAACTCGCTGGTGAAGGGAAAGAGCCCGAAGAAGAGCACCCCTTCGATCAGCACCGAGACATACAGCCACGCCGCCTTCGGGTTGGCGAAGACACGGCCATAGAGCGACAGGAACGATGCATGCTCGGGCGCCTCGAGGCGCCGCGCCGGCACCGGCATCGCGATCCAAGCCACGGCCGCCGCCGTCGCGCCGATCGCCGCGGCGATGAAAAGAGAGCTCTGCCAGCCGAAGGCGACGCTGGTGAGCCCCGAGACGACCGATCCCAGCATCTGCCCGGAAATGATCGCCAGCAGCATGCGGCCGATCATCACCTGCCGCTCGGCCATGTCGTAGGTGTCGCCGAGGCCGGCGAATGACGAGCGGGATCAGGCCGCCGGCGCAGACGCCGGCGCAAATGCGCGACGCCATCAGCACGCCGAAGCTGGTGGCGAACGCGCCCGCCGCCAGCGTGATCGCCAGCCCGGCGATGCAGACCTGGATGCAGCGCGGCTTGCCGAAGCGATCGCCGAGCGGGCCGAGAAACGGCTGGGCCAGCGCGTACGGAATGGCATAGGCCGTGTTGAGCATCGCCGCGGCGACCGGCGCGACGCCGAAGTGCGAGGCGACCGGCAAGACGATCGGATCGATCAGGCGCAGCGCGAAGCCGCTCGCGAAGGCGCACGCGGCAAAGACGAGAAAAACGGGCATCGGGCCAGGCTGTCTCAGGCCTCGACTTGCGTCAGGCGGCGCGTCATCGCGCGTCGCGCATCAGGGTTTCGATCTCGCTTGCACCCACCGGCGCGGCGCGGCTGATGAGCTCGCATCCGCCGGCAGTGACGATGGCGTCGTCCTCGATGCGGATGCCGATGTTCCAGAAGCGTTCCGGCACGCCTTCGGCCGGCCGCACGTAGAGGCCGGGCTCGAGCGTCACGACCATCCCCGGCTCGAGCTTGCGCGAGGGTCTTTTCACGACCTTGCCGCCGCGCCAGTCGGGCTGCTCGACGGGCGCCTCGTCGGCGGAGACATAGCTGCCTGCGTCGTGCACGTCGCGGCCGAGCCAGTGGCCGGTGCCGTGCATGTAGAAGGCGCGGTAGGCCGACGACTCGAAGACCGCGTCGACGTCGCCGACCTTGTTGCGGTCGAGCAGCCCGGTGTCGAGCATGCCTTGGGCGAGCACGCGCACGGCAGCGACGTGCGCGTCGCGCTGACGGGCACCCGGGCGCGTCGCGGCGACGGCCGCCTGCTGCGCCGCGTCGACGATGTCGTAGAGCTCGCGCTGCGCCGGCGTGAAGCGGCCATCGGCAGGAAAGGTGCGCGTGATGTCGCTGGCGTAGCCGTCGAGCTCGCAGCCGGCGTCGACCAGGCAGAGCTCGCCGGCGTGCAGCTCGGCGTGCCCGGCGGCGTAGTGCAGCACGCAGGCGTTCGCGCCGGCGGCGACGATCGAGAGGTAGGCCGGGCCGTCGGCGCCGTGGCGGCGGAACTCGTGCAGCAGCTCGGCCTCGATCTCGTACTCTGCGATCGCGGCGTGCGGGTCGCGGCCGAAACGTGCGGCGCAAAAGCGCATCGCCCGAAGGTGCGCGCCGGCACTGATCGCGGCGGCGCGCCGCATCGTCTCGAGCTCGACTGCATCCTTGACGACGCGCATCTCGGCCAGCACCGGTGTGAGGTCGTGCTGCGTTCCCGGCGTGTCGATGCCGCGCGAGGCCCGGTCCCGGACCCGTTCGAGCCAGCCGTCGAGCTGCGTCTGCAGGCCCGGCGTCGCCGACGGAAGCCACACCGCGGGCTGATTGGCGAGCAGCTCGACCATCGCATCGTCGAGCCGATCCACAGGAAAGGCGGCGTCGACGCCGAGAACGCTCGGCGCGGCCTCGGGGCCGAGGCGGTGGCCGTCCCAGATCTCGCGCTCGACGTCCTTCGGCCGGCACACGAGCGTCGCCCGGCCGTCGGCCGTCAGTGCGAGCCAGGCGCCCGGCTCGCCGAAGCCGGTGAGGTAGTGAAAGGCGCTGTCGGGACGGTACGGGTGATCGTTGTCGTCGTTGCGTTGCCGCTCGGGCGCGGTCGGCACGATCGCGACGCCTCCGCCCTTCGCGCGCAGGGTCGCCGCGAGGCGGGCGCGACGGTCGCGGAACGGCTCGGACCGCGCTGGCGCAACCACCTTCATGTCCATGGCGGGACTTTAGCCGGCGCCGCACGACCGCCCGATTTTCGCTACGCTCGACGGCTTCGCACCGAACACCAACGAGGAACTCGACATGGAATACCGCCGTCTCGGCTCGAGCGGACTGAAGGTGAGCGAGCTGTCGCTCGGCTCATGGGTGACCTATCACAACCAGGTCGGCACGCCGGCCGCGCGCGAGATGCTCGCCGCTGCGATGGACGCCGGCATCAACTTCTTCGACAACGCCGAGGTCTACGCCAAGGGCCAGAGCGAGACCGTGATGGGCGAGGCGTTCAAGGCCCTCGGCTGGCCGCGCCTGAACTACATCGTCTCGACCAAGTTCTTCTGGGGGCTCGAGCGCGACGGCGATGCCGCCAACCGCAAGGACACGCTGAACCGCAAGTACCTGATGCAGGCGATCGACGGCTCGCTGCAGCGGCTCGGCCTGGACTTCGTCGACCTCGTCTATTGCCACCGGCCCGATCCGCAGACGCCGATCGAGGAGACCGTGTGGGCGATGAGCGACATCATCGCCAGCGGCAAGGCGCTCTACTGGGGAACGAGCGAGTGGTCGGCCGCCGAGATCAGGCAGGCCTGGGACATCGCCGACAAGCACCATCTGCGCAAGCCCGTGATGGAGCAGCCGCAATATCACCTCTTCCATCGCCAGCGCGTCGAAAAGGAATACGCGCCTCTCTACGACGGCATCGGCCTCGGCCTCACGACCTGGAGCCCGCTCGCCAGCGGCCTGCTCACCGGCAAGTACAGGAACGGTGTGCCGGCGGGAAGCCGCGGCGCCCTCGAGAACATGGGCTTCCTGACCAAAGGCCTCACCGACCCGGAGCGCAATGCCGCCGTCGCCAAGCTCGAGCCCATCGCCAAGGAGCTCGGGGCGACGCTCGCGCAGCTGGCGATCGCCTGGGCAGCGAAGAACCCGCACGTTTCGACTGTCATCACCGGCGCGTCGAACATCGAGCAGCTGAAGTCGAACCTCGGCGCGCTCGCGGTCCTGCCCAAGCTCACGCCCGAGGTGATGAAGCGCATCGACGCGGTCACCGCGTCACTGGCCGAGTAGATTGAGCTCGGCGAGCTGCTCCGGCGTGCCGACGTTGGCCCAACGCCCGCGGTAGATCTCCGCGGCGATGCGCCGCTCGCGCATGCCGGCGTAGAGCAGGGGGGCCAGCGGCGCGTGTGCCCCTGTCGCGATGCCGGCGAACATCTCGGCGCGCAGCAGCGCGATGTTGGAGTAGGTCCAGCGTTGCCCGTCGGGGCCGGTCGCGTCGGCCAGGCCGAGACCGTCGCTGCCCAGCCCGAAGTCGCCGCGCGGATGAAACGCCGGGTTGGGCACCAGCCACAGCCGGCCGAGCCGGCCGCTCGCTGCGAACTCGGCCGCGGCGCTCGCGCTGAAGCGGAAGTCCGGCGCGAAGATGTCGGCCGAGACGACCCAGAACGCATCGCCCAGCAGCGGCAGCGCCTTGGCGATGCCGCCCGCGGTCTCGAGCGCGCCGCCATGGTCGCGCCCTTCCATCGAATACGTGATGGCGAGGCCGAAGCGCGAGCCGTCGCCGAGCGCCTCGACGATCCGCTCCTCGAGCCAGGCGGTGTTGACGACGACCTCGCGCACGCCGCCGGCGGCGAGCGCCCGGAGATGCCACTCGATCAGCGGCTTGCCGTGCACGACGAGCAGCGGCTTCGGGGTGGCGTCGGAGAGCGGGCGCATCCGGGTGCCGCGCCCGGCGGCGAGGACGATCGCCTTCATCCGCGATTCATCCGCGCTGCTGCGCATGGCGCTCGATGCGTGCCGGCGCGAAGGCAACGACCAGCGCCTCCATCAGTGCATGCGCGCGCGCCGAGTTGTCGGCGCCGAGGTTGCAGACGTAGACGTCGAGCGTCGCCGCCTCGAGCTCGGGCCAGGTGTGGACCGCGAGGTGCGATTCCGCAAGCAGCACGACGCCAGTGATGCCGCTCGGCGCTCCGGCGTGCTGCGGCGCCGGCACGAAGCGGTGAAAGAGCTCGCCGACGGCGCTGAGGCCGGCGCCCGCAACAGCTGCCAGGCAGGCCGCTCGCAACGCCGAGGTGTCGGTCATCGCCGGCCGCGCCGCGCTGCAGCCGCGCAGGTCGGCAGTGAGATGAAGGCCCTGCATCGGCCGATTATCCGGCCCGGCTCCGTCGCGGCACGCCCCGTAAAATGGCCGGCTCTTCTGCGCACGGAACCTTCAGCATGGCCGCGACCGAGATCCAAGAACGCAAGGCCGTGACAACGAAGACGGCTCGGGGCGATCGGACCGCGTTGATGGCCAATGCCGTCCGCGCCCTGGCGATGGACGCGGTGCAGCAGGCCAACTCCGGCCACCCCGGCGCGCCGATGGGCATGGCCGAGATGGCCGTCGCCCTGTGGAGCCGGCATCTGCGCCACAACCCGGCCAACCCGCACTGGCCGGGGCGGGACCGCTTCGTCCTCTCCAACGGCCACGGCTCGATGCTGCAGTACGCGCTGCTGCACCTGACGGGCTACGACCTCTCGCTCGCCGAGCTGCGCAACTTTCGCCAGCTGCACAGCAAGACGCCGGGCCACCCCGAGGTCGATGTGACGCCGGGCATCGAGACGACGACCGGCCCGCTCGGCCAGGGCCTGACCAACGCCGTCGGCATGGCGCTCGCCGAGAAGCTGCTCGCTGCCGAGTTCAATCGCGACGGCCACACGGTCGTCGACCACCGCACCTACGTCTTCTTCGGCGACGGCTGCCTCATGGAAGGCATCAGCCACGAGGCCTGCGCGCTGGCCGGCGCATGGAAGCTCGACAAGCTGGTCGCCCTCTACGACGACAACGGCATCTCGATCGACGGCGCCGTCGCGCCCTGGTTCATCGACGACACGCCGAAACGCTTCGAGGCCTACGGCTGGAACGTGATCGCGGGAGTCGATGGTCACGATGTCGCCGCCGTCGACGCGGCGATCGCGGCGGCGCGCGAATCGACCGGCAAGCCGACCATCATTTGCTGCAAGACCGTCATCGGCAAGGGCGCACCGAACCGCGCCGGCACCGCGAAAGCGCACGGCGAGGCGCTCGGCGCCGACGAGGTCCGCCTGACGCGCGAGGCCATCGGCTGGGCCTGGCCGCCATTCGTCGTGCCCGACGAGGCCTACGACGGCTGGGACGGCAAGCGCGCGGGCGCCGTCGGCGAAGCGGCCTGGAACACGACGTTCGCCGCCTACACGAAGGCACATCCGGCACTCGCGGCCGACTACCGGCGTCGCATGGCGGCCGAGCTGCCTGCCGACTGGCGCGAAACCGTGCGCGGCGCAGTCGCCGCCGCACACGGCAAGGCCGAGACCGTCGCCAGCCGCAAGGCCAGCCAGATCGCCCTCGAAGCGTTCACGAAGGCACTGCCCGAGTTGCTCGGCGGCAGCGCCGACCTGACCGGCTCGAACCTGACCAACACCAGCCAGACCGCTCCGCTTCGCTTCAAGGCCGATGGCGCCGTTGCCATGGGCGAGAACGGCCGCGGCGGCCGGCACATCAACTACGGTGTGCGCGAGTTCGGCATGGCCGCGATCATGAACGGCATCGCCCTGCACGGCGGCTTCATTCCCTACGGCGGCACCTTCCTCACCTTCAGCGACTACAGCCGCAATGCGATCCGCATGGCGGCGCTGATGAGGCAGCGCGTCGTCCACGTCTTCACGCACGATTCGATCGGTCTCGGCGAAGACGGCCCGACGCACCAGTCGGTCGAGCACGCGGCGTCGCTGCGCCTGATCCCGAACCTCGATGTCTGGCGGCCGTGCGACACGGTCGAGACGATCGCGGCGTGGGTGGCTGCGATCGAGCGCGACAGCGGGCCGAGCGCGCTGCTGCTGTCACGGCAGAACCTGCCCTATGCGCCCCGCCCGGGCTTCGAGACGGGCGGCCCCGAGGGCGCACTGAGCGAGATCGCGCGCGGCGGCTACGTGCTCGCCGAGCCGAGCGAGGTGGGCTTGCGCGGCAAGCCCCGCGCCGTCCTGATCGCCACCGGCTCCGAAGTGCAGCTGGCGCTCAACGCACAGCAGCAGCTGGCGTTGCCGGAGAACGGCAGGGTGGCCGTGCGCGTCGTCTCGATGCCGTCGACCAGCGTNTTCGACCGCCAGGATCGCGCCTGGAAAGAGNGCGTGCTGCCGNCCGGCGTGCCGCGCATCGCCATCGAGATGGGCGTGACCGACGGCTGGTGGAAATACGGCTGCGCGGCAGTCGTCGGCCTCGACCGCTACGGCGAATCGGCACCGGCGCCGGTGCTGTTCAAGCATTTCGGCTTCACGGCGGACAACGTCGTGGCGACTGTTCTTCAGACCCTGTCGACTTCGAGGAAGAAACCATGACCATCAACGTCGCTATCAACGGCTACGGCCGCATCGGCCGAAACATCCTGCGCGCCCACTACGAGGACGGCAAGAAGCACGACATCCGCATCGTCGCGATCAACGATCTCGGCAAGGCCGAGACCAATGCGCACCTGACGCGCTACGACACCGCGCACGGGCCGTTTCCGGGCCACGTGGCCGTCGACGGCGATTCGATGATCGTGTCCGCGCACAGGGACGGCAAGGACGGCGATCGCATCAAGGTGCTGGCGCAACGCAACCCGGCAGAGCTGCCATGGAAGGAGCTCGGCGTCGACGTCGTGCTCGAGTGCACGGGCTTTTTCACGACCAAGGAAAAGGCTTCCGCGCACATCCTTGGCGGCGCGAAGAAGGTGATCATCTCGGCCCCGGGCGGCAAGGATGTCGATGCGACCATCGTCTACGGCGTCAACCACGGCGTGCTGAAGGCGAGCCACACGGTGATCAGCAACGCGAGCTGCACGACCAACGCCCTGGCGCCGCTGGTGCTGCCGCTGCACCAGAAGATCGGCATCCTGAACGGGCTGATGACGACGATCCACGCCTACACCAACGACCAGGTGCTGACCGACGTCTACCATGAGGATCTGCGCCGGGCGCGCAGCGCCACGCACAACATGATCCCGACCAAGACGGGCGCCGCGGCGGCCATCGGCCTCGTGATTCCCGAGCTCAACGGCAAGCTCGATGGCTTCTCGATGCGCGTGCCGACGATCAACGTCTCGATCGTCGACCTCAGCTTCCTGGCCGCACGCGACACGACCGTCGAGGAGATCAACGCCATCATGAAGGAGGCGAGCACCTCCGGCCCGCTGGCCGGCCTGCTCGGCTACAGCGACGGCCCGCTGGTGAGCATCGACTTCAACCACAACCCGGCCTCGAGCGTCTTCGACGCGACGCTGACCAAGGTCTCCGGCCGCCTCGTCAAGGTGAATAGCTGGTACGACAACGAGTGGGGCTTCTCGAACCGCATGCTCGACACGACGGTCGCGTTGATGAACGCGCGCTGATCGACGCGCATCGACGATCGGGCCGNAAGCTGCCCGGAAACGACAAGAGCCCCGATCGGGGCTCTTGCGACANGCGTCNGNCCGCGGCTCGACGCCGCGCGAGCGGTTACCAGCGGCGGCCGTAGCCGCGATGCCAGCCGTACCCGTAGCCGACGCCGATGCCGATCGTCGGCCCGTAATAGCTGGGCGCGCCGTAGTACGCGGGCGGGTAGTAGCCGTAGGCGGGTGCCGGTGCATAGTAGACAGGCGCGGGTGCCTCGACATAGTCCGGCCCGCTGCCGTAGGCTGGGGCAACATCGGAGTAGGCGGACTGCGGAGCGCCGCGCTCGTACGACGCATCGCTCGGGCGAACATCGATGGCGATGCGCGGGCCCGGGTCGCTCGCCGTGCGCGTCGTGTAGCGCTGGCCGTTGTATTCGTAGACGACGTCGTAGCCGACCACCCGGTTCTGGACCTGGCTGACGGTGCGGCAATCTCGCCCGGCGATGGCCACCGGCGGATTGTTGTTCGCCTCGACCTGGTTGCCGATCGACGAGCCGGCGACCACGCCGAGACCCGTGGCGGCGGCGCGGCCGAAGCCGTGCCCGAACTGGTTGCCGATGACGCCGCCGGCGATGGCGCCGATCAGCGCACCCGCGCCCGACGGCTGCGGCTGGACCACGCGCTCGACGTCGGCGCACGACTGGCGCGGCACCGCGACCGAGCCGGCGACGGGCGTCGCGGAAATGACATTGGCATATTCGGCGGCGCGAGCCGTGCCGGCCACGCCCAGCAGGGCAGCCGTTGCGGCGGCGCAAGCACTCAGTTTCATCGTGTTCATCTCGTCATCTCCTCACACCGCAGCGATGCGGCACAGTGGATCGGATTCGCGCTTTCGCGAAGAGTTCTGTCTCTCTACGCGCCAGCAGGGCGGTTCGCCGACGTCTTGACATTTCTTTGC
>JGI24140J50213_10001198_pt1 | contig 11511 bp, 8 predicted proteins | sample BarGraIncu00222A_FD_50213 | JGI IMG/M metagenome (IMG submission 50213)
AATCCAGTTTCGCCAATCAATCGCCANNTNNTGCTAANGCTGGTGCTNNTGCGCTGGTGCTGGTGCTGGCGCCGGCGCCACGTTCTTCTTGGCAGGCAGCTTGGTCATGCCCGGCGGCTTCAGCGCCGCGGCCTGCGCCGGCAGGTATTTCGCGACGATCGCGGGATCGATCTGGGCCATCACCGAGTCCGGGAGGCGGTGCCAGACCTCGTCCATCCCGAACAGCGCGATGCCGATATAGCCGCGCAGCGTCAGCGTCTGGCCGTCGTCGCTTAAGGTCATCTTGGCGTGGTAGACCTTGCCGTCGCGCGGATCGAGGACGTTGCCGTTCTCAAAATGCAGGCCCTCGCGCTTCATGTCGCGGATAAATGAGATGCCGAGCCACGGCGCGTTCTTGCGGTCGTCGGTGCATTTGGTGCAGACCTCCTTCGCCGCTTCATCGGCGTTAGGGGGAAAGGTCTTGGCCATCACGCCTTCAAAAATCCCGTTGTGGTCGATCATCAGCACATAGAGTGCGGGCTTGCCATTTTCGATCTTCTGCCACAGCCCCGCGGCGGTCGGCTCCGCGGCCTGCGCCGGGAATGTAACGGCAAGCAACATGGCGAGAACCGTCATGAGCGGCAGCGCCAGTCTGGATACAGCAGTCCGCATCGTCACCACCTGACCAATCCATCAAACGATGGTGTCAGACTACGGCCATTTCGCGGACGGTTCCAGTGCCGCATTCGCGATATCGAGGGCTGTTTCGCGGGCGACTGCCACAAATCTGACGTAAGAAACCGGCCTGTGGCGCGGGGTCAGTTGACCCCGAGTTTCTTCTGCAGGCTCGACGACGACGTCGTGTACTGGAACACCAGCCGCTTGTCCGGATAGACATAGCGGTGCGCCTTCTGGGCCATCAACGAACCCTCATGGAAGCCGCACAGGATAAGCTTGAGCTTGCCCGGATAGGTGTTGATGTCGCCGATCGCAAAAATGCCGGATACGTTGGTCTCGAAGGCCGCGGTCTCGACCGGCACCAGGTTGTTCTCGAGCGCGATGCCCCAGTTCGCGACCGGCCCGAGTTTCATGGTCAGGCCGAAGAACGGCAGGATGGTGTTGCAGCCAACCTTCGAGATGGCGTTGTCGCTGCCTTTGACCATGGCGCCGGACAGCACGCCGTCCTTGCCCTCCAGTTCGGTGACCTGGCCGATCTTGAGATCGAGCTTGCCGGCGGCCACCAGCGCGCGCATCTGTTCGACGCTGTGCGGGGCTGCGCGGAAATCGTCGCGCCGATGCAGCAGCGTCACGCGCTTGGCGATCGGATGCAGATTGAGCGTCCAGTCCAGCGCGGAATCGCCGCCGCCGACGATCAGCAATTCCTTGTCGCGGAACTGCTCCATCTTGCGCACCGAATAAAACACCGAGGTGCCTTCATAGGCCTCGATCCCCGGCACTGGCGGCCGCTTCGGCTGGAACGATCCGCCGCCGGCGGAGATCACCACCACCTTGCACTCGAACACCTGACCGGCATCGGTGGTGACGCGAAAGCCGGGATCGCCGATCTTCTCGATCGTCTCCACCATTTCGTTAAGATGGAAGGTCGGATTGAACGGCTTGATCTGCTCCCTCAGTGCATCGGTCAGGCCCTGGCCGGTGACAAAGGGAATGCCGGGAATGTCGTAGATCGGCTTTTCCGGATAAAGCTCGGCGCATTGCCCGCCGATCTTGTCGAGAATGTCGACAAGATGCGCCTTCATGTCGAGCAGGCCCAGTTCGAAAACGGCAAACAGTCCGCACGGGCCCGCGCCGATAATCAGCACATCGGTTTTGATCGCTTCGCTCATATCGCTTTTCGTCGCTTCTTTTCGGTTGGACCACACCGGAGGCCTGGTGGGCGGAATTGGCTGCGCCTGTCTAGCCAACGTGGCGGTTGGAGGAAAGCCATAAATGGGCCGCTGGCCAGCCCTGCAACCTCTTGCCGCCGTGCGCGAACTCGGCTGTAACGACGGGAAACTCCGGAGATTCCGCCTGTGAATGCAACCGTCCGTCCCGATTCAACCCCGCGCCTGGAAGATTTCCCCTACCGGCTGTCGGACAATGTGCGCTATGCCGATCTCGACCCCAACCAGCACGTCAACAACGCAGTATATGCGACCTATTTCGAAACCGGGCGCGTGACGCTGATGAAGGACCACAGTTTCGGGCTGATGCCGGAGGGCCTCGCCTGGATGTTGGTGCGGCTCGATATCCATTTTCGCGCCGAACTGCGCTGGCCCGGCACCATTGAACTCGGGCTCGGCGTGGCCAAATTCGGCCGGACCTCGGTGACCTTCGATCAGGCGGTGTTCTCGCAGGGCAAATGCGTGGCATCGGCCCAGTCGGTGAATGTGCTGATCGGCGAAAGCTCGCGCAAGCCGACAGCGCTGACCGCCGAGATCATCGAGAATTTCCAGCGCTGGCGGCGGCGTGACATCGGCGGCATCTGAAACCGGCGATGGCGTCATTCGCTGCGCGCTTGCTCGAGGATCAGCTTTTAAGCCTGCCGCTCCGGCGTCGTCACCACCAGGCCGTCGAGCTCGTCGCTCACCTTGATCTGGCAGGACAGCCGCGAATTCGGCCGCACGTCGAAGCCGAAATCCAGCATGTCCTCTTCCATTGGGGACGGACCACCGACCTTGTCGCGCCACGCCTCATCGACATAGACGTGGCAGGTCGCACAGGCGCAGGCTCCGCCGCATTCGGCTTCGATCCCGGGAATGGCGTTGCGGATCGCCGCTTCCATCACGGTGGCGCCGTTTTCGACGTCAATAGTACGGGTTTCGCCGTTATGGTCGACAAAGCTGATCTTGGCCATGATTGCTCGTGCTGCGGGAAGATATTTATGACGGGTCCGGGCAGTCCTATAACGGGTCGATCCGCTCCGCGCTAGCGCGGTTGCCGAGAAAACCTGGGGGGCGCGGGTTCGCCAGGCCTATCGACGGGACGGGATCAGGACCGGCGCAGAATTTCGTCGATGGCCGTCCGCGCGCCGGCCACCGCATCGGTAAGCTCATCGAGCGCCTCGGACGGGTCGTCGCCCTGCTGCAGCACGTCTTCCAGGAATTCGGCGGCTTCGGCGACCCGAAATGCGCCGATCGCGCGGGCCGAACCTTTGAGCGTATGTACCAGCGCCCGCCTGTCGGAGGACGGGGCGGCGAGTTCGCGCACCAGGCTGATCGCCTGGCTTGCGAACATCGCCAGCACCTCGCGTTCGAGCCCGGCGTCGCCGAGCGTCATGCGCAGAAGATGTTCAATGTCGATCGGACCGTCATCGGGAGCGAGCGGCGGCGATGGCATCCAGTCAATCCGTTCCAGATGAAGCGGCATGGCGATAGCCCAATTCTTCCTCCGCCGTCGTGGCGGCAACGAAGTTTCGGTCAGCCAATCACGAAAGTGGTTAATGGAACGTATGGGGTATTCGCCGCAAGTTCGCCCTGCTTTTGACCAAGAGTCGCCCCAATTGACCGCATCGACCGGGAATTTTGAGGACTGGTAAGGCCTTATGGCGTCCGGCTGTTAACGATGATTAAGATTGTATTAACCGGAGCCATTTCATTCGCACGGCCTAGCCAATAGGATGTTTGCGGATGTAGCGGACAAGCCGACCCCAGAGGCCGTGCTTTCGCACCGCGCGGGGGCCGGTTTCGAGCTTGCAAGGGCCGTTAGAGCAAGACTCAAGCCGTAAGACACTAATGCGTACCTAGTAGAACGAGGGCTCAGACTGAACATGGCGAACAATCCCAAAAAGGTCAAAGACCCCACAGAAGTCGCGCTTTCTGCCATTCAGGAAGCCTTGAACATCTCGGACGCGCCGGCAGCCGATAATGCGCGCGGTTCGGCCCACGGCGATCTCACGCCGACAAACTCGTCTTCGCAGGACTACAACGAGGGCGCGTTCAATTTCGACGAGGGCACCTTCGATGCGAGGCCCAGCGCCGATCGGCCGAGCTTCGAACCGATCGAGGAGCCGCGTGCGACCCGCCGCGCCGCCAATGACGACCGCGAAACCATCGGGCAGCTCCTGCAGGCCATTCAGAAGGGCCGCCCTGCCCGCAGCATGTTTACGATCTTCACGGTCGTCGCCGGCATCTGGCTCGCCGGCTGCGCGCTGCTAACCTTCGGCTTCTTGCCCTCGATTCAGTCTGCGATGGGCCAAAGCGGCGGCGTCTTGGTGCTGGCCGGTCTTGTCGCCCTGTTCTGCGTGCCGGTGGTGCTGTTCTACTTCCTCGCCAGCCTTGCCTGGCGCAGCCAGGAAATGCGGATGATCGCGCAGTCGATGGCGCAGATGGCGATCCGTTTTTCCGAGCCTGAGGCTGCGGCCAGCGACTCGATGGTGACCGTCGGTCAGGCGATCCGCCGCGAAGTCGCGGCGATGGGCGACGGCGTCGAGCGCGCGATTGCGCGCGCCGGCGAACTCGAAACCCTGGTTGCCAATGAAGTCTCCGCGCTCGAGCGCGCCTATACCGACAACGAGGTGCGGATCCGCGCGCTGCTGCAGGATATCGCCCATCAGCGCGACAATCTGGTCGGACAGGCCGAACAGGTTCGCAGCGCCATCTCCGGCGTGCAGATCGACCTTCGCCACGACATCGCGCTGATCTCGGATGCGATCGCGTCACGCGTCGACGAGGTCGCCAAGAGCATCACCGGTGCGCTGGAGGAACGCGGCGCCCACATCACCAGCGCGCTCGGCAGCGCCGGCGACAACATGATTCTCGCGCTCGGCGAGCGCGGCGGCGACCTGCTCGACCGGCTCGAGGAAGCCAGCGCCGAAACCACGCGCGCGGTGCTCGACGCCAGCGAGCGCCTCACCACCAGCCTCAATTTCAAGACCGGGCACGTCCATGACGAGTTCGTCGACCTGGCCGACCGCGTCCATGAGATGCTGAACGAGCGGATCGACCGCATCACCAGCGAATTCGAACAACGCTCCTCCACCATCGTCGACGGCATTTCCGACCGCACCGAACAGGTTCACGACTCGCTGAAGAATTCCAGCGACTCGCTGCTGCTGGAGCTTGAGCTGCGCAGCGGCGATCTGGTGGCCAAGATCGATGACGCCGGCAACCGCCTCGCGACCCAGATCCTGACCAGCGGCGACAAGGCCAGCGATGCGCTGGACGTCACCGTGAACTCACTGGTGGCCAAGGTCGTCAACCAGACCGAAACCGCGCATGATACGCTCAGTCTGCAGATGAGCGCTTTCGACGAACTGGTGAAGAATCAGGGCGGCGAGCTTGCGGAAAAATTCGCGCGCGACAGCGGCACGCTGGGTGCCCTCATTACCCGCCACATTTCCGAATTCGATCGCACCGTGAAAACCTTCGGCGGCGATATCGTCGACCGCATGGGTCAGCGCACGCAGGANATCGCGCACAGCCTGAAGACNTATGTCGACACCTTCGACACCCGNCTGACCTCGAACGGCGGCGAGATCACCGCCTCGCTGGACCAGCGCCTGATTCAATTCGAAACCACGCTCGGAAACCGCGTCGCCCATCTCGATACCTCGCTCGACAGCAGGATCAAACTGTTCGACGAGTCGGTCGACGGCCGCCTCAAGACGCTCGAGCAGACCTTCGACACGCGAGCAAAATCGGTGACCGAAACCATCGACAGCCGTCTTGGTACGCTGGCCTCGTCGCTGACCGATGGTGCCTCGCAGGCGATCCATTCGATCGACTCGCGCCTCACCTATCTGACGACGTCGCTGACCGAGGGCACCGTGCAGGCGATCCAGTCGATCGATGCACGGCTTACCCACCTCACGTCTTCAGTGACCACCGATACTACGCAAGCGATTGAGTCGATCGATGCACGCCTGACCAACCTCACCTCTTCCGTGACCACCGGCACCACTCAGGCGATCGAGTCGATCGATGCACGCCTGACCCACCTCACCTCTTCACTGAACACCGGCGCCACCCAGGCGATCGAGTCGATCGATTCACGTCTCGGCCTCCTCACCTCTTCTCTGACCACCGGTACCGCGCAGGCAATCGCAGCGGTCGACCAGCGCATCGCCAATGTGACCGAAATCATCGACGGTCGCAGCGCCCACCTCACCGACACCATCACCGCGCGGTTCCAGGAAATCCATCAGGGCATCGAAAGCCGGGTCGGCGCGGTCGCCACCGATATCGACGTGCGGGTCTCGCAGTTCGAGGACCTTCTTGGCTCNCGCGTGGAAGCCGTGGCCGGCCGCATCGAGAGCAGCGGANGGCAGGCCAGCGANGGCCTGATGGCCCGCGCCGAAGAATTGTCGCTGGGGATCAGGTCCCACGTCGAGGACGCGGAACGCTCGNTGACCAACCTTGTGGTCAATACCAGCGAAACCATCCAGACCGGCGCACGCGCCGCGCAACAGTCGCTGCTTTCGGTTTCCTCCGACGTCGGCGCGCAGTTGCGGCTGACCTCGGCCGAAGTCGAGCGCGCGATCACCGCGGTCGGCACCGGTGCGGCGGACTCGATCCTGACCAGCGCCCGCGATGCGCAGGCCACCCTTGTCACGGCCTCCGCCGACGCCGCCAGCCAGGTCAAGAATCTGGCCGCCGAAGTCGAGCGGACGCTCTCGGCCGTCGGCACCTCAACCGCCGGGTCGATCGTCGCAGGTGCCCGCGAGGCCCAGAATACCCTGGTGACGGCCGCTTCGGATGCCGCCAACCATGTCAAGTCGCTGGCCAGCGACGTCGAGCGTTCGCTGTCGATCGCCGGCACGTCCAATGCCAATTCGATCGTCGCCAGCGCCCGCGAGGCCCAGACCACACTCGTCGCCGCCTCGTCGGAGGCCGCCGAACACGTCAAGACACTGGCGGCCGATGTCCAGCGGTCGCTGTCGATCGTCGGGACTTCAACCGCCGAGACGATCACCATGGCCGGGGCTTCAACCGTCGAGTCGATCACTGCAGGCGCCCGCGAGGCCCAGACCACCCTGGTCACCGCCTCGACGAATGCCGCCGAACACGTCAAGGCTTTGGCCGCCGATGTCCAGCGGTCGCTCTCGATGGCCGGGACCTCGACCGCCGAGTCGATCACCGCAGGCGCCCGCGAGGCCCACACCACCTTGGTCACCGCCTCGACGAATGCCGCCGAACACGTCAAGGCTTTGACCGCCGATGTCCAGCGGTCGCTCACGATGGCCGGGACCTCGACCGCCGAGTCGATCACCGCGGGCGCCCGCGAGGCCCAGACCACGCTCGTCACCGCCTCGTCGGATGCCGCTGAACACGTCAAGTCGCTGGCAATCGATGTCCAACGGTCGCTGTCGGCCGTCGGAACCTCCACCGCCGAGTCGATCACCGCCGGCGCCCGCGAGGCCCGGACCACACTGGTCACCGCCTCGTCCGATGTCGCCGATAGTGTCAAGGCGCTGGCAACCGATATCCAGCGATCGCTGTCGATGGCCGGAACTTCAACCGCCGAGACGCTTACCGCCGCCGGAGCTTTGACCGCCCAGACGCTCACCGCCGCCGGGGCTTCAACCGCGGAGTCGATCACCGCCGGCGCGCGCGAGGCCCAGTCCATGCTGGTCGCCGCATCGTCGGAAGCCGCCAACCACGTCAAGGCGCTGGCGACCGATGTCGAGCGCACACTGACCGCGGTCGGGGCAGGCACCGCCGCGTCCATTCTCAACAGCGCACGCGAGGCGCAAGGTTCGCTGACCACGACGTCGGCCGACGCCGCAAGCCAGATCAGGGCGATCTCCGCCGACATCGAGCGGACGCTCAGCGCGGTCACCGCCACCACCACCGACAATATTGCGGCCAGCGCCCTCAATGCGCAGACCGCACTGGTGGCCGCATCGAACGAAGTTAGTTCCAAGGTCAAGTCGACCTCCACTGAAATCGAACGCTCGGTTCTCGCCGCCAGCACCGGCTTCGGCTCGACCATGACCGGCAAGACCGACGAGATCGTCAGCTATGTGCAGCAGCAGACCGATCGTCTGGCACAGATGATCGACGGCAAGCGCGGAATCCTGGTCGAGGCCCTTGGCACCAAGACCAATCAGTTCACGGTCGATATCGACCGCGTCACCGCGGATGCGCTGAAATCGATCGAAACACGGGGACAGGCGTTCTCGCAATCGATGATGTCGAACGGCTCCGACGTCGCGCGGACCATTACGTCCGCCGGCGAACTGGCCGCCGGCGCCGTCAACAAGTCGCTCAAGGATCTCGAGCAGTCCTCGCGGGCGGCGATCGACCAGTCGCGCCAGGTCTCGATCACGGCCGTGACCGAAATGCAGGAAACCAGCAAGATCCTGCGGACCGACACGGTCGCGCTGTTCGAGCGTCTGCGCGAAGGCAATATCCTGCTGCAGGAAGTGCTCACCGGCGCCCACGACAATCTCAATTCGCTGGAACGAGCGCTGGTCACGCGGGTCGCCGACTTCGTGTCCGCCATGAACGACGTCACCGCGCAGAACGGCGTCGCCACCCAGACGCTGGAAGACCAGTTGAACGTCTTCAACAGCAAGACCTCGAAGGCGCTGGAAGATCTCGGCGCGCTTTCCGGCCAGTTCCATACCCATGGCCAGGCGCTGGTCGATGCCGCATCGCTGGTCGAACAAAGCAACCGCAGCACCACCGCCTCCGTCGCCGAACGCAAATCGGCGCTGGATTCGCTGGTGACCACGATCGATCTGCGTACCACCGATCTCGACCAGCGACTGTCGCGCTTCACCGGCCTCTTGGATGAATCGCTGGCCGCCGCCGAAGAGCGCGCCCGCGACATCGCAAGGGTGGTGGCCGAGACCGCCGGTGCGGGTTCTGCCGCGATCAGCCGCCAGTTCGAGGCGGTCCGCGCCTCGGCCGAGGAGGAACGCCGCCTGACCGCCGAGGCCCTGAACGAGCTCTACCAGCAGAGCACCCAGGAATCGGATGCGATGTTCAAGCAGTCGGCCGACCGGTTCGCCACCATGGTGCAGAGCATGAAGGAAATGGCTTCGGAAATGCATCACGAGCTGGAAGCCACGCGCAACGAGCTTCGCCGTGGCGTACTGGAAATGCCGCAGGAAGCCGCCGAGAACACCTCGCAGATGCGCAAGGTGATTGTCGACCAGATCGAGGCGCTGGCCGAACTGAACCGGATCGTCGCGCGTCACGGCCGCGGGCTCGACGTGGTGAGCACCGGCCGCGCCAGCGTGCAGCGCGGCGAGGAAGAGCCGATGCTGGCGACCGCCGGCGGACGCGCCGAAGTGCAATCGTCGCGGCCCGCGCCACGCCAGCGCGATGCCGGCAGCGCCTCGAGCTTGCCGCCGCCGGATCTCGGCGTGCCGGCTTCGCGCCGCACTGAAGCGCCGCCGGTTTCGCCGGNGAGTGCCGACCAGGGCCGCGACGGATGGCTTTCCGACCTCTTGAACCGTGCNGATACCGGCCCGGCCAACCCGGAGCCGCCGCGCGGCCGTCCGCCGCAGCAGNCCGCCAGCGACAACCCGCTNGCCTCGCTGTCGCTCGACATCGGCCGCCTGATGGATCGCAATCTCGCCGCCGAGATGTGGGATCGCTATCAACGCGGCGAGAACAAGGCCTTCACCAAGCGGCTCTATACGCCGGCCGGCCAGAAGGCCTTCGATGAAGTCGCGCGCAAATATCGCTCCGACCGCAACTTCAAGCAGACGGTCGACCGCTACATCACCGAGTTCGAGCGGTTGCTCGACGAGGTCGCGCGCGACGAACGCGGCCCTGGCATGCTGCGCAGCCATCTCACCTCCGAGACCGGCCTCGTCTATACCCTGCTCGCGCATGCGGCCGGAAGGCTTGGCTAAGGTTTGACTTGAACGTGAAATAAAAACGGAGGCAGCGATGCCTCCGTTTTTGTTTTGACGGTGGGAACCGGCAAGTCGAAACCGGCCGGCGCCGGCGCAAAGACGCCGGACGATCGTGACGGTCGATCTCGACTCGCGCACATTCGTCTGAAGATGAGCGGCGTAGCGATGAGCCACGTTATCGCTCTGCGTGATCAGAGCGGATAGCCCACCAGCCGCTCGCCCTCGAACCGTTCGATATATTCGGTCATCCCGTAGCCGGTAACGCCGTCCCATGAGAACCGGGTCTGACCCTCGGCAATGCGCGAGACCACTGTCTCGCCGTCGATCTTGCGGCGATTGCGCAAGGGCGCCAGCGTGACAATCTCTCCCTCGATCAGCGCGGTGCGCCTTGCGGTCCGGACGCTGATGCGGACCCGGTCGGGATCCCTGCGATCGGTCCACTCGGTCATCAGGTCCATGTCCAGCACCTCTTCGTACTCGCCATCGACGAGNAGCACGCCAAGCCGCCGCACCCGGCCTTGGGCATTCGTGATCTTCAACAGCATGAACCCGCGGCCCTGGCCGAGATTGGCGAGAAAGAGACGATAGAAATAGATGTTCTGCCAGAGTCGGGGTCCCCAGGAATGGTCCCGCCAGCCGCCGCCGTCGATCGGGAAGCGTTCGTCGCCGACCTCGATCTCGCCGCGCACTGACGTATGCTGGTTGAAGTGCCCGAGCGAAAAATTAAAACCATACATCGGTTCGTGATCGGGCGAATCCGGAACCCCGCCATGCGGCGGCGATGCCGCTGACTGCTCAAGACGGACAGCGCCGCGGACGCGCCGGGCTTTCTTGAACATCCGGTCGGGATCGCGCAGCAAATTCGGATCGTCGAGCACCAGCAGTTCGCCGGTATAAGTCATCTCGACGGCGCGAAGCGCCTGCTTCACCTCATAGCCGAGACCGCCCGCGCCAAACTGCGCGTTGGTCTTGATCTCGGGCCGCTGAAACTGGCAGGCGATGCGCCCGTCCGGCAGATAGAGACAGACCGAGAGCTCGGCATATCCCTCGTTCACCCGGTTGCCGAGGCGCATCCAGCCGCCGGCCCCGGTGCGGCGATCGAAGCCGTTGCAATAGACGCTTTCGTTGAAATGCGGTTCCGCGCTCGGGATGTGCGGATATTCGTCCTGAGCGTCCAACCGATATCCCATTGTGTCCTCCGTTGAACCTGTCCGGCGGCTTCGCCGCTCCCATTGACTCTCATTCAGGAGGATCGCGCAGTCTTTTGCAAGCATGGCCCCTTTTGCAAGCATGGCCGCGAAGCCAGACCCGCTTCATCGATCGGCTCACTGGCGGTGTGGCGGCGAACCTGTTCGGCCTCTCGTGTGATTTCGATCACCAACCAGATTGGCGTTCATCGCTACCAATGGGTGGGGCGTCGGCCCAATCGGACAGACCGAATCGGGATCGGAGACCAAAATGACAGCCCATCTTCCAAGCTTCGCAATTGCGCTAATGGTGCTGTCGATGGGCAGCCTTTGCTACGGCCTCTACAGCAAATCGCAGCACCTTTCCGGCTGCCGCGCCCAATTCGCACAGTTACAACTTATCCAAGCGCAACTTGATACCACGGAGGCAGCGTTGAACGCGGCTGAATTGCAACTCCACGGCGTGAAGCGGTAGGAGGAAAACATGTCAGTCCGCGCAGTAAGTCCGGCCTACATCATCTTTCAACTCGCCGC
>JGI24140J50213_10001199_pt1 | contig 11510 bp, 13 predicted proteins | sample BarGraIncu00222A_FD_50213 | JGI IMG/M metagenome (IMG submission 50213)
CAGCTCTAACAGTTCTTTAGGGTTAACGGCTGCTGTTTACTGAACGATTCATGACCGCTTAACTTAAAAGGCCCGATAAATCCTTCACGATGATCTCGAACTCCGCCCACGGCGAATTCGGGACTGTTACGTGGAGGGTGTGATGAAAAAAACCATTTTCGGGACTGCATTTGCAGCCACTTTGATCGCCTCGGGCGCGGCCCTCGCGGCCGATATCCAGCGTGGCCCGGCGCCCTATTACAATCCGCCGTCCAGCCTCTACAACTGGGGCGGCGTCTATGCCGGCCTCAATCTCGGTTATCAGTGGGGCAAGGTGACGAACACCGGCGTTGATCCGAGCGGGCTTTTGGGCGGCGGTCAGATCGGCGTCAATTGGCAGAGCGGCCAGTTCGTGTACGGCGCCGAAACCGATATCCAGTTTTCCGGCGCTGACGACACTTTCGCGGCTTACAAGTTTTCCAATCCCTTGTTCGGCACCCTGCGCGGGCGCGCCGGCTACGCCTTCAATAATTTCCTGGTCTACGGCACGCTCGGCCTCGCCTATGGCGACCTGAAGGGCGAGTCCGGCGGCACGGTCGAGAGCCACATCATGGCGGGCTGGGCCGGCGGCATCGGCGCGGAATACGGCATCACGCCGGCCTGGTCGGTCAAAGGCGAATATCTGTACATGGACCTGGCGGATCGCGGGTTTTCGATCACCGGCATGGACAACGGCTACCGCGCCAACATCCTGCGCCTCGGCGTCAATTATCACTTCTGAGCGGCAAGTCGCCGCTCGCGTGGCGGAAAACCCCGGGCCTCACGGCCCGGGGTTTTTTATGGTAGCCGCGCAGGCTGAAGTTCCACATCGACTTAAGTCTTAAGTAATACTTTACCATTTTGCTCACTGTAGCCAGTTTTAATCGAGGCAATAACATGGCATTTCATCGGCATAATTGAGATTATACATCATACAACTTGGTTCTACGGTGTGTCTTTTACGCACTAGACGTTCCGTCAATTTTGAATACTTATGTGGCCTCGATTGTGGGGGGCCACAGTGACGGAGGTTTGATGATGAAGCGTTTGGTTCTGGCGGGCCTTGGTGCGCTCGCCGTGGTGACGATGATGGGCTCGGCGAACGCCGCGGACATGCCGCGCCGGCAAGCCATGCCGGCCAAGGCGCCGATGTATGAGGCGCCTTACAACTGGACCGGCTTCTATGTCGGCATCAACGGCGGCGGCGGCTTTGGCCATTCGGATTGGAGCAACGCGCTCGGAACGAACGGCTACAACCTCTCCGGCGTCGTCGTCGGCGGCACCATCGGTTATAATTACCAGATGGACCAGGCCGTGTTCGGCCTCGAGGGTGACGGCGACTGGAGCAATCTCCGCGGCAGCACCAGCGGCGGCGCCTGCACCTCCTGCGAAACGCGCAATTCGTGGCTGGCGACCGCGCGTGGCCGTCTCGGCTATGCCTTCGGCCGCTTCATGCCCTACGTCACCGGCGGCGCGGCCTTCGGCGACATCAAGGCGACGGCGGCCGGGCTCGGCAGCCAGACCACCACCCGGGCCGGTTGGACCGGCGGCGGCGGTCTTGAGGCGGCGATCGCCGGACCGTGGACCGCCAAGGTCGAATATCTCTACGTCGATCTCGGCAAGGGCAGCTGCGACGTCGCGACCTGCGGCCTTGCGACCAGCGCTAGCTTCACCACCAGCCTGGTGCGCGGCGGCATCAACTACCGCTTCTAATCTCGACATAGAGCACGCAAAAATGCAAAGCCCCGGAGCACGCTCCGGGGCTTTCGCGCATGTCGGTCACGCCGCGAGCTTCGTCTCGGCAAAGGTGGGCACCTGCGCGGCGAACTTGTCGTGCCAGGCAAGCAGACGCGGATGGTCCTTGCGCCAGCTGCCGCCGAAGCGCAGATCGCGATAGCCCAACGCGCAGGCGAGCGCGATCTGGCCGACATCCGGAACGGGATCGAGCTTCGGCGGGGCCGCTTCCAGCGCCGCCAGTCCACGCGCCACTTTCTCGGCCTGGCGGTCGACCCAGCTCTGTACGCGTTTATCGGCGGGTCGGTAGCGGTCTTCATAGATTTGCAGCAGCGACGCATCGCAAATGCCGTCGCATAGCGCCTGCAGCCGCAGCGCGGCAAAGCGCGCCGCCGCCTCGCGCGGGATGATGCGGCCGCCGCCGGCGAGATGATCGAGATATTCGAGGATCACGCGCGAGTCGTAAAAGGTCGCGCCGTCCTCGAGGATCAGCACCGGAATCTTGCCGAGCGGATTTTGCCTGAGCAGGCTGTCGTCGGCCATGTTGGGATCGGCCGGCTGCACGTCGATTTTCGACGCCATACCGACGAGACTCGCGCCGATGCGCACCTTGCGAGCGAACGGCGAAGCGGGTGCGGACCGAAGGATCATCATGCCGAATTTTCTCCTGCGCCGAAGCGGGATGGCCCGCGGCTTGCTAAATTTTTTAAAGCCAGGGTGCGGCCGGGCGAGCGTCGCCCGAAACGCCTATCCGGTAACCACCAGGTTCACGGCCTTCGGGCCTTTGCCCTTTTTGTCCGGCTCGACATCGAAGCTGATCTTCTGGCCTTCGTTCAGGCTCTTGANTCCGGCCTGCTCCACGGCGGTGATNTGCACGAACACGTCGCGCCCGCCGTCATCCGGCTTCACGAAGCCGTAGCCCCGCTCGCTATTGAAGAACTTCACAACACCNGTCTGCGCCATCGGGAAAACTCCTCTCCCCGCACTGCTCCGCCGCGCGAGCCCCACGCTCGGCGGCTCGGCCGGACATTCACATNCGGGGAAAGCGTCGGCCGCGAACGGCCTCNGTCACTCCGCCGGCCCCCCAAACCGGAGGCGGAACGTACCTGCCAATGACGGAACTACACACCAACTGGGGTCCTGTGGAAAGGGGCCCTAATGTCACCGGGCGGCTTGCGGCGCCTCGCGGGTGAGCCGATCGAGCTTGAATCCGCCCTTGCCGTCGCGCCCCAGGATGCCCGCCAGCGCCGGCAGCAGGGCGGAAAGCTCGCTTTCCAGGGTCCAGGGCGGGTTGACCAGGATCAGGCCGCAGCCGTTGAAACGGGTCGGATCGCTGAGCGGTGCGACGATCAGTTCCGCGCGCAACATTTTTCCGATGCCCAGCCGGCGCAGGCTCTTGGCGAGCGCGTCCGGTTCGCTGCGCCCCTTGATCGGGTACCAGAGCGCATAAATGCCGGTGGACCACTTGCGGTGCGCGGCGGCCAGCCCGCGCGCCAGGCGGAAAAAATCGCTGTCCTGCTCGAACGGCGGATCGACCAGCACCAGGCCGCGGCGCTCCTTCGGCGGCACATAGGCGCCGAGCGCGGTCCAGCCGTCGATTTCAAGCGTCTTGATGCGGGTATCCCCGCGCAGATTTTGCCTGAGCGCAATCGCCGCCTGCGGCTCGATCTCGCAGGCGATCAGGCGGTCCTGCGGGCGCAGCCAGGCGCGCGCCAGCGCCGGCGAGCCGGGATAGGTCTTGAGCCGGCCACGCTCGTTGAGCGCGCCGACCACCTCGAGATAGGGCGCCAGCAGCGCGGCCACCGGGGCGGCCAGCTGTGCGGCCATCAGCCGCTCGATGCCGTCGTGCCATTCGCCGCCGCGGCTCGCTTCCGGACCGGCCAGATCGTAGAGGCCGGCGCCGGCATGGGTGTCGATCACGCGGAACGCCGCCGGTTTGGCGCGCAAATAATGCAGGATGCGGCAAAGCACCGCGTGCTTGAACACATCGGCGAAGCTGCCGGCGTGGAATGCGTGGCGATAGTTCACGGGCGCTCGCTGCTCCGCGCATAGCCAGCGTTAATCGCCAGCGTTGCCGAGCTTATGCCATAGCCTTATTTTGCTTGCGCATGATCTTTTCCGAAAACCGGTGCCCACTTTTCGGGATCATGCGCGTTCAATCCGGCATGCCGCGCAGGCCGAAATGGCTGCGCGGCTTGACCGGGCGAAGCGTACACTCTGGCTTGCGCCGCCGCGGCCGCAGCACGGCAGCGGGTTTCCGCGCGGGAATCGCGCACGCCGCGGCATGCCGCCGCCGGGTGACCGCGCGCAACAACAGTCGCACAGGAACAAACATCGCCGAAGCCACTCCAATCACGCGCAGGGCCGGCGGCAATGTCAGGTGTTCGGGCGAGCCGAACAGCCACAACACGATATAGCCGAGCCCCGCGAACCAGAACGCAAAACCGATATAGTCCCACACACGATTCATAGCCGCGCTCCCCCGCGCTTGATCGCGGGCGGAGGATTGCGGAATTCCCTTACGAGAATCTTGCGCCAATCCTCGACGCTCCGGGGTTATCCCCAAAACGCCTGTGGCCATCGTTAGTGGCGGCTTAATGCGATCGCAGACACAAGGCCCGTCTTTAGGGGCCCGTGTTTAAACGCCGTTCATCCGCCACGCACCGCCGGCATGGCGATGCTGTCGCGTTTGCAGGCGCGGCGCGCCACCTCGGCGCAATCGCGGAAAGAAAAGTCCTTGTTCAGGCACACCCGCACTTCGCTTAAGCGCTTGCTGTCGCAGGCAACCGCCAAGCCTGTGCGCGACAATCCCGCATTGGCCTTGACGAAGGCCTCGGCGACGTCGTCGGGCTTGACCGCGATGGGCTTGTCCAGTTCGGTAAATTCCAGCGGAATTTTTACCACCGCGCGCGCCTTGCGCACCGCCTCGAAAAAAGCGTGCTGCGAAAGTCCTGAGCAGGTTCCGTGGCGATCCCATTCATGGAAGATCAGCCGCGGGCTCGGCATCAGGTCGAGCGCGCTGCCGACGATATTGCGGTCGAGCCGCGGCGCCGGCACCTGGCAGAAGGACGGGAACCCCTGCTCGTATTGCGGCCAAAGCCCGTGCACCACGAAGGAAAACGGCCGCCCGGCGCATTGCTGGTCGGGCGCCCGATCGGGCGCGCGCTCATGCGCGGCCTCGCAATAGGACGGCGACCAGGACAGCGCCAGCACGTAGAAATCGAATTGGCCGGGCGTGTTCTGCCGGTGGTCTTGCGCAAAGCTGCCTTGGGTTTGGCGGTCCTGCGCCAGCGCGACGATGGCGAAAAGGAACAGGAAGCTCAGGGCAACGGCGGCAGCCTGCACCACCCGGCTAACGCGATGACGAAGCAAATCGCGAAACATTGGACGCCCCCATCACAAGGACACCGGAACAAACCGTAAATTGATTTTCCGCAACGGTTCCAGGAAACCGGAGCAGATCGGTTAGAACATTTCAAGAACAAAATGAAACAAACCAGGATCGGTTTGACCGGCCGGCTTTAGGGCTGCGCCATCTTGCAGGTCGGGTTATAGGCCCAGTTGCGGTCGAGGCCGACCACGCACCATTCGACGCCCCAGGTCATGCCGATCATGCCGGTGTCCTCGCCGATCCAGTAATTCACCCGGTGCTTAAGCCCATCGCTGANCGTGGCCACCGCCGTGCAGAACCGGCGCGGAATGGTTCCCTCCGCCCAGGGCCGGTAGGCGGTTTCGCGCACCCGCTCGTAGTCCAGGATTCGCAGGTTGGAGTTCCAGAATCGGCCCTCCTTCTCGGCAAAACGTGCGGAGATCTTGCCGAGCGCGGCCTCGCATGGCGGCAACACGTCGCTGTAGTTCTGCCCGCTCATATAGAAGTTCATTTCCAGCCAGTTTGCCGCCTGCGCCGGTGCCAAGGAGGCGAGGCCGACCAAAACCGCGGCCGCAAGCAAACGACTGTAACGAAACACCTCAGCCATAACCGAACTCCCCCTGTACTTAAATCACTATATTACACTCTAACTGCTGCGCCAATCGCCCAGAACCGCCTGCACCAGCGCGAGCGCCGCCACCGCCGCGGTATCGGCGCGCAGGATGCGCGGCCCGAGCGCGATCCGCACCACATTCGGCCGCTTGAGCAGCGCCTCGCGCTCCTCCTCGGCGAAGCCGCCCTCCGGGCCGATCAGCACGGCGAGCGGCAAGCCCGCGCGCGCGGCCGCGGCCAGCGCCGCCACCGGGTCTTGCACCTCGGCGTCTTCGTCGCAGAACACCAGCAAGCGGTCGGCATCGGCCGCTCCGATCACCGCCTTGAACGTTCCCGGTTCGGCCACCTCGGGCAACGTCAAAATGCCGCACTGCTGCGCCGCCTCGATCACATTGGCGCGCATGCGGTCGAGATTGAGGCGCGTCACCTGGGTGTGCCGGGTGATCACCGGCTGCAGGCGCGCGGCGCCCATTTCCACCGCCTTCTGCACTAGATAATCGAGCCGGGCGTGCTTGAGCGGGGCAAACAGAAAATGCAGGTCGGACGGGCGCGGCTGCTCCCGCATGCGCTCGCCAATAATGGCGCTCGGCGCCCGCTTGCCGGTGCCGGCGAGCCGGGCCTGCCATTCGCCGTCGCGGCCATTAAACAGCAGCAGCGCGTCCCCGGGCTTGAGCCGCAACACGTTGAGCAGGTAATTCGCCTGGCCGCGGTCGAATGAAACCGCAAGCCCTGCCGCCAGCGGGGCATCGAGATAGACGCGCGGGGTGCGGAAATCGAAGTGCGGCATGCGTTAATCATTGCGGCTGCGATAGGGCCGGGCCGGTTTACGCCACACGGCAGGCCCTTGGCGAGGGGCGTCGATTGTGCCTGGATTGCCGTGATCCCGACGCATTCGACCGGTTGGTATAGCCGGATCGTTCGCGCCAACCTGCTATGATGCGTCCGGGATCGGAGAGGATCAGTTCATGAATTTGCGCCGCGCCTTGTTGATCGCCGCGTGCCTGATGCCGGGCGCCGTCGTGACGGCCGCGGCGCAGTTCCAGCCGGCCGCGCCGCAACAGGAACCGCCCTGCGTCAAGGAATTCATGAAGCTGCGCGACGATGCCGGCAAGAAGGCAGCGGCAATCCGCGCCGCTAACGAGCACAAAGTGCCGGTGCAAGAGGCTTGCGGGTTGTTCAACGCGTTTTCGGCCGCCGAGGCCAAGATGATGAAATATGCCGAGGATAATTCGGTCTGGTGCGGCATCCCCCCGCAAGTCCTCACCGGCATTAAGCAGGCGCACGCCAAGACGACCGAAATCCGCACCAAGGTCTGTCAGGCCGCCGCCGCGCCGCCGCGACCGGCGGGACCGAGCCTGAGCGACGCGCTCAGCGCTCCCGTTACCGACTCCAGCAACATCAAGACCGGCCGCGGCACCTTCGACACCCTGACCGGTACCCCACTCGGCAGCAAATGAACGAGCAGGCCGGACGCGTCGCCGATGCGACCGGAAATTGGGTTGACGGTCTCGCACCGCCATTCGCCCGCCCCTATCTGCGGCTGGCCCGCCTCGACCGGCCGATCGGATCCTGGCTGCTCTTGATGCCGTGCTGGTGGTCGGTGGGCCTTGCCGGCATGCGCGTCGAGCATTTCCCGAGCCTCTGGCACATCGTGCTGTTCTTCATCGGCGCCTTCGCTATGCGCGGCGCCGGCTGCACCTGGAACGATCTGGTCGATCGCAATCTCGACGGGTTGGTCGAGCGCACCCGCTCGCGCCCGATCCCCTCCGGCCAGGTGACCGTCGCCGAGGCCACCGCGTTCATGGTGGCGCAGGCGCTGATCGGTTTGCTGGTGCTGATCCAGTTCAACCGCTTCACGGTGTTCACCGGCCTCGCCTCGCTGCTGGTGGTCGCGATCTATCCGTTCATGAAGCGGATCACCTATTGGCCGCAGATCGTGCTGGGTCTCGCCTTCTCCTATGGCGCGCTGATGGGTTGGCCGGCCGCGTTCGGGCAACTCGATTGGCCGGCGATCGTGCTCTATGCCGGATCGATCTCCTGGGTGATCGGCTACGACACCATCTACGCGCACCAGGACCGCGAGGACGATCTNNTGATCGGCATCAAGTCGACCGCGCTGCTGTTCGGCGAGAACACGCGGCCGATGCTGGCGGGCTTCTATGCCGGCGCCGTGGTGCTGATCGGCATCGCCGGACTGATGGGCGGCGGCGGCTTGATCTTCATGCTCGGGCTGATCGCTTTCGCCGCGCATCTGGCCTGGCAGGTCGTGCGCCTCGACATCAACGACTCCGCGCATTGCCTGAAGCTGTTCAAATCGAACCGCGACGCCGGATTGATTTTATTTGGCGCGATGCTGCTGGAGGCGGTGTTCTGAGCCCGCGCGCTAATGAACCGCGGACCTGCGTTCTTCGGCGCGGATAGCTGCATCGCCGGCCGCGGCGGCAGCTGAGTGGCCGATCGAGCCGGCGACCTCGGGCGCATCGTCGAATTCGCCGTCGGCACCGGCAATAGCGGGTTGCGCTTTTTTCGGAACCGCGGCGATCGATCCGGTCACCATGGCATCGCCATCCTCATCCGCGACGTAGCCATCCTCGCCCGGAATCGCGAACGGCTTATTGCCGCTCGCTGCCTTCGTCGGCACGGAGCCGGTATAGGTCGGCGTACCATGCTTGCTGGCGTAGACCGCGCGCGCCTTGGCCGCCACCATTTCGCCCGGGATCGCGTTCGGCCGGCAGGGATGGTTGCCGCTCGACCGCCGCATCAGGTCCACGTGCATGTGGTCGTAGTGATAGACGTTGTAGCCGGGCGCCAGCACCGTGGTGAAGGTCTCGCAGGCGTAAAGCTGCACGTCGTGCAGGAAGCCCTGCTCTTCCGGCGTGCCGTGCCAGCCGTCCTTGACGGTGATCTTGCGTCCATCGGCGAGCGTGAAGCCGGCGATGTCGAGCGCATCGCCGAAGGCGTGCTCGGACATGCTCGACGTGCCGGAGCCGACCATCTCGCGGCAGGAATAGGATCCGATCTGCTTGATCTCGGTGACCTGGGTGCCGAACCAGTGCAAGGCCGCCGGCTGCACGCCTTCGCTGACCCAACGGTCGAGCGCCGAGACCAGCGGACAGGCGAGCGTCGCGGGCGGCGTCACCGCCGCCGGCATGATCGCCGCACTCGCGTTCGGACCGCGCATCGGCCCGAGCGCGGGCAAGGCGCGCTGCGGCGGCGGCTGATAGACCGGCGCGTTATAGGCCGGAGCGTTGCGCGGATAAGCAGGCTGGGCGCGGCCGGGCGGCAGCACGGCGTCGTCGGGAATATCGTCGGGCTGCGCCCCGTCCGGCGCATAGATCGACATCGGGCGGCCGGCGGGCGCGGCAGGTTCGGGCGGCTCGATCGCCGGCGCATAACGTGCCGGCGCGGTGACCTCGGGCCGCGCGGTCGGCGGCGGTCCCGGCACCCAGCGCATGTTGCCCCTTTGAATCGGTTCGCTCTGCACCGGCTGTGCCGGCGTATAATACGGCTGGCTCGACGGCCAGCGCGGCTGATCGACGGACCCATTCGGGATGCTCGCCGGCGGACGCAGGTCGTCGGCATAGCCCATGGCCGTACCCTCGCCCAGCAACGCCACCTTGAGCGGGAAATCGGCGCCGCACATGCCGGGGCCTGCGATCGGCTGCATCTGCTCGACGCCGATGCCGATCTTGACCGTACCTGATTTGAGGCACGTGACCTCGGCCTCGTGCCGCCAGGCCGCGCGCTCGCCTTGCAGGAAGCTGCGCCCGCAGCCGGCGAGCGCCAGCAACACGACCGTGCCGGCAAGATAGAAGCGGACACCACCCTTCATACTCGCGAAAATGCGGGCAGTTTCTTTAACGAGGCTTCAACGCTGACCGCGCGGGAATTCGTTAAGGATAAGGAATCGTTGCCGGCTAGTTATTGCGCCGGCTTGATCCCCAAAATCTTGCCGATCTCCGCCACGGTGGCGCGCTGATCGTCGAGCGCGGCGGCGAATTCGGCCGGCGATCCCGGATTGACGACCTGCCCGGTGGCGCTGAGCCGCGCCACGACGTCCGGTTCGGCGGCGATGGCGCGAATATCCGCTGCGATGCGATCGCGCACCGCCAGCGGCATATCGCGCGGCCCGAGCAGGCCGACCAGGCCGTCGAATTCCAGCGATTTGTAGCCCGCCTCCTTGCCCGTCGGAATGTCCGGCAGCGCCGCCGCGTGCTGAAGGTTGGTCAAGGCGATCACTTTCACTTTTCCAGCCAGCACGCGCGGCCGCATGATCGCATAGGCGCCGACAAAGGCTTGGATGCGCCCCTCGGAAAGATCGTTGATGGCCGTCACCGGGTCCTTGTACGGCACCTTCGCCATTTCCAGATTCTCGGTTTTCAGGAATGCCGCCCACATCAGATCGTTGGCGCCGGTCACCGATGCATAGTTCAGCTTGCCCGGCGCCGCTTTGATCTTGGCGGCCAATTCCTTCACGCTGCCGGCCTCCAGCGCGGTCGGCACGCCGAGCGCGATCAACGTGTTGGTCACGCGCGCGATCGGCACCAAATCCTTGATGTCGTAGGGCAGCTTCTCGTGCAGCAGCGGATGCGCGGTGAACGTCGAGGCCGGCGCGAAGAGCAGAACATGATCGTCGTGCGCGCCGATCACCGCGGTGATCGCGATGAAGGCATCGCCGCCCGGCTTGTTCTCGACCACCACCGGCTGGCCCCATTTGGCCGACAGCTTGTCGGCGAACACGCGCGCGGTGATGTCGACGCCGGAGCCGGGCCCGAGCGGAATAACGAACTTGACCGGGTGCTGCGGCCACGTTTGCGCGGACGACGGCGCGGCGGTCGATACCAGCGCGGCAGAACTGCAAAGGATCAAGGCGAGGATCGAACGCCGCGGGCTAAACATGGATTTTTTCCTGTGGTGATGCGGATGACGAATTTATGAACGGCTGCGCACGATGTTTATCCAGCGGAACCGCAATGTGCAACGCATGCATATTTGCGTGAGTGGTATTTCAGTGGGCGGGAACGTGGGCAGTTCCCCTCCACTTGTCATGGAATTTTCGCAAAATTGCAGCGGCCGGGAATTTTTGCACTGCTACATTGCGTCGCACAACGATCTATTGTGGCGCACGATCAAGCGCTTGCTACCGCCATTCCCGCCGCGCATGACATGCCATGCAAATATCGATTGACCGGCTTGCAACCTGCTTCAGGGTCAGCGCGTTCTCTGCTAGTCTTCGGCCACATCAACAAGGGAGGCACTGCCGTGGACCTTACCTTGAGACCCGAAGTGCTTGCTGTATGCGCCGTGTTCATTTTCGTCGGCGCTATCTTGCTCGGGGCATTCTGAGTTCAAGCGGCCGGCGACCACGCCAAACTAAAAATTGCCGGTGTGAAACCGGCCAATAATTTAGACACCGGAGAGCGAACCTCTCCGGTGTTTTGTTTTTTGCGCGTGTCGCGACCTACGCCGCCACGATGCTGGGCGCGGCGGGCCGATCGTAATTGAGGATCGGCGCCAGCCACTTCTCGGTCTCCGCCACGCTCCAGCCCTTGCGCTTGGCGTAATCCTCGACCTGATCGTGCTCGATCTTGCCAACGCCGAAATAGTGACTCTGCGGATGGCTGAAATAGAGCCCGCACACCGCGGCGCCCGGCCACATGGCGAAGCTCTCGGTCAAGTTGACGCCGATGCGCTCGGCCTGCAGCAGGCGGAACAGCGTGCCCTTCTCGGTGTGGTCGGGTTGCGCCGGATAGCCGGGCGCCGGGCGGATGCCGCG
>JGI24140J50213_10001201_pt1 | contig 11493 bp, 14 predicted proteins | sample BarGraIncu00222A_FD_50213 | JGI IMG/M metagenome (IMG submission 50213)
GTGATTTTGGAAAACAGACTGGANGCGCTAGTGCGTCTGCACACGCCATGGGCACCGGGCCTGATCGGCGGAGCTTATCAGTATGACATCGTGAGCAACCTGCGGCCAGAGTCGCTCAGCGGGCCGAACGCCGGACTATCCGAGGTGCTGGTTCCGGCAGGCTATGTCACGACCGTTTACGACCCTGTCTTCAAGCTGAGCAAAGACAGAACACGTTACGTGTCCGCCCCCTCCGACAAGCCGACGATAATCCCCGAGCCCGGCCTACCGTTCTCACTTGTATTCCGAGTCGAGCCTGGCAAAGAGGATGTGCAACTGAAGATCGCTTCGGCCTATGAGGCGGCTACGAAGCGCCGCGTCCCTCCACCCGCCTTCGGAGCAATCCCCGGCAGGTCTCATTCCGAAGGGATCCGGTAACATCGGATCTTGTCTGCCCGAGGGGCCAAGTGTGCTTCAGCTTTGCCCCCAATAGCGAAACTATGACTAGGGTCGCTAGACCTCGGCTAATCGCGCACGCGGCGCATGTGTGCGTGTCCCTTGTGAAGGGCGCTCCGCGCCGGATACGATTGTGGAGCCGCAAGGAGCGCTCATGACCCTCGTCGCCATCGAGGCGATCGCCAAGGCCGGCATAAAACTAGACGGCGATATCTCATTCGGCGGCGTGGTCGGCGAAATCGAGAAGACCGGGATCGAGGAATTTCAGGGCGTCGAATATTCCGGCTACGGCATCGGCTCGCGCCATCTCGTCACCCACGGCGTCACCGCCGACTTCGCCCTGCTCGCCGAGCCGACCGGCCTGCGCATCGCCCGCGCCAACATGGGCTGCATCTGGCTGCGCATCACGGTCGGCGGCACCGTCGCGCATTCCGCTTTGGCGCACCGGCCGGGCGTCGTCAACGCCATCGCGGTGATGCACGAACTGCAGGGCGACATCGCCCAGTGGGCGCGCGACTACCAGGCAGCGCATGAATACATGAGCGAGCATCCGAATGTCACGATCGCCGCGATCCGTGACGGCGCGCCGTGGCGCCTATCGCGCAATCCGTACGACTGCAGCCTCTACCTCTACCTCTACCTCTACCTCTACCTCTACCTCTACCTCTACCTCTACCTCTACCTCTACCTCTACCTCTACCTCTACCTCTACCTCGACATCCGCACCGTGCCGGGGCAGACCGTCGACGGCGTCAAGCGCGAGCTGCGGCGCGTGCTACGCCGTTTCGCCGAGAAGAGCGGGCAGCCAGAGCCCGCACTTCATGTCTATGTCAGCGATCCGCCGACCGTGCTCGACGAGGATCTGGCAATCATCCAGGCGCTCGGAACAGCGCAGCAGACAGTCGGCGGCGAGAGCCCGGCGGCGATCATTCGCCGCCCCGGCGCCGACGCCGTGCATTTGACCGCCTACGGCGTGCCGTGTGTCGCGTTCGGGCCGGGCGGCCGCACGCATCCGGATACAAACGGTGCCTCCATGCACGCGTTCGGCGAGCACAGGCCGATCAAAACAGAAGTACACAAGCGCTTGAACACTTGGCTGAAGCGGCGCCTCGTGGGATTACACGATCGCGCTATCAGCCCTGCAGCAAACGAGCATGATGATTCATGTGGTCTTCGATGAAGCTTTGGATAAACCAGTAGGAGTGATCGTATCCGGGATGGCGGCGCAGGGTAAGCTTCTGTCCAGATTCCGCCGCTGCTGCCTCCAATGCCTCCGGATGCAGCTGCGCCTGCAGGATTCGTGGCCGCGAAAGAAGTTTCAGTCAAAAAATATGTTGTCCGGTTGAGCGCGAAAGAGCGCGCGCGACTTGACGACTTGGTCCACGCGGGCAGGCGTCCCGCGCAGTTGTTGACCAAGGCCCGCATTCTATTAAAGGCCGACGTGTCGGACGCGGGCGATGGGTGGAGCGACAGTCGGATCGCCGAGGCACTGGACACCAGCATCGCCAATATCGAGCGGACGAGACGCCAACTGGTCGAGGAGGGGTTCGAGTCCGTGCTGACCCGCAAATACAACCCAAACTCCGCCCGGCCGCGGATATTCGACGGCGCGGCCGAGGCAAAACTGATCGCGCTAACATGTGGGCCGGCCCCGGCGGGGCACGCCAAATGGAGCCTGCGCCTCCTTGAGGAGAAAGTCGTCGAACTCAACATCGTTCAGCGCGCCAGCGACAATACGATTGGGCCGACACTCAAAAAAACATTCTCAAGCCGCATCTCAAGCAGCAATGGGTGATCGCGCCGGAGGCCAACTCCGCCTTTGTCGCCAACATGGAAGACGTGCTGGAAGTTTATCAGAGACCGCGTGATCCCGAGCGCCGCGTCGTGTGCCTTGACGAAGCCTCGAAACAATTGATCGTCGAGACGCGCGCGGCTGTTCCCGCCAAGCCTGGACGCAAGGCGCGTCACGATTACGAGTACGAGCGCAATGGCGTCGCGAATCTCTTCATGCTGTTCGCCCCGCTTGAAGGCTGGCGGCGCGTAAAAGTCACCGACCGTTCTTGATTTGCCGTGGAGCCCGGAATCTCGACCGTATTGTGAACCGCAACCAAAGACGAAAGGTGCCGACCGTGAGGGAGGCTAAACCGGAAGAAGGAAAATGAGATGAGAAGTGTGATATTTGCTGCAATGCTGACGGTGGTCAGCATAAGCGGGGCCCAGGCGCAGGACGCTGCGGCCGACGAAAAGATTTTTGGCGTGTGCAAGGCGTGCCATCAGATCGGCGAGACCGCAAAAAATTCTGTCGGACCGGTGCTGAACGGCGTGATCGGCCGCCCCGCAGGGACCTACCCGGGCTACTCCTATTCGGCCGCGAACAAGAACTCGGGCATCACCTGGGACGAGGCGACTTTCCGCGAATATATCAAGGATCCGAGGGCCAAAATTCCCGGCACCAAAATGATCTACGCCGGATTGAGGGATGAGCAGAAGGTGAACGATCTGCTGGCGTACCTTAAGCAGTTCGGGCCGGATGGAAAGAAGAAGTAATACCACGGCGCCTTAGCATCATCTCCGGCTTAGAGATACGGGATGCACATCGCAAATCTCGTCCTGCCGGTCTGCGCCATCATCCGCTCCGCAAGCGCGCGTGCGAGCGGAGGCTGGTCGGGGAAAAGCCATGTCTGGGTCACCCTTGTTGTCGAGCTACGCCGCGCTTGAGCTGAACGAACGTGGTGGTACGAGGAATAGGCCGCGCGGACCCTACTTGGTTCGTTTCTTCTTGCGGCGCTGATGGCCAATCGTGATGCCCAGCGCGCCCGCCTTCTGACGTAGCGCTCCAGCCGTCCGCTTCAGCGCTTTTGAAATGGTGGCAACCGGCACTTTGTCCTTCGCAAATCTCTTCAGGTCGCGAAATTCCTGGTTCGTCCAGGCACGGATGGTGCGCTTCTTCTTGGCCATTATCGTCCTCATTGAGGGTTGAACAGTAAGTGTCACGATGCACGCTCTACAATGACATCCATCAATTTTATCCTAACCGGTGGATGTCGTTGCAGTCCCCCTCTCTGCCACGGCAGGTCCGTCTCGCATAGGCGTTTCGAGGGAAGCCGGCCGTAACGGAGCGATTAACCTTTTACCGACCTAATGACGATCGCAAACCAGTGTGATTCGCCGGCAAGAGTACCCATGAGTAACGTCATACAGTTTCGATGCAGGGATACGGCGCAAGATGAGGCGCCCGATATCGATCTTCTGACCGCCGTGGACGTCGCCATTCGCGATCTTCAAGACATTTTGCAAGGCTGCGGCGCTTCGGTTTGCGAGCAGGTTATGCAGTGTCGGCAAATGCTTGAACGAGCATTTAACGCCGCGGTTCAGTCTTAGTCGGCCGCCGGGGCAAAGCCGGGATTCAATCCGAGCCGCCAAGGCCACCACGGTGTCAGCACGGTGTCAGCACGGTGTCAGCACGTCTGCATTTCCAAACTTAAATTTGGTCCGATGTACGTAAGTGTTTTTTAGCCGAATGCAGGTAGCATTCCCTGAGTTGTTCAGTTATCTGCGTGAGAGTTTTCATGACAATCGCCCTTCGACCGAGGCCCAAGCACGTGATCGGCCCGGACGGCAGCCCATTGACGATGGCGGATTTGCCGGCGCCGGGTACGAAACGCTGGGTCATCCGGCGCAAGGCCGAGGTGATTGCGGCCGTGCGTGGTGGCTTGCTCTCCCTTGAGGAAGCCTGCAGCCGTTATATGCTTACGGTCGACGAATTTCTTTCGTGGCAATTCTCGATCGACCAGCACGGCCTCGCTGGGCTACGCACTACGCGCATCCAGCAATACCGGCAGCAATGACGGCTTAATCCCGCATCTTCATCAGACCCCCGTTCGACCACCGTCGCGTCAGCATCGCTTGTCCGCAAGCTGTTCACTCGCTTAGCCAATTCCGCCGCAAGGCTCTAAGCAACAAGCGGTCTTCAGGAAACAAGTGGGGTCATGGTCGAGGCCGACCGCGAGCACCTGTCGGTCGCTACGATGACGACGGCGGAGTTCTGTGCGGCTAATGTCCGTAACTGGCAGGCTCACGACCTGTGTGGGGGCAGAGGAAAACTAGCCTTCGCCAGCGTGCGGAGCTGCGCGTATGGAAAGTTACACTCGAAAGCCCCTTCGGCGTGTGCGCCGATTTCATCCTGATCGAAAAGGATGGCGGCGCCCTCAGCGTCAAACCGCCATGACGACAGAGTTTCGATCACAGGTTTGGCATACTTGCGAATAGTCTTCACGTCGTCCGCCGAGAGGGGCTCGACGGGATCAGCCTGAACATGTTCCGACTCGGCTGTCTCTTTTGCAGCCTGAGCAAATCGATCCGTTTTCTCACGCAGAAGCTGATCTATGCAGAGATTAATGACCTTTGTCCGGCCGGCGCCATCCAGGAGATCCGTTATTTTCAGCTCGCGGCCGGATTGGGGATCAATATTGAGCATTTGGGTTGTGACAGCGCCGTGGGCGCCGCCCTGCACATAATCGAAGCCATCGATCTCAATCGAAATCAGACGATCGGATGCGTAGAAGATTTTTGCTTTTCGCTCAAAAGTGACCTCTTTATCGGCTAGGAAGTTTTCCTTTTTCTTAGCAGAATCCAGAATTGTTCCGATCGCAGCATCCAGCGTCTTGGCGAGCGGCCCCGAATCGCCATGATGCTTGTACATGATGACGTGAATCTCGGGCGCGGTCTTGGTTCCGGGCGTGTCTACAAAGAAGGGAATGAGTCGCACCGACGAACCTGGATCCGACTTGGGCTTGCCCCCGAGAAGCAGGACACGAGCATCGTTCATCTCTTTGATACAAGCGGGGGCATCGGAGCCCGTTGTGCAATATTCATTACGCTGAGCCAGCCAATCGCGCTGGTTTACCAGAAGCGCTTTTGCCTGGTCCGGGTCGAGCAAGGATTTCAGGTCGGTGAAGGCTCCCCCCATCGCCTCATCCGATGCCTTGGCTGCCGGATCGGAGCAGATCGCTTTCTCCGCCGGGCTCTTGGCCTGCCCGCACTCGAAGGCCATGATCGTTCCAGCGTTCAGGACTGCAGGGAGCGCCGCGGCGACACAGAGATAGTGGCGGAGATGAGAGTCGTGCCAACGGGCCATTTCAGTCGTGTCCACGCGCGCTGTGCCGAGCAGGAAAGTCGGGCGCGATCATTCGGGCTGCTCAAGATAGAAACCGGGATTCCCCAGATGGCTCCCATATTGGCGTGAATACTCGCGTTTTTCCGGCCTTCCTGCAAGAAAGAAGCGAGGTTCGGACGGCTACCGTCAACTCGGGCTGCCCTTGTTTGGCTCTTTCGCCCTTCTCCTTCATCTCCACCAGCAGTTCGCCGGCCCGTATCTCGGCCCAAACGCAAGAGGAGGAGCCGCTCAATGGGTATAGTGATGATCCTCTGCCCCCAAGACACGGCGGGCCATTTCCACCGGCATACGGGCTGACCGCGCAACCTTCCACTCCACCCCCGTGTTCTTTAGCCGCACGCATTGTTCGTTGTGCCGAACGGCGCACGAATGGTTCGCCAAGGATGCGTGGGTCTGCGATTCCGCCGCCGCGGATTGCGACCCGAGTTGTGAGCGCCAGGTCGCCTAGCCGCCCCCCCAGATGCGGATTGCCTATTGTTCGCGAAATGCAGCGTGCGGGCGTAGACAATTTGAATTATTTGTTCAACGTGGCTTAAAAACATTTGTCGTAAATAAGGCGCATCTGTCCAGGAGCGACCGATGCGAGTACTGCTTTTGCCCCTCGTTGCTGTTGGCGTGATATTTTTTGTTCACACCAACGAGCCCACTGAAAATCAGATGCGGAACGCATTTGAGCGTAGCTTGGCCGCCGAAGTAGCGGACGTGATGGCGTTCGTTGGCGAAAGTGGAGGTCGTGAAGCAGTCGATCGCGTGCGCTTGGCCGGAAACGACCGCTTTGAAATTCGTAATTTCAGTAAAGTTGATTGCCAACCAATGGCTATGAAATCTGGATTTGATTGCGCATTTACTGTGAATATAGCACTTGCGAACGGCCCGATGCAGCGCTCGCTTAAGGGGCGGTTCTATAATACGCCGGAGGGAATACAATTCGACCTCGACGACGAAAGCCCGGAGCGTCATCTCGCGTCGCGTGCATCAAGCGTCAGATTTTAACCACTAGCTCACCCAACAACTAATCCCCATCCGGCGCTCAACGAAGCCACGCCGCCTTAAAACGGTTGGTGCCGAAGAGCGGGGTGCTGACCCCAGGCACGGTTTTTTAACCGGGGCGGTTGCACCGTATCTGCTCATTACAACGGTAGACAACACCCCATGCACACCCTCGCAACAGCCGCTGCGGTGGTCGGCCGGAACAAGACCGCGATCTTGCGGGCAATCAAAGCCGGAAAGATTTCAGTTACTAAGGACGAGAACGGCGAGTGGCAGATCGATCCCGCCGAACTACATCGCATTTACCCCCCGTAGCAGAGGGCACCCATGTGGGGCAATCAGCACCACATGCAGCAGTCATTTCTATTTGCGCAACTTCCTGCACTCGCGTCCGCCGTTGCAAGACTGCGGAAGTAGCCATGACAACTTCGCGCCGGAAATCCTGTTCTATAGTCTCGAGCCACTGATGGGATCACAGGAGACCTGCCATGCAGACGATCTGCAAAACATCCATCCGCCGTTCGCTTGCCACGCAGGCGCTCGCCGGCCTGCTCGCTTTGACCTCCGCGAGTGCCGACGCCTGCACGCGCGTTGTCTTTCTCGGGCATGATCAGGACGTGATCACGGCCCGTTCGATGGACTGGAAAGTCGATATTGCGACCAACCTGTGGATTTTCCCGCGTGGCATGACGCGTAACGGAGAAGCCGGCCCCCGTTCGATCGAGTGGACCTCGAAATACGGCAGCGTGATTGCATCGGCCTATGATAATTCGACCACGGACGGACTGAACGAGGCGGGGTTGGCTGCAAACGTCCTCTGGCTGGTCGAGTCAGGCTATCCCTCCTTCGATGGCATCAAACCCGGGCTCACGATTGCAGCCTGGGCGCAATACGTCCTCGATAACTTTGCGACGGTCCGGGAGGCGGTTGACGCACTGCGCAGCGAACCTTTCACCATCGTCACCGACAAGGTGCCGGGACTGGATCGCCTGGCGACGCTGCATCTGTCGATCTCCGATGCGACAGGCGACAGCGCCATCATCGAATATATCGGCGGCAAGCAGGTCATCCACCACGACCGCAAATACCAGGTTATGACCAACTCGCCGACCTTCGATCAGCAGCTTGCCCTGAATGCATACTGGCAACAGATCGGCGGCACCGTGATGCTGCCGGGAACCAATCGCGCGTCTGACCGGTTTGCGCGCGCCTCGTTCTACATCAATGCCATCCCCAAGGACGAAAAAAATCCCGCGATTACGCTGGCAAGCGTCTTCGGCGTGATCCGTAACGTCTCGGTGCCTTACGGGATTTCCACGCCCAACGAACCCAATATCTCCTCGACTCGCTGGCGAACCGTGGCTGACCACAAGCGCAAACTGTACTTCTTCGAATCCGTCCTGACACCGAATACGTTCTGGGTCGACCTCAAGGCGATCGATTTTTCCGCCGCCACGGGCAAGGTCAGGAAACTCGACCTCGGGGAAAACCAGACCAACATCTTTTCCGGCGACACCACCGCGAACTTCAAGGAAGCACAACCCTTCAGGTTCCAGGGATTGTAGCGGGCTTCACGTGGTGATCGCGGCTGTCGGGAAAGGCCGAGCCCAGGCCGGGCAAGCGCGGTTCCTATAAAAAGACCGCCGATGAGATTTCAAACTGAGACACTAGTGCGCCAGGAAGCTGGCGAGAACCAGCCGGTGAATGTCCGCTAAAATGACAATAGCCTCCAGCGCCTGCTCGACCAGCAGACGAAAGGACTCCTCGCTCTGCGCGATCACTGCTGTAGAGCGGCAAGCCAGAGCCGCCGGCGCCGGGGACGGTTTTTGTCGGTCCGATCCGCTCTCGCCTCCGTACGGGGCCTTACTGGGCGTCACAGGGGCTGTTCCAAGGTCCGCCGACGAAATTGGTCTGGCCTTCAACGCTCCGTGCCACCAGAAATACACCTTTGCCGACGCGCGGCACAAAAAATGTCCGACTGCAATTGCCGCTGGGGCTGTGGTTCTTTCGGCCGCGCTTCCACCGTCTCGACATGGCCGCATGCCGGACATTGGTAGGTGATTAATTCAGGCATTCCGCCGAGGCGCGGCACGCAGCTGACAGGAGCCAGCCCTTCGCCATCGCATGTACAGTCATCCGGGAGTTGCTGAAAAAGCTCGCGCCCGATATCACAAGCCTGACGGCATAAGGCAAGGCCGCCAATTCCGGGAAATTACTTAAGGGCCTCGTTCAGTTTGCGGTCACGGTGTCTCCCGGTCGATGGCGAGCGTCCCGCCGATGGCATTGGGCGTTTCGTGTCCGTTATCTGAGGTCTTTCTGCCGCGCCGGCTAATCGTCGGCGCGGCAGAAGATGACCCGAAGGAGACCTTTGGGCTCATCCCGCAATGCCGGCGCGTCGAGCAATAGTGATCAGTTCCGTTTTCTTGTAATCAACCAATCCGAACAAATGAGCGTGGCGGCAGAAAAAAAGGGTCGCATGTCGCCGAGAAAACCCGATATGTATATTCAGCCTTGACACTGCCGTCGCTGCAAAAATTGGATCGCGACGCAGTCTAAAGCTGAAGTGGTCCCAAGAACCAGACGGATCGGGGGCTATCATGAAAATCACGATCGATCTCTCCAAGCTTCTGGAAGAAGGGAAGCTCTCGCCGGCTGAGGCCGAGTGGCTGCGCGCATTGGCCGCACATGATACCGGCTCGTTCGCAACCAACATCCTCGTCGGCTTCGGAGTTGTCGCAGTGAGCGCAGGAGCGCTGGCGCTGGTGCCGAGGCCTGTGACCGCGCTCATCCTTGGTCTCGCAGTGTTCGCGATTGGACTTGCCTTCACGCTCCGGGGCAAAGAGCAATGGAGCCTGCTTGCACAAATCTGTCTTGTGGTCGGCGCGTTGATGTTTTGCGGTGGCGTGCTCATAGTCGGCGAGGGCGCGCTTGCCGCGAGCCTGATCGTCACGGCCGCGCTCGCGGGAGCCTCGATCGTCGCACGATCGAGCTTGCTCATGGCCGCGGCGGTGCTCGCGCTCGGCGCCTGTCTCGGCGCCCGCGGCGGCTACTGGGACGCCACCTATACGCTCGTCATCTACGAGCCACTGGTCACGATCGTACTTTTCAGTCTGCTTGCGCTCGGGACGTATTATGTCTCGAAGTCGCTCGCAGCCGATTACGAGCGCTTGGCTCTGATTGCAGCGCGGACGTCCGTGTTCATGGTCAATTTCGGCTTCTGGATCGGCTCGCTTTGGGGCGATCATTCACTGCTCATCCGCTCGCTGTTGCGAAGCGATCCGAGCATTCCGACCGACTACTCTGCCAGTTCGGAGATGATTCCGCCGGAGATGATTCCGCCTCTGGCCTTCGTCATCGGCTGGCCGGTCGTGCTGCTTGCGGCCGGAATCTGGGCCGTTCGGGAGAACAGGCAATGGGTGGTCAATATCGCCGCGGTGTTCGGGGCCATCCATTTCTACACGCAATGGTTCGAGAGGCTCGGATTGGAGCCGATGTCGGTCCTTGTTGGCGGTCTCTTGATGCTCGCCTTCGTGCTGGGACTGTGGATGTTCAATAAGCGCTTCGCCGTACGCCCTTAAGGCTTGGTGCGATATGTCTTGAACATAGGCATAACCGAAGCGCGCCCGCCGACGCACTCCCGAGGGGCATTGGAATCTCGGCTCATGGCCGATTTTGTTGCAGAAGTCCGTTGAAGGTTGCCGCGAACAGTGGTTCCGTTGCTCCCGCACGATCTGCTGGGGAGGCGCGCGATGATGGGGCGGCTCAAGCACGAGCAGGGGCAACTTTTCTATTCGTTCTGCCTTGATGACGCAGTGCCGGACGATCATCTCGTCCGAGAAATCGCCGAAGTGCTCGATCTTTCGTGGGTGCATGGCGAGCTTGCGCCGTATTATCCCAAGAATGGCAGACCCTCGATCGATCCGGTTTTGATGATCCGGATGCTCATTGTCGGTTACGTGTTTGCGATCCGCTCGGAGCGGGCGCTGTGCCGTGAACTCAAGGTCAACCTGGCGTATCGGTGGTTCTGCGGCTTAAGCATTGAAGACAAGGTCCCGGATCATTCGGCGTTCTCGCGCGCCCGTCATGAGCGATTTCGCGACAGCAACATTTTCCGCCATGTCTTCGAGCGGGTCGTTGAGGGCTGTATTGGACGTATAAGCACTGAACTGCGGCCCACCCGATTAATTTCTCCAAATTAAGCGGTCCGCCTTAATGTTGCCATGCGCCTTACGCACATGGCGGCCCTCTCCAAAAATGAAGGAAGCCAATCTCGTGAAGCGAACACGCATCCGCTTTGTCGCCGCATTTTTCTTTTTAATCGGTTTGATCGGCGCTTCGTCCATCGCTCAAGCCCAATCGGGAATTGCCTCCGTTTATTCAGGTGGCAGGACGGCAAGTGGCGAAAGTGCAAGCGCAGGCGGCATGACCGCTGCTCACCGAACTCTTCGAATTGGAACGCTCGTGCGCGTAACCAACCAGCGTAGTGGTCGCTCGGTGGTCGTCCGGATCAACGACCGCGGACCATTTGTGCGCGGCCGGGTCATCGACGTGACGCCAGCGGCAGCCCGCGCGTTGGGCTTCTCGGGTCTGGCGTCGGTGAAGCTTGACGTCATCGGCCGCCGCGGCTGACGTTTCAACCCACGACCCTCGGCAACATGCGCGCCAACGGCGTGCGAACGCTCGCCGCGTGGTGCCTGAAAGACCGTAATTATGTCCGTAATCACCGACGAATAGGCGATGTCCCCAGCGTCGCTCCGCGCCCCGATACCTCCCCGAGCCGCATCGCCCGCTCCGCCTTCGCCGCCCATTAACATCTCTCCGCTACAACGGCCTCTTCCAACGGCCATGAGCCGTCCATGCGCACGAGCGCATGGGCGCGTGGCAGGGTCCCG
>JGI24140J50213_10001202_pt1 | contig 11487 bp, 10 predicted proteins | sample BarGraIncu00222A_FD_50213 | JGI IMG/M metagenome (IMG submission 50213)
GGCATGTTCATCAGCAGCGCCTTGCGGTCGGCTACCGCGTTGTGGAATTGCTCGAGCGCGATGTTGAAGGCGGTCAATGATCCCTGCTGGATCGCGCCCTGCTCGAAGCAGAGCAGCGTCTGGCGCAGGATATCGTCAGCCTCGGCCTGCATTTGATCGAGTTCTTCGGTCGAATCGCTGCGCCGCGCGGCCGCGAGCATGTCGAGCAGCCGTTCGCTGAGCGAGGTGTTGTTGCGCTCGTCCTTCTTGAGATAGCCCGCGAACCACGCGCCGGCGGACCCGATCACCGACAGGCCCATCAGCCCCCACCAGATGATGTCGCTGTAGCGATCGAGAAAGGTTTTTTCCTCACCGTCGATAAAGGCCGCAGCACCCGGATGCACCGGGATCGCGGCATCCTTGTCGGTATCCGGGGTTTCTATTTTGGCCGCTAGCGGGAATTCCGCCATCACCGCTTGCCGGATCGCAAACAACTGCCGGGTGAAGGCGGCGACGGTCGAATCCGAAAGCCCCTTACGCGCGACGATGTGATGGGCAAAGCTGATCGTCTTCACCTCGCCTTCCGGCCGGTCGGGCGAGCCACCGAAGGCGCCGGCGGGAATTTCCGACGCCTCGTACATCGGATGGTTTTGCGCAATCGCCTCGGCTGAATCGATGGCGAGGAAGGTTGGCGTTTTGCCATCGCGCGTCGATGCGGCGATCGCATCCATGGTGGCCCTGCCACTGATCGCTCCGGTGGCCAGATANGCATCCGCCTTCTGGCCGCGAATGGCGTCGACGGCTTCACTGGCCGGCAACTGAACGATTTCGACNTTGGCCGGATCGACGCCGTATTGTTTGAGGATCAGCTTGAGCAAATTGACATTGGCTTCGGTGCGNCCGATCACCCCGACCCGGTGTCCGGCGAGCTGCACAATCTTGGTGATCTTCGCAGCGGCCTTCTTGCNCTNGTCCTTCGCGGGCGCGGGCACCCACATCACCACGAGGTTCTTGCGCAGNGTCGCCACCGCTTGCGCATTTTTCGGCACGTCGAGATCGCCGCGAACGATGGCAAGATCGACCTTGTCGCCGGCNAGCGCCTGGGCGCTCGCGACCGAGCCATCGGTCTGAATCGGGTGCAACCGGACATGGCCGTGCGCCTGGCTAAAGGCCTGGGTCAGGGCCTGGACCACCTTGATGTCGTCGCTGTTGGCAGGGCCGACCGCGATCCGCAAGATCTCCGGTTGCGTCGCAAGGTGGTAGCCGGCTGCGACCGCACCGACGATAGCGAGCACTCCGGCCAGTGTGATGAACATCGCCTTGTGCTTCGCCGGGCGTGGCGACGGCGGCGCCGCTGGCTCGACACGGTCGAAACCCCGGGTCATCTGGCAAACAACCGCTTGAGGCTCAATGTCATCGGCCCAATATGGTTAGATCGATATTCTAGCAAATTTCCGGCCAGCGCCGAGTTACAATGCGGTCATAATTACCCGGGTCCCGATCCGACTCGTATCCCTGCGGCATCCCTTGAACGAGCGTTGGGTCCGAAACGACACTGAAAAACTACGATTCTCGAGGTTTTGGCTCAGAATTGATCGTGATCGACTTTGCGGGAATGGACGACGAGAGCCTCTGAACCGTCACACCCGACTCTGGACTGGCTTTGCCGCTCTATTGTGGCGTGGACCCCGAAGGCATCGTTCGGTGTTAGGGTAAGGCGGGTGTGTAACAAGAGGAAAGCGATCATGGTGGAGCGGCTGTCGGAGGAGGCGCGAAAATCGGCCCTGAAGGGCTTGCCGGGATGGACCGAGACACCGGGGCGCGAGGCGATCGCGCGGACCTTTACTTTCAAGGATTTCAATGAAGCCTTCGGGTTCATGTCCCGCGCCGCACTGGTGGCCGAAAAGAACGACCATCATCCCGAATGGCGCAATGTCTACAAGACGGTGGAGGTGATGCTGGCCACCCACGATGCCGGCGGCGTCACTACGCGCGACATCGAACTTGCAAAGGCCATGAACGCGATCGCCGGGCAGCTCGGTGTGGCCTGATGCGCTTGCGGTCGGGCAAGACATCCCCAGATTAGCACGGCATCCCCAATAAGGATGTTTACGCGGCGGCGATTGACCGCTGTTCTCAGGGAGCCCGGGTGATGGCAACCGAACATACTGTGGGTTTTGAGCCGGCCGACAGGCTGGCGAAAGACCGCGAAAGTGTGCGCAGGCGCTTCTGGTTCAAGCTGAAGCGGGTGGCCGCCAGGCTTCCGTTCGCCGAGGATTTGCTGGCGGCNTATTATTGCGCGTTCGACAAAGAGACACCGCGCCATGTGCAGGTGACGCTGCTCGGCGCCATCGCCTACTTCATCCTGCCGTTCGATTTCATCCCGGACATGCTGCCGGTGCTCGGCTTCACCGACGATGCCGCGGTGCTCGCCACCGCAATCCGGCTGGTCGCTACCCACATCACCACGGACCATCGCGACGCTGCCCGCGCCGCGCTGAAGCGAGTGATCGACAAGAGCGAAGCGGCAGAGTAGTTCGAGACAACTGCCGCAAGCATTGCCGTCATGTCAGCGAAAAGCGGGATCCAGTATTCCGTCACGGTGCGGTTTATCACTGGCCACTCTGGAATACCGGATCGCCCGGCCAGAGGCGAGCGGAAGCGACGCTGTCCTTCGGACCGCTATGCCGGGCGAAGACAATTCTCAGGGATGCAATTCTCAGGGATGCAAGATCACCTTGCCCATCGCCTTGCGGCCTGCGAGCACCTTCAAGGCATCGGCGGTTTGCGCCAACGGGAAGGTACGGTCGACATGCGATGAGATCTTGCCTTCCGCGGTCCACTTCACCAGCTTTTCCAGATTGACGCGGTTCTTGGCCGGATTGAGTCGCGCCCAGTGGCCCCAGAACACGCCGCGGATATCGCAACCTTTCAGCAGCGCCAGATTGAGCGGCATCTTCGGGATGTCGCCGGCGGCAAATCCGATCACCAGAAAGCGCCCCTCCCACGCGATCGCGCGCAGTGCTGCCTCGGCATAGCTGCCACCGACCGGATCGAAGATAATGTCGGCGCCCTTGCCGCCGGTGAGCCGCCGCAAGCCTTCCTTGAGGTCTTCGCTGGTGTAGTTCAGGCCTAGCTCGGCGCCATGCGCCTTGGCGAATTCAAGCTTCTCCTCCGACGATGCGCAGGCGATCACCTTGAGGCCCATCAGCTTGCCGAGTTCGCATGCGGCGAGACCCGTGCCGCCGGCGGCGCCGAGCACCGCCAGGGTCTCACCCGCCTTCGGGCTGGCACGATCCTCCAGCGCATGCAGCGCGGTGCCGTATATGATGATGATGCCGGCGGCGCGGTCGAAATCCAGATTGTCGGGAATTTTGACAATGGAGTCGGCGGGCAGCGCGATCTTTTCGCGCGCGCCGTTATGGCCGCACGATGCCACCACGCGGTCGCCGACCTTCACGCTGGTCACGCCGTTACCGACGCTTTCAATCACGCCGGCGACTTCGGCGGCGGGCGAAAACGGAAACGGCGGCTTGATCTGGTACTTGCCCTGAATCATCAGCAGGTCGAAGAAATTCAGCGCCGCGGATTTGATCGATATCACGGCCTCGCCGGGCCCGGCCACGGGATCGGGTACATCGGCCAGCACGAGGTCGTCGGGGCCGCAATATTGCGAGCAGAGAATGGCTTTCATGGACACACCTGATTTTCGGACGCACAAATCATGCTGGATGCTTCATGCCGGATTTGAAGCCGGGCTACAATCTGATTCGGAACGGCATGGCTGCCAGTCAATCGAGGGTTCTAACAATGTTTGAAAAAGGCCTGCTGGCGGCAAAGCGGATATTGGTCACCGGCGGCGGTTCCGGGCTCGGCGCGGCGATGGGACGCCGCTTCGTCGAGCTTGGCGCCGAGCTGATCATCTGCGGCCGCCGGCTTGAATTGCTGGAGGCGACCGCGGCGCGATTGCGCGATGATCTCGGCGGCAAGGTCAGCGCGGTCCAATGCGACATTCGCGATGGTGCTTCGGTCGAAGCCATGATGGATACGATCTGGCGCGCCGCGCCGCTCGATGTGCTGGTCAACAACGCCGCCGCCACATTCATCGCGCAAACCGAGCGACTGTCATTTCGTGCCGCCGATGCCGTGCTGGCGCCGACGCTGCACGGCGCGATGTACTGCACGCTCGGTGCGGGCAAGCGCTGGATCGAAGGCGGGCACAAGGGCGTGGTGTTGAGCATCCTGTCGACCTCGACCATTACCGGCCGCGCCTTCACGGTGCCTTCGGCGATGGCGAAATCCGCCATTCTGGCGATGACCAAAAGCCTCGCGGTGGAATGGGGACCCAAGGGCGTCCGCACGGTGGCGATCGCACCCGGTCCGTTTCCGACCCCGGGCGCATCGGGCCAGCTTCACCCCGAAGGCCGTGACGAAGGGTTGGCCTCCCGAAATCCACTGGGGCGTGTCGGCGAACATGGCGAGCTTGCTGATCTCGCGAGTTTCCTGATTTCCGACCGGGCCGGCTACATCAACGGCGAGATGGTGGTGCAGGACGGCGGCTCGCATTTACGCAGTTCCGGCGCTGAGGACCTGCTGCATTGGAGCGACGCGCAGTGGGAAAAGCAGCGGACGGCGCGGTTGAAAAGCTGATGTTGAACGGCGCGGGCAAGCGCCACGGTTTCTCCGCAAGTGCCGGCTCTCTGTCCTGTAACAACTTCCCAAAAAGGCGTTTCCCCGCTATCCATCGGCCCCGCGACGCCGCTATGCCGGGCCATCTTCCAGTCACAATGATGAGGGAACCAGATTTGGTCATGTCCGTGCGGCGAATGCTGATAACTCTGGCAGCGAGTGCGCTGGTGTACGGGGTCGCGATCCCTGCACAGGTGCAAAGCGCGATGTCGAAAAGCGCGGCGAAACCTGCGGCAGCCAAGCCGGCGGCGGCAGCCACCGCTGCTGCGGGCGGCGCGGAGCCGACGCTGATCGGGCAGTTCGGCACCTGGGGCGCTTATACCGCAACGCCGAACGGCAAAAAGGTGTGCTTCGCGCTCGCCAAACCCTCATCGTCGAAAACCAATCCGCCGAACCGTCCGCGTGACCCGGCCTACGCTTTCATCTCCACGCGTCCGGCCGAGAAAGTTACCAATGAAGTTTCGATCATGATCGGCTACGCGCTCAAGCCGGGGTCGGAATCGACGCTAGAGGTCGGTGGTGGCAGTTACGCGATGTACACCCAGGGCGACGGCCTCTGGATCAAGAACGCCGCCGAGGAAGAGCGGATGGTCGAGGCCATGCGCAAGGCCGCCGATGTGGTGGTCAAGGGCGTGTCGGCGAAGGGCACAGAGACCACCGACACGTTTTCGATGAAGGGCCTGTCCCAGGCGCTCGACAGGCTGGCGCAGGATTGCCGGCGCTAAGGGGGCTTCTCACGTGAAAAACAGCGTTGTTTGAGGGCTGCGGAAGGCCTATCTGATGACGATCTCTCCTCGTGGTGAGGAGGCGCTCTCCTGGCAGCGCATTTGCGCTGTCCGGTGCGTCGCCTCGAACCATGAGGCCACACGCACATCCTTCGAGACGCGGCGAAGGCGCCGCTCCCTGGGGATGAAGGAGAAAATCTCCAGATTTTGACCCAATGATCAGCACTTCAATCATGGCCAGTTCCGATACGCCCGCGCCGCTGGAAAAGATCGCGCTCGAAACCTATGTGCCGCCGGCAAAGCCGTCGCTGGTCGGGCTGTCGCGCGCGGAGATCGCCGATCAGCTTGGCGCCATTGGCGTGGCGCCGGCACAGCGCAAGATGCGCGTTCAGCAGCTCTGGCACTGGATCTATGTCCGTGGCGCGCAGCGCTTCGACCAGATGACGAGCATTTCCAAGGAAATGCGCAGCGAACTTGAGCAACATTTCACGGTCGCGCGCCCCGAAGTGGTTGCCGAGCAGGTTTCCAGCGACGGCACCCGCAAATGGCTGCTGCGATTGCCGAGCGGCGACAAGCTCGAGAAGGCGCATGAAGTCGAGTGCGTCTATATTCCGGAGATCGACCGCGGCACGCTGTGCGTTTCCTCGCAGGTCGGCTGCACGTTGAATTGTTCTTTCTGCCACACCGGCACGCAACGGCTGGTACGCAACCTCACCGCGGGCGAAATCGTCGGCCAGATCATGGTGGCGCGCGATCGCCTCAACGATTGGGCCGACCGCGTGACCCCGACCGGCAGCCGCCTCGTCACCAATGTGGTGATGATGGGGATGGGCGAGCCGTTGTATAATTTCGAGGCGGTGCGCGATGCGCTCTTGATCGTCGCCGACAATGAGGGCATCGGCATTTCCCGCCGCCGCATCACCTTGTCGACCTCCGGCGTGGTGCCGAACATCATCCGGACCGGCGATGAAATCGGCGTCATGCTGGCGATCTCGCTGCATGCGGTGCGCGACGAATTGCGCAACGAACTGGTGCCGCTGAATCGCAAATATCCGATCGCGGAATTGCTGCAAGCCTGCCGCGACTATCCCGGCTCGTCCAATGCGCGGCGCATCACCTTCGAATATGTGATGCTCAAGGGGGTCAACGATTCGCTGGATGACGCCAAGCTGCTGGTTAAAATGCTGAAGGGAATTCCGGCCAAGATCAATCTCATTCCGTTCAACCCGTGGCCGGGCACGGTTTACGAATGTTCCGACTGGGACCAGATCGAGAAGTTCTCGGAATATATCTTCAACGCCGGTTACTCCTCGCCGGTGCGCACGCCGCGCGGCCGCGACATCCTTGCCGCCTGCGGCCAGTTGAAGTCGGAGACCGAGAAATTGTCGGCGCGCGAGCGGCAGGCGCTGCGCGCCATGGCGATGACGGATTAGCAATGATACGGCTTATGGTTCTGGACGTCATTGCGAGGAGCGCAAGCGACGAAGCAATCCGCCTTTGCCTGCCATCTCTGGATTGCTTCGCGAAGCCTGTCATCGGGCGCGCGTTCGCGCGACCCCGTTGGCTCGCGATGACGGCAAACGCGGTTTGAATACATGGCGCTGATCGGTCGGCTGTTCGTCATTCTGTTCGGATTTCTCGCCGCCTGTCTGGTGGCGGGAATGATCGTGGTCGGCGCGCTGCTGTTCCCGGAATTCAGCGATTTCGGAACCGGCTCGATCGACCCGGACGCGCTGAACATCGTGCTCGGTTTCGGCTTCATTTTCGTCAGTGGCTTTGCGCTGTTGCCGGCGATGATTGTCGCTGCGATCACCGAGGCCTTTTCGATCAGGGGCGCGCTGACCTACGCGGTCGGCGGCGCGATCATCGGGCTGGCATGCTATCTCGGACTGGTTCCGTTCGACACCGCGACGCTTCGCTTTGAGGGCATCGTGCGGCGTCACCTCGAAATCATGACCGGGGCGGGGATCGTCGGTGGCGTCGTCTATTGGATGTTTGCGGGCCGCAATGCCGGCGCCTGGCGCGAGCCGCGGCGGCCGCTGCGGTTACCGCCCCCGCTGCCGGCGCATTCACCGCCGCAAGATTCACCTCCGTCGTGAAGACATTTTGTCTTTCCCTTTTACCGCCTGGAAAGAGAACAAAATCGCTGACCCCGAAGCCTTTTCTTGCCCGGTCTCCTCGGCTAGACCCCGCGCCATGAACCGGACCGGACTTTTCATCGCGCTCGCCCTTGCGGTTGTCATCGGATTGGTGTTCGGGATTTATCCCGAACTCGATCTGAAGCTGACCGGGCTGTTTTACGATCCAGCGACCAAATCCTTTCCGTTGAAATTCAACACGCTGGCGGCGATCGCGCGCGACGTCGCGATGTGGATATCGTGGGGGCTTGCGCTGCCGGCGATCATCGCGTTGGTGGCAAAGCTGGTGCGGCCGGACCGGCCGCTCTTGATGTCCGGACGCGCGATGGTCTTTCTACTCGTCACCCTGGCTCTTTCCGCGGGCGTTCTCACCAATTTCACCTTCAAGAGCTATTGGGGCCGGCCGCGCCCGGTGATGGTTGCGCAATTCAACGGGCCGCAGGAATTCGTACCGTGGTGGGATCCGCGCGGCGCGTGCGGCCGCAATTGTTCGTTTTTCTCCGGCGAAGGTGCCACCGCGTTCTGGACCTATGCGCCCGCGGCGCTGACGCCGCCGCCGTGGCGGCCGCTGGCTTATGTCGCGGCAACNCTGTTCGGCGTGACCACGAGCTTGCTCAGGATAGCGTTCGGCGGGCATTTCTTTACCGACGTCGCAACCGCGGGGCTGGTGACGTTTCTGGTGATCTGGCTGGCATATCGCTACATCTACCGCTGGCCATCGACCCGGCTTACGGATGAGGGCATCGATGCCGCGTTGACACGGCTGGGCACTCGTTTCCGTAGACCGAAGTAATCCCTGCTCCGGTCGTTCGACCGCCATTCGCTATTAAACGCGTGCCCATCGGCGCGAAATTTGTTATTCGCGCACTCAAGAGCCTTTTCCGTTTCGATAGAATCGAAACGGGGCTCTAGATTCTTGATTTGACGCGTTTTCTTGACACGAACCGGTCTCCACTTCGCTTGAAAACGCTCTATTCGCAAGAAACATCAGCAAATACGACCGATTGGAAGCTCGATGAGTACGATCTTGAAAGGCCTGCCCAAAGGGGAAAAAGTCGGCATTGCCTTCTCGGGCGGTCTCGACACCAGCGCGGCGCTGTTGTGGATGAAACAGAAAGGCGCCCGCGTTTTCGCCTATACCGCCAATCTTGGCCAACCCGACGAGGCCGACTACGACGAGATCCCGCGCAAGGCCTTAGGGCTAGGCTCCGAAAAAGCCCTGCTGGTGGATTGCCGCACGCAACTGGTGCATGAAGGTATCGCCGCGATCCAATCCGGCGCTTTCCACATCTCAACCGGCGGCGCGACGTACTTCAACACCACACCCCTCGGTCGCGCTGTGACGGGCACGATGCTGGTCGCGGCCATGAAGCAGGACGGCGTCAACATCTGGGGCGATGGCTCCACATACAAAGGCAACGATATCGAGCGGTTCTACCGTTACGGCCTGCTGACCAATCCGAGCCTCAAGATCTACAAGCCCTGGCTTGACCAGCAGTTCATCGATGAGCTGGGCGGCCGTGCGGAAATGTCGGCGTACCTCGCCGCCAATGGCTTCGACTACAAGATGAGCGCCGAGAAGGCGTATTCGACCGACAGCAATATCCTCGGCGCGACCCACGAGGCCAAGGATCTTGAGCGCCTGGATAGCGGCATCAAAATCGTCACTCCCATCATGGGAGTGAGGTTCTGGCGCGACGACTGTGTCGTCAAGGCCGAAACGGTCACCGTGCGCTTTGTGGAGGGGCAGCCCGTCGCACTGAACGGCCAGACGTTCGCCGATCCGGTCGCGCTGTTTCTCGCGGCCAACGCCATCGGTGGCCGACATGGCCTCGGCATGAGCGACCAGATCGAGAACCGGATCATCGAGGCAAAGAGCCGCGGTATTTACGAAGCTCCCGNCATGGCGCTGCTGCACATCGCCTATGAGCGCCTGCTCACCGGCATCCACAACGAAGACACCATTGAGCANTACCGGATCAGCGGCATGCGCCTTGGCCGGTTGCTTTATCAGGGGCGGTGGTTCGATTCTCAAGCCCTNATGCTGCGCGAAACCGCCCAGCGTTGGGTGGCCCGCGCCGTCACCGGTGAGGTCACGCTCGAGCTGCGACGTGGCAACGACTACTCGATCCTGAACACCGAGAGCCCCAATTTGACCTATCAACCGGAGCGGCTGAGCATGGAGAAAGTGGATGATGCGGCGTTCACGCCAGCGGACCGCATCGGCCAGCTGACCATGCGCAACCTCGACATTTCAGATACCCGCGCCAAGCTCGATCTCTACGCCGAGACGGGTCTGCTATCGATTGCGGAAAGCGCCCACATCTTCAAGCTCGATACCGACAAGGGCTGAGAACAGCACGGACGCGAAGCTCGCGGCGTATGGGTCTTCTGAGTTCGCCGGGACGGCGCGCGGAAATGATTGCATCCAAACAAAAATGGCCGGGATTTCTCCCGGCCATTTTCTTTTGCAGGCGGTTCGCCTCACCGCGGCGGCGCGGTGCCCGGAGGCGGCGGCGGCAGCGCGGCCGTTCCGCCGGAGAGCAAGGGCGTGATGCGGCGAATGGTGACCCGCCGGTTGATCAGGCTCGGCCCGTCGGTCTGCTCTTTCAGATATTGCGAGCCGTATCCCTGCGAGGTCAGGTTTTCCGCCGGCACATTGAACTGCTGGGTCAACAATTCGGCCGCGGATTCGGCGCGCCGATCCGACAGCGACAGATTGTCGACNTCCGATCCGACNGCATCGGTGTGGCCCTCGATCAGGAACACCTCGCGCGGGTTGCGCGCGATCGCCCGATTNANNCCATCCGCGATCGACTGCAACTTCGCCGCCTGATCCGGCGGGATTTCCCANGANCCGGTTTCGAAGTTGATGGTGTTGAGATCGATGCTCGGCATCAACATCCGCACCGAGGGGCTNTAGCGNATTTCGTNGAGCGAATAGCGCCGNTCGATCCGATCCACTGGCGGCGCCTCCATGGTGTCGTAGATCAGGTCGGGCGAGGCGTCGCCAGCGTCGACGATGTAGCGATCGTAGGGAATGTTGATGACGGGAGGCGGCAGGTCGACATAGAAGCCGCCGACCGCGCGCGGATCGCGATAGGTGTTGTCGATGATGATGATCTCGCGGCCCCGCTCATCCCGGCGAATCCGGCGCAGCAACTCGCCGTCGCGGCCGTTCACGGTGATGATCTGCGTGCCGTCGGGACGAATCACGATGGTTTGGGTTTCGCCGCCGACTTGNCGGGTCTCGATGTCGCGCGCGCCAAACCGGAACCGGTCCATTTCGTCGTGCCGAACGAACGACTGGCCGCCGGGATCGCGAATAATGACCCGGCCGGGTTCGGTGAAGACCGTACGGCCGCCTTCCTGGACTTCCTTGCGCTCGCTGTGGAACTCTTCCATGCGCCGCGGTCCCTGCGGCGCCGNGCCGGGCGCAATTGGCGTCAGGGCCTGGGCGCGCGGTGCCAGGGCCGGGAGCGGTGCAGTGACGGTTGGCGGGGCGTGACGCACCATTTGAGCCGCGCCAGGCGGCGGCACGGTCTGGCCTCTGGGGCCGCCACCCGGCGGCGGAGCGGCGTTTGGTGCCGGTGGGGCAGCGTTCGGTGCCGCTGGTGCAGCATTCGGCGCAGCCGGAGCTGGATTCGGCGCCTGATTGTTGTTGCCGGGCGGTCCGGGTCGCCGCGGCGGCGTAGCTGCGCCCGCGGGGGCCGGGGTAGCCGGAGCCGGAGCGCCTTTCTGCAGCGGTCGTACGGCCGGCGCGGCGCCTGGCGCGGCCGGTGGTTTCGGCTGAACGGGTTCGGCAGCGGCCGGCGCAGGTGGCTTCGGCTGAACGGGCTCGGCAGCGGTGGGCGCGGGTGGCTTCGGCTGCTCGGGTGCGGCAGCGGCCGGCGCAGGTGGCTTCGGCTGAACCGGTTCGGCAGCGGCTGGCGCGGGTGGCTTCGGCTGCACGGGTG
>JGI24140J50213_10001204_pt1 | contig 11474 bp, 12 predicted proteins | sample BarGraIncu00222A_FD_50213 | JGI IMG/M metagenome (IMG submission 50213)
AACGGCTGACACGCCACCGTGCTCTGGCCCTGACACGCAGGGGGCGGCGACACGGAACCGCGGCCGACATGACCAAGCCCGACGGGGACAGGGCGGGCGCGTGGTACACCACGTTCTGAACAGGCATCCCGCACAAGGCGCCGTCAGTCCTGTCGGGCGATGAAGGTATGCATGCCCGGGACGGTGAAAGCGAGCTGACCCCGCTGCGGGGCATACAGCAGACCCTTCTTGATCACCTCGTTGCGGGCAACCGACAGGTCGGAGACCCGTCGCTTGCCCATCGCCGTTGCCAGGTCGGAGATAGCGACCGGGCTGGCGCCACCAAGTGCGCCCATGGCCCGCAGGAGCTTGCGCTGAGCGGGGGTCGCGCGTTCCCATCGGGACCGGTAGAGACCCTCGTCCACCTCCTGGCGGGCGAACTCTCCGCCGACGGTCACGTCATCGAGGTTGAAGCTGCTCGAACGGGCCGCGTCCCAGACGTGCTTGCCGACCTCCTGCAGGAAGTACGGGTATCCCCCGGCGATCGCCAGTGCAGCTGCCAGCGCGTCCGGCTCCCAGCTCACGCCGTACGCCTTCGTCGGCCGGGTCAGGGCCGCCGCGGCGCCGGCCGCGTCCAGCAGCCCGACCGTGCGGTAGTCATAGAGTCGCTCGGCGTAGCTGGTCGCATCGGCCAGCTGGGCCGGCAGCGAGGGCAGGCCGGCACCGACAAAGACGACCGGAAGCGGCACGTCGCACTGACCCAGATAGTGCACGGCCGTGTTGACCGCGCTCAGGTCGGCGGCGCTGGCCTCCTGCAGCTCGTCGACCAGGATCAGCGTGCCGACCCCCAGATCGCGGGACGTCTCCCCGAGCACCTCGAACAACATGGCCAGGTCGTCGGCGAACCGGCCGGTGTCGGCGACACCGGCAACCGGATCCACCTGCACACCCAGGGACACCAGGCCCGAGGGTGGGTCAAACTGCAGCGAGAACGCCTTGAACACCCCCAGCAGCCGCCGCAGACGGGGCTCGGGGTGGCGTCCGGTGGCCATCCGCATCGAACGCACCAACGCCGATGCCAGGGCAACGGGAAGCGGAGTAGCTGGGGTGACCTCGACCCTTGCAGCTATCCAGCCCTTGTCGCTGACCTGGGCCAGGAGCTCGTTGAGCAGAACCGTCTTGCCGACCCCGCGCAGTCCGTGCAGGATCCAGCCGCGGTCCCCCTCACCGAGCTCGTCGGCCTTGCGGCGCACCACCGTGAACGCGTCCAGGATGGGCTCCCGCCCGGCGAGCACCGGGGGCCTGCGTCCGGCGCCGGGTCTGAACGGGTTCGTCACGGGATCCATGTCGCAGACATTATCAATCCGTATATGCCATTTCCATACACAACGCCACTGACCCTCCTCCCCCGGTCGTTGAGCGTGACGACACCATTGATGGCCCGGGCGCCGCAGAGGCGGGTCCACCCCGGGCGACCACAGCCGCGCCGGCCGCGGACTGCCTGGCTCGTCAGCCCGGTGGCGCAGGCGACACCATCGCCACTGTCGATGCCTTGGCGCTGGCTGACCGGGGCCGCCTCGCCGGCTGGGGACCTACGTCAGCGTGCGTCGCCGGGTGACAAGAACCAGACCGGTGCCGGAGATCAAGAGAGCTACGCCGCCGAACCCTAGGCCAGCGCCTTGCCAACCAGTGAACGCGAGCTGACCGCCAGTGGCGGTAGCCGGCCTGCCTGCGGTGGCGGGGGTACCTGCCGGTGTGGTGGCCGGCTTACCCGCCGGTGCGCTGGCAGCGGCGCCCGCCGGCGCATTGGCACCCGCCACGATAACGGCGCCGTTTTGGACGACCGTGACCGTCTGCGTGCCAAGAACCGCACCGGAGGCGCTTCTCGACGTGAGCACGTAGGTGCCGTCCACGGTGAGGGTGACCACGAAGCTCACCTGGCCGCGCGCGTTCGCCTTCCGGGTCAGTGACCTGGTGCCGATCGACGCCGGGTCGGGCGTCATGGTCAGCGTCACTGCCTCGTTCGCCTTGGCGCCGCTGGCGACGACCGTGAACGGGACGCCGGCGGGGGGCGCCTGCTTCGCCCGCGGGACGCTGAGGCCGGCAGGGGCGTAAGCCACCGCCGCAGTCGGGGCAAGAATGAGAGCGACCGCGGCAGCAGCCACCAGAACAGCACGTCGAACCATGGCGCCATCTCCCGAGAATCTCTTTTGCTGGGAAAGCTCTGAAAGACCAGCAGAAGCCTAGGCCATCATGGGCAACGAGATGCGGCTTTTGTAACGATTGTGCGAAGACGACCAGAAATTGTCCGAAACCGAGGAGACCGGGGAGCCGTCTCAGCCGGCTCAGCCGGGCGAAGCCGGCCGAGGGTCGTCAGTGACGCTTAGGCGAGGCGACCAGCCTCAGAGCCAGGGTGGGGCAGGCCTTGACCGTGGTCTTTGCCATGTCGAGCAGGTCGCGGGTGACCTGTTCGTGCACGATCGGGAATCCCCACTGGTCCAGGCTCACGACCTCGGGCAGGATCTCGGCGCACAGGCCGTGCGCCTTGCAGGCGGGCCAGTCGACTGCCAGGGTGTGGCTCACGCGAACACCTCGTCCCTACCGCCGCGGCACTCACCGAGCGAGTGCAGGTCGACCTCCTCGGGGAAACGCGTCAGCATCGAGGTCACCAGCCGCGCGGTCCCGTCCGGGTGCGCGCAGGCACCCCGGCGCGTGACCGCTGCGCACAGCGCCTCGACCGGCGCGACCGGGCCACCGCGGTGGACCAGGTCCCGCAGGGTCTCGGCCAGGGCGGGCAGCCCGTTCATGCAGGGCCCGCACCGCTTGGCGCTCTGACCAGCCAGGTACTCCACCAGCGCCTCGGTGCGCACCAGCGGGCACCAGCCCGCCGACAGGGGCAGCATCACGCCCGCACCCAGGGTGGCCCCGGCCGCCGCGATGTCCTGTCGGGAGACCGCCAGGTCGCGCATCTGCGCGGGTTTCAGCCAGGTCCCGTGATACCCGCCCAGCAGCAGCGGCTGGCCCATCTCTGCCGGCGTCAGGATCTGACGCAGCGGGGTGCCGTAGGCGACCTCACACACGACCGGATCCCAGCCGTCCCCTCGCAGGGTCAGCAACGTGGTGCCGGGCTCGTCCGCGGTGCCATGGGCGCGATACCCGTTCGCCCCGACCCGGGCCAGGTGCCCGAGATGGGCGAAGGTCTCCGCGTTGGACAGCAACGTGGGCCGCCGCCGGTGCCCGCGCACGGCCGCCGGCGCCCATGAGGTGACCGGCAGGTTCTCCCGTCCGGCCAGCAGCTCCAGCACCGCTGAGGCCTGCCCGGCGACGAACCGCGGCGCGGCGTCGTGCAGCTGCCACGTGATCCGCTCACCCGCATCGACCCGCTCCGCCAGCGCCTCCTCCACCGCGAACCCGAGTGACGGGAGCTCGGAGGGCACCACGATGTGCACCTCCCGGGTCTTCAACGCGTGGGCTACTGCCACGGCACCATCCAGGACCACGTGAGGCGCCAGCGCCATCAGCGCCGCGTCCTTACGGCTGGCCGGCTCTCCTTCTGCGGCGTTGACCACCACCACCGCCTTGCGATGGTGGGCCGCAGCCAGCTTGATCGCCGCCGGGAACCCCGCACCCCCGCGCCCCCGCAGGTCCACGGCCGTGGCCAGGGCGACGAGCCCGTCGGCGGTGGGGCCGGGAGTATCTCCGACCCGGCGGCGGTGGGCGGTCAGGCCCGGCCCGTGGCCGATCCCGGCCAGCAGCGCCGGGCCCCGGGATACGACCGGGTCCAGTCCTNCCGCGTTGCGGACAATCGGACGGGGGGCAGTCGAGCCTGAGGCATCTGCGGCACGTGCGATGGTGATTGCCGTCATGAGGTCACCACTTTCGGACGAATGATCAGGCCAACGCGGGCCAGGACAGTGACCAGGACCACGGCGATGCAGCCGTAGTTGAAGGCCGCGCCCCACTGGCTGGGGGCGTCAGTGCCCATCTGCAGCCCGTGCAGGAGTCCCAGCCCCCAGGCGCCGTAGGCCATGACGTGGATGGCGCGCCACGGACGATGGGACATCTTGTGCCGCAGCAGGCTGGTGGCGGTGACCGCGATGAGCATGTCCAGAGCCAGCGACCCGAAGCCGAGCCACAGCGGCATGTACGTTCCCGCAAACGGCACGAACGCGTCGTACCAGCGGATGTCGACGAACGTGTCGAGCACCGCCGTGGTGACGTGGGCGGCCAGGAAGGTCACGGCCAGCAGCGAGACGTTGCGGTGCAGCCCCTGGGTCAGCATCCGCGGCCAGAGCCGCAGGCTCACCCGCGCGGTTGAGAGCACGCCAAGCATCGTCGAGAAGGTCAGCAGCATCAGCAGCACGAAACCGGTTCCGCGGTTGGCGAACCACAGCAGCGGGCCGCTCATCCAGCCGGCAGGTTTGGCAGCCTCCAGCAGGCTGGCGATCACGAGGTCTCCTCCGGCTCCGGCCATCGCTGCGTGCGAACGATCCGCCCGGAGGTGTTGACCAGCCGCGCAGGGATGTCGCGATCGCTCAGCCAGCCAACCGCCCGGTCCCCCATCACAATGGCCGCCGTGGTGGCCGTGTTCGCCGCCAGGCAGGTGGCGCCGGTGGCGGTGACGGTGCGCCAGCGCCCCGCGGTCGGCTCACCGGTGCGCGGGTCGATCAGATGGTGGCGGACGACGCCATCGCGGATCCACCGGCGGGCAGCCGTGCTGGAGGTGGCCAGACCGCCATAGGGAAGGTGCACGACCTCGGCACCGGCCGGGTCGTCGATGGTCTCGGTGATGGCCACCGGCCAGCCGTCCGGGCCGGCCACGGCGATGTCGCCGCCCAGGGACAGGACCACCGTGCCGTCGAACTGCGCCGCGATGGCGGCCACGATCAGGTCGGCAGCCCAGGCCTTGCAGGTGGCGCCCAGGTCCAGGGCGGACCCGCGGGGCACCATGACGGCCCCGGCAGGATCGCGCTGGATGTCCCGCCAGGCGCCGGCGCGTGCAGGAACCGGTACTCCGGCAGGTTCGGTGGACTGCGCCAGGACCAGTGAGATGTCACGGTCGTAGCCCACAGCCACCAGGGCGTGGCCGAGGGTGGGATCGACCAGACCGTCGGTCTGGGCTGCCGCCTCCACCGCCACCCCGATCGCCTTGACCAGCAACGGGTCGACGCTGGTCCACGACCCGGCGCCGGCGTTCGCNCGCACCAGGTCGGAGTCTNCGCGAAAACGGCTGCAGGTCCGGTCCACGTCATCCAGCAGATGCGCGGCGATCTGACGAGCGGGCTCCAGGGCGCGTTCATCGACGGTCGAGAGATGGACATAGGTGCCAAGGGCTCGCCACGTCGCCGTTCCGTGGCGCACGGTAGCTGCCGCTTGCAGCGTGGTCATCAGGAGGCCGCCGAAGGGGCAGGCGCCTTTGCCGGTGCCGCAGCAACAACGGGTGCTGGTGCCGGTGCCACCGCAACAGGAGCAGCCACAGGGGCCGCCGCGGGTGAGCCGCCCGAGGCCGTGGTGGTGCTGGTCGTGCCCGCTGAGGTGGTGCCCGCTGCGGTAGTGCCACCGGCAGCCCCCGATGATGTTCCGCCGGCCCCTGCCGGCGCGGCGGGGCCAGCACCGGCTGAACCGGCTGCGGCCGCCACGATCTTGATGGTGGTCACGGTGCGGGTGGGCCGGGCGATCGGCTTCAGCGCGGCAGCGACCGGGCGCACCGGAGCAGCAGCGGCGATCGCAGCGGCCGAGGCTGCCTTCAGGTTCGCCTTGTGCGCCGTGTAGTCAGAGGCCAGGCCCGTCACCAGACCGGTGCCGACCAGGGCGGCGGCAGTAAGACCACCGGTCAGCACCGAAAGGGAGTTCAGGGTCATGTCGCGAGACCTGGTGGGGCGGGGCATCTGGTGTCCTCCAATGGATCGAGTGATCCCAGCGTGGGGTGCCCGACCGCAAGGGGGCATCAGGTCGGTGTTAAGAAACCCTCAATTCCGGGTCGCCGGGCCCTCCCACAGCACCTGCCACGAGGAGACCCGAGACGACCCTTGCCCCGAATCTGAGGTTCCGGCCGAGCTACCGGCCGCGCACCTGGCCGCCAGCAAGGCTGAGCTGAGCAAGGCTGGCGACAAGAAGTCGGACAGGGCGGCGACGACGTCGGCAGGCGTGCCGGCTCGGAGTCTGAGCGCGATGGCGCCGGCCATGAGGGTTGCCGCGGCGACGACGGCGACGACCGGGCGCCGACCTCGCCAGTCGAGACTGCGGCTCCGGTTCCAGCGCAGGCACCGGTCCGGGCCCCGGCGGCGTCTTGACGCGCGGCTCTGAGCGGATCCTTGGCCACGCGCTGAACCGTTAACCAGCTGTGAGCCGCGGGACCAGGTCGTGCACGATCGTCAACCTGGGACCGTGGCTCGCAGGCACTGTCACCCCTGCCTGAGGTTCTCACCACGGACCCGTCCCGGTCATGAGGCGGCGAACCCCCTGGCGAAGTCCGGCCGCAGACGGCCGGCCCGGCGAAACCTCTCGGCGGCCCCTGCGTTCTGCGGTGGTGCCACCGGTGGTGCCACCGGTGGTGCCATTGTGGGAGCTGCCTGCGGTGGGGCGCCGGCTCGCGGCGGCCGTGAAACGCCCCGGCCGACGCACGGCCACGGCCGGCCCACGCTCACCCCTGACACCCGGCAACTCCTTGAGGTTGATTTGAGGTTCTCGCGAGGCGCTCATAGGGCTGGGGCAGTGAGGATGACCCCGGGTTCCCGTGCTGGAAACCCTCCTCTTGCCCCTTGGAGCCACCACATGAAGCGCATTTCCCGCATCACCATCGGCCGTCTGTCACCACGGGCCACGGTTCTGACCGGCGCTGCCCTGGGTCTGTGCGCAGGAGTCACCGTCTACGGCGCGGTCTCATCGGCTGCCGAGTCGCCGACCGCGTTCACGGCGATCGCCGTGGCCAAGGCCCCGGCCACCGCGCCGGTCAGGTACGCCAACTGCGCAGCCGGCGCCAAGCTCGAGAACGGCTTCTGCGTCACCCACGTCGTCAAGACGGTCCTGGCCGCGCCATCAGCGGCCAAGGCCCCGCCGGCGGCGGGGGCCACCGCGGCCGCGACCGTGAAGCCGGCCAGCACGGCCACGGCGGTCACCGCCGCCAAGGCCAGGACGGCCACGGTGGCCACCCCACCGCCGGCGACCACGACACCGGTCGTTTCTGACGACGAGCCGGCCGCGTCGGCATCGGAGGATTCGGCTCCGGCACCGAAGCCGGCGAGCACCGCCTCGCCAGCTCGGACGCCCGCCCCGTCGGCGGCTTCCTGAGCCGGCGATGGCAGCCGAGCCGACCCTCAGGCTCTGAGCCGGCCCGGGCAGGTCGACGTTGAGCAGCTCAACGCCGGGCGACACCCAAGGTGACCACCACGAGCATGCCCCCCGAGACGGAGCTGTCGATCACGAGCTCCCCGCCGGCGGCGATCGCGGCCCGTCGGACAATGTCCAGGCCCAGACCGGAGGAGTTGGCCCCGCTGTGGCCACGCCTGGCGACATCCCGGCCTCCCGCCCCGGGGCCGTCGTCGGCCACCTCCAGGCGCACCATCTGCTCACCGGTCCTGGTCAGGGACACCGCGAAGTCCGTCCCGTCCGGGGTGTGCGCAAAGACGTTGTCCACCAGTGCATCCACGACATCCACCAGGTCGGCCGCGTCCATGGCCACCGGGGTGGCCCGCCCCGGGATGTCGACCCGCAGGTTGCGCTCCTGGTCAGCGGCCAGCGCGGACCAGAAGGCGACCCGGTCGCCCACCACGCTGGCGGCGTCGCAGGTGCGTCCCACCGTGCTGCGGACCGGACGGCGGGCATCCTTGACCACGGCATCAACGGTGCGCTCAAGGTTGGCGATGTGGGCGTGAAGGCGATCGGCAATCTCCGGTTCGGTCACCGCCTCAGCATCCAGCCGCAGCGCGGTGACCGGGGTCCGGAGCCGGTGCGACAGGTCGGCCACGGCCTCTCGTTCGGCGGTCAGCAGCTGGCCGATCCGGTCGCCGAGGCGGTTGAGCGCCGCTGCGAGCTCAATGGTCTCCACCGGGCCGCGTGGCACGGCCCGCGCGTCCAGCTCTCCTGCTCGCAGCCGGTGGGCCACCGCCGCGAGCTCGGAGACCGGGGCGCTGACCCGTCGGCCGAGCAGGTCGGCGGCCAGCACCGCCAGAACCATCAGCAGCGCCCCGAGGCCGGCGAAGGTCAGCCATGCGGTGGCCACCCCCTGGTGCAGGCTGGCCGAGGGGATCGCCGTGCGCACGACCACGGTGCCGTTCTCGGTGACGACCGGCTGGACAACCTGGATGGTCCTCTGCCCCAGCANGATGAACGCCTCGCCGCCGCGTGCCCTGACCACGGCATCGGCGTTGGAGACCGCCGACTCGTTCGGAGCGGTGCCGATCAGCGTCCCGTCGGGCATCAGCACCGAGGTCGTCCTGTGAGGGGGGCGTTCGTGGAACCCATCCACCAGCAGCTTGAGCTGACGCTGGTCCTGCACCCCGGCCACCACTGTGGCGACCCCCTGCGCCTCCTGGCTGGCCCCGGCGATGGCACGGTCCTCGGCCAGGGTACGAACCAGCAGTCCCAGCGGGATCAGGAAGGCGATGATGACCGCCGAGGTCGTCGCAGCCACCAGCAGGGCGATCGTGCGACGCATCGTCACCTTACGGCGCATCAATGATCGCCAGAGTCNGNNTCAGGGGCCGCGAGCCGAACACCCACGCCGCGCACACTGTGCAGGTAGCGGGGGTCTGCGGCAGTCTCGCCAAGCTTGCGCCGCAACCAGGAAAGGTGCACGTCAACGGTTCGGTCGCCGCCGCCGTAGGTCTGACGCCACACGTCGGCCAGCAGCTCGCGCTTGGTGACCACCTCACCAGCGCGCTGCGCCAGGGCAAGCAGGAGGTCGAACTCCTTACGAGACAGGTCGATGGGCGCATCGTCGAGGCTGACCTGGCGCGTCAGCGGGTCGATGGCCAGCCCGCCCACCACCAGGGGGCCTTCGGCTACCGCAGAGCCGCTGCGGCGAAGGACCGCACGGAGCCGGGCCTCGACCTGCTCGATCCCGAACGGCTTGACGACGTAGTCGTCGGCGCCGCCATCCAGGGCCTTGACCATGTCCGCATCGTCGTCACGTGCGGTGATGATGATGACCGGCACCTCGCTGACCGCCCGCAGCATCGCGAGCACCTGCAGCCCGTCAATATCGGGGAGCCCGAGGTCCAGCAGCACGACATCTGGCGCACGCTCGACGGCGGCCTCCAACCCGGACATGCCGGTGCTGGCGGAGGTGACCACGTGGCCGAGATCGCTCAGCGCCCGGGTAATAGCAGACCTGATGCTGCCGTCGTCCTCGATCAACAAGATGGTGGGCACAACAGCACGCTACGCGATGGACCGGCTTCCTCTGGTGTCCTTGGGTGCACGCCAGAGGTGAGACAGTAATGGCGTGGTGACCAGCCTGCGCTCAGCGACCGGCATGGCGGCGATCTGGGTGTTTGCCGTTGCCGGGGTGTCCGCCACCGCGTGGGTCGCCATCGACAGGGCCGGCCGCGACATTGCCCCCGCCGGCGCCAGCGCGCTGCCGCTGGCGTCCCTGGGCACCCCGACCCGGGGCAGAACCCCGACACCGGCCGCGCCCAAACCGGCGCCGGCGGCAACTGCCAGCGCGGTGCACACCCCGGCACCCACCGTGATCCCGGCCCCGGCGGCCACCTCGACACCCACCCGGCACCCGGCGCAGGCCCCGACCCCGCCGGCCGCCGGCCTCGGGACCGCGCCAGGCCCGACCCCGTCGCCGGCCCCCACCCCCGTCGACCAGAGCATCAGCGTCCCCGGAGGGCTGGTCTCCGTGCGCTGCACCGGAGCNGCNATCANGCTCCTGAACGCCCAGCCCGACAACGACTGGCGGGTTCGCGTCGACACCTCGAACGGGGGGAAGGTCACCGTGAGCTTCCAGAACGGCCAGGAAGACTCGTCCGGCAGCACTGCGGTCCGCGCGGTGTGCACCAACGGCACACCTGCGTTCACCACGACGACCGAGTAGGACTCAGGCCAGCGCCGCCACCGCGGCCGCGACCGCCGGTGCCACCCGCGGGTCGAACACGCTCGGCACGATCTCCACGGCGGTCGGCTCGTCCACCAGCGAGGCGATCGCCCGCGCCGCGGCCAGCTTCATCGCCTCGGTGATCTGGCCAGCACCGGAGTCGAACGCCCCGCGGAACAACCCAGGGAACGCCAGCACGTTGTTGATCTGGTTCGGGAAGTCCGAACGACCCGTGGCAATCACCTCGCCATGGCGGGCAGCAACGACCGGGTGAACCTCAGGGTCAGGGTTGGCCAGGGCAAAGATAATCGCCCGGGATGCCATCGCGGCGATGTCCCGCTCAGCCACCTGCCCGCCCGAGACCCCGATGAACACGTCCGCACCCACCAGGGCGCCGTGCAGCGCACCGGACAGCCCGCGCGGGTTCGTCGTGGCCGCCAGGCGATGTTTGTGCTCAACCAAATCGCTGCGCTTAGGAGAGATGACCCCGCGGGAGTCACACACCACCACGTCGCCGATCCCCGCCCGGCCCAGGATCGTGGCCACGGCCACACCGGCCGCCCCGGCGCCCTGGACCACCACCCGCAACGTGGACAGGTCCTTGTCCACCACCTTGGCCGCGTTGATCAGGGCCGCCAGCACCACGATCGCCGTGCCGTGCTGGTCGTCGTGGAACACGGGGATGTCGAGGCGCTCGCGCAGCTGACGCTCGATCTCAAAGCACCGCGGCGCCGAGATGTCCTCCAGGTTGATCCCGCCATAGCTCGGCGCCAGGCGCACGATCGCCTCGACCAGCTCCTCGACCGTGCCCGTCTCCAGGCACACCGGGACGGCATCGACCCCGCCGAAGTGCTTGAACAGCACGGCCTTGCCCTCCATCACCGGCAACGCNGCCAGCGGACCGATATCGCCCAGACCCAGCACCGCCGTGCCATCGGTGATCACCGCGACCGTGTTGCCTCGGGCCGTGTAGCGGGCGGCCAGGCTCGGATCGGCGGCGATCGCCCTGCAGACGTCGGCAACGCCGGGGGTGTAGAGCAGGGCCAGGTCGGCCCGGTCGCGCAGCGCCTTGGTGGGGCTGACCTCGATCTTGCCGCCCTCGTGGGCGCGGAAGGCAGGGTCGTCCGGGTCAAAGCAGTACGGCTCGGGCGATGACGGATTAGCACTCATGGTCAAGATCACCTGTTCGACGGGAGCGGGCACACCTGAAACAACATGCACAGTGACGTGCATCGATGGACAAGCCAGGGTGTCGGCTATACCTACATCGCGGGGGGTGGCCCGCAGACCTAGATCCTGTCACATCTGTGCGCCGATGAGTAGCATCCTCGATGCGTGGATTGTCACAGAACGCTAACGCTCACCACGGCGTGTCCCGCTGTGGCAACGTCGTATACCGCTGCAGGTCCCCCCATCCGAGGTCTGGGGTTAACCGCGCAACCAGGTGCCGCGA
>JGI24140J50213_10001205_pt1 | contig 11470 bp, 7 predicted proteins | sample BarGraIncu00222A_FD_50213 | JGI IMG/M metagenome (IMG submission 50213)
TCGAGGACTCTTCTGTTGAAGAAGTTTCCGCCGAAGATTTAGCTGCCGAACACTTATCTGCCGATTCGCTGACCGAAGACTTGTTCGTGCAAGATCTGCCCGCTGAAGCGTTGCCCGTGGCATCCAGCGTTGCGTCATCCAGCATTCCCGATCCANCCGCGCCGATGGCTTTCGAGACTTCACACCAAACCGATCTGGAAACATCCGTGGAAACCCCCAACGAAATGCCCAATCCAGGGTTCGAGGACACGCCGAAGAACGTGCTGCCGTTCCGCCCGGTCGGCGAAGCGAAATCGCCGGTGCTGACCCCGGTGGAGAACAGCGCCTTCGACGAACTCGCCCGGCAACTATCGGCCCGGCTCGAGGGCGAGAACGGCGCGGCCGCGGCGCCCGCTTTGTCCGACACGCCGGAGGCCGTCGTCGATCAGCCGGCGGCACCAGAGGCGCCCGAGGCCCACGAGCAACCGCAATGGCTGGTTCATCCCGAGGCCCCGGCGCGCGGCGAAACCCGGCGCGACAAGGCGCTGCTCGATCTGGTTCCGGTCGGCGTGCTGATCTACCGGCTCGACCGGCTGCTCTATGCCAACGCGGCGTTCCTCGAACGAATGGGCTACCCAAGCCTTCACGCCCTCGAGGAAGCCGGCGGTCTCGACGCACTCTATGTCGAGCCCGGCGTCTCGAGCGCCAGCAGCACCTCCGGCACCGGCACGCCGGTGACGATCTCGGCCACGCAGGCCTCGTCCGAACACGCGCCGGCCTCGGCGACGCAGGCGCATCTCTACACGATTTCCTGGGACGATGATTCCGCGCTGGCGCTGATTTTTTCAGACGCCGGTGTGGCAAGCACGGCGGTCGCCGCGGCGATTGCCGAGCCGGTCCCCGCCCCTTCGATCCCTGACCCCTCAGTGCTCCCGGGCCCATCGGCCGTCGGCCACGCCAATGCCGAGGAACTCGGCGCCATTCTCGATACCACCGCCGAAGGCATCGTGATGTTCGATGCCGCGGGCAACCTCAACTCCTGCAACCGCAGCGCCGAAGCGTTGTTCGGCTATGACGGGCCCGAACTGGTGCAACGCAATCTCGCCGAATTGTTCGCACCCGAAAGCCAAAGCGCGGTTAAGGATTATCTCGGCAGCCTCAAGGGCTCCGGCGTCGCCAGCCTGCTCGACCAGGGCCGCGAGGTGCTCGGCCATGTGCGCGGCGGCGGCCTCGTTCCGCTATCGATGACGATGGGGCGGACGCAGGCAGACGGGCCGAATTTCTTCGCGGTGTTTCGCGATCTGTCGCAAACCAGAAAGAGCGAGAGCGAACTGGCACAGGCGCGGCGGCTGGCCGATCGCGCCGCCAACGCCAAGAGCGACATGCTGGCGCGAATCAGCCATGAGGTCCGCACGCCCCTTAACGCCATCATCGGATTCGCCGAAGTGATGATCGGCGAACGGTTCGGCGCGCTCGGCAACGAGCGCTACATCGAATACATGAAGGACATCCGCGCCTCCGGCGAGCGCGTGATCGCCATCATCAACGACCTGCTCGATCTGTCCCGGATCGAGACCGGCAAGCTCGATCTTGCCTTCGCCAACCAGAACCTCAACGATCTCGTCGAGCAATGCGTCGCGGTGATGCAGCCGCAGGCCAACCGCGAACGCATCATCATCCGCACCTCGCTGGCGCATATGCTGCCGCCGGTGGTGGCCGACGCCCGCGCGCTGCGCCAGATCACGCTGAACCTGATCGGCAATTCGATCCATCTCGCCAATGCCGGCGGCCAGGTCATCGTCTCCACTGCGTTGTCTGACCTGGGCGAGGTGGTGCTGCGGGTCCGCGATACCGGCCATGGCCTCAACGACAATGAAGTCGCCGCCGCCATGGAGCCGTTCCGGACTCCGGCGCCATCGGACCAGGCCTCCGACAGTTCCGGCGTCAGCCTGTCGCTGACCAAGGCGCTGGTCGAGGCCAACCGCGCCCGGTTCCAGATCAAGACCGGCCCGCATTCGGGCACCCTGATCGAAGTGGTGTTCGCGCACGCGCTGGCGAGGACTTAAAGCGCGTTTCGAGGAAAACGTGCCGGCTACTCGGCCGCGAGCTTCGGCGCCTGCGGCGGCGACCACTGCGCCGTGCAATTGCGCCCCTGGGCCTTGGCCTGATGGAGCGCTTGATCCGCCGCCCGCATCAGCGCGTCGAGGCTGGACATGCTGACCGATGCCGCCGCAATGCCGATGCTGGCGGTGAGCTTGAACTGGACCTCGTGGGCCGTCATCACATGCTCGGCGATGGCCTTGCACAAGCGGTCGGCCACGATGGTCGCCTGCGCCAGTTCGGTTTCCGGCAACAGGATCGCGAATTCCTCACCGCCCAATCGGCCGACGATGTCGGACTGGCGCTTGCCGTTGGCGCAGGCGCTGGCAACCGCGACGATGGCCTCGTCGCCGACGGCATGGCCGTACCGATCGTTGACCTGCTTGAAGTGATCGATGTCGACCATCAGCATCGACAGTGGCCGCTGATAGCGCTGGAACCGGCTCCACTCGACATCGGCTTGGTTGAGAAAATGGCCGCGGTTGTAGAGACCCGTCATCGGGTCAATGGTCGCGAGCGTCTGAAGCTGCTCGGCGTTGCGCACAAGATCGGTCACATCGCAATAGGTCAACATGCGGCCGTCGTTCTGCAGCACGTCGCAATGCGCGCGAATATGCCGGCCGTCGGTGGTCTTCAGATCGCGCACCGGTTCGCTGCCGGCGCGCACCGCGGCGACGCGGCCGGCAAAAAACGCATCGAGTTGTTCCGGCGTCATGCCGCGATCGCGCGCAGGCTGCCCATTGGCGATCAGCGATGCGTAGGACGGGTGGCTTGCCGCCTGCTCGTCGGTCACGCCCCAGAACGTCCGCATGTTCTTGTTCAGGAATTGCGCATTGAGATCGGCGTCGAGCAGAACGACGCCTTCCGATATATTGTCGAGGGCGTAGCGCAGCCTTTCGAGCTCGTCGGAACGCCGGACGATGTCGGTAACATTGGTATAGCTGAGCATGCGACCGCCGTCGGGAAGCACGGCGCATTCCATCCGGACGATTTCACCATTGGTCCGGCGCAGGTCGATCGGCGTCGTGACACCGTCCCTGACCCGCCGCACCCGCTCGGCGATGTAGGCGTCGAGTTCGTCCGCGGCGATCTGATACGCGTTGGTGTCGCGGCCGTGATACATCAAGGTGAGGAATGGCGGGTGCCGATCGGCGACCGCGTCGGGCAACGTCCACATGCGGCGGAAGGCGCGATTGATGAATTGCGCGCGCAGCTCGCTATCGAGCAGCACGACGCCGATCCCGATTTCGTCGAGCGCCGCCCGCAACGCCAGCATCTGGCCGCGCACGATCCCGTCGCTGGTCCGGCGCTCGGATTGAACCGGGGCGTCGGCCTTGTCGGTCTTTTCAGTCTTGTCGGTCCTGCCGGCCTCGATCGTCTCGAACGCCACGCCGATCTGTTTTTCGGATTGCCATTTGCGCAGGCAAGTGCGCGGCTGGTCTTCGTTGGGGATACGAAGATGGAAATGCTCGGGAACGCCGAACACGCTCGCCACCTCGATGGTGGCGCCGTCGTCGGAAATCCGGCGGATAATGCAATCGATCGACGACTGGCCGAAATTGGAGATGATTTTCCCGGCCAGAAACGTGCGCCCGCGAAGCGGGAGACTGTGTTCGGACATGGCAAGCCGTCCTTGCGGAATTTGGCTCAATGAAGCAGAGGCCATGCCCGAAAAGGCTTAATTTACAAGCGCATCCGTGCGATATGATGAACGGACGGTTAATGCCTGGACGGTAGCGCCAAATCGTAGCCCACCCAACCGCCTCCTGCTACGCCGCAACGCTCACGCGTTCTTCAGCGCCACCCGGAAATCGGCTTCGGTCTTCGACTTCACCTCGTCGAGCGTGACGCCGTCGGCGAGTTCGATCAGCGCCATGCCGTCCTTGCCGTGCTTGTCGATGGTGAAGACAGCGAGATCTGTCACCACCATGTCGACGACCTTCTCGCCGGTCAGCGGCAGGTTGCATTTCTTCAGGAGTTTCGGGCCGTCCTTGGCGGAATGCTCCATCACCACAACCACGCGCTTGACGCCGGCGACCAGATCCATCGCGCCGCCCATGCCCTTGACCATCTTGCCGGGAATCATCCAGTTGGCGAGATCGCCATTCTCAGCCACCTGCATCGCGCCCAGGATGGAGAGATCGATATGGCCGCCGCGCACCATGCCGAATGAATCGGCGGACGAGAAATAGCTGGTGGTCGGCAATTCAGAGACGGTCTGCTTGCCGGCATTGATCAGGTCGGGGTCTTCCTCGCCCTCGTAGGGAAACGGCCCCATCCCGAGCATGCCGTTCTCGCTCTGCAGGTTCACGTCGATGCCGTCGGGGATATAGTTCGACACCAGGGTCGGAATGCCGATGCCGAGGTTGACGTAATAGCCGTCGCGCAATTCCTTGGCGGCGCGTTCGGCCATCTGTTCGCGGGTCCAGGCCATCAGACTTCACTCCCCGTTGCGGCGGCCGGCGCGCGTACGGGGCGTGGCCGGGTGTTGCGGAATTCGATGCGCTTGTTGGCGCTGCCGACTTCGATGATGCGCTTGACGAAAATGCCTGACGTGTGGATGCAATCGGGATCGAGCTCGCCGGCCGGCACCAGATGCTCGACCTCGGCGACGGTGACCTTGGCCGCGGTCGCCATCATCGGATTGAAGTTGCGCGCGGTCTTGCGATAAATGAGGTTGCCGGCGGTGTCACCCTTCCAGGCGTGGACGATGGCCAGATCAGCGAACAGCCCGCGCTCCATCAGGTATTTCTGGCCGTCGAATTCCTTCACTTCCTTGCCCTCGGCAATCAGGGTGCCGACGCCGGTCTTGGTGTAGAAGGCCGGAATCCCGGCGCCGCCGGCGCGGATGCGCTCGGCCAGCGTGCCCTGCGGATTGAATTCGAGTTCCAGTTCGCCGGCCAGATATTGCTGGGCGAACAGCTTGTTCTCGCCGACATAGGACGAGATCATTTTCTTGATCTGCCGGGTCTCCAGCAGCCGGCTGAGCCCGATGCCGTCGACGCCGGCATTGTTGGAAACCACGGTGAGGTTCTTGACGCCGGAATCGCGGACCGCGTCCGACAGCGTCTCGGCGATGCCGCACAGGCCAAACCCGCCGGACATGATCATCATGCCGTCCTTGAGAATGCCGGCGAGGGCCGATTTGGCGTCGGGGTAAACCTTGTTCATGAAATGCGACCTGATCGAGGGAAGCGCTGACGGCGAGCCAGCGGGGTGATGGCCGGGAAAGCCGGGACTGGCGGGGATTATTAGGCGAAATCTTCGCAATGCGTCAATGCAATGCGTCAATGGCCCGTGCCTGCGACCATTGGGCGTATTTCGGAACATGGCGATGGCCTTGAAAGCGTCAAGAAAACCCATCAAGTTGCGGGGGTTGGGACGGGCGCCATCCGGATCGGCAGTGCTTGTTGGGAGAGTGCTTGCCAGGAGAGGGCCTGCCGGCGACAACGTGATTTGCCGAATTCGGGTTGGCCCAGGGAAGGTTCAGGGCAAGCTCAGGTTCGGCGGGTTCCCTGCCCGCGTCTTTCAACATAGATTTGTTCAAGAACGGACCCGGGGACATCAACCCGATTTCGGTTTAACCGGACTTGATTTGACCAGACCTGATTCAACCCGACTTGATCCAGCCAAGCTCGATCCAGCAAGACTCGATCTAGCAAGACTCGATCTAGCCCGATTTGGATCCAACCAGACTCGGATATGCCATTGACGATGGCCCAAGGAATGAAGCGCCTGGGGATGCCGATTGTGGCGTTGCTCGGCGTAGCCCTGACCGGCCTGATCGCGATGTCCTGGCTCCTCAACCGGGACACCTTGCGGCAGGCGGTGGAGGCGCAAATACGGGCCGTGACCGGCCTCGATCTGGTGGTCCATGGCACGATCGACATTTCGGTTTTTCCCGGCAGCTACGTCTCCTTTCATGACGTCGGGCTGAAGGGCGGCGGCACCGCCGACCCCGCGCTGAGCGTCGACGTGCTGACCGCGAATTTGCGCCTGCTGCCGCTGTTGCTGCAGCGTTTCGAGATCGCCGACGTCATGATGCTGCGGCCGCACATCCATGTCGTCCGCGAAGCCAATGGCGACAGCAACTGGACGCCCTTCATCCAGACCGTTGCGCACACCATGAAGCCGGGCGCCGACAATCAGGTGTCGTTCTCGGAAATCAGGATCCAGGACGGCGAGCTCAGCTATGTGGATGTGGGCAATCATCTGACCGAGGCGCTCGGCGATATCGACCTGTCGCTGGCGTGGCCGTCGATCTCGCGTTCCTTTGCCGCGACCGGGCAATTCGACTGGCGCGGCGAGCGCGTCGACGGCAGCATCAGCGTCAGCGATTTCGTGGCGGCATTGTCCGGCGACCGCTCCGGCCTCAAGGCGCGGCTCTCGAGCGTGCCGCTGAAGCTCGCCTTCGACGGCAGCGTCGCCGACCGCACCAGCATGATGATGGAAGGCACGTTGACGGTCGACTCGACCTCGTTGCGCAACGCGCTGCGCTGGACCGGCGGGGCGCCGCCGGGCGGCGGCGGGTTCGGCCGCTTTGGGCTGCACGCGCGCGCCAATCTGGTCGGCGCGTCGATCGCCCTGACCAATGTCACTGTCGAGCTCGACGGCAATGTCGCCGAGGGCGTCATGACCTATGCCAATAACGGCCGCCAGACCTTGCAGGCGACGCTTGCCGCCGGCGCGCTCGATTTCACGCCCTATGTCTCCACCTTCCGGCTGCTCGCCAGCGGCGCGCATGACTGGAACCGGCAATTGTTCGACCTCAATTCGCTGTCATCGGCCGATGTCGACATGCGGCTGTCGGCAGCGCAAGTGACGGTCGGCGCATCGAAACTGGGGCACACCGCGCTCGGCGCCAACTTGCGCGGCGGCGCGCTGGCGCTGAGCATCGGCGAGGCCCAGGTCTATGGCGGCATCGCCAGGGGGTCGTTCGGGGTCACCCGCTCGGATGCGGTCGCCGACGTCAAGGCCCAGTTCCAGTTCATCGATGTCGACCTGCAATCCTGCGCCAGCGAATTGTTCGGGATCACCAAGCTGTCCGGCCGCGGCAATCTCAACGTCTCGCTGGTGGCCTCGGGCACGAGCCCGTTCGGCCTTGCGCAATCGCTCGACGGCACCGCCAGTCTCACGGGGCATGACGGCGCGATCTCGGGCTTCAATGTCGAGCAATTGCTGAAGCGGCTGGAGCGCCAGCCGCTGTCCGGCGGCGGCAACTTCCGCTCGGGCTCGACGCCCTACGACACCTTGAACATCGCGGTGAAATTCAGCGACGGCATCGCCACCACGCAGGATGTCCGCGTCGAAGGACCGACATCGCGCCTCACCTTGACCGGCACCGCCTCGGTGCCCGCGCGCGAATACGACTTGAAGGGCGTCGCCAGCCTCATCTCGGCGTCGACGGCGAACGCGCCGGCCGGTTTCGACCTGCCGTTCGTGGTGCAGGGCCCGTGGGACGATCCGCTGATCTTTCCCGATCCCGAAAGCCTGATCCGCCGCTCGCCCGCCTCCGCGCCCTTGCTCGAAGCCGTCAAGGACCGCAAGACCCGCGACGCCGTGCGCTCGGTGCTTGAGCGGCTTACCGGCGGGGCCGCGAAGCCGGCCGCGCCGGATGCGGCAGCGCCGGCGAGCGCGCCGGCGGCGGCGGGGGATGCGAAGGCGAATTGAGGGGTGGTGGGCAGCGTGTTCGTAGGACAAGTTGGCGGGAGCGTAATTCGCCATTGGTCGGCATTGAGAAATACGAACAACGCTTCAGCTATGCTGCGCTGCCGAGTCCTAAAGCAAAGANAGTCCTGTTGCTTCGCAATTCGCGTCGTCATACCTCAATAAAATCTTAGCTACGTTCAAGCCCCATCTTTCAGGAAATTGCGGAGATGGAGTCGGCCGGTGGCTCGGCCGGTAACTTTGTTTGATCCGAGTTCGCTTAGCGATCCCCAAAATTTCCGGATGGGCTACGCGCGCATACTTTGAAATTTCGCAGAACAAGTTTTGGCAATCTATCGGCTGCAATCGACGCCCGAACAGCCCAGAAAACTCCAATCCAAGCCTTTTAAACTCATTCTCCTGTTGATCCGTCATCCAGTAGATAACGTCTTCAGCACTCCATCGATCAATACCCGCGAAACATTTGGAAATTCCATCAACGGCACCCGGGCCAGCAACCACGAAATCCGATTCGTCAAAATTCACAACTGAAGAATAATTCAGATCGATCGTATATTGAAATGCGAGGAAAGGGCCAATCCCTGGATACAACAATATAATGTCGTAAATCGATCGCAGTGACGGCGCCTGCCGTATGCGGTCGGGAACTCGATCATCCATCATTTGCGCTAGCAACGCTATATGATTGGTGTGCTTTCGCGGATGGCCGAAACTGGGTGACGGCATAATATAAGCCGCCGAATAAATTTTGCGGCCACGCAATCGCAAACGATCGAGGCTGCGATCTAATTTTCCAAGATCTATCCCCTCCCATTTAATTGGACCATGCTCCTCCTCTAATGCTTCCCACGTATCGATCCGATTGAATATCTTGAATAGTAGAGTACGAAAAAAGATCTCCCGCGGAGTCTGCGGTCGATCAGATCGGGACTGAACCTCTCGGATCAGATATTGACTGACACGGTCAGCAACTCGGTAGGCATTCGTAAAGCGATACGTTTTTAGGATTGGATCAGTTGTCCACGGACCGATTGGGTCGCTGTATCGTCGATAGAACATTGCAAGACGCTCAGCCGCAAAGCGCCAATAGGTGTCGAAGACAATGGTTGGTGTCATCCGGGGATCTTGCTAATGCTCGCGCGTTGGACGGATGCGGTTAGGCGATAAGCCTCCCCAACGAATCGACGATACGATATACTGATAAGAATGCAGGGTCACGATCCAAGGGAGTGTCATCGATGGAAAAAGCTGATCGACCACTTTCAGCGAGGGACTTCGAGCGATCGAGCATCGCTTCAGACCGTCTGCCAGAGGGCATGGACACAGCTATTCTCGGGCTTGTCGGCGAGGTGGGCAGTCTTGTAAGCGCGCTTAAGAAGAAACGCCGTGATACCGATGGCTTCCTTGGCTATCACGAGGTCGTCCTTGAGGAGTTAGGAGACGTCCTTTGGTATGTATCAGCCGTTGCGAGGCGAGGTGGAACATCTCTAGAGGATTTACTGCCGCGAGTTATGGGTCACGATCAGAGACCGCCCGTCACATTGGGCGAGCTTGCTCCCACTCAAAATGACAGCGTAAGCGAAAGCGCGTTCGAGCGGGCTTTGCTAGATATGGCCGGCGAAGCAGGGGATCTTGCTAAGCGTTTTGTTGAAGCCGCTTATGACGACAACGTAGATGCTTTGAGAGGTGATCTAGTCAAATTTTTACGACCTCTCGGACGTGCAGCCAATGCATCAGAGGTGTCTCTCGACGAGGCGGGCCGAAGGAACATGGCGAAAACCAAAGATCGATGGCCCATCGATCAGAAATTTCCGCCGCTATTTGACGAAGGCTTGCATGTCGATGAGCAGCTTCCGCGCCTGATGCGCGTTGAGATATATGAACGCGAGGTAAATGGTAAAAAATACGTCTTCCAGAAGTCCGGCGGAATTCTGCTCGGCGATCGACTAACGGACAATCATCTCCCAGAAGATGATTATCGTTTTCACGACGTATTCCATCTCGCATATGCAGCTGTGCTCGGATGGTCGCCAACCACGCGGGCGCTTCTGAAGATCAAACGCAAGAGCTTAACTAAAATCGATGAGAATGAAGACGGCGCGCGTGCAAATCTGATCGAGGAAGGACTGGCAACATGGATCTTCGAGACCGCAAAGCGACATCACTTCTTCGCTAATACACCCCAACTCGGCTTCGATCTCCTCAAAGCGGTTAAGGGATTCGTGCGCGGCTACGAAGCGGAGCGACTTCCATTCTGGTTGTGGGAGCGCGCCATTCTCCAAGGGTACTCCGTGTTTCGAGAACTACAAATCTATCGCCGCGGCATCGTAACGGCCGACCTTACCCAGCGTGAAATCCGTTTTGAGCGTTGGCCGATAGGGTCGTAACCGGACAGAGCTATTGAAGGTAGGTACGGCACTTCGTTATCAATGCATTCGCCTCCGAAGTCGTCCAGCCCTGCACTACGCCGTTGTTATTTTTCTTGCCCGCATCGATTTCTGCATGCGTCGAGATGCAGGTCAGGGATCCCGTAGTGGCACCCGACTGTGCTGCGACAAACGCCTGCAACCGCCCAAGCCCAACAAAATTGCCAAGACCGCGAGCAACGTAAGCATGATTGCGATACATGACGGTCAATAATAGGGTCATGTCGCGTGTCAGCTTGAAGCTAAGGAAACTTAAACACTGCCGATTCGAGACTTTGCCCGCATCTCGCGCCGGATCGTAGATCGTCATTTCATACGCGTTCCGATACGTGCGATCTGAGCCAATCTGATCACGCATAAAGCGAATCAAGTCGTCAAGTGGATTGATAATCTGCACTTCTTTCCCTTTGATCTTTCTCCATGCGGTCATTCGTTCAAAATACCGGCCCCAATCATGCGTCATCTGCTTCATGCGCGGCAGAACGACGCCGTTGTATGCCTCATAGAGACCTCCAGCGCCGTGACGATCAAGTAGGCCCTGCGGGAAGATCGTATTGGCGACACCTGCGACCGTGTTGACGTGGTGGTTTCGCAAAAATTGATCAACCTCGGTCAGGATAGCATCGTCTGGTCCCACGACGGCGAGCGGGTCCGCGATATCGATAATGACGTTGTGGGCCTCGCCGCCGGCATCTTGTACGGCAACAGCCGCGGCAAGCCATGCTTGGGCGTTGGTCGGCTGTGACGCGATTGGCGTGTACATTGTTAAAGCTCCTTCGTCATAATCGCCGCCGCGGTTAGACGAGGCGTCAAATAATCAACAGAAATCCAAGCGTATCCCTGAGTCCCCCACAATTCACCCCACGAATTACGGATAAGTATGAAACCGGTCGAACCACGTTCGCCATGACCAACGGCGACAACCGCATGCCGGAGGTTTGGAATCGTCGGCTCCTGCTTCTCAACTGTGCCATCGGCGGTTGGACGAAAGAATGCGTTCGAAAGTGTCATCGCGACGAGGACCGGGAATCCCGCATTGAGTTGGTCGATCAAATCTATAATGGTCGGAGCGCAGCTCGCGTGGTCGCGAAAGAACAGCTGTCGGGCAGGGGCGGGCGGAACCCATAATGAAACGTCTGTAATAGGGGCGTTGGCGTAGGGCCATTCCTCTTCAACCGGTTGGCCGTCGGACTTAATCGTCGCAAGCATGGAAGCAAGCGTCGCACCTTGATGCGGCAGTCCGCGATCTCGCTTCAACGCGTAATAATACGCCCATTCTGCCGATAGCGGTTCCCATC
>JGI24140J50213_10001206_pt1 | contig 11470 bp, 9 predicted proteins | sample BarGraIncu00222A_FD_50213 | JGI IMG/M metagenome (IMG submission 50213)
GCACATTGCTCGGCTATACGACGCCGGTGTCACGGCCGACGGCCAGCCCTACATCGCCCTGGAGTATGTCGAAGGCAAGACGATCGTCGAGGCCTGCGACGCGCAACGCCGCACTGTGTACGAGCGAATCGAACTGTTCCTGCAGGTTCTCGGCGCGGTCCAGTACGCGCACGCACACCTGGTCATCCACCGCGACCTGAAGCCATCGAACGTCCTCGTCGACGATGAGGGCCAGGTTCGGCTGCTCGACTTCGGCGTGGCAAAGCTACTCGTCGACGGCCTCGGCGAGGCCACCGAGCTGACGCTCGATGGGGGCGCGGCGTTGACGCCGGACTTTGCTTCACCCGAGCAGATCATGGGTCGGCCACTCGGCACGGCGAGCGACGTCTACTCGCTTGGCGTCTTGCTCTACCAGCTGCTGACCGGCGTGCGGCCCTACCACCTGCCGCGCCAGAGCCGGGAATCGATGGCGCAGTCGATCCTGGCCGTCGATGTGCCCCGGCCCAGCGTGGCGGCGACAAAGTACCCGCAGGCCGCGGCCGCGCGCGGCGCCTCGCCTGCGCAGCTCGCGCGCACTCTGCGTGGCGACCTCGACACCATCATCCTCAAGGCGCTGAAGCCCGTGCCCGAGGACCGCTACGAGACGGCGGCCGCCTTTCATGCCGACCTGCAGCGCTTCCTTCGCGGCGAACCAGTACTCGCTCGGCCCGACGGGGCCGCGTACCGGTTGCGCAAGTTCGTCGCCCGCAACCGGCTGGCGGTCGCGGGCGGGGTGATCGGCGTGGCCGCGATCACGGCCGCCGCGGTCGGCTACGCGATTGAAGCGCGGGTGGCCGTGGCAGAGCGTGACTACGCGCGCGCCGTCGCCGACCGCAGCGACGCTATCTCGCGCTTCCTCAACGACCTGCTCATCGAGGCGGCACAGTCGCAGCATCCGATCAGCGTCAACGAGCTGCTCGGTCGCAGCGAGAAGCTCATCGCGGCCGGTTACCGCGACAACCCGGAACACCGGGCGGTGGTGTTGGACACGCTGGGCATGTACTACCTGACGATCGGCAACCACGTCAAGGCCGCCGACCTGATGAAGCAGGCCCTGGCCGCTGCAGCGGGTTCGACGGACCCGGCCCTGCTCGACCAACTGCGTTGCAACCGCGCCTTCACGGCCTCGAAGCTTGGCCAGGTCGACGAAGCGAAGAAGGAACTGCAGACCGTGCTTGCTCACGAGTTCCGCGATCCGCGGGTGCGCATCGTCTGCGTCCTGTACCGCAGCTTCATCGCCCACGACAACAACGACAAGCAGGGCTCGCTGACTTATGCGCAGGAGGCGCTCGACCTGCTGCACCGGCAGCGCGAGCCGCTGCCGGAGCTTGAGGCCGAGCTCCTGGGCTCGCTGGGTACGGCCTACCAGGACAACGCTCGCCCGGCGGAGGCGGACAAGTATTTCGCGGCGGCGTTGGAGAAGTACGCCGAGCTGGGGCGCGACCGCGGCCATGTGGCGCTCACGGTGCGCAACAACCTGGCCACTCTGCGTGCCGACATGGGCGACCCGGCGGCCGCGCTCGCGCTCACCGACGAGATCCTGCAGATAGCGAAAGGCGACGATCCTTCGAGCCAGCCGCCGTTGTACGCGCTTCTGAATCGTGCGCACTACTTGAGGTTCATCGGTCGCTACGACGACGCGACGCCTGCGTATCAAGTCGCCAACGAGGTCGCCCGCCTGCAGGACAACCCGTCAGCCACCGCCAGCACTTTGCTCGGCATGGGTGGCGTCGCGCGCGAGCAGGGCGACCTGGCGACGGCCCAGCGTCGCGTCGACGAGGCGACGGCGATCATCGACATGCGTTTTCCGCGCGGCGCGCCCGTGGTCGGGCGGCTCACGTTCGAGCGGGGGATGCTCGACCTCGCCCGAGGTCGGCCTGTGCCGGCGTTCGCGGCATTCGAGACCTTGCTGAACAAGCCCGGTCCACCCGGCGCTGTGGCTGCCGCGCTGATCGGGCGCGCCGACAGCTCGTTGCGTATTGGCCAGCTCGACGCTGCGCTCGCGGATGCGCGCCAGGCGAATTCGCTCGCCGAATCGCTCCAAGGCGGGAGGCCGTATTCGTTCCGCACCGGTGCCGCCCGGCTCGAGCTCGGCCAGGTCCTGAAGGCGCGAGGCGACGCGGCCGGCGCCGCCGACGCCTTCAACGCTGCGGTCGATCACCTCTCGCACACGGTTGTTGCGGGGCAGTGGCAGTTCGTGATGGCGCGTGACCTGCTGCACGGTTCGAAGACGCCGTAGCGGCGGGCTGTCCGCTTCGGCAGGCGGGCACTTTCTTGACGAGTGCCGAAGAAGGCAGCAACTCGGTGCCCTTCGTATTGGCATACCTCTTGGGGCGCATTCACCGCCAGCGGTCGCGCCGCGACGCAGAAATGCGCCACGCGAAGACGGCTCCGTCTGCCTCCGGCGCAAGTCCGCTATTCAGTGCTCAAGCAGGCGACACGGACAGTCCTGGAAGCCTTGCCCGGCAACGCAATCCACCAGGCAAGGCACCTGCAGGATCCGGCAGGTCCATGCGCACCTGGAAGGTTCCGCTGGCCGCATCGACCACCTTGTCGACTTCACTGACGACGGCCCACTGCCGTTCGTCGAGCGGCTTTTCCGGAACGATCTCTACGCGCAATCCGGTCTTGACGCGGGCGTACATCGTCACCGGCAAGATCACCTTGACCCGCACACGTCCGAAACCTGAGTGCATTGAGGTTCGGCGGCCTGACTAATCAATAGGTCAGCCCGAATCGCTCAGCGTTGAACCGGTCGCGGAGCGAATTGCCCGTCCTCAGAGCAGTCTTGGCGACCTTCCGGTTCTGGCCGTTGACTGTGAGTTCGCGGCCGAGCCCGACAGCAGTCTTCGGAGTGAACGCCTGGTGGCCAACGGCAGCTGTCAGCGAGCTTCCATCTTTGACCGCCTCACTTCTTGATCTTTGCCGGATCGGGCGTGACTACCGCAGCACCGTACACCCAGCGAAAGCCGCCACCGTCCGAACCCATGCCGTGCCAGACGGGCAGCCCCGTCGCGCGGCCGACCCAGATGTCGATTGCCGTCGGGTCGGCCTGAGTGCCCTTGTCGTTGCTGCGGACGCGGTAGCCGATCGCGGCCTCGGAGCCGATTTTGCGCTCGCCCAGCGATTCGCAGCGCACGCTGCCCTTGCGTTCGCGGTCCTTCAGCGAACCGGATTCGTTCCCCGGGGTGTAGCGCCCCGCGTTGTAGCCTTCCGTCGCAAAGTTCAGCGGCCCCTTTCGGACGATGTTCGGCGTGTATTGGACGTCGCCGATGACGGCGATGACCGTATCGCCCTTCGGAGCCGCGTCGATGGAGGCCACGTCGAGCACGGCGAACCGCTTGGTCGCGTCGGCCTTGGTATAGGCCGAGATCACCGGACCGCAATCCGCCTGGGCCGAGCAGACGCAGGCAGCAGCCAGGCCGAGGGCCAGGGCGCTTCGCAGGGCGGAACCGGTGGCTGTGCGGGTCGACAGAATATTCATGGCGTGTGCTCGTGGATGGGAGATCGATGTTCGAGTGCAGGATGATCGTCTGCACTCTCGCTAGTAAGAACAGGAATCGGCCGCGAAACCGGCCATGGCCCGCGCCGCCCTGCCGGCCGCGGTTCATTTCTTCCGGAGAACGATCCGGAAGGTACCGTCGGTCACTTCGATCGTTCGGTTCGTGCCGCTCGAGCTGGCAGTGAAATAGAAGGTCCCTTCGGCCGTGTTCTCGTCGACGCGCGTGATCTGCATCTGGCCTTTCCTGCCTCCCCAGAAGCCGGCGTCGTCCTTGGTCGAGAGGTCGACGGCGTTGTTCTCGCCGAACTTGACGATATTGCCCACCACCAGGTATCTGCGGTCGTAGGGAAGGCCGATGTATTCGCCGCTCCTGTAGCCGACGATCCGGCTCGACAGATCCTGCGGCATCATGGATGTGGCCACCCATTCCTTCCCGTCGAGTTTGGCCTTCATCGAAAAGCCGTCGGGCGACGTGGCCACGGCCCCCGGCGTCATCTGCTGGATCGCCGACTGGACCGGCCTGGCATCGTCGACCGCCTTGGCCTGATCGGTCTTGCCGCAGGCAGGCAGCATCGCCGCCACCACCATGAGCGAAACGGACAACAGTGCATGCTTCATGGCCAGGCCTTGGGTGAATTTCATTGCAGGTCTTCTTTGAAGAGGAAGCGAGGTGTGGTCGCGCCGGGCGTTCAGCAGCCCGGGTTGCAGGCCTTGATCTTGAGCGTGTAGTCGGCCTTGGCCTTTGGCTTGTCGACCTTGCCCGTGAACATGCCCTGGGCCTGCATGATGTCGCCGCTGGTCTTGAGCGACAGCTTCATCGATTCGCCGTCGGCCGCGTTGACGAGGAACTGACGCACCTTCTGGAAGGGCAGCGGGTACCAGGTGATCTGCGGCCCGAGACCGCCGACCAGCGGCGACAGGATGAGCGCCGCCACGCGATGCTTTGCGTCGATGTCGCTTTTCGCCTGGCCGATCACGATCGTCATCGAGTCCTTTTCCAACACGCCGTCGACGGTGATCAGGAAGCTGTTGGGCACGGCTAGGCTCGCCGCCGAGCCCTTGACGTAGTCCGAGCCCGGGGCGGCCTGGCCCGCCGGGCTCGGAATGATGTCCACCTCGATCGGCGGGTAGTTGAACTTGTGCTGGACGGCGCCGGCCATGAGCTTGGGGAAGGTGACGGTCAGCGCGTCCTCCCAGGTCTCGAAGCCATGCGCGTAGCCCTCGATGCGTCCGGTCAGGCGGATCGGCTGCCCGGCCTTGGCGCTCTTCGGGTAGACCAGGATCACGCGCCCGGTGAGCTTGTAGTTGTAGCTCCACCACTCGGCCAGCGGATTGGCCGCGCTGCTCGAGGTGAAGAAGCGCGCGTTCATGATGCCCTCGAGCGGCCCGACGAACTGCTCGCAGTAGGCGCCGAACAGCTTGTTGGTGACGTAGGAGCCGAGGGCCGTCATGAACTTGACGGAATTGCCGATCGCCTTGGTCGCAAGCTCGATTTCGGGCATGTACTTCTTGACCAGGCCGGGGCGGTCGGACGATGGCGGCGGTGCGGCGGCCGCGCCCAGTGTCCGGCTCCGGTAGGACGCATCGATGAAGTCCTTGGCCACGCCGGCGACGGCGACGACGACCCGCTTCTTCCACCCCATCAGGGCCGAGACGCCCTTGAACAGTTGGCTCACCACCTCGAGCTGCTGGCAGCCGACGTCGGCGCTCGACATCTCCGCGGTGAGCTTGCGCACGCGCTCGGTTTCTGCCGCGGTGCCGTCGAGGTCCGTCGTCAGCGCGTCCAGCCTGGGACGAAACGACTCCTGCAGCGCCGCGTCGGAGGCGATCGCGCCGATGATGCCGTTGACGGAGCTGCCGGCGGCAGCGGCACGCACCTCGCCCAAGGCCTGCTTGGCATCGGCGAGTTGGCTCTTGGCTTGGTCTTTCGGTGGTGACTCGGGCAGCGCGTCGATCTTGGCCTCGGCGGCGGTCACGCCGTCCTGCGCTGCGGCGAGGGCCTCGTTCAGTACCGACTCGGCCTGCGCGCCGAGGTTGCCCGGCGCCACGGCACGGAAGGTCGTGCTCGCCTGCCCGCGACCGTCGGGCGCCACCGCCGCCACGCGATAGGTGCCGGCCTGTGCCGGCACCGGGGGCGCGAGTGTGTAGCGGCCCTTGGCATCCGGCTGGACCTCGAGGGTGGAGATCACGACGCCCGCTTCGGAAGAGATCGTTATCGCCACGCTCCGCTGACCGGCCGGCAGCGTGTCGCCGGAGATCGTGAACGCACCCGCTGACGCGCGCGCGCCGCCCCCCTTGCCGGCCATGACCAGCGCGGGTGCCGCGCGCACCGTGATCGGGTACGGGTCGGAATCCTTGGTCGGCGTCGGCTGCGCTGCGGCGCCGACGGGATCCTTGGCGAACACCACCGCACACGCGACCAGCAGCGCCGCACCAACGAGCATGGCCTTGGAAGACATCGTGTTCATGGCTTGCTCCGAGTGGCTTTCACAAGCGCCGCAGCTCGACGCGGCGGTTCAGCGCGCGCCCTTCGACGGTCTCGTTCGTGCCTTTCGGCCGCCCGGCGCCGAAGCCGCCGGTGGCCAGCCGGTCGGCGGCGATGCGGTAACGCTGCACCAGCGCCGCCTTGACGGCGGCGGCGCGACGGCGCGACAGATCCAGATTCGCCGGATCACCGCCAATGTTGTCGGTGTGGCCGTCGACCTGCAGCTTCCAGTCGCGGTGCTTGCCGAGCAGGTCGGCCATCTCGTTGAGGACGCGGTCCGACTCGGGTTTGAGCTGGTCGCTGCCGAAGGCGAAGTAGATGCCGTAGACGTCGGCCGGCTGGTTCTCGGCGAGCTTGCGCTCGATCGAGTTCGCGCTGCCCGCGGCCTCCGGGTATTCGATGCGCGTCATGCGCGACGTGAATTGGGGCCCGGTCGCACTCAGCGTCAGCGGATTGTCTGGGTCGTCGAGCACACGTATCTCGAAGTCCTCGGCGCCCTTCTGATCGGCGAGCTTGCCCTTGGCGTGCAGCACGCGCAGCTCGGTCCGGCGCCCGTTGACGAGGATGGGAAAGGCTTCCGTCGTGGTGCCGATCCGCGATACGCTGCCCCTGAGCGTTCTCACGATCGGAATGCCGAACTTGAGTTGCACGTCGACGTAGGTCATCGCGGCCGTGCCCGTCGTACGCAATTCGTTGACGATCGCCGCTGACACGCCAGGTGTGGTGCCGGGGAACACTTCCGGGTCCTCGCTCCAGTAGGTGCTGCGCATCGCACGGGCGCTGCGCTGGTCCTCGATCGGCACGAAGCGCGGCACCTCGATCCTTTCCGGCACCTTGGTGAAGGCGTCGGGCACCTCGGCGCTGCTGACGAATCGATAGCCTTTGGGCGTGACCTCGGTGTAGAGCCGGATCGCTTCGTAGTCGCCTTGGGTCTCGGCGACGGAGCGGATCGTCGTTAGGCCCTTTACGAGCGGAATGCGCGGTACCGCATCGGCGGCCTGAGAAGAAAGCGCGGCCGCGGGGCCGAGCAACGCGAAGCCGAGTGCGGCGAGGAGACGCAAAGCCTTCATCTCACATCCTCGTCTTGGCGGTCTCGAAGATCCGGTGCGCCTTCGACACGACGTCATCGACGCCGGAAAAGACGATCGTCACCAGGTCTTCGCCGGTGCGGATCATGAGCATCGGCCCGACCTGGATCGCCTGGTCGCCGAGGCCCTCCAGCGGATCGACGGCACCGGGCTCTCTTCTGGCGAACATGGCCGCGCCCCTCATCGCCGAGGGCCCGTCGCCCCATTCGATCTTGAGCTCGGCGTAGGGGCTGATCCCGGTTGCCGCCGAATAGACGCACCCGGTCTGCATCGACGACCGGTCGTTCGCGGCCGCGACCACGGCGCCGCCGAGAATCGCCGACATCTCGGCCTGGGTCACCATCTCGCAGGCCTTGGCGCGATGCCGTACCGGCGGCGCGATCGGCACCGAGGCGAAGACCGCGGGCGCCGCGGCGCTCGTCACCGTCGGCGCGGCCTCCTCTTTCGAGCAGGCGGCGAGAAGCAGCACGCCCACGCAGATGGGAAGCAGGCTCGTCGCCATGAGCATCGCTGCCGCGCCGCGTGGCCGCGCCCGCGTGCCAAAGGCTCGTCCGGAGTTCACTGGCCCACCTGCTGCCCGACGACAGGCAGCGCGTACGTGGGCGTCGTGCGGCCGGCCGTGCGCCCGCCGACGATGATGATGCCGCGCTGCCCGGCGCCGGAAAGCGGCGCGGAAAGGGCAGGCTGGGCGACCCGGGGCGGAAGTGGCTGCGGGTTGAGCGCCACGCGGTTCAGCCTGGACAAGGCGAAGCGCGCATTCGACTGGGCGGCTGCGCTCAGGCAAACGCCCGCCGTGGCAGCAAGCGCGCAGGCGATGGCAGCGCAGCGGCGGAGGGTTCGGTTCGGCTTCATGGTGTACTCCTGGCGTTAGGGTTGAGAGACGCCCTTGTCGCGTTGCAGCGGGTGTGCTGCCTTCGCTTTCCGGTCGTCTCCCTCGTAAGAACAGGAACCTAGCCCGAAACCGGCCATGCCCTCGGCGATAAGATGGACCATGAGCGATCCGGATACCGGAGCGGCGCGACCCGCGGAGTGGGATCCGACGCTGGATTCCGAGGTCAAGGCTGCTGCCGACGCCTTGGTGCCGGTCTTCTACGCCGATCTGAAGCGCATTGCCCACCGCGAGCGCGCCAAGGTCGGCGCCGACATGACGCTGCAGACCACGGCGCTAGTCCACGAGGCCTATCTGAAGCTGCGCGGCACCCGGCAGTGGAACGACGATGCGCACTTCGTGCGCGCTGCAGCCATGGCGATGCGACATGCGCTCGTCAACCATGCGCTGGAGCGGCTCACCGCGAAGCGCGGCCAGGGTGCGGTGCACGTGTCGCTCACCGAGGCGCTCGAAGTGGCGGCGGTGAGCGACGAGTCGCTGGTGGCGCTCGACGACGCGCTGGAGCTGCTCGCCAAGCAATCGCTGCGGCTGGCCCAGGTCGTCGAGTGCCGTTACTTCGCGGGCTACGACGAGGTCGCCACGGCGCGCGCACTCGGCATCTCCGAACGCACCGTGCGGCGCGACTGGACGCTGGCGCGCGCCTGGCTGCTGCGCGAGCTGAGCGGCGCCTGAGCGCTCTGCGTCGCCGCGTCAGGCCGGCATCTCGGCGATGCGTCGTGCTCGCAGCACCTGCGGGTGCTCGTTGCCGAGTTGCGAGGCGAGGACGGCGAGCCCCTGGCTCACCAACTCGCCCGCCCCCGGTTCTTTGCTGCGCTTGAGGGCTTCGCCGAGGCGGATCCGGGCGAGCGCGAGTTCCCAGCTCTGCGGCCACAGCAGTTGCTCGCGCAGCGCCACCGCCTCGCGAAGCGGCGCCACGGCCGCGGCAGGCTGGCCCTGCGCGAGCAGCGCCTCGCCACTGCCAAACAGGGCGTGGGCCAGCGTGGGCTGGCCCGGCCGGCCGGTCTTGCGCAGCGGCTCGACCGCGGCATTGAAGCCGGCGTAGGCCGCCGCGGCATCGCCCGCTTCGAGCGCGATGCGGGCCTGGCTCAGGCGCACGCGCTGCGTTAGCAGGCCGGCCTCGCCGAAGCGCTCGAGCGCGAAGCGGAGGTTCTGCGCCGCGACCTCGCGCGCCTTCGCGTGATCGCCGGAGACGGCGAGGGATTCTGTGAGAAACAGGCGGTCCTGGATCGCGAGAGGGCTCGCCTCGCCGGCGAACTTCACCGCGATCTCGACGGCCGGCTGCAACACGGCGATCGCGTCGGCGTACCTGGCCTGAGCGGTGAGCACCGCGCCGTACAGCCCCATCGACGCGGCGACGGCGGCCGAATCGCCGGCCCGCGCGCGCTGCTTTTCGAACGCGGTCTTGAGGATCTGCTCGGCTTCGCGAAGCCGCCCAACCCGAAAGGCCAGCGTCCCGGTATTGCCCAGGATGACGAGCGCATCGAGGTCGTCGCCCTGCCCGAGCTTCTCGTAGATCGCCAGGTTGGCACGGTAGGCGTCGAGCGCCTCGTCGAGGCGATTAGCGCCGGTCAGCGTGATCGCCAGCGAGTTGTAGAGGTTGGCGGTCTCCCGATGCACGGCGCCGGAATACGCGGTGCGCTCGGCGATCGCGGCCTGGAACGTTCGGATCGAACCTGTCAGGTCGCTCTGGCTGCGCTGCAGCAGGCCGCGAACGAACAGCGCCTCCAGGTGCTGTTCGCGGTACTGCTCGGGCGCGCCGGCCCACACGGCTTCGGCCTTGGATAGCAGTTCGGCCGCGCGCGGCGCGTGGCCCCGCATCAGCTCGATCTGCGCCAGCTTCTGCTGCGCCAGCGCAACCGACTCGCGGTCCGCCTCGGGGCCCGCGGCGGCGAGAAAGCCTTCGAGCAGTGGCACCTGGCCTTCGACGTCTTCGAGCGCACCGTACAGGTCGGCGAGCGTGACGACGACCTTGCCGGCGAGCTGCGGATCGTCGCGGTACTGCTTGAGCACGCGCTGCGCGCTGCGGTCGAGCATGGTCTTGGCGGTGATCGGGCCGTCGCCCTTGTTCTCGATCGAGCTGCGGAACAGGTTGGTTAGGTGATAGCGGACCGCTTCTTCGCGGGTCGCGGCACGCCGGGCCGCATCGCGCTCGACCGAGGCACGGTGCGCCTGCCAGGCCGTGGCCGCGAGCCCGACCGCCAGGCTCGCGAAGACCAGCGCGCCGGCCGTGACTCCCCAGCGGTAACGGCGGATCGCGCGGCCGAGCACGTACAGGCGGGCGCGGCCGCGCGCGGCGATCGGCTCGCTGCCGAGATGGCGTTCGATGTCGCGCTGCAGCGCATCGACGCTCGGATAGCGGTCGGCGGCCGCCTTGCGAAGGCAGGTCGCGACGATTGCATCGAGGTCGCCGGCGAGGCGGCGTGCCGGCACCGGTGCTGAGGGCGATGTGCCGGCGGCGCGGCTCGGCGAGGGCGGTTCGTCGTGCACGATCAGCTGCACCATGCGCGCGATCGGCATGCCCTCGCTTCGCCACGGCCGCTGTCCGGTAAGCAACTCGAACAGCAGCACGCCGAGCGCGTAGACGTCGGTGGCGGTCGTGATCGCCTGGCCGGTGAGCTGCTCGGGAGCCGCGTAGTCCGACGTGAAGGGCGCGCTCGTCGCATCGGCCTGCTCCGGTGCGGCGCCGTCGAGCCGCTTGGCAACGCCGAAGTCAAGCAGCTTGACCCGACCTTCGGCGGTGACGAGGATGTTGCCGGGCTTCAGGTCGCGGTGCACGATCAGGTTGCGGTGCGCATAGGACACGACGTCGCATACCTGCAGGAACAGCGCGAGGCGGTAGGCGAGATCGGCGTGCCGGCGCCGGCAATGCTCGGTCACGGATTCGCCGTCGACGTACTCGACCACCGCATACAACCGGCCGTCTTCGGCCACGCCGCCGTCGAGCAACCGGGCGATCCCGGGATGGTCGAGGCTGGCGAGGATCTGCCTCTCGGCGTGGAATCGCTCGATGTCGGTGGTGGCTTCGCGATAGAGCCGCTTCAAGGCCACCAACTGGTCGAAGGCGCCGTCCGCCCGCGTCGCGAAATAGACCTCTCCGGCGCCGCCGCGGCGGATTAGCGCACCGACACGCCACACGCCGATTCGCGTGCCTTCGCTCAAAATCTCGGGCGCAGAGCCTGCGGTGGCGCTGACCCACGCCGGTCGGTCGAGGACGCTGCGTTCGGCCTCGTGCGAATCGACCAAGGCGCGCAACTCCTCCCGCAGTGCCGGATCGTCGGCGCAGACCGCATCGCAGAACGCTGCGCGCTCGCCGGCCGGCCGCTCGATCGCGTCGGCGAAGAGCTGTTCGAGCTTCTGCCAAGTCGCCGCATCCATCTCTTCCCTTCGGTTCGTGAACAGGACGCGCCTCGGCATTCCCGAGGGGAGTCTACGGCGCTGGTTCGCGAATCATTGCGCACCACGGAGGC
>JGI24140J50213_10001209_pt1 | contig 11453 bp, 9 predicted proteins | sample BarGraIncu00222A_FD_50213 | JGI IMG/M metagenome (IMG submission 50213)
CCCACCACCGGCCGGTTCAGGGACTGGGCCCCGGTCGACCCGTAGAACCCGGCGTCGCCGAAGGCGAAGATGCCCCCGTCGGAGGCCACCAGCCAGTAGCCNTTNCCGCTGGGGGTGGCNGCCATNCCCACCACCGGCCGGTTCAGGGACTGGGCCCCGGTCGACCCGTAGAACCCGGCGTCGCCGAATGTCACCGGTTGACCTGCCGCCACGTTGGGAGGCGGNCCGGCGGCCGCCGCGGGGCCGGACGGCTGTGGCGCCAAGCCGACCACAGTCGCCATGGTCAACCCGGNCAGCAACGACCCGACGAGTCTTGCCATCCGCTTTGCGTTCCTCACGTCTGCACCCTACTTTCCCCAATGCGGGCATGAGATGCGCTGACGGGCCTCCCCGTGCCGGGCCCCACGCCAGGCAGTCGGCAGGGAACCGCCGTCACCACTCCGGGATGGGGCGGATATTGGCTGGCCAGAGGGTGAGCCGTCACCGGGCGACCCGGTACCATGTCTCTCTATGCCTGACGAGGAAGTCACCACCGGCGCGCCCGAAACAGAGTCTGACGAGCCCAACGGAACGGGCAGCGGCTCCGACCTGATGGAGAAGGTGGTCGGTCTGTGCAAGCGGCGCGGGTTCATCTTCCAGTCGGCCGAGATCTACGGCGGTTTCCGCTCCACCTACGATTACGGGCCGCTGGGGGTCAACCTGCTGCGCAACGTGAAGAATGCCTGGTGGGAAGCCATGGTGCAGCGTCGTGACGACGTGGTTGGCCTTGACGCCGCCGTTCTGTCACCGCCGGCCGTGTGGCAGGCCTCGGGTCACCTGTCCAACTTCACCGATCCGTTGGTGGACTGTCGCAAGTGCCACCAGCGTTGGCGCCAGGACAAAATCGACGGGGTCTGCCCCAACTGTGGCTCCACCGGGTTCACCGAGGCCCGGGCNTTCAACCTGATGTTCAAGACCCACGCCGGCCCGCTCGAGGACGAGGGTGCGGTGGCGTACCTCCGCCCGGAAACCGCGCAGGGGATGTTCACCAACTTCGTCAATGTCCTCCAGACCACACGGAAGAAGCCTCCCTTCGGGATCGCCCAGGTCGGAAAGTCGTTCCGGAACGAGATCACCCCTCAGAACTTCGTCTTTCGGACCCGCGAGTTCGAGCAGATGGAGATGGAGTACTTCGTGCCTCCGGCCGACGCCCAACATTGGTTCGAGTACTGGTTGGCCGAACGTTTCAACTGGTATCTGGGACTTGGCATCCCCGAGGACAAGATCCGACTGCGTCACCACGATGCTGACGAGCTCTCCCACTATTCGGCGGGAACCGCCGATGTGGAGTTCCTCTTCCCCTGGGGTTGGGACGAGCTCGAGGGCATCGCCAACCGCACCGACTTCGACCTGTCGGCTCACGCCGCCGCCTCGGGCGAGAAGCTCGACTATTTCGATCCCACCACCAACGAGCGGTATACCCCGTACGTGATCGAGCCGGCGGCCGGGGCCACCCGGACCATGATGGCGTTTCTGCTGGCCGCCTTCGACGAGGACGAGGTGGGCGGGGAGGCCCGGACGGTGCTCCGACTCCATCCCAAGCTCGCCCCCTATCAGGTGGCAGTGTTGCCTCTCTCGAAAAAGGACACCCTCGAGCCGCTGGCCCGCCAGGTTCTTCATTCGCTGCAGCCCCACTTCATGTGTGATTACGACGTCACCCAGGGAATCGGGAAGCGATACCGCCGCCAGGACGAAGTCGGAACCCCGTGGTGTGTCACGGTGGATTTCGANTCCCTCGAAGATGGCGGCGTGACCGTAAGGGACCGGGACACCACCGNCCAGGTCCGGGTCCCCATCGACGGACTNGTGGCAGAATTGCAACGTCGGGTTTCAGCCGCCTGACCGTTCCTTTGACGCCTGACCTCCCCGTTGACGTTCGCGCTGTCCAACCGGCGCGGTTTCGGGCCCAACGGGAGAGGCGGGTAGGCTGAAAACCCTGCACCTGCCCAACCAGGCAACCCCAAACCACCACCCAGGAGACCTTTTCCGATGNCGTTCGTCTACGACTTCGACCACAAGCACCGCAAGCCCCCGATGGAGATGAAGGATCTCCTCGGAGGCAAGGGCGCCAACCTGGCCGAGATGACGTCGGTACTCGAACTACCCGTCCCNCCGGGTTTCACAATCTCCACCGACGCTTGTCGCGCCTATATGGATGGCGGTTGGCCCGACGGGCTGACCGCCGAAGTGGGCAAGGCCCGCACCCGTCTCGAAAAGACGATGGGAAAGCGGATCGGCGACCCTTCCGACCCTCTCCTGGTCTCGGTTCGCTCGGGGGCCAAGTTCTCCATGCCCGGGATGATGGACACCGTTCTAAACCTGGGCCTCAACGACCAATCAGTGGAGGGGCTGGCCAAGCAGACCGATGACGAGCGCTTCGCCTACGACTCGTATCGCCGATTTGTGGCCATGTACGGGCGCATCGTGTTGGGCATCCCCGGCGAGGAGTTCGACAACCTCTTAGAGGCGGCCAAGGAGTTGGCCGGCACCACCTCAGATGCCGGGGTCCCTACCGAACTCCTCCGATACCTGGTGGATGCCTATCAGCAGATCGTGGAACGCCATACCGGGAAACCCTTCCCCCAAGACCCGGATGATCAGCTCCGCGGCGCCATCGAAGCCGTCTTCAGTTCGTGGAACGCGCCTCGGGCCATCGCCTACCGGAACCGTGAGCGCATCGCTCACGACCTGGGAACCGCTGTCAATGTGCAGGCCATGGTGTTCGGGAACCGGGACGACGCTTCGGGTACCGGAGTCGGCTTCACTCGGGACCCGGCCACCGGAACCCGAGGCGAGTACGGCGACTTCCTCATCAACGCGCAGGGTGAGGATGTGGTGGCCGGTATCCGCAACACAGAGCCGCTCTCGGCCCTGAAGGATCAGTTTCCCACCATCCACAAGGAGTTACTCTCCATTTTNGCGCGGCTGGAAACTCACTACCGCGACATGTGTGACACCGAGTTCACCATCGAGCAGGGCAAGCTGTGGATGCTGCAGACCCGGGTTGGCAAGCGCACCGGCAGCGCCGCTCTCCGCATCGCTGTCGACATGGTGGGCGAGCGGACCATCAAACTGTCCAAATCCGAGGCGGTGGGACGAGTGACGGGGGACCACCTCGACCAGGTGCTCCACCCGCAATTCTCCGGCTCGGGATACACGGTTCTCACCAAGGGCCTCGCCGCCTCGCCGGGCGCCGCGGTCGGACGGGTCTATCTCACCGCCGACGATGCACAGGCCGCTGCCGAGCGCGGCGAGCAGGTGGTGCTGGTCCGAAGCGAAACCTCTCCCGAAGATGTGCACGGCATGCTGGCCGCCGAAGGAATTCTCACCGCCCGCGGGGGTCTGGTCAGCCATGCCGCGGTGGTGGCCCGGGGTTGGGGCAAACCGGCAGTGGTGGGGGCCGAGGCGTTGCGCATCACCGAAGCGTCTTTCACGGTGGGCGACACCGTGGTCAATGAAGGTGATTGGATCTCGATCGACGGCACCAACGGCACGGTTGTACTCGGCCAGGTGCCACTGTCCCAGGGCGAGACGCCTGCCGAGTTCGAAACCATCTTGGGCTGGGCCGACGAGATCCGGGCCGGCCACCTTGGGGTGCGGGCCAACGCCGACAACGGGCCCGATGCCACTAACGCCCGTAATCACGGTGCCGAGGGCATCGGCTTGTGCCGCACCGAGCACATGTTTCTGGGTGAGGACCGACTGCCCATCGTGAGGCGCATGATCCTGGCCTCGACCCCGGAGGAAGAGGAGTCCGCTCTCGAGCAGCTGCGTGTGGCGCAGAAAGCCGACTTCGAGGAGATCCTCGAAGCCATGGATGGGCTGCCGGTCACCATCCGGTTGCTCGATCCGCCGCTCCACGAGTTCCTCCCTGGCACCCAGGAGCTGGCCGTCAAAGAAGCCACCGTCGGGCTCACCCCCGAGGAGGCCCGCCTCTATGAGGCGGCCAAGGCCTGGCACGAGTTCAATCCGATGCTCGGCACCCGCGGGGTGCGACTCGGGGTGATCAAACCCGGCCTCTACGCCATGCAGGTTCGGGCCCTGATGGAGGCCGCCCTCGCCCGGGTGGCCGTGGGTGGCCAGCCGATCGTGGAGATCATGATTCCGCTTACCGTGAGCCGGGAAGAGCTGGCCCTGGCCCGGTCGTGGGTCGAAGACGCGGTGGCCAAGACACTGGCGGACTCGGCGACGGGGGAATCCACCCCGGCGAAGAAGGGTGCCAAGGGAGCAGCCAAGGGCATCAAGGGCGCGGCAAAAAGCAGTGCCATCCCCGAGACCCTGCATGTGTTGATCGGCACGATGATCGAGACACCCCGGGCTGCGCTGTTGGCTGCGGAAATCGCCGAAGAAGCCGACTTCTTCTCGTTTGGGACCAACGATCTCACCCAGATGACCTTCGGTTTCAGCCGAGACGACGTCGAAGGCCGGATGATGTCCGAGTATCTCGGGCTCGGGCTCCTCAAGCGGAACCCGTTTGAAGTGGTCGACCCCGATGGTGTGGGCGAACTGGTCAGGTTGGGCGTGGAGCGGGGTCGCTCCACCCGTCCCGGGCTGAAGATCGGCGTGTGTGGAGAGCACGGGGGAGATCCCGCGTCAATTGCCACCTTCGCCCAGGCCGGGCTCGACTATGTCAGCTGCTCGCCCTTCCGGGTGCCGATCGCGCGCCTGGCCTGCGCCCAAGCCGTATTGGCCGGGTTGATGCCGGCGAAGTCGAGCGGCAGCCCCAAGACCAAGAAGTAGCGCCGAACAGCCGCTCTCCGACGCGGTACCGTCGAGACCTATGGGCATACCCGATGAGGACGTCGCCCGGGTCCGGGCGGCCACGGACATCGTCGCCCTGATTGGGGAACACGCCGCCCTCAAGCGGCAGGGACGGCGGTGGGTCGGTCTGTGCCCATTCCACGGAGAGAAGACACCGTCGTTCAGNGTCAACTCCGAAGAGGGCTTCTANTACTGCTTCGGGTGCCAGGCCAAGGGCGATGCCATCAGTTTCGTCCGGGCCATGGAGCATCTCGATTTTGTCGATGCCGTCCGGCGCCTGGCCGACAAGTCCGGGATCGTTATCCACGAAGACGCCAATGTGGGCCGGGAGAGCCAGCGCCGCAAGGTATTCATCGACGCCATGGAACAGGCGACCGAGTGGTACCACCAACGACTCCTCACCGGGGCCGATGCCGGACAAGCCCGGGACTACCTGCGTTCGAGGGGCTACGACGGCGACGTGGTGCGCCGGTTTCGCATGGGGTGGGCACCGGACGACTGGGATGCGTTGTGTAGGGGGTTGAAGCTCAGCGAAGATCTGGCCATCGGATCCGGTCTCGNCTTTGTCAACCGCCGGGGACGCCTTCAGGATGCCTTCCGGGCCCGGATCCTGTTCCCCATCTGTGATCCTTCGGGCCACCCGGTGGCCTTCGGAGGCCGGATCCTCCCGGGTAGCAGCGACCCGGCCAAGTACAAGAACTCCTCGGAAAGCCTCATCTATTCCAAGCGAAAAATTCTTTACGCGCTGAACTGGGCCAAGAGTGACATCATCAAGTCCGGCGAGGTGGTGGTGTGCGAGGGATACACCGACGTCATCGGGAGTTTCGTGGCGGGGATCGAACGGGCGGTGGCCACCTGCGGCACCGCATTGGGCGATGACCATTTCCGTCTTTTGCGCAACTTTGCCAAGCGGGTGGTGTTGGCCTTCGATGCCGACGGTGCCGGCCAATCGGCCGCCGGCCGGTTCTATGAGTGGGAACGTCGCCATGAAGTCGATGTGGTGGTGGCCAACTTCCCCCCGGGTACCGACCCTGCCGACCTGGCCCGCTCCGAACCTGAGGCCTTCCGGGCGGCGGTGGCGGGGGCCAAACCGTTTCTGCAGTTCCGGGTGGAGCGGGTCTTGGACGCGGCGGATCTCTCCACTCCCGAGGGGCGGGCCAAAGCCGCCGACGCGACCCTGACGGCGGTGGCCGAACATCCCGACGATCTGGTTCGCGATCAGTACGTGATGCAGGTGGCGGAAAGGTGCCGCCTGCAGACCGCCCCCCTGCGGGAACGGCTGGAACGTCTACGTCAGGAAAGCCCGAAGCCCGAGGTGGACAAGCGTGGGTCCCGCCGCCAACCCGGTGGCCCGACGGGTCCGCCCCATCCACCCGGACATCCGAAGGCACCGGACGGAGAACCGTGGATCCGTGACGCCGAGGACCAGGGTTGGGATGCGGACGGTTTTGCCGATGCTGGTAGTTGGCCGGCTGAAGGCGTCCCGGCGGGCAATGGAGGGAGAGATGGGACCAAGGGTGATCGTCGCGGAGGATCCGCCGGGGATGGCTCCTTCCGTCCGGGCCTCGAAGCGCTCCGGTTGGCCATCCATCGGCCCGAGGAAGTGGCCCACCGGCTGGAAGCCGCCTTGTTCAGCGACAGCTTGCAGCGGGCGGCATTTCAGGTCCTGATGACCACGGACGACCTCCATCAGGCCATAGACGCCTCACCGGCGGTTGTACGGGCCCTGCTGGTGAGACTCACCGTCGAAGAGCCGGTGGGGGAGGTGGACGAGGTGGTGTCGCAGTTGGTGCGGGATGCGGCCCGACGACAATTAACCCTGGTCACAAGGGAGGCTCGGACGTCACCGACNGCCGCGGCGGAGGCAGCGGCGGCCAGCGTGTGGGTCCAGGAGCTCGATGANCCGGCTGCCGCCGCGTCGGCGACAGCCCGATTGGTAGCCTGGCTTGTAGTGAAGGACGAGGACGGCATCTCTCAGGTGGAACTTGACGACTGATGAGGCGATTCAATTGGTGACGGGTCCGCCCGAAGAGCTTCCGGTTGCGAGGTTCGATGGGCTCATCCAGCTGGGTCGGTCGCGAGGATTTCTGACCCAGGATGATGTGATGACCGTGCTCAAATCGGTAGAGCTGAGCGCTGATTTGATCACCGACGTGGTCACCCGCATCAGGGCCGAAGGCATCGAGTTCACCTATGACACTGGCGAAATGACCATCGTGCCGTTAGCTCCGGTGGCTCGGACTGACGAGGACCNGGTTGTCCTCGATGGCCCGATCAAAGCNCTGATGAGCGATCCGGATCCGGTGGCGTCGTCACCGGCGGGTGGCCGGGTCGAATCCGGGGGACAGGCGGTTGCCGAGAGTGCCACAGGGGGTGGCTCACGATCCAAGGTGACCGGAGCGGTGCGCAAGGCAGCGATCGCCAAGAAGGCCCGCCCGGACCGACGGCCCCCTCCCGGTGAGCAGTACAACGGCGGCGACCGGTTCGGGAGTGCGGCCGCGGACCCGGTCCATATGTACCTCAAAGAGATCGGAAAGGTAAAGCTCCTCGACGCCGCTCTGGAAGTGGAGTTGGCCGAACGGATACTGGCCGGAGCCGATGCCGCCGAGCGTCTGGTCGCGGTCGGCCCGGTCGGCCCGGTGAAAGAGCGGTCTGACGACCGCATGCTGGTCCGGCGAGGACAACAGGCCAAGGAGGCATTGATCGAGGCCAACCTCCGGTTGGTTGTCTCCATCGCCAAGCGGTACCGGAATCGCGGTCTCGCCTTCCTCGACCTCATCCAAGAGGGAAACCTCGGCCTGATGCGGGCGGTAGAGAAGTTCGACCACACCAAAGGCTTCAAGTTCTCGACGTACGCCACGTGGTGGATCCGGCAGGCCATCACCCGGGCGATTGCCGATCAGGCCCGCACCATCCGAATCCCTGTCCACATGGTGGAGACCATCAACAAGGTGGTGTGGGCCCAGCGCCAACTGTTGCAGGATCTGGGACGGGAGCCAACTGCCGAGGAGGTGGCCAGCCGGGTCGACTTCACCATCGAGCGAGTCCGGGAGATTCAGCGCATCAACCAGGACACCGTGTCGTTGGAGCAACCAATGGGGGACGAGGACGATTTCAGTCTGTCCGATCTCATCGAGGATCGCGGGGCCGTCGTCCCTGACGACGCCGCCGCGAGGATCATGCTCGACGAGGCGGTCCGCGAGGCGCTCGGGCAGTTGAGCTCTCGCGAACAGGATGTGGTCCGTCTCCGATTCGGTCTCGACGACGGAAAGATCCGGACCCTCGAGGAAGTGGGTAAGGCGTTCGGGGTCACCCGTGAACGGATCAGGCAGATCGAAGCCAAAACCCTGGCAAAACTGCGACGTCCCGACTCAGCCCAGCTACTTCGCGACTACCTCGACGAAGCCTGAACCACGTTTTCGGTGAGGCGTCAGTGCCGCGGTCGGGGGGTGGGTACCCGATGGCCATTGATGGCTGAGGCCAGGTCGTTGGCCATGCTGCTGGCGATGGCGTCGGCGGCNTCGTCGCCGTCGCGCCACCCGAGGCGGGAGCTGACCGCGTCCCTGGCCCGCTCGACACTCAGACTGGCTGCCGCCTTGGCTTTTTCGGTGACGACGCCGATCGACCCCGCGACCGGTGCGGACCGCCTGACCTTCCCGGACACTTTGACGATCTGGTCGTATCGTTCTCGTCCGGCCTTGGTTCCGAGGATATATCCGAGTCCAAAGGCGACGGCAGTGCCGATCCGAAACTTCATCCGACCATTGTGGCCCGGTGGGGGCGAGTTTGCATCTTTGGCACGGTGGGATAGATCTGCCCTGGGTGCAGAAGATGCCAAAACGGGCGAAGGGTGGGACGATCACAGGCTAATGTCCTCTGGCACACCGTTCCGGGAATCTGGCGCGGCTGAGGCTTTCCGGGGTAGCTCAATCGGCAGAGCGAGCGGCTGTTAACCGCTAGGTTGAGAGTTCGAGTCTCTCCCCCGGAGCTTTGTCCAGGTGTTTCCTGGTGGAGCCGAACCAGCTCGGTCCTGGCCAGGGATACCGGCGACGGGTGACCGGCGGACCCAAGGGGGTAGGTGGTGGACCCACCACTGCAAAAACGGACCCTTCGGCGCCATGATCCTGGCCGGGTCGATTGGCGTCGCCGCACCATCGTTGTCCTGGCGACCGTGCTCGTGGTGGTGGCGATCTCGATTGGGATCGCCCTGGCCACGCCGCCGGACCTGGTGAAGGGTGCTCATGTGGCGACGACGGCACCGGCCACCCGTTCGCCGGGCGCCACAGCAGCGTCTACTCCTCAACCGCCGTTCGGTGTACAGGATGAGACGATCGCCCTCTCCGACCCAAGTCGGGAGACCTCGGAGCGCGGAGATGCCCCGGCTCAGTCCGGTCGGGTATTGACCACCGTGATCCGCCGCCCCGAAGGCGCGGTCGGCCCTCTCCCGTTGGTGGTCTTTGCCCACGGGTGGAATTCTGACCCCCACGTCTACGAGTCGCTTCTCGATACTTGGGCGGCGGCGGGCTACCTGGTCGCCGCACCCACGTTTCCTGATTCGGCCGACACGCTGCCGGGGACTCCCGTCACCGACTTCCCCAATGAGGCGCGGGACCTGTCCTTCCTCATCACTGCGATGCTGAATGGAGCGGCCGGGAAGGTGGATCCGGCACGGATAGCGGTGGCCGGCCACTCGGACGGGGGCACCGACGTCGCCATGCTGGCGCTCAACCCGGCCTTTGCCGATCACCGTATACGGGCGTATGTGTCGTTATCGAGCCAGATCCCCGGCGGGGTGGATGGACCCTGGAGCGCACCCACCCCGGGGGCGCTGATGGTGGCGGTGGGGACCAACGACGAATATGGCCTGTATCCCGACGCGTACCAGGTGTATCAGTCGGCCGACATGGCGAAGGTGTTCGTGTCGACAGCCGGGGGTGACCACCTCGACACGTTTGTAGGCACCACCGCTTCTGCGATCGCGATGCGGGAGGAAACTGTCAAGTTTCTCGATGATGCGCTTGGTCGCCGCGGAGCTACCTCCCTACAGTTGGTGGGGAGCCTCAGCCCGACGGGCGACCCGGCTCTGGTGGTGAACAGCCCCCCTCCTGGAGCATGACCGCGCGTTTATTGCGGTAGCTGTGCTCGTAAGCCCACCATGAGCGCATTTGCTACACGGCAGCGGGTGAGGATCGGGCCGCCGGTTCGAATGTGCAACGACTTCCCGGGTGGCGGCCGGGTTGCTTTCCGCCGTGTACGTTTTCCGGGGTCGGGGCAGTAGCTCAGTGGTTAGAGCAGGGGACTCATAATCCCGAGAGGTACGTCTCACCTGGGGTTATGTGATACCCGCCGTGATTGGTTGATGCCCGTTCTAGGCGTGAGCGTGCCGATTGGTGTTAGTTCGTGTTGCGTAGAAGATTGGACTCTTGATTGGTCACTTGACCCCTGCCGTTGCCGGGGATGAGCAGCACCTCGTTCTCACCTGCAATCGCCGCATGCCTCGCGTAGTCCACGACAGCCGTCCGCTGATTAGTGAAGATCTCCCCGCAGTTGAGGCATCGGAAGCGCGCCCGGACCTCGCCACGTTGGATGGTCTGTTCCGCCAGTCGGCCGCCCTCGTGTCGTTTCACGATCCGCAGTTGCCGGTCCTGGCCCATGACGAGGAACGCGTGGCCGGCGGGTCGGGGCCAGTTCTTTCCGACCCGCCGCAGAGCCTTCACCCGTGAGACTTCCTGGCCCCGTGCGCCAGCACTGAAGGTGACCGAGCCGATGGCCGGCCGGGACTGACATTTGCCGCATCGGATATCGACCTGTACCGAATGACCTTGACGTAGTTTCGCCATTGTGATTTAATGCTAACAGAATACGGGCTCGCTCCCATGATGACCCTCCGCCCGCCGTTCAGGCCAGGGGTCGAGGTAGAGCGATGCCGGTTTCCTGTTTGACCGAAGCTCCAGCCGACTGGCGCGAGCGCACCACCATCACGGTTGACGAGGCGTGCCCCATCATCGGTGTTGGACGCAATTCCGCCTATGCGGCCGCCAGGTCGGGTGAGCTACCCACCATCCGGTTGGGTGGACGTGTGGTCATTCCCGTCGCCGCGCTCCGGCGCATGCTCGGGGAGGTCGTGTAGTGGCCGGGTCAGCCGGGACCACCCGGCTTCTCCCCAGTGCCCAGAACTTTCGACCGGAACAGACCGGGAGGGATCGCCGCGACATCTTGATGCAGTGCACCAAGTGTGGGGTAACAGCGACTGGGCGCACGGGTCGCCGTGGCCTGTCGTTTTCGAGCCTCTCTGGATATGCAGGCTCGCCGTTTGAGGAGCAGGTCGCCGAAGCCCGCGTCGCGTGGCTGGCGGCTGAGAACGATGCCGCCACCGATCCCGGTCGGCTTGCCCACGCCAACCATCTACGTACCGTCTTCCGAGAGGCCCAAGACGCGCACCAAGATGCCATCAGAGAGGCACGTGGGCTGACCCACCTGGACTGTGGCGGCCAACTACGCCTGATCGACATCGGGGGGGCGATATGACCGCCACACGCGACGACGCCCCGGTCACCAATACCGGAGCGCTCGTCAAGACCACCATCAACTTGCACCCCCATCGTACCCCGCCGGTGCGACTGTCCCTGTCTTTGAGGCGGTACCTCGCAAGC
>JGI24140J50213_10001211_pt1 | contig 11451 bp, 10 predicted proteins | sample BarGraIncu00222A_FD_50213 | JGI IMG/M metagenome (IMG submission 50213)
TGCGTGGGGTGCGTGGACGACAGCGGGATGTCCGCGACGAAGTCGCCGATGGCGGTACGGCGCGCGGCCCCGCGGTAGGGCGCCCGGAAGGCGGCCCGCACGTCGGGCGGCAGCGCGGGGTGCGCCAGCCGCAGGGTCCCGTCGAGGAAGGCCGGGGTGGCCACGCAGGACGTGCGCAGGACGCCGGGCGTACGGGCCAGGGCGATCAGCGCCGGGACGGGCGAGCCGGGCGGCTGGCTGATCGCGGTGTTGAGCAGTACGACGCCGGCCAGCTGGTCGCGGTGGGCCACGGCCCAGCCCAGCGAGATCGCACCGCCCCAGTCGTGGGCGACGGTGACGACGGGACCGGTGACGCCCAGGGCGTCGACCACCGCGGCCAGGTCGGCGACGCGGTCGGCGAGCCGCTGCGGCTGCTCGACCCGGTCCGAGAACCCCATGCCCAGGTGGTCGAGCGCGACCACGCGCCACCCGTCGGGAGCCCCAGCGAGCACCGAGCGCCACAGGTAGGACCAGGTCGGGTTGCCGTGCACGCACAGCAGGGTCCCGACGGGCTCTGCGGCAGCAAGACTCCGGCCGTTCCAGCTGTCGAGCACGTGCCAGGTGTGCCGCCGTCCGTCCGTACCGGTCGCCTCGACGAGCCGCGACCAGGCCGGGTCGAGCCCGGGCAGGCCCGCGGGTGGGAGGACGGCCGCAGGCCGTGCCTTCACCAGTGGATCTCGCTGAACGCCGTGTTGAGCCCGGAGCCGATGCCCATGCACAGGATGCGGTCGCCGGGCAGGAGCGTCTCGCTCTGGTGGGCGAGCGTGAGCGGTACGGAGGCCGGCCCGATGTTGCCGAGCAGGGGAAAGGTCAGCGGGACTCGGTCCGGGTCGATGCCGAGGCGGGCGCACAGCGCGCTCGTGTGGACCGACGAGACCTGGTGCAGGACGTAGCAGTCCATGTCGGCCCAGTCGTGCTCGGTGAGCGCGGCCTTCCAGGCGTCCTCGGCGAGGCGAAGCCCGGCGTCGAGCAGGCCTTTGGTGTCGGTGTGCATCGACTCGAGGTCGCCGACGCACAGCTCGTGGTGCTCGGTGGCGGCCCGCGCGACTCCGCCGACGAGCCGGTGCGCGCCCGGGTGCTGGTCGGCCGGGCCGAGGACCACCGACGCCGCGCCCGACCCGAGGGTCAGCGTGGCGAACTCGCTGAACAGGTCCTCGACCGTGGTGTCAGGCCGGTTGAGCCGGTTGATGGTGCGCTCCTGGGTGTAGCGGGCGCTCTCGCCGTCGACGATGACCGCGTAGTCGATGTGGCCGCTGTCGATCATGGTCCCGGCCAGGTGCATGGCGTTGACGAAGCCGAGGCACGCGTTGGCCAGGTCGAAGTTCAGGCACGAGGTCGGCAGGCCGAGCAGGTGGTGGATCTCCACCGCGGCGGAGGGCTCCAGGTGCTCCCGGCTCACGGAGGTGTTGATCATCAGACCGGTACGCGACGGGTCGATGCCCGACTCGGCGATCGCCTTGGCGCCGGCCATCGCGGCCGCCTCGGCGAAGCTGGTGTCCTCGTCCCACCAGCGCCGCTCGTGGATGCCGGCCAGCCCCTGCAGCAGCCCGGGGCGGAGACCGAGCCGTTTCAGCGTGCTGGCCAGCCGCTCGTCGAGCTCGGCGGACGTGACGATCTGCGGAGCCTCGACGGCCGACACGGACAGGATCGCTGTGTTGGTGTGCCGGTACTCGGAGTTCCCGTTCATCGACATCCCTGCTGGCTCCTGCTGCCTCCGGCCGGCTCCTGCTGGCACCTGTTGGTCCCCGCTGACCACGCTGACCACGCAGACGTACGGTCCGCAGCCCACACTCTTTCACGACTTCAGGCTGAACTCGCGCCGTGAGCCGCGGCGAGCCAGCGCTCGCGGATCAGCGTGATCACCTCGGGGGCGGCCCCCAGGGGGCTGGTGATCTTGGCTGCGCCGGCCGCTCGACCGACCTCGGCGACACGGTCGGCGAGCGTCCCTGGGCTCAGCAAGTACGTGGCCACGGTGACCGGGTCGCCGCTGCGCACCGCTTCGGCGACCGCGTCGGCGAGCGGTGTCCCCTCCCCCGCGAGGTAGCCGGTACGGACCGCTCCCGGCCGGATGGCGCGCAGCGCCTCGGCGACCGCCTCCACCTGGGCGACCGCGTAGTCGTCGGACGATCCGGCGGCGGCGAGCACGATCGGGTCCTCCTTGGGCGTACCCGAGTCGGACAGCCGCCGCGCCACCGCGTCGGCCAGCCGCGGGTCGGGCCCCAGCGTCGGGGAGACGACGACCTTGCGCGCGCCGGTCAGCATCCGCGGGACGTCCACGCTCGCGTGGTAGCCCGCTGCCAGCAGGAGGGGTACGACGACGACGGGACCGTGCCGCCGCGCACGGAGCTCGGCCGGCCCTTGCCGACCGTTGCCGGACTGCCGCGCCTCGGCGACCGCGCCGGCGAGGTCGGGCTGGCCGTGGTCGAGCCACCCCACTGTCACGTCCCCCTTGCGGCCGATCGCGTCACGCAGCGCGAAGATGCTCGGCGCGTGGTCGGGGTGCGCACTGCCGTGGGCGGCGAGGACCAGCGGCGGGAGGCTCATTGCCGGCTCATGCGTCGAGTGTGGCGCAGAAACGAACCGGGTGGGGTGGNGGCCCGCTGGGGGTAGTCGACCTAGCGGTGCAGCCCGCACTCGGTCTTGGCGAAGCCGGCCCAGCGNCCGGCCCGCGGGTCCTCGCCCGGCGCGACGGCNCGGGTGCAGGGTGCGCAGCCGATCGAGGTGAAGCCCAGCTGCCGGAGCGGGTTGTAGCGCAGGCCGTGCATCGCGACGTAGTCGTCGATCTGAGCCTGGGTCCACGCGGCGATGGGGTTGACCTTGACCTTGCCGCGGGCGGCGTCCCAGGCGACGACGGCGGTGTGCGACCGCGACGCCGACTCCTCGCGACGGACGCCGCTGATCCAGGCGTCGTACGGGTCGAGGGCGCGGTGCAGCGGCTCGACCTTGCGCATCGAGCAGCAGGCGTCGGGGTCGCGGCCGTGCAGCTGCGGCCCGTAGGCGGCGTCCTGCTCGGCGACGGTCAGCTCGGGCGTGATGTCGATGACGCTGACGTCCAGCCGCTGCTGGACCTGCCGGCGGAACTCGATCGTCTCGGGGAAGTGGTATCCGGTGTCGAGGAAGACCACGTCGATGCCGGGCACCGCCTGCGAGGCCAGGTGGGCGACGACCTCGTCGGCCATCGACGACGCGACGACCAGGCGTGAGCCGAACGTGCGGCCGGCCCAGGCGAGGGTCTCGAGCGGGTCCGCGCGCGCGAACCGACGGTCGGCGGCCTCGGCCAGCTCGCGCGTCGCCGCGGTCGCGTAGATCACGCTCATCGGAGCTCCTCCTCTGGTACGCGGACCGCCCAGGCGGCGAACGTCTCGTCGTCGTCGCGGCTCTCGTCGAACTTCCGTACGACCCGCTCGACGTAGTCGGTGAGGTCGTCGGCCGCGACCCGGAGGCCGCGGACGGTCCGGCCGAAGCCGGCCTCCTGCCCGAGGCGGCCGCCCAGGTGAACCTGGAACCCCTCGGCGTCGCCACCTGTTCCGTCGGGGACGAGCACGCCCTTGAGGCCGATGTCGGCGACCTGGATGCGGGCGCACGAGTTGGGGCAGCCGTTGACGTGGATGGTCAGCGGCTGGCTGAACGTCGGTAGCCGGTCCTCGAGCTCGGCGACCAGACGTATCGCGTTGCCCTTGGTCTCGGTGATCGCGAGCTTGCAGTACTCGATCCCGGTGCAGGCCATGGCGCCGCGGCGGAAGGTGCCGGGGTTGGCGTCGAGGCCGATCGTGCCCATGGCGGCCACGAGGTCGTCGACCGCCCCTGCCGGGACGCCGAGGACGACGAGGCTCTGCTCGACGGTGAGGCGGACCTCGTGCCCGCCGGCGGCCTCGACCGCGTCGGCCAGCGTCGTCAGCGCCGAGCCGGACATGCGGCCCACCGTGGGCTTGGCGCCGACGGTGAACCGGCCGTCCTTCTGCGGGTGCACGCCGATGTGGTCGCGCCGCCCGCGGGGCGGGTCGGCCGGGGGCGGGCCGTCGGGCAGGGCCCGTCCCAGGTAGTCCTTCTCGAGCACCTCGCGGAACCGCTCGGCGCCCCAGTCGGCGACCAGGAACTTCAGCCGGGCCTTGGTGCGCAGCCGGCGGTAGCCGTAGTCGCGGAAGATGCCGACGACACCGGCCCAGACGTCGACGACCTCCTCGAGCGTCACGAACACGCCGAGCCGCTGCGCCAGGTGCGGGTTGGTGGACAGGCCGCCGCCGACCCAGACGTCGAAGCCCGCACCGAGATCGGGGTGGCGCACCCCGACGAACGAGAGGTCGTTGACCTCGTGCGCGACGTCCTGGTGCGGCGAGCCGCTGATCGCGGTCTTGAACTTGCGCGGCAGGTTGGAGAACGCCGGGTTGCCCACGTGCAGCCGGACGATCTCCTCGATGGCCGGGGTGCCGTCGACGATCTCGTCGGGGTCGACGCCCGCGACCGGCGAGCCCAGGATCACTCGAGGGGTGTCACCGCAGGCCTCGGCGGTGGTGAGCCCGACGGCCTCGAGCCGCTGCCAGATCTCGGGCACGTCCTCGACCCGGATCCAGTGCAGCTGGATGTTCTGCCGGTCGGTGACGTCAGCGGTGTCGCGCCCGAACTCGGTGGAGATCGTGGCGACGGTACGCAGCTGGGCCAGCGAGAGCCGGCCGCCGTCGATGCGTACCCGCATCATGAAGAACGGGGCGTCCAGCTCCTCGGGCTCGATGCTGGCCGTGCGACCGCCCTCGATGCCCTCGGCCCGCTGGGTGTACAGGCCCCACCAGCGCATCCGCCCGCGCAGGTCGGACGGGTCGATGGAGGCGAAGCCGCGGCGGCTGTAGATGTTCTCGATGCGGGCCCGGACGTTGAGGCCGTCGTCGTCCTTCTTGAACCGCTCGTTGGCGTTGAGCGGCTCGTGGAAGCCGAGTGCCCACTGGCCCTCGCCGCGGGGCTTGCCCGGACGTCCGGCGCCGCGTGCGGGTCGGGGCGCCGCGGCGGGACGCTGCTCGGCGTCGGGTACGGGGGTGGTCATCTGCGTCCTCGTGATCTTGGGTGTGGCGGTGCTGCGGAGGGACGCGCGGATGCCGTGCGGCTAGGCCGGAGGGGCGTTGAGCCGGGCATTCGCGCGCCCGGCGGGAGAACAGCTGCGGGCTGCGGTCAGTCGACCGGGCGACAGGGGCGGCAGGCCATGCCACAGACGCGCATGAGGTCGACATGGCGACGTTGCACGAGGAAGGGCGTGACGGGCTGCACGTGCCGAGTCTGACAGAGCGGGTCCCAGGAAGCGAGGACGGGTCCAGATCGTGGACAGCCGCGCCGATCACGGGTCCGTCGCCGCGGGAACCCTCGCAGAACCAGCAGAACCAGCCGCAGACGCTCCCGCGCGGTGAATGACATCGATGGGATTTGCCCCGTACGATGGCGTTGCGGCCCGGGAGGGGAAGCCTGGGCCGCCCTAGACCAGCAGGTCGCCAGCGACCGGCCAGACGAGCGAGGGGAGTGTCATGACCAGAGATGCTGCGAACGCGGCCAGCGGCGCAGGTGCCGCCGGCTCTGCGGCGAGCACGTCCACCGCGCTGTCGACGTCCGACGGCCTGTCCGAGCGCGACCTCGCCGTCCTCGGCTTCGAGCGCCAGTGGTGGAAGTACGCGGGCGCCAAGGAGCAGGCGGTGCGCGACCTGTTCGACATGTCGGCGACCCGCTACTACCAGGTGCTCAACGCCCTGATCGACCGACCGGAGGCGCTCGCCGCCGACCCGATGCTGGTCAAGCGGCTGCGCCGCCTGCGAGCGTCCCGGCAGCGCGCCCGGTCGGCTCGCCGCCTCGGCTTCGACGCCTGACCAGCAGGGAAGCTGCCGATGTCCGACGACGGACGCCTGCGACCCGCCTGGGGACCCCGTCCCCAGGGGCTGCCGGACGCGTCCTCACCCCTCGCCGGGTTGTTCGCCGAACCGGCCGGTCCGCCGCCTCCGGCCCCGCCCGACCCCGCCCTGCTGGCCGCCCAGTACCAGGCGCAGCAGGAGGCTGCCGCACCCGCTCGCGCCGGCGGTGCCCATCGCGCCAACCGCCAGCCGGCCCGCTACGTCATCCCGGCGATCATCGGCGCGCTGGCGGTCGTCGCGCTGGTCGTCGGGCTGTCCGGCTGGTTCCGCGACAGCGGGACCGGCGTTCCGGCCGCGCAGGGCAGCACCCAGGTGTCCGTCCCCACCGCGACCGCGTCGTCGCCCCGGGTGCAGACGCCGACTCCCACGCCCACCCCGTCGGTGACCAAGCCCGCGCCCACCCCGACCCCGACGCCGCCGCCCAGGACGGCGGCGCCGCCGCCGGTGGTCCACGCGCCGGCCGTGGTCCTCAACGAGACGGCGCAGACCGGGCTGGCCGGGCGGGTCGCTGCGCAGCTGCGGGCCAAGGGTTGGACGGTCACGGGCATCGGCAACTGGCGGGGCAACGTCGGTGCCACGACGGTCTACTACCCGGCCGGGATGGCCGCCGCCGCCCGTTCCCTGGCCTACGACCTCGGGATCGGCCGGATCCGGCCGTGGGTGCCCGGCATGCTCAACGACCGGCTGACGGTCGTCCTGACGAGCAACCCCTACCCCTGACCTGCCACGTCGGTGACTGACCCGGCCCTCGGCGACCAGCTGGCGGCGCTGGTGGCCGATCCACTGCGGGCGCTGGTCGCGTGCGACTACGACGGCACGCTGGCGCCCATCGTCGCCGACCCGTCGACCGCCCGTCCGGCCGAGGGAGCGATCGAGGCGCTCGCGACGCTCTCCGGACTCGTCGGGCGGGTTGCGGTCGTCACCGGTCGCGGGGCCCTCGATGTGGTCCGGCTCGGCGGTCTCGACCGGGTCCCCGGGCTCGTCGTGCACGGGCTGTACGGCGACCAGCGCTGGAGCGGTGGTGCCCTGGAGGAGGTCGAGCCCGCCCCCGGCGTCGCGGCGGCGCGCGAGGAGGTCGCTGCGCTGGTCGCCGCGGCACCTGATGGCGTACGCCTGGAGGACAAGGGCCGCTCCGTGGCCGTGCACACCCGGCAGGCGGCGGAACCGGCGGCGGAGCTCGACCGCTGGCGGGCGGCGCTGACCGAGATCGCTGCCCGGCACGGGTTGCGGCTGGAGGCCGGTCGCTTTGTGCTCGAGCTGCGCCCTTCCGGCAGCGACAAGGGGGCCGCCGTATCCCGCCTGGCGCGCGAGCTGGGCGCCACGAGCGTGCTGTTCGCCGGCGACGACATCGGCGACCTCGCCGCCTTCGAGGCGCTGCACGCCCTCAGGTCCGAGGGGGCGAGCACCTGGGCGGTGGCCGCTCGCAGCGCCGAGGTGCCCGAGGTCGCGGCCGCTGCCGACCTCGTCGTCGAGGGCCCGGTCGGGGTCGTCCGCCTGCTGCAGGAGCTCGCTCAGCTGCTCGGGTGACCGGCTGCGAACTGCTCGAGCGCGGCCAGCTGGGCCGCGTCGATCGACGGCCGCGTCGCGGCGAACGACTGCTCGACGTGGGCGGCCGTCACGACCGGTGCGGCCATCGACTCGCGCATGGCGGCCAGCGCTGCGCCCCGGATCACCGCGGCGCAGTCGGCGGCCGAGAAGCCCTCGCACCGGGCGCCCAGCGCGGCCAGGTCGACGGCCGGGTCGAGCGGGGTCCGCTTCGCCGCCACCTGGAGGATCTCCGCCCGTGCCGCCGCATCGGGTGGCGGGACGTAGACGACGCGGTCCAGCCGGCCCGGGCGCAGCAGCGCCGGGTCGACCAGGTCGGGCCGGTTCGTAGCGGCGACGATCACCACGTTGCGGAGCCGCTCGATGCCGTCGAGCTCGGTGAGGAGGGCCGCGACGACCCGGTCGGACACCCCGGAATCGGACGACTGCCCGCGGGCCGGGGCCAGGGCGTCCACCTCGTCGAGGAAGATCAGCGCCGGTGCCGCGGACCGCGCCCGGCGGAACAGCTCGCGCACCCCGCGTTCGGACTCGCCGACCCATTTCGAGAGCAGCTCGGCGCCCTTGACCGAGAGGACGTTCGCCTGCCCGGTTCCGGCGATCGCGCGGACGAGGAAGGTCTTGCCACAGCCCGGCGGCCCGTACAGCAGCACCCCATGAGGCGGGGTCACCCCTAGGCGGTCGAAGGTGTCCGGGTAGGCGAGCGGCCAGATCACCGTCTCGACCAGCACCTGCTTGACCGCGGCCATGTCGCCGACGTCGTCGAGGGTGATGTCCGGCGTCTCCAGCCCCTGACCGTCCATCGACGTCGGCCGGGTCACCGCGAGGGCCGCGGCGAAGTCCGCCGCGCTGACCTGCGGGGCCGCGCCCGCCGAGGAGGTGCTGCCGATGTCCCGCTGCCGGTGCGCCGCCTGGACGGCGGCCTCGTGGACGAGGGAGTCGAGGTCGGCGATGACGAACCCGGGAGTCTTGCTGGCCACCAGGTCGAGCGCGACGTCGGCGGCGAGCGGCATGCCGCGGGCGAGGTAGCCGAGCATCGCCTTTCGCTGCGTACGGTCCGGCAGCGGCACCGTGATCTCGCGGACCAGCAGGCCGTTGCCGCGCAGCTGGCCGGACACCGCCTCCGGCTGGGCGGTCGTCGCGACCACGGCGACCCTGGGGTCGGCGACCAGGGCGCGGACGGTGTCGACGAGGGTGGCGAGCAAGGGTGCGGGCTGCTCGCTGTCGGCCGGGGCGAGCGCCTCGACGTCCTCCAGCAGCAGCACCGCGGGGGCGCTCGCGACCGCCTGCTGCGCGGCGGTGGCCAGCTCCGTGGTGGCCGCGCCGGTCTCCGCGGCTGCCAGCCGCTGCCCGCGCACGCGGACCAGCCGCGCACCCACGGCGGCCGTCGCGGCCCCGACCAGGGTCGACTTGCCGGAGCCGGCCGCCCCGGACAGCAGGATGCCGGTCTGTGCGGCGGCCCCGAGCCGGGCCATCAGGTCGGCCTGGTGGAACGCGAGGTCGAGCTGTTCTCGCAGCGCAGCCGTCGGTCCTTCCAGGCCGGGTACGGAGACCGCGGTCGGGGCGGGTCCGGCCGCTCCTGCCGACGGCGCCGTCGCCGCCGACGTCGCCGATGTGGCCGGCTGCACCGGCTGCGGACGGCTCAGCGGGGTGGCCGTACCGTCCGTGCTGGCCCCGCCGGCCCATCCCACGACCGTCGCCATCGTCACTATCGCGGGCTCGTCCGGCGCGGAGTCGACGACCAGCAGGTCGACCGCCTGCCACGCATCGATGCCGACCGCGATGGCCCGGCGGGCACCCTCGAGCAGCGCCGGATCCGTACCCGCAGGCAGCGAGAAGTCCTGCGACAGCAACGAGACCTGGTCTCCGCGTACGACCACCTTGCCGAGCAGCGCGAGGCGCAGGACGTCCGGGGAGCAGCCGCCCACGACCTCGGGCGGGCCGCTCACCGACAGGTGGGTCGCCGGCTGCTCGACCGCTCGACGTACCTCGACCGACGCACCGCTCTCGACCTGCAGGTTGCGCAGGGTCAGGCGGTCGCAGAGCAGCACGCCGTCGCCCGTGTCCGCCGGCGCGAGTGCGACCAGCGCGCCGGTGACCCGGCCGCCGGTGAGCCGGAGCGGGTCCCAGGGGCGCAGGCCGAGGGCGGCCATCGTCGTCTCGGTCACGCGGACCACGCCGCGCCGCGCGTCGAGGCTGGCCGGGTGCTCGACCGCCTGCAGCATCACGCCGTCGCCCGCCACGGACGCGACCTTACCGACTGCCGGACTCCAGCTCGTGGAGCTGGCGGGCGAGCCACAGCTCGGGCGGCATCGCGGTCGCTGCCGCGCTGAGGCGAGCGGCCCGTGCCCGGCGGTCGGCGGGGTCCATGGAGAGTGCCTCGTGCAGCGCGCGGGCGGTACCCATGACGTCGAAGGGGTTCACCAGCAAGGCGTCCACGCCCAGCTCCTCGGCGGCCCCGGCCTCCCGCGAGAGCACGAGCGTGCAGCCGTCGTCGGCCACGACCGGGCACTCCTTGGCGACCAGGTTCATGCCGTCGCGCACCGGGTTGACCAGCAGCACGTCAGCGAGCCGGTAGGCGGCGAGAGAGCGGGCGTAGTCGTCCTGGACGTTGAGCAGCAACGGCTGCCAGTCCGGCGTACCGAACTGGTCGTTGATCTCCTGCGCCACGCGCTGCACGGCCGCGGTGTACTCGCGGTAGACCGGCAGGTCGTGCCGGCTCGGGTAGGCGAACGCGACGTGGACGACGCGGCCCTGCCACTCGGGATAGTGCACGAGCAGCTCGCGGTAGGCCTCGAGCCCGCGGACGATGTTCTTGGAGAGCTCGGTGCGGTCGACGCGTACGAGGGCCTGCCGGTCGCCGATCTGCTCGCGGAGGGCGGCGAGGCGGGCGCGCACGTCCGGCTGGTCGGCGCGCTCGATCAGGGCCGGCCCGTCGACGCCGAGCGCGTGGACGTCGAGGTAGGTGCGATTGCCGTCGTGGTGCACGACGAGCGGTCCGGTCTCGCCCAGGCCGTCGACCTGGGCGCCGAGGATCCGTGCGCAGCAACGGCCGAAGGCTTCGGCCCACCGCCGCGTGAGGAACGCCGCGCGGTCTGCACCGAGGACGCCCTCGAGGACCGCGACACCGATCTCGTCCGGCAGCACCTTGAAGTAGTCGGGCGGCGCCCATGGCGTGTGCGAGAAGTGCCCGATCCGCAGGTCCGGCCGCCGCTCGCGCAGCAGCCTCGGGGCGAGCGTGAGGTGGTAGTCCTGGATGATCACCCTCGCGCCCGGGGCCGCTTCCTCGGCCAGGGCCTCGGCGAACGCCTCGTTGTAGTCGACGTAGGACGCCCACTCGCGCTCGAACCGCGCCCCGAACGACGGCTCGACCGGGCTGTTGAACAGCAGGTGGTGGACGAACCAGAGCGTCGAGTTGGCGATCGCGCTGTACGCCCGCGTGAACGTACCTGGGTCGATGGCGAGCATCCGTACGACGGTTCCGGCCGTGTCGGCGGGCTGGATCCGGCCGTGGTCGGCGGCGCGGGCCGCCATGCGGTCGCCCTCGGTCAGCGCCGCGCAGACCCACACCGCGCCGCTCGCGCCGGACAGCGCCGCGACGAGGCCGCCGCCGCCCCGGCGAGCCGTGAGGGCGCCGTCGTCGCCGAGCGCGTACGAGATCGGCCCGCGGTTGGACGCGAGCACGACCTGGGCGGCGCCCGTCCGTCGTACGTTCACCCCCCGACCCTAGATCGTGTCGCCGAGCCGCATGCACAGCGGTACGTCTAGCGCACAGGTGGCACGCAACCGCGCAGCGATGTCGGGTCGGGTGCGACCTCTTGAGCGTGCGCAGGCGATTCGCCGAATGCGCGGTGACCCGGTCGAGTGCCAACCGTGCGCACCCCAGCGCCGCTGGGAGGCGCTAGGAGGCGCGGGCGGCGCGGGAGGCGCGGGAGGCGCGGGCGGCGGCGTAGGCGGGCACGGTCACCATGGGCGGGCGCTCGAC
>JGI24140J50213_10001212_pt1 | contig 11445 bp, 9 predicted proteins | sample BarGraIncu00222A_FD_50213 | JGI IMG/M metagenome (IMG submission 50213)
CTTTTCGCGCTGTAGTTCAGCTCTTAAAATATCCATCAGCTTGTCCTGAGACCAGGCCGGGCTAATCAAAGTCAGGAAAAAACATGCCAGTAAAAGCCGTTTCCCTGTTGTGCTAAAGTTTTTTCTCATTTCGTCAGTTGTTGTTTTTGTTTTTACTAGTAACGTAGATACTGTATTCATTCTAAAAGGCAGTCGGATAGGCTTAGTATAAACATCCTTTTATTTAAAGAAATCTGCAACTATTGAGCAAAGAATTATAATAATAGCTTCAAATAAAAAGATTTGGCTAATATATAAATAAAACTGCAACCACTAAACAAATTAACGTATTGTTATTTCATTTTGATAAATACAGTTTTATTTGAAGGTCAATACCTGGAACAGGTTAATAAAACAACTTTTGAATATTAAAACACGCAATACATCACTCATCAGCATTACTTTTTGATGATAATCTTACCCGCCATTGCAGCCACAGCATTAACCCGAAATGTAGAAGGGGTTTTGATACTTACCACTTGCTTTGGATTCATGACTGGTGTTCTATTATTTGTTAAAAAGGAGATCTTGCCTTGTTTCCCCTGTATGTCAACATCCAATGTATCATAATCCTGGGAATTCCCTATTTCTGCATTACCCTCATTTGGGAAAGTTCCCCTGATTACAAGCTTCTCAAGTTTATTTTCCCATAAAGTCAGCCTGAATTTACAATCGTTATTTACAGAGAGATAATTTGCTTCAAAATAACCTATAGTTATATGTCCCCAGTTGGATTTATATTCCCATTTATCTTCAGGATCAGATTTTAAAGTTACATTATTCAATTCAGGAACCTTGATGTCTATATTTTCTGTAAAGTTATCCAATACATAATTCAGATTTATTAAAAGCGTATCATTTACTATTCTGTAAGTAATCGCTTTCTTTAAGCCATTTGAGAAATTAAGTTCACAGCTTTTACCCGGTGAAATAGAAATGCTGGGAGGTACTGAATGCGTATAAAAATCAATCTTAATATTTTTAAATGTCTTTAACAGATTCTTATTTGCCTTGCTTAGGTTTTCAACATAGCTAAACGGTTTACCTGCTTTCGACAATATATATCCTCTTGCCTGGATCCACCCGCTGATTAAAAACCAACTCACTGCGATGAAGAGTGCTATTGTTATGATTAGATTGCTTCTTTTCATAAATCTTTTATTATTGTTTTTTATTGTATAAAGAATAATATCCTGAAAGATCCTCAATGCTCACTCCCAACAGATTCATATTGCGAAATATAACAGGGAGTTCATTTTGAATGAAATGGTTTCTGCGGTTAGAAATTATTACAGATTTTGCATTGATACTTAAGAAATTACCAATCCCCCGTTTATTGATGATGATCTCCATACTCTGCAAAAGCTCATAAGCCCGCATAACCGTATTGGGATTTACCTGCAACTCCACAGCAAGGTCTCGCACTGATGGGACCCTCTCCTCTTCCTGCCAATCATTTGTCAGAATGCGGTCGTAGATATACTCCACAATCTGTAAATAAATAGCCTGTTTATCATTAAATTCCATCTTATAATCTCCTATATTTCCTTTTCCTTCAATTTAAAATAAGCGGCCACATAAATCAAAACAGTTAATAGAATTATAACCGGTATACTGACCGCGGCTATAAAAGGACTGGTGAATAGATCGTATACCATTGAACCTGAGTATGTAATAGAAATAGGAAACAATACAAACTTTTCATCTACAAAAACATCCCGACTCCCACTTATCCATTCTATGTAAAACCCATTACATATTGTCACAAAGAAGATTGAACAATAAAAATAGATCAGTATCCTTATTGTTTGTCTTTTCTTGAACCATATTTGAAATAAGAGAAACAACGATTGTAAGAAAACATAAGGAACAATAGCTTTAGTCAAAAATGCATAAAGAGGAGAATGTTCTCCTGTTTGTCCAATAAACACTACTTCAGCATCAGGATAATATATTCTGGTTTGAACATACATTTCAAGATAGAATAGACCTGTATATAGCGGAACAAAAACGATAATAGTATAAAAAAAGACAAGTGCAATTTTCTCCGTTATTGTTGCAGGAAGCATGAGATAGTTTGATCCTTTGGTTTTATCTGTCCACTTCTTAAAAAACATTCCTGAATAAAGCGCTCCAATCAATATCATAATGAAAACGTAGTTCTCAAAAAAAGGCACATTAGCCTTACTTATCCTCGGTCCGTTTGAGAAGTAGATCAGAATAGTCATGACAATAATATAAATGACATAGCGTTTCCAGTTCTCAACGGCATGCTTAATAATCAATATCCTAAAGCGATTAAAGCTGAATGTGTTTTCCATAGTATTTTCAGGTATTAAGTTTTTGATTCAATGTATTGGCAAATAAATGCATCAACATAGTATTGAATTTTATATATGGCTTTCGGCATTGGGAAAATTATTTTTTAACGGTAATACAACTCCAGATCTTTGCATCTGCTTCGGCTTCAATATTAAAAGTTGACGGAACCTTTATGCAGATCCACTGCTTTTTGTTATCCTTGATCTCCGGTTTTTTAGACATCACCAATGTTCCTCTGTTTCCTTTAAAAGCAACATCCAGTGAATCATAATCAGAGTAGTTGGTAATATTGATCTTTCCTTCATCATAATAATTCCCTTTTAGCTCAAGTTTTTTGAGTTTATTATTGTCAAGCTTTAAATCATACTGACAGTTGAAAATTATGGACATCGTATTTGCAATAAAACCGGATACGGTTATATTGTGATCAGGGTCATTATATACAGCTCCCTTATTATCAAATGCCGTTGTTATCTTTACACTTTTTAATACCGGAACACCAATATTTATATAATCACTTGAATTCCATCTGACATAATTAATCCTGAGACAAAGTGTATCGCCGGATATTTTGTAAGAATACTGCTTGTCCATGTTTTTAGAAAAAGAAAGATCCTGAACAGTTGAATAAAATATATTTATTTTAGGATAAGTATCCTGCTTTTCAAAATCAACTTTTAGGTTCTTGAAAGAATTGAATGATTTCGATCTTTCGTTACCAATCGTTTCTACATAATTGCAAGGTCTTTGGGATTTAATTTTGTTATAAGCATTGGCTTGCAACCAACCACTTAGCAAAAACCATGCTATCAGAAGTAAGACCCCGCTTGATACTATAATGTTGCTTCTTTTCATCTACTTATAATTTTATTGTGAAGAGTGTTGATTTCCATGACAATTAACTTAAACCTCTTTTTCTTTAAGTTTAAAATAAGATCCCAAATAGAATAATATCGTACTGATCATTAATACAATAGCACTTATTACTGTAATCAACTCACTCCGTGTTACCATCTGCGTACGCATATTTGTATTGCCTCCCCAATAACTTATATCTAATGGAAAAAACATCAGTTGTTTAATGATACTGGGACGAATACCCCCAAAACTTAACATGCTTTCAATATAAATTGAATTCAAGTAAACTGTACCAACCGCTAGAATTGCATAAACACTAAATGCAATCAAAAACTGCATCTTTTTAAACCAGACTGAGCATAAAAGAATCAATGACTGGACAAAAACATAAGGCAATATGGCATATAATACTAATGCAGCTATGGGAGATAAACCACGATATGAATCAAAAAACACAAATAGACTATCCTTATTTAATATCTTTAAAATCCCAATAATGGAAGAGAAAAATACAATAGTAAACAGGGGTATAAATACAACAACGGTATAAAACAGGACAAGCAGAATCTTTTCCAGAGCCGAAGCAGGCAATATCGCTAACGCTACCGATCGTGCTTTGAAACTCCAGTCTTTAAAAAACATGGAAGTATAAATCGCCCCTAAAAAAACCAACTCATTAAGGTAAAAAGTAAATGAGGCATCCTGATCCTTAATAAGAAAATTAATTGTTCCGAAAATAGCCATTAAGATCATGATGACTACTGCCATCATTAACTTTGTCCTGAATTCATTCCAATGTTTATACACCAACAACCGGAAGCGTTTAAAACTGAATACATTTTGCATACTAAATAGCTAAATATTTGATTAAATAATTCAGGATCTGAAATAAATCCCTATAATAACTTCCCATCGTGAATAAATGATGAATAACGCCACCTACTCTTTCAAAATAATTTTACTGGAAATCGAGGCTTTTGCTGTAACAAGGAAATTTTCAGGTATGCTGATCCTGCTCCATTTTATTTGATTTCCCCATGAATCCCGGTAATTGTTTCCAATAACTAAACGCCCATCCTGCCCTTCTATATCAATATCCAGTGAATCGCATTCCTTTGAATTTTCAATATTTATTTCTCTTCCTTTGTAGAAATTACCCCTGATAACCAACTTATTAAATTGAGTATTATAAATACCTAAACTATTTTGACCCGTGTTATTGATTGACAGCAAACTGCATTTAAAACCTGATATTTTTGCAGAAACGCCGGATCTTTCATACATTCCTGCTGTATCATGGTCAGTTTTGACATTTAAACTGTTTAATAAAGGCATACGAATGTTTATCTGACCCGTCATTCCAAAGGTTTTTCTAATAATTTTAAGGTACAATGTATCACCCGATATACGGGTTGATACAGCATTTTTCATACTATTGGAAAAGCTTATTTCGTATTTGTCTCCACTTGTGATATATACTTCAGGTGTTATCAAAATTTTATCTGCATTAACGCTTATATTTTTAAAGGCTGTAATCTTCATCGCATTTTCCTGACCGGTAATTACTGCATAACTACATGTACTACCTGCTTTTATGACATTATATGCATTGGCAAGTAACCATCCGCTTATTAATAGCCAGGAAATAGCCAGAACAGCAGTACTAATGATTATGATATTGCTTCTTTTCATAATGTTTAGGTTTACTAAATTTTTTATTTAAGAGAATAAATGATGGCTGACACTATTTAAACGCCTAAATCTCTTTTTCTTTCAGTTTAAAATATGAAGCCATATAGAACAACATGGTCATGATTAAACATACCATCGTACTGATATTAAATATCAACTTACTGGTCATTTCCTGATAATGCCCTCCTCCTATAAAAAGGACCCTTGTTGGAAAAAGCATCAAAGTACTTCCCGCAACTGAGGACACACCACTTGTTAACCATTTCATATAGCTAAACATAAAAAAATAATTAGTAAGTAGTATAACCAGAATAAAGACCAGTGCAATCACATATTGGCTCTTCTTAATCCATATATTTATTAACAGAAAGAACGATTGTAGAAAAATGTAAGGCACCAAAACACTTGTAAAAAATGCAAATACTACTGATTGTTTGCCTGCTAATTCAGTAATCAAAAATGACATACCGGGATTTGAATGTTCATAAAGAGCTAAATTAGTTCCACAAAATAAGATTGTAAAAACAGGAATATACAACACTACTGTATAAAACTGAACAAGCACAATTTTCTCTAAAGCTGTTGAGGGTAAATTCAATAAAAAAGTAGTTCGGGAAGTATGATTCCAGTTTTTAAAGAACAGAGAGGTAAATACGGTTCCAAAGAGAATAAGAAAAAATATATAAAAACCATAGATCGTTTGAGGATTATAACGACTGTATTTTAGCTCTAAGAAGATAGCCGGAATAATAATTGCTACCATTGATATAAGCAAGAGGTTCCTGTTTTCGTTTGCATACTTCCTGACTAATAGCCAAAAGCGCTTAAGGTCGAATGTGCTTTTCATCGTCGTTATCTATGCGTTAAGGATCTGATTGAAAATTTTCGGATTGGAAATAAACCCATTAAACAGCGTCTCGAGATCAACCTGACTCTGTGAGTTGTTGTTGTTCATGAGGATATATGATTTCCCTAATTCGCTTCCCCCCACATACAATGGCACCTCTCCTTCCGGAATCAGACTACTATGTCCAAATATCAGCTTTTCTGAGACCTGATCCATCGAAACGTTAAACTGAATCTGCTGGTCGTTCAGGATAATCACATTGTCGATCAAACTTTGCAGGTCACGCACCTGATGAGTGGAGATAATAGTAATCCGGTTCTCGTCATAGGTCGAGGCAATGATGCTTCTGAACAAGGCCTTTGAAGGGATATCCAACCCATTGGTAGGCTCGTCCATAAACAGGTATTTGGTCTTGCAGGAAATAGCAAAGGCAATCATGGCCTTTTTCTTCTGACCATACGAAAGCTGCTGAAACTTCTCATCGTAATCAACTTCCAGTTTTTTAATCAGTTCATGGAAAAGTACACTGTCAAAAGAGGGATAAAAAGGAGCCAGATATTTCTCCATCTCTTTAGGGGTTCGTTCTGCTATGTAGATCTCCTCCCCGACAAAGAAAATATCTGAAAGAAAATTAACATCCCTTTCTGACGGTGTATAATCACCCACTTCGATTGACCCCTCATCCGGAAACGATAACCCACAAATAAGCTTTAACAAAGTGGTCTTCCCTGCTCCATTTTTACCCAGCAGCCCGTAGATTCCTCCGGGTAATAATGAAAGATTCATGTTTTCAAATAGCTCCTGCCCCTTTCGATAACTGAAGGCCATGTTTTTTACTGTTATCATATAAAAATATATTAGTGTATTAATGTATTAGTACACTGCAAATATAATACAGATTTTCTGTTTCCGACAAAAAGTTAAAAAAATAATTGAATTATTTTCAATTTGAAGAATAAGAGGTGCTATATTTGCTGAAAATGAAGGGACATCGCTTTGAAAAATGTCACAAAATTCTGTGAAGACTCTGACCTTCTTCATAGTTTCTTCATAGTTTCTCAATAGTTTCTGAATAGATTCTTCATTCATAGACTATGAAGGAACCGTTGTGAAACTGCGAAGTATTTTTTAACAAATTCTGAAGAAGAAAAGAGATGTCCTTTCATTTTCAAACTTTCAGGTCAGAATTATTTAAGAAAATGGGGCAGGAAATATTCACACCCAGGAAAGTATAAGAAAACAAAAGCCAGAGATGAAACAGATGAATAATCCATAAAATTTGGATATGATTTAGGAGTACGCCGCACATTGGCCGTACATTCACCCTACCTTCACCGTACGTTCACCGTATAGCTTCATGGGGGCCATGTACGGTGCGGGTTTGGGGTATGCTCTTAAAGGGTGTGGGGTAAGTGGAGGTCGTATCTAACTGTTCCCTTTGTCTTTACTGGGTAATAAAGGCTTCATAAAAAAGTGATACCCTAAATTCATAGAAAGAATTATCCGAACACGAGAAAAAAATGTACGGGAGTTTAAAAATGCCGAAGGCATGACAGTATTATCTCATTTTGTTTTATTAGTCCCGGAGGGACGTCATGATTGTAACATTGATGGATACACACTATCTAGCCCCGGAGGGGTGGCATAGATGTTTTGATGATAAGATATGTCATCCCTACGGGACTAAGAGTGGGGTAGTCATTTTGTTACAATCATGACGTCCCTCCGGGACTTTATACAATCCTGAGGAAAATCAGTAGGCTATCCCGATGGGGTTTTTGAGAATCCTAAAGAAAATCAGTACACAATCTCAATGGTTTTTTTGAGAATCCTAAAGAAAATCAATACGCTATTTCGATGGGGTTCTTGACTTTTTCTTCGAGTAAAGCAACTTTCAGCACCTCATTCATTTCATCTACATAATGAAAAGTAAGTCCGTCGATATAATCGGGTTTGATGTCCAGGATATCAACACGGTTTTCTTTCGAAAGGACGATGTCTTTGATCTTGGAACGTCTGGCAGCCAGCATCTTTTCCTTCACGCCTCCTACAGGCAGTACTTTACCACGCAAAGTAATCTCGCCGGTCATTGCTAATAATGGTCTGACCTTGCGTTGTGTGAAGGCTGAAGCCAGTGCAGTAAACAGTGTTACTCCTGCTGAAGGACCATCTTTAGGTGTAGCGCCTTCGGGAACGTGAATATGCACATTCCATTTCTCGAAAACATCGCTGCTCAGGTTCAGTTCACCGGCATGTGCTTTCAGATATTCGAAAGCAATGACGGCAGATTCTTTCATCACTTCGCCCAGGTTTCCGGTTAAAGTAAGTCCGCCTTTTCCCTTGCTCAAACTCACTTCGACAAAGAGAATCTCTCCCCCAGTCTGTGTCCATGCAAGTCCGGTTACGACTCCTGGTACCTCGGGATTTATACTGCGTTCGGGTTGAAAATGAGAGGGTCCAAGGATCTTGGCCAGCTCTTCAACGGCAACCTTTTTATTATATACTTCTTCTTCAGCAATATAGCGCGCACGGTTACGGATCAGTTTGGCCAGCAGCCTTTCCAATGAACGTACTCCCGACTCACGGGTATATTCTTCGATGACAACCTCTAAAACAGGCTTACCCATTACGATTTGCTTGTTGGTCATCCCATGATCTTTTAACAGACGTGGGATAAGGTGTCTCTTGGCTATTTCGAGTTTCTCTTCGAGTAGGTAACCACTGATATCGATCACCTCCATACGGTCGCGCAATGCGGGATGTACAGTAGTGAGTGTGTTGGCGGTGGCAATAAACATGACCCTTGAAAGATCGTATTCTATCTCGAGGAAGTTATCGTAAAATGCATTGTTTTGTGCGGGATCCAATACTTCGAGCAGTGCTGCTGAAGGATCACCCTGGATGTTTCCACCCGTTACCTTATCGATCTCGTCGAGTACAAAAACAGGATTTGAAGAGCCGGCCTTGCGCAGACTCTGGATGATACGACCGGGCATAGCGCCAATATAAGTCTTGCGATGTCCACGGATCTCGGCTTCATCACGCAGTCCACCCAAAGAAACACGTACATATTTACGTCCCAGCGCTTCGGCAACAGATTTACCCAATGAAGTTTTACCAACACCGGGAGGGCCCAGCAGACATAGAATCGGAGACTTCATGTCGCCTTTTAGTTTCAGTACTGCAAGATATTCAATGATGCGTTCTTTTACCTTTTCGAGACCATAATGATCGCGATCGAGTACCTTTTGCGCATTCTTCAAATCAAAGTTGTCGGCGGTATATTCTCCCCATGGCAGGTCGATCAAAGCCTCCAGATAATTCAACTGCATGGAATATTCCATGGCAGCCGGATTCATCCGCTGTAGTTTTACCAGTTCTTTATTAAATACCTCTGCAACTGCTTCGGTCCATTTCTTATTGGCAGCCTTATCTTCCAGCTCTTTGATTTCCTGCTCATGCGGACTTGAACCCAGTTCTTCCTGGATGGTCTTCAGTTGCTGATTCAGGAAATAATCGCGTTGCTGTTTGTCGATATCTGTCTTGACCTTGGTTTGAATCTGATTGCGCAGTTCGATGATCTGAAGTTCGCGGGTCAGATAAATCAATACCTGGCTGGCACGCTCCTCAATATCGATCACTTCGAGCAGATGTTGTTTCTCTTCGAGGTTGATATTCAGGTTAGAGGCAATGAAATTGATCAGGAAAACAGGACTATCGATATTGTTGATAGCAAAAGAAGCTTCGGAAGGAATGTTGGGCGACTGGGTAGTGATCTGCATAGCCATCTCCTTCAGCGTAGCGACCATTGCCTTGAATTTCTTGTCTTTTAAAGGAATCTTCTTGTCCTGATATTGCGTTACTTTGGCTTTAAAATAAGGATCGTTTTGGACGATCTCAGTTATTTTAAAACGTTTTTTACCCTGAAGAATAGCGGTAGTATTCCCGTCGGGCATCTGGAACAATTTGATAATCTGTGCAACTGTTCCGATTGTATATAAATCGTTTGTAGAAGGATCTTCAATTTCGCTGTGCATCTGAGCCACAACACCAATTATCCGGTCAGTTTTATATTGTTCCTTTATTAAACGAATAGATTTGTCTCTGCCAATGGTAATGGGAATTACAACACCAGGGAAAAGGACAGTATTTCGGAGAGGTAGTATAGATAACAAATCAGGAATATCTTCCGCATTCATTATTTCCATATCCTCTGTTGACATTAAAGGTATAAATTCGGTATCATTTTCCATGACATCTGTAAAGCTGGGTTTAATATTGAATTCCAAAATACCACTCATAGTTTAAATTTTCTTACAACAGCTTAAAAAATCATTATAGCATGCTTTTCAAACAAAAAAGGTTCCAATAGGTTATGGAACCTTTCAAATATATATTAAGTATTTATAACTAACAAGAAAACAATTAGATTTTCCGATAGTCAAATGTTGTTTCAAATACATGTGAGAATATTGCTTCATCTGCTTCGGTCCAAACTTCACCACGGCGTCCATAAGACTCGCGGGCCACGTCAGTTGCTCTTTTCAGATCATAGGTAGAGAACCCTGAGGCTCCTCCCCATGCAAAAGAGGCAATAAAGTTACGCATGAAACCTGATCCGAATATGTTTGTGCTGATACCGATTACAGTTCCGGTTGTAAACATGGTATTGATACCGCATTTACTGTGATCGCCCATGATGAGGCCACAGAGAATAAGTCCGGTATCGATAAATGTCTTTTCGGGATAACTCCATACGCGAATACTGTGATAGGTATTCTTCATGTTCGAACAATTGGTATCGGCACCAATGTTACACCATTCAGAGATAACTGAATTTCCGAGATATCCGTCGTGTACTTTATTGGAACGACCCATGATCACAACATTATTCAGTTCGCCCCCAACTTTACATTTGGGACCAATGGTTGTTGCTCCATAGATCTTGGCGCCCATACGGACAGTACTCTTTTCGCAAATAGCAAAAGGACCTCTGATGAGAGCGCCTTCCATGATCTCAACATCGCGTCCGATATAGATAGGACCCTTTGTTGCATTTAAAGTAGCAAACTCAATATTGGCGCCTTCTTCAACAAATATATTTTCCACACCGAGTACATGATTGGTAGTACTCAGAACTGCAGACTTTCTACCTTTTGTCAGTAGCTCATAGTCCTGGATCAATGCTTCACCATTGCGACGAAATATGTCCCACAGGAAGAAGATTTCGATAAACTCACCTTTGGTTTCAATTTCCTGGATATTGGTGTTGGCCAGATCCATTTCATCGAGCTTGCCTACCTGGTCTTCGATCAGATGCATGGCTACAATGGTGTCGTTGTGTACCAAAGCCTGTAATGGTTTAAGCGCTTTAATCTGTTCGATCAATTCAATTGTGGGACAAACTGCACCGTTGATCAGGATATTTTCATCCTTCTTAATCAGCGGAAACTTCACATTCAGATATTCTTCTGTTAAAGTGGAAGTTCTGGTATCAAGCATCATATCCCACTTCTCACGGATAGTAAGAATCCCTAACCTGATGTCAGAGATAGGCCTCAAAAAAGTTAAAGGCAAAAAATAATTTCGACGAGCGTCATCAAATAAAATGAAATTCATATCGACAATATTAAAAGCTAAAGATAAGCTAAAAAAATAAGTGTAAAACTTAAAAAGTCCCGGCTTAT